>Ga0302314_10013199_pt1 | contig 14219 bp, 11 predicted proteins | sample III_Palsa_N2_3_FD_200533 | JGI IMG/M metagenome (GOLD analysis project Ga0302314, IMG submission 200533) | Peat permafrost microbial communities from Stordalen Mire near Abisko, Sweden - III_Palsa_N2_3 | ecosystem: Environmental > Terrestrial > Soil > Palsa > Peat permafrost | place: Sweden... | reverse complement strand
CCCGAGATCCGGCTCATCCCGACCGCTGGCCACACCCCCGGCCATGTCAGCGTGATGATCGAATCCGAGGGCCAGACCGCGGTGATCACCGGCGACATGTCGCACCACCCCTACCAGATGGCGCAGCCGCACGCCGCCTCGTCCTTCGACGTCGACCCGGCGGCCTCATCGGCCATGCGCGAGACGATGTTCGGCGAGTGGGCGGACAGCCAGGTCCTGGTCATCGGCACCCACTACGCCGCCCCCACCGCCGGCCATGTGATACGCGACGGGTCGACCTTCCGGTTCGAGGGCTAGGCGATTGCTTCAGTCAAGCAACGATGCTGTTTTGGACCGCGGGCGTCCCGCCCATAGGCGCTAGCTTTAGAACATTGGCGCCCAGCCTCACCGCCGGACCGCCGGCTTCCAGCCGGCAGCCGACGGAACGTCGGCCCTCTTTTCTCAAAGAGCGCTGCCCCACAAAGGGGCCGGCTTACGCCGGCTGCCGGCTGGAAGCCGGCGGTCCGGCGGATAGAGCGAGCGACACGCCAAACTTGGCGCGTAGGGGCGAGGACGCCCGCGGTCCAGGTCACGCCTTCGTTCGTTGTACGCCCGACCAGCCGCCGGCGATCGCTCTCCGCGCAGAACCCATCCCACAAACTCCAGGACCGCGGCGCCGAAGGCGCCAGCAGCAGATACGGCTTACCGCTGTTGCCATGGACGTCGAAATGCATGCCGTCGATAGCGGAGCTCACGCGCTGATGGCGTCCCAGCAGGCGCGCAGGAGGCGACCGAGGTCGGGCTCGCTGTCGAGGCTGCGGCAGGTTTCGACGATCTCGTCGACGGCGTCCGGATCGAGCCCGCTTCGCGCCAGATGGCGGAACTTGTGCTCCAGCTTTTCCTGCTGAGCGGCCAGATCCCGCTCCGGGATAGCCACGTCGACGGTGCGGGATAGCACCCGGCCGTCCTTCAGCTTGAGAGTCACGACCGAGCCGGCGCTAGGCGACGTCGGCTCGACGCTGATCCGCCGGCAAAGCTCGACCAAATCCCCGCGTGCGGCGGTGGCGTCGGAGAACACGGCCTCATCGAAGGTGTCTTCGCCCGTGAGAGCGAGGGCGCAGGTCATCCGCAGGGAAAACTTGCACTCCAGCCCTGTGCGCGGCGCCTCGATGTTGCAGACACCCATGTGCACCGGCTGCACCTGGATGGCGACCGTCTCGATATCGTCGGGCGAGAGGCCGGCTTCGCCGCGAAGAGCGTTCGTCGCCTCGATGGTGTTGTGGGTCAGGTAGCAGGCGGCGTGGAACTTGAAGAGGGCGTCGACCACCCAGGGCTGGGGCCGATCCTCGAGTCCGGCCGCCACGTCGACGCTCGTCGACTGCGTCGCCGCGAAGCCCTGGCCCGAACCCAGGATGTCGGTGTCGCTTGTGAAGCCGCGCGCGGCCAGACGGGCGGCCAGCAGCCCGTTCTGCGCCGCCTTGCCGGCGTGCAGCGGCTTGGACATGGTGCCGAACACGCTCTTCAGGCCGGCCGCCTGGGTGCCGGCGATGCCGAATGCGTGGAGCAACTGCTCTTCGTCCAGGTCGAGGAGATGGGCGGCGGCCGCGGCCGCGCCGAAGCTGCCGAACGTCGCCGTCGTGTGCCAGCCCTTGGCGTAGTGCGATGGTCCCAGAAGACGGCCGACGCGGCACTCCGCTTCCAGGCCGACGATGAAGGCCTGCACGACCCGGGCCCCCGACGCGCCGACGACCTCGGCCAGGGCGAAGAGAGCCGGCGCGACCGGCGCCGTGGGATGGCCCATGGCGGTGATTACGTCGTCGAAGTCGAGGGCGTGGCCGGCCGCGCCGTTGATCAGGGCCGCGTTCATCGGCGAGGCGCGCCGGCCAAGGCCGAGCAGCGTGCAGGCTCCCTCCGCATTGGAGGGCTCCAGCTCATCGGCCAGCATGCCGACGAGGGGCTCGCGCCGCGCCGCCAGTGTCACGCCCAGCCAATCGAGGAGACACTGCTTGGCCACGGTCATGGCCTCGGACGACGACGGCTGAGCGCGCATGGCGATCAGCCGTCGCGCCAAGCGATGCGTCGGTGAAGCGATGGCGTCCCGAGCAGGCGACGAACCGTCCATGATATCCTCCTGTAACGTCCGGCGGCGTTTCCTTACGCGTAAGAGACGGCCGCGGGGATCGTCAAATCAACGCCTTCCGAGCTGGGGAGAAAGCGTTATCATATATGTAATCAGAGAGATCCGATGACCCCGCGATCCATAAAGTCCGCCGAGCGCACACTCGCTCTGTTCGAAGTGTTTTCTCAACGCGAGGAAGGCCTCACCGTAGGGCAGGTCGTTCGCGAGCTGGGCATTCCACAGCCCAGCGCCAGCATGCTGCTACGAAACCTGGCCGACCTCGGCTACCTGGAATATGATCGGCGCCAGCGCCTGTTCGCGCCGACCATCCGGGTCATGCTTCTGGGCAGCTGGATCAATCGCCGTTTCAGCGAGGCAGGATCGATTCCCGAGCGGCTTCTCGAGCTGCAGGCGCACTGTCGCGGTGAGACGGTCTATGTCGGCGTACAGAACGGCGCCGCCATGCAGTACATCGTCAGTCTCGAGGCCGATCGGCCGGACCGGCTGAAAGTGACCTCGGGCATGTTCCGCTCGCTGACCTGTTCGGCGCCCGGCCGCGCCTTGCTCAGCTTGAAGACCAATTCGGAGGTCGCCGGCTGGGTGCGGCGCTGTAACGCCGAGGCCGCCGAAGAACGGCTGAAAGTCCGCGAAGGCGACTATCTGCAGCTGATCGAGCGCGTGCGGGCGCAGGGCTACGGCGAGAGCGACGGCGATGTCACGCCGGGCAGCGGCGCCTTCGCGGTCACCATCCGCTCGCCGCTCGGCGAGATGCCGCTGGCCATCGGTTGCGGCGGCCCGATGACCCGGGTGCGCCGCCAGCGCGATCGCATCGTCGAGGGACTGATGGCCATAAGGCAGGCCTACGGTCATCCGGCCGAAGAACCGGTTTCTCGTACCGCCTACGTCGCGCCCGCCCCTGGCGCCGATGGGCTGGCCGGGCGCCTAAAGCCCCGCTAGCCTGTCCGAAACATCAGGGAGAAGACGGCATGAGTGACATCTGGAGCGGCGAGCGGCGTCTGAGTTCCGACGAACTGCATCGGCGCATCGCGCAGGCGGCGAGTGGGTTCGCCAGCCTCGGCGTCACGGCCGGCGACGGCGTCGCACTCTATCTGCGCAACGACTTCGCGTTCTTCGAGGCCGGTATCGGCGCGGGTACGCTGGGCGCCTACCCGGTCGCCGTCAACTGGCACTACACCGTCGACGAGGCGCGCTATCTGTTCGAGGACGCGGCGGTCAAGGTCCTGGTGATCCACGCCGACTTCCTGGCCGCGGTCCGCGCGGCGATCCCGCCGGGCGTCACCGTGCTGGTCGTGCCGACGCCGCCCGAGATCCAGCTCGCCTACGGTCTATCCGACGACGCCTGCCAGGTTCCCTCCGGCGGGATCGACTGGAATGTCTGGCTGAGCGGGTTCGCCCCGCGCACGGCTCCGCCGGCCGAGATGCCGAGCGCGATCATCTATACCTCCGGCACCACCGGCCGGCCCAAGGGCGTCAAGCGGGCCGCGGCCAGTCCCGAACAGGCCGCGACCGCCGCCGCCATGCTGGCGCAATCCTACGGCTTCACCGAATTTCTCGACCCCGCCAGCGGCAGGACCATGGACGAGGTCGTCACCGCCGTGGTCGGGCCGATCTACCATTCGGCGCCCAACCCCCATGCGAACTTCTCGTTCAGGAACGGCGCCAACATCACCCTGACCCCGAGGTTCGATCCCGAGGACCTTCTGCGACTGATCGAGGCGCGCCGCATCACCCACCTGAACATGGTGCCGATCATGTTCAACCGTCTGCTGAAGCTGCCGGACGAAGTCCGCCGCAAGTACGACCTGTCGTCCCTGCGGTTCGTCGCCCATGCCGCCGCGCCGGTGTCGCCGCCGATCAAGCGCGCGATGATCGAATGGTGGGGCCCGGTGATCAACGAATATTATGGCTCGACGGAGATGGGCAACGTCACCTTCTGCACGGCGCAGGAGTGGCTCGCTCACCCGGGAACGGTCGGACGGGTGATGCCCGGCGCGGTGGTGCGGGTGGTCGACAAGGACGGCGCCGACGCCCCGAGCGGCACGCCCGGCGAAGTCATCGGCCGGCGGCCGGGGATGGGCGACTTCACCTATCAGAACGACCCGGCCAAGCGCCGCGCCATGGAAAAGCAGGGACTGCTCACCCCCGGCGACATCGGCTACTTCGACCAGGACGGCTTCCTCTACCTGTGCGACCGCGCCAACGACATGATCATCTCCGGCGGCGTGAACATCTACCCGGCCGAGATCGAAGCCGAGCTCCACAAGATGCTACAGGTCGCCGACTGCGCGGTATTCGGCATACCGGACGAAGATTACGGCGAGGCGATCTGCGCCGTCGTCCAGCCGCAGCCCGGCGCTCTGATCAGCGAACAGGACGTCAAGACCTACCTGCGTCAGCACATGGCCGGCTACAAGGTGCCCAAGCGCGTCGATTTCGCCGCCGATCTGCCGCGCGAGGACTCCGGCAAGATCTTCAAGCGCAAACTCCGCGCCCCCTTCTGGGAAGGCCAGGGTAGATCGATCTGACGAGAGACCAGCGAGATCTTCGGCGGCATTGATTTCGGCGCGGATATGCTGCGGTCCGAAGTCAGGCCGTGACGCCGCCGTCGACGGCGATCTCCGCGCCGGTGATGAAGCTGCTTTCGTCCGACGCCAGAAAAAGGATCGCCGAGGCCACGTCGTGGGGCTTGCCCACGCGCCCCAGGGGGGTGTTGGCCGCGCCGAACAGGGCGACGTCGAGGCCGGGCACGGCTTCGGTGAGCATCGGTGTGTCGATGATCCCGGGGAACACCACATTGACGCGGATCTGGGCCGACGCGAGTTCCAGAGCCGCGGCCCGGCTCAATCCCCGCACCGCCCACTTCGTGGCGGTGTAGGCGATGAACTGGGGGTTGGCCCTGAGGCCGACGATCGAAGAGATATTGATGATCGAGCCGCCGCCGCCCGATTTCATCAGCTCGGCGCCGAATTTGATCCCGAAAAACGCGCCCATCTGGTTGATTCGGACGGTGCGTTCGAAAAGCGAGGTATCGGTCTCGGCCAAACCGGCCATGACGGCGATGCCGGCGTTGTTGACGAGCACATCGAGCCTGCCATGCCGCTCGTGGATCTCGGCGGTCACCGCCCGCCAGGATGTTTCCGAACCGACATCGTGGGAGAGGTACGAAGCCCCCTCGCCGATCTCCTCGGCCAGCGCCCGGCCATCCTCGTCCCTGATATCGCTGACGATGACCCGGGCGCCCTCCTGGGCGAGCAGCCGCGCATGCGCCGCGCCCTGACCGCGCGCGGCGCCGGTGACGAGGACTACCTTGCCGGTGACTCTTCCCATGCCCCTACTCCCTAAAAGTGGCGTGTGATCTGCAGGATGATCTGCCGTGGCCGGCCCAGTTCGGCGATCGTATCGCCCGCCTGGCCCAGGGGCCGATCGCCGCCGGCCACGGCGTAGAAGGTGTCGGTGAGGTTCTTGCCGATCAGGGCGAAGTCCCAGACCCCGTTGTGGACACGCAAGCTGGCGTCCATGGTCCAGTAGTCGGGCTGCCAGCCGTAAGGATTGTTGTTGGTGGCCAGGAAATAACCCGAGCTATACTTTGCGTCCACCGTCACGCCCAGGCTGTATCCGCCGCGCAGGCCGCTGAGGGGGTGATCATAGGATGCCCCCCCGAGCAGCGACCAGTCTGGAGCGCGCGACAGCGGCGCGCCGGTGAGGTTCTGCACCCCGCCCACACAGCCCTGAGCCACCGCCTGGCCTGTCCAGCACTGGGAATTGTCGAAGCTGTCGTAGCGGGCGTGATTGTAGCCGGCCGAACCGTGGACGGAGAGTTCCGGCGTCGCCGCATAGCTGAGATTGACCTCGGCCCCGTGCACCCCGGCGGTGCCGGCGTTTTGCGTGAAGTAGGAGGTGGTGGCGGCGTTGAAGGCGGTGAGCTGCAAGCCGTGATAGGTGTAGTCGTAGAGGGCGATGTCGCCGGTGAGCCGATGGTCGAGCCTGGAGAACTTCAGGCCGGCCTCATAGCCCGTGACCGTCTCGGGGGCGAATTCCTGGTTCTGTACGGTGGCGGTGGCCGGAATGATCCCGGGCGCGGAGAAGCCGCCGGACTTGTAGCCGGTCTTGTAGGCGGCATAGAGCATCACGTCCTGGGCCGGGTGCCAGCTCAGGGTGACCTGTGGCGAGACGTTACTGTCGTTGAAGGCGCCGATGAAGCGTTTGCCGACGGGCGCGGCGATCTGGAAGGGCACGAGATAGGCGGTGACGAAGGTCTGGCCGGTGTTGCCGGTCTTGTGCTCCTCGGTGACGCGCGCGCCGCCGGCCAGTTCGAGATCGGGGGCGATCTTCCAGTTCAGTTCGCCGAACGCCGAATAGGTCGAGCCGGTGAAGAAGTCGTCGCTGGCGAAGTCGTTGGTCAGGCCGGTGGTGGGATCGGCGCCGAAATAGCCGATGAAGCCCTGCTGATAGAAATAGCGCTTGTCATAGCCATAGAAGGCGCCGGCGGTGAAGTTCAGTGGGCCGTGGAAGGAAGACGCCAGCCGCAGTTCCTGTGAATAGGAGGTCTGCCCGTCGTCGTTCACCCCCGCCGCCATGGCCAGATCGGTGAAGTCGTAGTCCGAAAACTGGTTCTGGGTGAACTTGTAGAAGCCACTCACCGAGGTCAGGGTCAGGTCGTCGGTCAGGCGGTAGTTCATCGTCAGCGAGGCCAGGTAGGTCTTCACCTCGGTGTACGGAATACCGCCGTTGGAGTCCGGATAGTGCGCCGCGTAAGCGGCCGGGATGGTTCCCTCCGAATTGACCCGCTGATGATTCTGGCTGGTGTTGCAGACGCTGTAGGGGTCGGTGACCGCCCCGAAGGTCAGATAGTCTATGCTCTTGGTATGGGTTTCCCCCGGCGCGCAGCTGTAGAGCACGAAGTCCATGCCGTCGCCGCGATCGCGGTGATCGGAGGCCAGGGCCTTCACGGTGGCGTCGAACCGGTCGTTGGGCTTGAAGACCACCGTCAGCCGCCCGGCCAGGTCCTGGTTGCCCGGATATTCAGTATACGGCGAACCCGGCAGGGTGATGCCGGCGGCGGCCAGGCCGCCCGGCAGTTGCGCGGGCGCCGTGATCGGACCGCCCACGTCCCTGATGTAACCCCCGTCCATCTGGCTGGCGCGGAAGGCCAGGCGCGCCGAGAGGGTGTCGGTGATCGGACCGCCGAGCGCGCCTTCGCCATAGTATTCCCGCGAGTCGAACTCATAGCCCGTCCGGGCGTAGCCGGAGAACCCGCTCGTGCTGGGATTTTCGCTGGTGATGGAGATCACCCCGGCGGGGCTGTTCTTGCCGAAATAGAGGGCTTGGGGGCCCTTCAGCACCTCGATGGAGGCCTCGTCGAAACTCGCCTGCTGCAATACCCGGCCGCGGCTGATGGAGACGCCGTCGATGTTGACCGTGACTTCCTGTTCGATGGACTCGTCCACGCTGGCCGAGCCGACGCCGCGGATGGTGATGATAGCGCCCGAGCCGGAGCCCACATGGTCGAAGCTGACCTGGGGAATCTGGGCGCCGGCCGATGTCAGGTCGGCGGTGGCGTAGCGCGCCAGCGTCTGGGCGCTCAGGGAATTGGCCGCCACCGGCACGTCGAGCAGGCGTTCGGTCCGACGGCGCGCTGTCACCACCACCTCCTCGATATTGACCGGGGCCTGGGCCGACTGGGCGGCCGGAGCGGCATCGGCCGCCCGCGCGGGCGCCCCCAGGCCCGCCAGCAGCACCCCTCCAAGCGCGCCGAACGCGCGTGGACCGGATAGCCGCAAGTTGAAGCGTCTTTCCATGATCTTCCCCCTTATGCCCCTGCGGAATGCGCCTTCGGGCTTGTTTCGTTGAATGTCTCTTGAGCGGCCGCCTGGCAGGACTCCCGCAGCGGGATCCACCAATCGGCCACCACCACGGGCATCAGTTCGGCGTAGCGGCGGACCAGGGCGTCGGCGTCGGCCCGGACCGGCTGGGCGCGGGTGGGTGGAAGGGGCGAAGCGCCCTCGATCGGGTCGACCCACTCCAGTCTGAGGTCCGCGATCGCCTCCATGAGCGGATCCGCCGCCAGTTCATGATGCGGGCTGGACTGATGTTTCATGAATCCCAGGAAATCATCGAAAGCGAGCAGGCAGTAATATTCGCCGACGCTCTGGGATCGCCAATACTCGTATCGTCTTAGAGCCGGTTCTTTGCCATGGGACGACGCGAACACATCTCGCGCGGTTCGCTCGAAAGCGGCCTCATGCCCCGGCTTGATGCGGATATGTGCTAGAATCGTCGCCATTTGCACTCCCGAATTCGATTGTCGTTTGACCGCTCTCCGTCGGCGCCCTACATTCCATGCAGCAGTGCTGCTTTTCAAGTGATTATTTTCGATCACGGCAAAAATCTTGGGGAGCCCCATGACATCCACCGAACCCGACCTGTTCAGCGCCCAGGCTCACAAGACCTGGTATCGGACCTATCAGGAGCTCCAGAGCTCGGCCCCGGTCTACAAGGCGCCGGGCCTGAACATGTTCGTGCTGACGCTCTACGACGACATCGCCGCGGTGGTGCGCGACAGCGAGACCTTCTCCAACGAGCGCGAGAAACACGGCGGCGAGCCTCTGCTACTCCACGCCGAGGCCCGTAAGGTCTATGAGGAGCGGGGCTGGCCCAAGCTGTTCCCGCTGGCGGTGGACCCGCCCGAGCATCGGAAATTCCGTGACCTAGTGGACCACTTCTTCCTGGGCGAGGCGCTCCAGCGGGCGCGACCGCTGATCGAGACGATCGTGGGCGACCTCATCGATCGTTTCCAGGGCGACGGCGAGGTGGATTTCATCGGCGCCTTCGCCGAGCCATTGCCGATGACGGTGATCACAGCCCTGATCGGCCTGCCGCTCAAGGACATGCCCCAGCTCAAGGCCTGGTCCACCGCCTGGGCCGCGCCGTTCGCGCGGGGCCTAAGCCTGGAGCGGGAAATGTGGGTGGCCGAGGAAGGAGTCGCTTTCCAGGCCTATCTGAAGGCGCACATCGACGCGCGTCGCCGCGCGCCCAGGGAGGACATCATCAGCCATCTCGTCCAGGCCCGGTTGGGCGGCGAACGGCCGCTGACCGACGCGGAGATCATCTCGATCGTCGACCATCTCTATATCGGCGGCAACGAGACCACGACCTTCGCCCTGACCTCGGGCATGTGGTTGATGCTGCGCGAGCCGGCGATCTATGACCGGCTTCGCGCCGACAGGCGCGGTATCCGCATCTTCGTCGAAGAGGCCATGCGGCTGGAATCGCCGACCCAGGGCCTCTACCGCACCGTTACCCGCGACACCGAGATTCGCGGAGTTACCCTGCCCAAGGGCTCAACCGTGCACCTGAGGTTCGCGGCCGCCAACCGCGACGCGAGCGTGTTCAAGGATCCCGACCGTCTGGACCTCGACCGCGCCAACGCCATTCGCCACATGGCCTTCAGCCAGGCCGAGCACCACTGCCCCGGCGCCGGCCTGTCACGCCTGGAGCAGAACATCGCCTTCACCGCCCTGATCGACCGGCTGCCCCGCCTCCGCCTGACCCCCAGCAAGAACGATTTCGAGCATATTCCCGGCTTCGTCTTGCGAGCGCTGGGATCCCTGCGGCTGTCTTTCGATCCGGTGGAACGAACGCCCACCGAATAACCCCCTCGCATCCAACTTTCTTCTCCCCCTGGGAGAAGATGTCGCGAAGCGACAGATGAGGGCGTCGATGCCGAGCTCGGTCCGGTGAGCAACGCACTGCGAAGGGCAGGCCGATCACAGGCGATCGCGGCGCACCCTCAGCCTCGAACAAGCACCGCTTCCTCCGCCCAGGGCGCCACGACCTGGTCCCTGTTCGCCTGATAGCCCTCCGGCAGATCCTCGGTCATGTCCCAGGCGGCGGACAGGCGGCCGAAGCCGATGAAGAAGGCGATGAAAACGCCGAGCTCGACGATTTCGGCTTCGCTGAAATGCTGGCGGAGGGCGTCGAAGGTGGCGTCATCGATGGAGAAATGATCGACGGCGGACAGGTCGGCGTAGACGAGCGCGGCCTTTTCCGCGTCGGTGAGGTCGGCCGCCTCCTGCGGTCGCTCCAGTGAACAGACGGCGCCCTCCGTGAGGCCATCCTCCGCCGCCGAGCGATAGCGGATGGCCATGCAGCTGCGACACTGGTTGTGGAACGCGATGCGCAGGCGCACCAGCTCGATAAGGCGTCGAGACAAGGTGCGGTTCTGGAAGAGGCCGCCCCCGAAGGCGGCGAACGCCTTGGCGATCGGCGGCCTGTGCGCCAGGACCCGATACAGCCCCTGTTCCAATGGCGTGGCCGTCTCGGCCGACACCACGGCGCTGAGTTCGGGGTCCCATTCCGCGACGGGCGCCTTGCTGATTCTGGTCATGGTTCCTCTCGGATCGGGGTTTTTCAGATGCGGCGAAAGAGCGGATGGGCCGGGCTCAGGCCGTCGGCTTTCGACAACGGCGCCAGGGCGGGATCCTCGACGTAGGCCTCGCTGACCGCGCTCTGCAGCAGGTAGAGCCGAGAGGCGAGGCGCCACTGACCGCCGCGGCGATCCAATCGATCGAGATAGCGACCGACGAAGAGGTGGGAGACCAGGTCATACTCCGCGCCCAGGCTCACCGCCCGGGTCACCGCGCAGCTTTCGGCATAGGCGCGGTCGCCGTCCACCCGCAGGTTCACACTCGACGTGATATGGCAGCGGCGAAGCGAGCGGCCGGCGTTCTCGATCAGGAAGACCGCGGCCTCCGAACCCCTGCCCCTGAAGAAGCCCAGATCCACGTCCGCGTCCGGCCAGAACAGGGCTTCGAGCGCCTCCCGATCCCGCCAGTCCACGGCCGGGCCATAGCGCATCAGCACGGACCGGCAATCGGCTTCGTCCGACAATCGCTGGAGCGTGCTCAAGTCCAACCGCGCCTCTCCCGATGCCCCGCCTTCATCCAACGCCTTGGAGGAAGAATTATGCATCACTAATGCATAATTTCATGCCGTGTTCAAGGCCGGCATCGCGCATCATCGCCCGCCGACGAAATTGTTGTACGGAGTTTGGGCGTGCCCTTAAGTCTGGAAAGTCGAGATAGATGCCACCGCGGAAACCTCTGATGGCCGCCAAGACCACAGCCGTTCGAAAAAACGATCCGCCCCCCGATGATCCGCAAGGCGGTGAAAAGAGCGAACTGGCGCGCCGCGATATCCTGGACACCACCGTGGCCTGCTTTGCAGACCTTGGCTGGGGCGGCACGAACATGTCGGTGATCGCGCGCCGATCGCGCATGACCCGAAGCCGGATCCAGTATTATTTCCCGACGCTGGACGACCTGCTTCACGCCGCGATCGAGCATCTGATGGTCGAGTGGCGGCGGAAGTATTTCGGAACCGTGGCTCAGGTCGCCGGCGCTTCGGCGAGGTTCGAGACGGGCATCGAAGTCCTCTGGCGCCTGATGCAGGACCCGCTGCATGTGGCCAAGCAGGAACTGGAGGCCAGCGCCCGAACCGATGTCAGGCTGCGCGCCTTGGTGAACCAAGTCACTGCCGATGACGAGCAGGCTTCGGTCGACGCGGTCAAGCAGACCTATCCCGAGTTGGCCGGACACGGCGACGAGGCGCTTCGACGCGCCCGGAATTTCACCCTGGTGTTCATGGAAGGCCTCGCGCTCTATCGGTTTGGCCCGGACGCCGAGGCGCGGCGCGCCGAGTTGATCGACATGCTGAAGGCGGCGCTGATCAGCTATTGGGGCTCCCTGGGCGTCGAGAGCCTGGAAGATCCCCCCCGCTCCGGCCGGCCCCCGGCCCAGCCCGACGCGCCGGACCCCCGCGCGGAAATCAGGCTTCGCGCCCTCGCCCTGATCGAGGAGGCGGCCATGCTGCTCTCGGGCGAGACGAACTCTCATTGATCGAGAGGGGCTTGCCTCATCCGACAGCGCTCGTACGATCGACCGGAGGACGCCAGGACAAAGCCGATGAACATCAGCCCGGAAATTGCCGAGATCGTCGGCGGCGTCGATTTCGATCCCGACGCCCTGCACGCTCGCTACATCGCCGAACGCGACCGCCGCGTGCGGCCGGACGGCAACGCCCAGTATATCGAGATGAAAGCGCAGTTCTCGCGCTACGTCGAGGACCCCTACGTCGAGCCCGGGTTCACCCGAGAGCCGGTGTTCGACACCGTCGAATTCACCATCATCGGCGGCGGGTTCGGCGGCCTGCTGATGGGCGCGCGGCTGCGCGAGGCCGGCTTCGAGAGCATCCGCGTCGTCGAGGCGGCCGGCGACTTCGGCGGCACCTGGTACTGGAACCGCTATCCCGGCGCGATGTGCGACGTGGAGTCCTACTGCTACCTGCCGCTGCTCGAGGAGCTCGGCTACATTCCGAAACACAAGTATTCGTTCGCGCCGGAGATCCTCGAACACAGCCGCAGCATCGCCCGTCGCTTCCACCTCTACGACGGCGCCCTGATGCAGACGCGCATCACTCAGCTGGCGTGGGACGAGGCCGAGGGGCTATGGACAGTGCGGACCCATCGCGGCGACGCCTTCCGGACCCGCTACGTCGCCATGGCCAATGGCCCGTTGAGCCGCCCGAAATTGCCCGGCATTCCGGGCATCGAGACCTTCGAAGGTCATACCTTCCACACCAGCCGGTGGGACTATCGCTACACTGGCGGCGACAGCCACGGGAACCTTAGTCGTCTGAGGGATAAGCGCGTGGGCGTCATCGGCACCGGCGCAACAGCCGTCCAGTGCATCCCCCACCTCGGGGAGGCCGCCCAGGAACTCTATGTCTTCCAGCGAACGCCGTCGTCCGTCGACGTGCGCAACAACGCCGAGACTGACCCGGCCTGGGCCGCTTCTCTGCAACCGGGCTGGCAGAAACGAAGGATGGACAACTTCAACGCCCTGGTCAGCGGCGGCGACGCAGAAGAGGACCTCGTCCACGATGGCTGGACCGATATCTTCCGCAATCTGACGGGCGTGGCGGTCAAAGCGGCCTCACGACGGATCGGCCGGAGGGTGACGCCGCAAGAACGCGAAGAACTGATGGTCTTGGCCGACTACAGGAAGATGAACCAGGTGCGCGCCCGGGTCGACGCGATCGTCCAGGACAAAGCCACGGCGGAGGCGCTGAAACCCTGGTACCGGCAGTTCTGCAAGCGTCCGTGCTTCCATGACGAATATCTGCACACCTACAATCGACCGAATGTGACCCTGGTCGACACGCAAGGCAGGGGAGTGGAACGCCTGACACAACGCGCCGTGGTCGCCAACGGCCGCGAATACAAACTCGACTGCCTGATCTTCGCGACCGGCTTCGAGGTCGGCGCCTCCTTCACCCGCCGCGCCGGCTACGACATCGTCGGGGTCGGCGGCCAGACTTTGTCGGAACATTGGGCGGACGGCTTTCGCACGATGCACGGCCTGGCCAGCCATGGTTTTCCCAACTGCTTCTTCCTCGGGTTCAACCAGTCGGCGATCCCGGTCAGCGTGCCGATCGCCCTCGACCGCCAGGTGCGGCAGATCACCTACATGCTCGCCGAGGCGCGCAAGCGCGGCCATCGGGTCGTCGAAGTGTCGGAGGAAGGCGAGCAGACCTATGGGGACGAGGTCAAGAGCCTCGCCCGCAACGGCGAGCGCTTCTACGAGGAATGCACGCCGGGCTACTACAACGGCGAGGGCGCCCCGAAGAGCGGCGAGGGGTTCTTCTCGAGGATGTACGCTGGCGGGACCCTGCGGTTCTTCGACCTGCTCGACGCCTGGCGGAACGAGGGCTCGCTGCGCGGGCTGGAGTTTCGCTGAGGCCTTGCCCGTCGCCTTCACCCGCGCCGTCAGTCCACGCCTCGCCGACTGCGAGCTGACGCATCTCGCCCGCACGCCCATCGACGTCGACACGGCGCTGGCCCAACACGGCGCCTACGAACAAGCGCTCGCCGCCGCCGGGTTCGAGGTCCGTCGGCTGCTGCCGCTCGACGACGCCCCGGATGGTGTTTTCGTGGAAGACACCGCGATCATTCTCGGCCGGCACGCGGTGATCACCCGGCCCGGGGCGGCGTCGCGGCGAACTGAGACGGTGTCGACCGCGGCCATGCTGGCTGGATGTCTCG
>Ga0302314_10013197_pt1 | contig 14220 bp, 6 predicted proteins | sample III_Palsa_N2_3_FD_200533 | JGI IMG/M metagenome (GOLD analysis project Ga0302314, IMG submission 200533) | Peat permafrost microbial communities from Stordalen Mire near Abisko, Sweden - III_Palsa_N2_3 | ecosystem: Environmental > Terrestrial > Soil > Palsa > Peat permafrost | place: Sweden... | reverse complement strand
TGAGGATGGCGGCTCGACGCGCCATCAGGAAGCAACCGACCCTCGGAAGCCCGCGGGCGAGCATCAGCTCCATGGCCCGATCAAGCGCCAGCTCGGCGCCGGCGACATCGCCGCGGGCCGAGGCTAATAGGGCGGCGGTGCCGTAGCCGCTGGCATAGATTTCGGGCCAACCCTCGGACGCGGCGACGACGGCAAGGTTTTCGTTCAGCAGCTCGGTCGTCCCGGTGACGTTATTCCGCTCATAGGCCACCTCGGCCATCAAGGTCTGTACGAGCGCCAACAGGCTGGTGTTGCCGCCGAATTGGCTAAAGATCAGCTCCTCGGCCACCTGCAAGGCGTTGGCGGCCTCGGAAAGATTGCCCTGGATCAGGCTGATCGTGGCCAGGTGGATGTTCATGAAGGTGGAGCCGTACAGACCGCCCGATTCACGAAGATGGCCGAGCGCCTTGTGCGCGCAGAGCTTGGCCGCGCCGATGTCTCCGCGATGCATGAAGAGAACGCAAAGGAGGTTGTTCACGCAGCCGCTCAGCCAAGGGTCGACTTCGCGGTTGGCGACACCCATGGCGTCCAGCGCGTCATAATCCTCGTCGGCTAGCTGGGTGTCCCACCAACCGGCCCGAAGCGCTTCGACGATCAGCAGATCTCGGCGAAAAATCTCCCAGTCCACTCCCTCCAGTCCGGGTTTGGACATCCGCCGCGCCTGTTCGAGGTCGTTGTCGCCGGCCTGAAGCTTTCCCTCCTTGTACAGCACGAGCGCCCGAACCAGGCGCAGGCGCGCCGAAGCGTCGATCTCCGCCGGCCTCAGCAGCGAAAAAAGCGACTGGGCCCGGAGTAGGCCTTCTTCCAGGCAGACGCGCACACAGCCGGCGTCCTCCACCAACCTTACCGCACGCGCGTCATCGCCCCCGGCGCGGGCGTGGCGAACCGCTTCCAGGAACGATCCCTGGCGCTCGAACCAATGCGTCGCCGCATGCTGAAGCGCCATTTGCCTGGCCTCCCCGAGCCGCCCCCTGCGCGAGGCGAGGAAGTCTAAGACCAAGTGATGATGCCGGAACCAGACCCGCTCCCGATCAATAGGAATCAGCAGGACGTTGAGCCGCTTCAGCTCGTCCATCCGGAGCGCGGAGTCGGATGCGCCTCTGGTCGCATCGGCCAGCTCGATACTGAACTGCTCGAAGATTGAGGTCTCGAGCAGAAAGACCTGCAAGTGCTCGGGCAGGTCGGCGAACACCTGGGTCGCCAGATAGTCAGCCATGTCGTCGACCGAGCCGGAAAACGACTGCAGCAATCCTCTCGCATCCTGATGCTCCCGCGCCAGGATGCCGGCGAGCTGAAGAGCGATGGGCCAGCCTTCCGTGCGCGCGGCCAGGCTGGTGATGTCCTCGTCACTGACCTGCGGGCGAAGCAGGTCAAAGGCTTCGTTCAGCGAGAACCGCAGTTGCGCGGCGTCGAACTCCCGCACCTGGCCCTGGGCGCGGAGCGCCGGCAACGCCAGGCCGGGTCTCAGGCGGCTGGCGACCACCACATGGACGTTTTCAGGCATGCGCCGGATGAAGATGTCGAGCAGGTCGTCGGTCTCGCCGGACTGGGCGAGATGATAGTCATCCAGGATCAGCACCAGGGGTTCTTCAACCCGGTCGAGCTCATAGATCAGAGCGTTGACGGCAACCCGAGACCCGGGCGTCTCGCCGGACTGGAGAGTCGCCGCCGCCAACCCACCCACGTCGACCCCCGCCGCCGCGATGGCGTGAATCACGCCGGTCAGGAACTCGGCCGCGGCGCGGCCATCTTCATTAAGAGTCAGCCAGGCCGCCCTCACCGCCCGGCTGCCCAGGTTGGCCCACCACTGAGCCAGGAGCGTGGTCTTGCCGTAGCCGGCCGGCGCCTGGACCAGCACCAGCCGCCGCCGCAGGGCCTCGTCCAGACCGTCCATCAGGGCGGGACGCTGAACGAGATGGACCAGCTGCTGTGGTGGATGAAGGCGGAACAGACCCGACCGCGCCGCCGCGTCCAGCCGCCGTTCGTCCCCCGGCGCCAATGATCGCTCCAATGCCCGAGGTGTCATCCCCGAAAGTAACGGCTCTTGACCAGGCATATTCTCGCTGACGAGCACTACTCATGGACCAGCCGGACTGGCCGGGCACATCTACTCCGGATCAGTCTAACGTTGCGGCGTTCACACCTCAACGAAGCGGAGCCGTATTTCTCGGGATTAGCACATCACCGGTGGTTTGGTGGGCGGCGGCGATAAGGCTTTCTGACGATATTGGTCGGTCTTTGGACAAAACCCGGGCCTACCCGGATCTCCGCGGCGGGCTACCCCATGTGGCGCCCCATGCTACCCAAAAACGACCCCGACATGCTTGAAAAGCCGTCTAGCTTCAGCGTGACCCAGGGGCTTTGAGGGAATTGCGAAGCCCATCTCACCTCCCGACACGGACTCCCACCGATGACACACCTCTTCCGGCCCGTCCGGGCCATGGCCGCCGCGGCGGCGATCACCCTCCTGGGGGGCGTCGCATCGGCACAGGACGGACCGGCGGATGGGGCCAAGCCCCCTGCCCTTGCCGACCAGCTGGCGGCGATTACCGACCGATTGCCCCTGTCCGGCCGAATGGGCGCCAGCCTGCTACGCCCAGGTTTCGCCGTCGGAGAGTACAAGGGATCCTCCAAATCGGTCGGCGGCTCCATCGGCGGCCTGGGCTTTTTCCGCGCCAACAGCGCCACGGCGAACTTTGACCTCAAGCTGCCCAGCGCCGACCAGCCCGTGACCGGCGACTGCAAAGGCGGTCAGGGCGAGATCAACGTCGCCTTCGTCTCGGTCGTGCGCGACGCCCTGAACTACGTCTGCAGCTACACCGGCGGCGTCCCACCGGGAACGGAGCTGGACCTGGTGGAATCCCACGGCGGCGGCCTCGTCGACAGCATGCTTCAACCCCAAAGGGCCGGCGCCTTCCGCTACGGCGACATTCACCTGCGCGCCGTGACCCGGCACATTTCCGGGATACCGTTCCTGGGCGCCCACGCGGTGGGTTACGCGATCACCCGCGAGGACGGCGTCCTGGTCGGCGGCTATCAGATCACCGACATGGGTCAGCCGATCTTCTACCTCCCCAAGACCCCGGGCCCCGAGCGAGACGCCGTCGCCCTTCTCGCTGTCAGCCTCTACGCCTTCCGCGACCCCGGCGGCATGTGGTGACGGCGGCGGCTGGCCCGGCGAAGGCCGGCCCAGCCGCAGGTTAGGGCTGACCTGACGGCGCTATCAAGGGCGTCAAGACGAGCTGGTTTGGCCGCCTTCAGGACCGGGGATGGCAGAGTTCGATTCAGCACGCGCGAAGCTGAATTCGACGGTTACAGGCGCTTCCCAACGCAGAAGCGCAAAGCCTTCGCCGCTCCGTCCGGAAGGATCCTCGGCGTTTTCCGTTGTCGACGCAGTCATACTGATACTCACGCTTTACAGTAGGTCGCTATAAACGGTGAATCGCCGTGTTTTGCAAATTTCGTTTCGCGAGTAATCAAACACTACTCGCCATGGCTGTTGTCCCGGAGTCGCGTCAGGGTTCACCGTGGCCATCCCACGGGCAATCCACTCTGGAGCATCTAAGGACGGCCGGTCAGGTCAACCACGGCCATCCGGATAGCCTGCCCCGCCCACCGGCTGGCTAAGCCAACCGATGAACCCACCCGCGGGCGTCGGGCAAGCGGCCGCGCTGGATCCCAACCAGAGAATCCCTGAGGCTTGCCGCGACCGAGCCTTCGCCGCCGTTGCCGATGGTGAAGTCTCCGCCTGCCGAGCGCACCACGCCGATCGATGTGACGACCGCGGCGGTCCCGCAGGCGAAGGCCTCCCGAAGCCGGCCGCTGGCGGCGTCTTCTCGCCACTGGGCAAAAGAATAGGGCTCCTCGCGCACGGTCATGCCGCGCTCGCGGGCGATTTCCAGCAGTGACGCGCGGGTGATGCCCGGCAAGATGGTGCCGCCGAGCGGCGGGGTGCTCAGCGAGCCGTCGTCGAAGACGAAGAAGATGTTCATGCCCCCGAGCTCCTCGATCCACCGCCGCTCGGCGGCGTCGAGGAAGACGACCTGGTCGCAGCCCTGCCTGGTCGCTTCGGCCTGGGCCACGAGACTGGCGGCATAGTTGCCGCCACACTTGGCCGCGCCGGTGCCGCCAAAAGCGGCGCGGGTATAGGTTTCCGAGACCCAGACCGTGACCGCCTTGGCGCCGCCCTTGAAATAGGCGCCGACGGACGAGGCGAGCACGACGAAGAGGTAGTCGCTGGCCGGCTTGACCCCGAGGAAGACCTCATCGGCGAACATGAACGGACGCAGGTACAGGCTGCCCTCACCGTCCGGAATCCAGTCGCGGTCGATTTCCACGAGTTGGGTCACGGCGGCCAGGAAGATTTCTTCCGGCAGGATCGGCATCGCCATCCGTTCGGCCGACCTCTGGAAACGGCGCGCGTTCTCCAGCGGACGAAACAGGCAGACCCCGCCGTCGCCGGTCTTGTAGGCCTTCATGCCCTCGAAGATTTCCTGTGCGTAGTGCAAGACCGCCGATGCGGGGTCCATGGGAATCGGCCCACGCGACTCGACCTTGGCGTCATGCCAACCTTGGCCTTCCGAATACCGGATCGTCACCATGTGATCGGAAAAGACCCGGCCGAACTGCGGGTTTTCGAGCAGCCGGGTTCGTTCGGAAGCCGGCGTCGGAGTCGCGGTGGGGTGGACAGTGAATTCAGTGAGCTTGGTCATGGCTTCGGTCCTGTAGATGCGCCAGCGGACTCGCCTGAATCATCGGGCTGACGCAGTGTGAATGGGATAGCCGAGGGCGTGAAGCTCGGCTTTGCGAAATGCTTACCCCAAACTCTGCTGGGCCGGTATGACGTCGACAATGTCCTGAAGGAAAGCGCCCATCGCCATCCCTCGACGGTGGAGATAGACCCTGCAGTCCGAGGCCTCCAACGTCGCAGCACTTGGACCTGGGCTGGATGTCGCCTTCCCCGGCCTATACAGCCAGTGAACTTGGTGAAGGCTTGAACGAACAACATGACGGCGATCTGCCTGCTTTGGCGCTTTGAGGGCGTTTCGGACATTCGCGACGACGCTGGGAGCATGCTGTCGGCCTTGCGACCCTATGGCGCCGACCACCAGGCCCTCTGGGCGGACGGACAGGTCGGCATGGGGCGGGCCCTCTATCGAACCCTGCCTGAAGACGCCTACGACCGGCAGCCCTTGAGCGTCGCTGGCGGAACGGCCGTCCTGGTCGCCGACGCGCGGCTCGATAACCGTGATGAACTGGCCGGCCTGCTCGACATTTCCACGACCGATCGAGCTATCATGTCAGACACCGACATCCTGGTCCGGGCTTGGGAGCGTTGGGGAGACGACTGTGTCCCGCGCTTGCTGGGCGACTTCGCCTTTATCGTGTGGGACGCCCGCAACCAGCGTGTGTTCTGCGCCCGCGACCCGCTTGGTCGCCGGCCGCTCCACTACCATCGCGGCAAGGACTTCCTTGCGATCGCCAGCATGCCCAAGGGGCTGCTGGCCTTGGCTGACGTTCCCAAGGTGGTCGACGACCAACTATTAGGGGCGTTCCTGGCCGTCATGCCGACCACCGGCGAAGACAACCCCTTCGGCCCTCGCAGCTTCTACAAGGAGATCGAACGCCTGCCCCCCGCTTCCCGGCTGGTCGCGACCCGGGACGACGTGAAGGTGGACCGGTACTGGTCGACGGACGAGATAAAGCCAGTGCACTACGCCAAGGATGGCGACTACCTCGAGCGAGCCAATGAGCTGTTCGATCGGGCGGTCAGCGCGCGGCTGCGCTCGAATGGCAAGATCGCCAGCCATATCAGTTCCGGCCTGGACAGTTCGTCGGTCACCGTCACCGCCGCGCGGCTTCTGGCGGCCAGGGACGAACGCCTCATCGCCTTCACCGCGGTGCCACGAACCGGCCACGCCCCCGCGCCGAAGGGCAAGCATGCCGATGAGGGACCGCTGGCGGCCGAAGCGGCGAGCCGGTTCCCCAATATCGAACATGTCCGCGTGCCCTATCCCCTTGCCTCGGCGATGACCGCCGTCGAGCGCAACCTCTATGTGAGCGACGGACCATTGTTGAACGCCTGCAACAAGGCCTGGGTGGACGAGATCGGCATGGCCGCCGCTAAGCGCGGTGTGCGGGCCATGCTCTATGCCCCCATGGGCAACGCCACCATCAGCTATGTCGGCCTCGAAAGGTTCAATCAGCTGCTGCGGACCGGCCAGCTGCTGACCTGGGCGCGAGAGGTTTTGATATTCTCCGGGCGGCAGGCGAACCCCTGGGCGGCCTTCAGGCGGAATGTCCTGCTCGCGATGCCGTCGCGGCTCCGCCAGGATGTGTTCGCCCTTTTCCGCGCCAGGGGCACGAACCTTTCGACATTTTCGCCGATGTCGAGCGGCTTCCTCGAAGAGAACGACCTGGATGAAAACCGCTCAGAGCGCCTGAAGACCTGGCACGACAAGCGCGTCGAGCGGGGATGGCGGGCGCGGATGATCGACTTTGTCGACCCCGGAACCATCGTCGCCGGCGCGATCGCCCAATTCGGACACGAACTGCGCGACCCGACCAGCGACCGCCACTTCCTGGAATTCTGCCTCGGGGCGCCTCTCGACCAGTTCTATCGCGATGGTCAGGACAAACGTCTGGTGCGCCGCATGATGCGCGACGTGCTGCCCGCGGACATGCTCGACGGCCCGACGCAGGGATACCAGGGCGTGGGTTGGCTCGAGAATGTGCAGCTGGCTCGCGATGAGATTCTGGCTGAGATCCAGAGCATGCGGACCAGCCCCCTGGGCTCGCGCATCCTTGACCTCGACAAACTCGAGAGCCTGGCGAATTCCATACCCGGTGAAGGCGCCGAAACGCCGATCGTCATCAACAAGTACCGACTGAAGCTGTTGCGCGGCGTCGGCGTCGCCCGGTTCATCCGCTACGCCGAAGGCGGCAATGGCTGAGCCGATGGACAAGCCGCGCGAAGCCGACATGATCTCATCGGCCACGCCACCAGCCGCCGAACCGGGTCAGATCAACACCACCGTCGCCGAGATCCTCGCCGGCCATGCGGCGTCCCGCGGCGAAGCCGTCGCTGTCGAAGACCGTCGCGGACACCTGACCTATGGCGAACTGGCGCAGCTGGCGGCCCGGTTGGCTGAGCTTATCGACGACAGCGTCCAGGACAAGGGTCCGATCGGCATCCTCCTGCCCGCGTCCAGCGCCTATGTCGCGGCCATCGTCGGCCTGCTGGCGCGCGGCATCGCCTATGTTCCCCTCGACGAGAGTTTCCCCGCCACGCGCAATGGAGACATTGCCGGCGGCGCCGGCCTGACCGCCATCATTGTCGATGACTCGACGGCGGACGCCGCCTCGCGGATCGCGCCCGGCCTGCCGCAAATCCGGATGCCGACCAAGTCGGAGCAGGCAGCGCGGGCCTGGACGATCACCGGCAAACCCGACGACGTGGCGGTGATCTTCTACACCTCCGGCAGCACGGGCCGGCCCAAGGGCGTCTATCAAAGCCAGCGCAACATCCTCTACGAAGTGCTGCGGCACTGCTGGCGAGCGGGCCTGGGCCACGACGACCGGATCGCGCTGATCTACTCCCCGAGTGTCAGCGGCTCGACGCGGGACATCTACGGCAGCCTGGTCGCGGGCGCCCGGCTCTGCGTCATCGACGTCAAGCGCGAGGGGTTGGGCGAAACCGTCCGGGCGCTGGCCGATTGGCGGATCTCGGTGCTGCATTCCATCCCGGGCCTTTATCGCGGCATGTTCGCTAGCCAGAGCGAAGCCTCCGAAAGACTGACGCGCTCGGTGCGCCTGGTGCATCTGATTTCGGATCGGGTGCTGCTGTCCGACATCGCCCTCTACCAGCGGCGCTTCCCACGGGATTGTCGCCTCTGCATCGATCTCGCCACCACCGAGACCTATAGCTACGCATCCTGGTATCTCGACCACGACACGGTCATCACCCGCCCGCTGGCGCCCGTCGGCTATCCCCGCCCGGACATGGTGCTGCAGCTGTTAGGGGATGACGGCGAGCCGGTGAAAGCGGGCGAGTTGGGGGAGATCGTTGTGTCCAGCCGCTCACTGTCGCTGGGCTATTGGCGCGACGAGGCCCTGACCCACACCCGCTTTTTCCCCTCTCGCGCCCTCGACGGCGCGACCGACTTTCGAACCGGCGACCTTGGCCGGATGTTGCCGGACGGACTGCTTGAATTCGTCGGCCGCAAGGATCGTCAGGTCAAGATGCGCGGCAACACCGTCCACTTAGCGGAGGTGGAAGCGGTCCTGTCAGCCTGCCCGGGCGTCGCGGAGGTCGGCGCCGTCGCCCGCGGCCAGGCGCCGGATGTGAAACTGATGGTCTATTGCGCCGCGCCGGCCGGCGAGACGATCGATCCGGCGACGGTATCCAAATGGGCGGCCCTGCAGCTTGCGCCCTACATGCAACCGTCGCAGATCATCGTCCTCGACGCCCTGCCGAGGCTGCCCAGCGGCAAGCCGGACATGGTGGGGCTGGCCCGGCTGGACGCCGAACGAAGCCAGGCCTCCAGTCTCGAAGCGACGACGTCACGCGCCATTCCGGTCTCGGCGGCGATGCGCGCCGTCTTTGAAGGCTGGGAGACCTATCTGGAGCCGGGCGCCTTCGACCGCGATGTGGCGTTCGACGACGCCGGCGGAGATTCTCTCAAGGGCCTGAACCTGATCCTCTTCCTTGAGGACCATCTGAAGCGCCGTCTGCCCGCTGATATCCTGGACATGAAGACCAGGCCATCGGCGCTCATTCAGCGCCTGACGGCGGCGCCGTCCGACATCGACGCGGACGACGATGGCGACCAGCCAAAGCCGGTCCTTTTGTTCTTCTCCGGTCTTTATGGAGCCGACGTCTCCGGCACAGCCTTCACCCGCCAGCTTGAGACGCGGTTCTCGGTGGTTTTTGTCGACTACCGTTGGGGTGGCGATGAGTTGGCTGGTCGGTTCAGCGCCGACGCTCTTTTCGACGCCGTTCGAGACATCGTCCGTCCCCTCGCGGCGGATCGCCGGATCTGGGTGCTGGGCTATTCGTATGGCGGCAAGATCGCCGCGGAAGCCGCCAGGCGCCTTCTGGCCGACGGACGCGCCGTGGAGTTTGTCGGCGTGGTGGACGGCATGCCCGACGATCGCTTTCTCAAGCGCTACCGCAACAGATCAGACCGGGCCTTGCTGGTGGAGCGGCTTGCACAGGGCGCGAAGGAAGACGGGGATCCGCTGAGGTATGTCGCCAACGCAACGGCGCGCCGGTTGGGATCGTGGCTGGCGGCGCAAGGGCGCTACCGCGCCTTCGGCTGGTTCCTGGGCGTGCTCGCCAGTCCCTACCTCGCCGAAGCAAATGTCCGGGTCAGGCGTGGCGTCATCGGCAACGTACGGGTCAAGGCGCTCGCCGCAATGCCCCTGGGGCCAATCAATGCGAGGCTTTGGCTGTGGCTGTCCAAGGATGACCGGCGAGGCGCCGGCCTGGCCGAGACGCTTGGATGGGAGACCTTCTTCAACGCGATCGAGGTCGCGAGCATCAACGCCACGCACCTCGACCTGCTTAAGGGCGCCAGCGCCGATGAGCTGGCCCGGTCGCTGATCCAACTTGAACGCACCATCGCCGAGGACTGATCGCCCCATGAGCTGAACAACCCAATTGCGCGCGACAATACGTCAGGTCACCGCCCAAGCTTTACGATTGCCGAAAGGGTCGACGTCTGTTCAGCCTGTTCAGCTTCGCGAGCGCGGGCTGCCAGGAGGGTAATATGTCTAAGAAATTCGAGTGCTTGGACGTTGCGATTGCCGATGCGGGAGCTGTACGTCAGCCCTGGGAGCATCCGATCACAGTCGAGTTCGATCTGTCGGCCGCGCAAAACAATTCCGCTAACCTCGCCACCGACGTCGTCGATAGCACCTCCTGAGTCCTCGGGCGCGGCGTCAAGCAGTTTTCAGCACGAACAGGTCGCAGCCATCGTATCGGATGATCGCCTCAATCAGTCCCGCCGCTCCTGATAGGTTTGGCGACGCCGCTGTTCAGGACTAGACGAGCGTTGTCGTCGGCGCCGTCTTCCCAATCTGGCGCGTGAGCAGAAGCGCGGCCAGGAACCCGCAGATCGAGAAGATGGCGATGGAGACGAAGAACTGCGTCGTGCTCCATCGCAGGCTGACGAACAGGCCGCCGATCAGCGGGCCTACCGTCGAACCGAGACGGCCGAAGCCCTGCGCCCAGCTGGTCCCCGTCGAGCGGATCCGGGTCGGATAGAGACCGGCCGCCACCGCCGCGAGACTTGCCTGGCTGCCGATGACGCAGAACCCCGCGGCGGCGATGGCGGCATTGCGCCCGCCCCCCGCCAATAAGCCCACAAGCGCCACCACAACCGCTGCGCCCAGGAAGCCGCCAATCACCAGCTTGAGCGTCCCCAGCCGTGCGGCGAGGCTGCCCATGAAGACGACCCCGACGATGCCGCCGACCTGAAACAAGGTGCTCGTTCGGACGGCCGCGGCCGCGCCCATGCCGCCGCTCGCCAGCATGGTCGGCAGCCAGTTGTTCATGAAGTTGAGCACGAGGAGGTTCATGAAGAAGGCGGCCCACAGCAGGGCCGTGGTCGCCGCTCGGCCTTCAAGGAACAGGCTCTGCACCAGGTTCGAGCGGCTGCCGGCGGTCACCTGCGCCACCGTAAAGTTCACGCCTACAGCCTGGGGATCGAACCGGCGCAGAATGGCCTCGGCCCGCGCCTTCGCCTTCCCGCTCGACCGGGATGACAGATAGCCCAGCGATTCCGGCATCCAGACGAGGGCCACCAGGCCGATAATCGCGGTCGCCCCCGCCCCTGCCTCAAACACCATCGCCCAGCCGAACCGCGGCATCAGCAGCGAGGACAGGAGGCCGCCCAGGACGGCGCCAAGGGCAAAGCCGCACCCCATGATGGTCACCATGCCTGCACGGCCCCGCGTCGGCGCCCACTCGTTGGCGATGACCACCGTCCCGGGGATCAGCGCGCCGAGGGGCAGGCCCGTCAGGAAGCGGATCAGCGTCAGTTCGCCGATCGAGGACACGAGACTGGTCGTGGCCATCAGGACCGCCGCGAGCGCCAGGGAGATAACGATCAAGGTCTTGCGTCCCAGCACGTCGCCAATCGGCCCAATCACCAGGCTGCCCACCAGGGTGCCGAAGGCGCCAGCGCCGAACACTGGACCCAGCAGGCCGCGCGCGAGATGCCACTTGCCGGCGATCACCGGCGCGACAAAGGCGGCCGATTGGTTGTCGAAGCCGTCGACCATCTGGGCCAGCAGGCATATGGCCAGCACGGCCAGTTGCCACTGTCCCAGAGATTTGCGGTTGACCACCTCGTCAAACGACAGCGGGGCCGGCACGGCGCCCGGCGCCTGGAATAAGACATCGCCAACGATTTCAGACATTCCCAGCCCCCGAATTCTGCCGCAGTAATCAATGGCCTTACGCGCGAGGGCAATAGGCCGCGACATCCTGGCGCGGCCAAGAGGGGCTCGCCACCGCAATATCCTTGTTACGCTTTTGCCGTCCTGCGCATATCGGACCCATCGGATAATCTCCGCGCAGGTCGGACGCGGTTCGGGAACGCCACATGCAACGAAGCGAGATGTCCCTTGTCGATCGTCTCCGGCAGAGGGCGGCTGAGCGTCCCGACGCGCTCGCGGTGGACGATGGCCAGGTCCAGCTGACCTATGGCGCCCTGTTGGACCGCGCCGAGGGCCTCGCCGCTGAGATGTTAGCAACGCCCGCCGCCGCCGACGCGCCGGTGGGTATTCATCTGCCGGTCTGCACGGACTACATCGTCGCCATCGTCGCCGCCCTGGTCGCCGGTCGGACCTATGTACCGCTGGACGCTTCGCTCCCGGAACGACGGAACCGCCGGATTATCAGTCATTCGGGCCTGCGGATGGCCATCGTCGATGCCCGAACCTCCGACGCGCTGGCGGCGATTGATCCGGACATAGCCAGGATACCGGTGACCGCCGCGGCGCCGCGGGTGGCGCCTCAACCGGCCGCCAATGATCCGGACCGGATCATCGCGCTCTTCTACACATCGGGTTCGACCGGCGAGCCCAAAGGAGTCTGCCAGGACCAGAAGGGCCTGCTTCACGACCTGGACGACTATGTCGAACGGGCGCGCCTCAGCCCCGACGACCGGGCGTCGATGATGTATTCGCCCAGCGTCAGCGCCTCGAACCGCGACATCTTCGCCACCCTGATCACCGGGGCGACCATGATCGTGATGAATTTCAAGGTCCTGGGTCTGGCCGGGGCGATGGCGGAACTGCGCCGCACGCGGGTGAACGTCTATCATTCGGTGCCGAGCGTCTTCCGAACCCTCTTCGCCACCGACGACGACGCGACCCGCGCCGTGGCCGAAACCGTTCGTTGGGTGAGGATCAACGGCGATCGGGTGCTGCCAACGGACGTAGCCCTGTTCAGGGCCCGTTTCCCGGTCTCAGCCGTGCTCTGCGTCGACATCGCGTCCACCGAGACCAAGACCTACGCCGGCTGGCTGGTCGATCGCGATACGCCCATGGACCGTTCACTGGTGCCGGTCGGACGCCCGCCCCGCGGCGTCGATCTGGCGCTCGTCGGTGACGACGGCAGGCCGGTCGCCGCCGGTGAGGTCGGCGAGATTGTCGTGGCGAGCGCCTCCATGGCTATCGGCTATTGGCGCGATGAGGCCATGACCCAGGCCCGCTTCACCCCCTCGACGCTGTTTCCCGGCCGCAGGCAGTATCGAACCGGCGACATGGGCCGCTACCGGCCTGACGGCCTGCTGGAGTTCATCGGGCGGCGGGACGGCCAGTTGAAGGTTCGAGGCAACACCGTTCACCTTGGCGAGATCGAGGCCGTCATCTCCAACTGCCCAGCGGTGAAGGAGGTCGGGATTGTCGGCCGCGAGAGCGCTGGCGACGTCAAGCTGGTGGCCTACTGCGTAATGCACACGCATGACGCCCGTGAGGAGACGGTCCGCGGTTGGTGCCGGGAGCGGCTTTCCGCAGCCATGTGTCCGTCGAGCGTTGTCATCGTAAACGAATTGCCGAAGCTCCCGATCGGCAAGGTCGATCTGGACGCCCTCAAGCAGATCGACGCCGCCCGTGCCCTCGAAGAATCCGTCGCGGAAGCCGCGCCAATCCGAGATGCGGATGGATTGATGCAGTCCGTCCAGGTCCAATGGACCGCCCTCCTGGGCGCCGCCGCCTTCAGGGCCGACCTAACCTTTGAAGCGGCCGGCGGCGACTCCCTGAAGGCGATGCAGATGCTGCTCGGCCTGGAGCGGGAGTTAGGGCGCCGTCTGCCCAACGACCTCATCCATCTCGGCGTCCGTCCCAGCGGGCTGGCGGCCGACCTGGCGGCGCATATCGATAACAAGCAGACTCCCGTGCGCGATGACAGCCGCCCCCGCATCCTGATCTTTTCCGGGGTTTACGGCACGGACTTCGACATCATCGACTTCGCGCGGCGCCTTGGCGCGGAATTCCCGGTGGACCTGATCGACTATCGCCAGGCGCACGACCACTTCATCGGCCCGGCCGACCGGGAACGGCTCTTCCAAGCGGTCGAGCAGGCGCTGGCGGCCGATGCGCCTCGGCGGCTGTGGGTATTCGGCTATTCCTTCGGCGCGCGCGTCGCCGCCGAGGCGGCGGCCCGCCTAGCGGCGCGGGGCCAGTCGATCGAGCTGATCGGCATCCTCGACGGCCCGACCGAAGCGGCGATCCGCGACCGGCGCAGTCTTCGCCATGCCGAAGGGCCATCGACCTCCAAGCCATTGACCCTGAGCGTGCGGACTTCAAGGCGGGTAGCGCACCGGCTTCTCGACCGGAACGCCTTCGGACCTTTGCGCTGGTGGATCAACACGCTGCGCCGCTTGAAATTGAACGATGCCGCGGAACGCGCGACGATGATCGTGCTGGCCCGTACGCGGATCAAGGCGTTCGCCGGCCTGCCGATAACGCGGACGGAGGCGAACACCGTCGTCTTCGTCAGCACCCAGGACAACGACGGCGCGCGGACGACGCCTGATCTCGGTTGGAGTGAATATTTCCCAGGCCGCGCCGTGTTCACGATCGACGGCGACCACGCCGGCCTCATCGCCGAGCAGGGCTACGACCAGATGTTGCCTATCCTGCTCGACACCGAGACGCGGTTACGCCCCG
>Ga0302314_10013195_pt1 | contig 14221 bp, 14 predicted proteins | sample III_Palsa_N2_3_FD_200533 | JGI IMG/M metagenome (GOLD analysis project Ga0302314, IMG submission 200533) | Peat permafrost microbial communities from Stordalen Mire near Abisko, Sweden - III_Palsa_N2_3 | ecosystem: Environmental > Terrestrial > Soil > Palsa > Peat permafrost | place: Sweden... | reverse complement strand
CCAGGAAGGGAGGCTGACACAAAGCCTCAGGGGTGGGTCACGATTGGACGCGAAAACCACCCCTCAGGGGGTCGTTATTGCGCGCGATTTTACAGCCATATGATGCTGGCGAGCCATATCGCCGACTGGGCGGCTATCTATGTCGCCTCTTGTGCCCTGTTGACGCGTGAGCCGGTCGCCGAAGGTTCCCTTAACCGGTGGGACGAAGCGGCGGTATTTCTGGGGCTTCACTGCATTGCCGTTTTCGGCCGCCATACTCTTGGGTTTCCTTGAATGGACAGTCCTACACGTCCAAAGCGGATATCGGATGCTCAGAGACCGCATCGGGTAAAGGGTAAACTCCTGACGATCGATCCATCCGCAAACGCCCGTTTGACGGTCCCGGCCAAATTTGTCCGGCAACTCACCGTCGTTACGGACCTGCGGGTGCATCGGACAGATATAGGGAACGCCTGTCCTGACCTGAACGATAGGCCGGTTCCGTCTCGCACAGGCAGGCTTTCGGCGACCGGCATATCCCGATGGCCTTTCGTCTCGGGTCCAACGCACCCGCAGATAATTCGGTTCAATCGTTGGAAATTCTGGAGCGGCGTCCTCACGTCGGGGCGGCGATATCCTGCCGAAAATAGAGGCCGCTATAGGCCTCGACTGACAGATCGGGATAGAGCGGAATGTCCAGCCTGCACTCGTATATGTTCCACGTATCGACGAGGTCGTAGCCAAGCCGGCGCATGCCGGCAATCAGCGCCGAGCGGCTGTGCAGTTTGCAGGCTGCCAAGCCATAGCCTGAATCCTGCACAGTATGGGTGACGGGACCGTCGGATAGCGGTGTGCGATTGATCAGCACATGGTGGGGCTTCTGCCGAAGCGGGCTCAGCAGCCGATCGATCGGATCGTCGAAATAGTGCAGACACCCCGATGCAATGACGACATCCGCCCCTTCCATCTGCCCCAAAGTGTCGACGAAGGTCAGCCTGTCAGCGACCTTCCGTCGCCTGGCCAGGCGGGCGCCAAGGCGCATGGTCTCCGGCAGGTCGAACACCCACCAGTTCGTGATCTCCAGGTCGGGCAGGTAACGGGTGAAGCCATAGAACAGATTGCCGATATTGCCGCCGAGGTCGAAGATGGTCACCGGGCCGCCGATCCGCGACAGGAAAAACAGAAGCGGATAGTCGCTAGGCCGAACCGAGAACTCGGCATGTTCGCGGCGACAGGCCGGAGAATTATGAGCCTGCCTCAGATAGAGATAGGCGACGCGACGCGCCTCATCCAGACTGGCAAACGGCCGGCGGTATCCGACCAACCAATTCAGAAATCGACGGCCGGCCGCGATTTGTCCAACCGCGCGAAAAGCCGCAAGCGCTGCGGGAAATTTGGCCAACTTGATCAGTACATACGATACGCCCCTGACACGGGGCAGCGCCGTATGGCGGATTGGGACATCGTATTGCATCAGATGGCCCTGCTTCGGACTTTTGCCGCAGTGACAGGGCCAAACGATCGGCCGAGTACCGTCGGCAGCAGATCCGGTAGATCCTCCGCCATCAAGCCCGGCCGGAACTCGGCGGCGGCGCCATGCAGCCAGACGACGGCCGCCGCGGCGGCGAGGAAAGGGCCGATGCCCTGGGCCAGAAGTCCGAGGACGATCCCGCTCAACACATCGCCGGCACCGGCCGTCGCCAAGGTCGGCGGTGCGTTGGCATTGATGATCGCTCGTCCGTCCGGGCATGCAATCACGGTATCGTTGCCTCTGAGCACGATGACCGCACCGCTGCGACGCGCCGCAGCGCGCGTGCGGGTTAGCTTGTCGCCGCTCTGATCGAACACGCGAGCGAACTCGTCATCATGGGGCGTCATGACGCAGGGACCGACGATCGCTCGATCCAGTGCCGTGGGATCATCGTGGAAACCTGTGATCGCGTCGGCGTCGAGCACCGTGGTACGACCGGTTGCCAGCAACGCGAGCGCTCGGGCATGCGTCTCCGCGCTGGCGCCGGCCCCGGGACCGATCAGGAACGCCGATAAGCGACGATCCTCCAGTAGCCGATCGAAATCCCCAGCCTGCGCGATGGGGTGGACCATGATGCTGGTCAGGGACGCCGCATAAACCGCCAGCGCGATTTCTGGGACGGCAATCGTGGTCAGCCCCGCACCGACGCGCCCCGCCGATCTCCCGGGCGACATAGCGCATCGCCGCGTCGTTCGCCCCGCGCTCCGCCGGTATGGCCGCGAACTCTGCCGCCAGGGTGACCGACTTATGCGGGGCGACGGTAATTGGAGCGGGTGAAGGGAATCGAACCCTCGTCGTAAGCTTGGGAAGCTTCTGCTCTACCATTGAGCTACACCCGCGCCGGGCCGTAGGGCCGAGCGGGCCGCCGACTTGGCGTCGGGGCATGGCGGCGGACTATAGGGAGCGGCTTTCGGGCTGGCAAGGGGGTTGGGTCGCGGCGACCATGGCCGCCCGGAAGGACCCAAGGCGCTTGCCTGCGGCCGCCGGCTTGGGGCAAGACAGAGCGCGACATTCCTGCCGGCCGGGCTTGCATCCGCCCCGCCGAGCCCCCACCCTTTCCAAAAAGCCGCGCCCGGTTCCGGCCGGCGTAGAAGTGAAGCCCATGTATTCCGAGACGACCCGCGACATCCGCGTCACCGTGCGCCCGATTTATCTCGACGACCAGTCCTCGCCCGACGAGAATCATTTCGTCTGGGCCTATCGGGTGCTGATCGAGAATCTGGGCGGCGAGACGGTGCAACTGCGCAGCCGCCACTGGCGCATCACCGATGGCATCGGCCGCCGCCAGGAGGTCAAGGGCGCCGGCGTGATCGGCGAGCAGCCGGTCCTGGCGCCGGGCCAGTCGTTCGAATATCAGAGCGGCACGCCGCTTTCGACCCCGTCCGGCATCATGGACGGCACCTATCAGATGGAAACGGTCGAGGGCGAGGCATTCGACGTGCGCATCCCCGCCTTCTCGCTCGATTCCCCGCACCAGCCAACCCAGCGGCACTAGAGCTTGGCCTAAATCGCCCTAGTCTCAGGCCCTTGGGCTCCGACATCGTCGGAGCCGTTAGCCTTCGAAGGAACCAGTATGCCGGACCATCCGATCGAAAAGCCGAGCCGGGCCGAGGCCGAAGCCGCCGTCGCCACGCTGTTGCGCTGGGCCGGCGACGATCCGGCGCGCGAAGGCCTGACCGGCACGCCCGACCGGGTCGTGCGCGCGTTCGAGGAATGGTTCGCGGGATACGACCAGGACCCGCACGCGATCCTGGAGCGGACGTTCTCCGAGGTCGAAGGCTATGACGAGATCGTGTTCCTGAAGGACATCCGGTTCGAGAGCCATTGCGAGCATCATCTGGCGCCGATCATCGGCCGGGCGCATATCGCCTATCTGCCGGACCGCCGCGTCGTCGGCATCTCCAAGCTCGCCCGCCTGGTCGATATCTATGCCAAGCGCCTGACCATTCAGGAGAAGATGACGGCGCAGATCGCCAACACACTGAACGAGGTGCTGCAGCCGCGCGGCGTCGCCGTGGTGATCGATGCCTCGCATCAATGCATGACCACGCGCGGCGTGCATAAGACCGGCGTCTCGATGATGACCAGCCGCATGCTGGGCGTCTTCCGCGACGACGCCACCACGCGGCGCGAATTCCTCGCTATGCTGAACACGCCCAGCCACGCGGCCAACGTCTGATGGCCGCGACGCTCGACGATCGGACGCTGCTGGATCATCTGATCGGCTTCGACACGACCTCGGTCAAATCGAACCTCGCCCTGATCGACTGGGTCGCGAACTATCTGGACGGCCATGGCATCGCCAGCCGCCTGACCTATGACGCGGACAAGCAGAAGGCGAACCTGTTCGCCACGATCGGCCCGGAGATCCCGGGCGGCATCGTGCTGTCGGGCCATACCGACGTGGTGCCGGTCGACGGCCAGCCCTGGTCGAGCGATCCGTTCAAGCTGGTCGAGCGCGACGGCAAGCTCTATGGCCGCGGCGCCTGCGACATGAAGGGTTTCATTGCGCTGGCCGTCGCCCGCGCGGTCCAGTTCAAGAGCCAGGCGAAGCGCATCCCCGTCCATTACGCCTTCTCGTTCGACGAGGAGGTGAGTTGCAATGGCGTGCGCCATCTGCTGGCCGACCTGCCGACCGGCGAGCGCCGGCCGCGCCTCGCCATCATCGGCGAGCCGACGCAGATGACGGTCGCCACCGCACATAAGGGGGCCGCGATCCTGACCACGCGCATCACCGGGCTCGAAGGCCATTCGAGCGCACCCGACAAGGGCGTGAACGCGATCATGGCCGGCGCCGAGATCCTGCTGCTGATCGGCCGGATGGCGGCCGACCGCAAGGCCAACCCAATCGCGAACAGCCCGTTCGATCCGCCCTATACCACCTTCAACGTCGGCGTGATCGAGGGCGGCACCGCGCACAATATCGTGGCGCGCGACTGCCGCATCGTCTGGCAATACCGGCTGATGCCGGGCGACCATGGCCATGACATCCAGGAGCGGCTGGAGCAGTTCGTGACGAGCGACCTGCTGCCGCGCATGCGCGCGATCCATCCGGGCGCCCGGATCGTGACCGAAAAGGAAATCGACCTGCCCGGCCTGATGCCGGAGCCGAACGGCGAAGCCGAGGCCCTGGTGCGCGAGCTGACCGGCGCCAACGGCACCAGCGTCGTCTCGTTCGGCACCGAGGCGGGCCTGTTCCAGCAGGCCGGCATGAGCGCCGTCGTCTGCGGTCCGGGCTCGATCGAGCAGGCGCACAAGCCCGACGAATTCATCTCGCTCGACCAATATGCCCAGGGCGGGCGATTCCTGGATCGGCTGGGCGGCTGGCTGGCGAAACAATAAAGTTTAAGAGCAAGGCCCGGATGTCGGGCCCGTCCCGGATCCACGATGCTCCGATTGACAAGCATCATCGGAGACGGAACATGCAGGCCATGACCCAAGCCAAACCGGCGACCGACCTCTACGCGACCGATACGGGGCGGTGGCAGGCGGTCTGCGCGCGCGACGCCGCGGCCGACGGGAAATTCTATTTCGCCGTCGTCACCACCGGCGTCTATTGCCGGCCGAACTGCGCCGCCCGCCAGCCGAAGCGGGTGAACGTGCGCTTCTACGACACGATCGACGCGGCCGAGGCCGCCGGATTTCGCGCCTGCAAGCGCTGCCGCCCGACCGGCCGTTCGATCGCCGACACCCAGGCCGATGCGGTCAGGCACGCCTGCCGCCTGATCGACGAGGCCGAGACGCCACCGACGCTGAACGATCTCGCCCGGTCGGTCGGCATCAGCCCATTTCACTTCCATCGCGTGTTCAAGGCGGTGCTGGGCGTGACGCCCAAGGACTATACCGCCGCGCGCCGGATCGAGCGGCTGAAGCGCGAGCTGGACCGGGGCACGCCCGTGGCCCAGGCGATCTATGGCGCCGGCTATGGCTCGTCCAGCCGGCTGTACGAGACGACCCATGCCACGCTCGGCATGACGCCGGCCGCGTTCCAGCAGGGCGCCAAGGGCAAGCGGATCGACTGGACCGTAACCCCGACGACGCTCGGTCCGTTGCTGATCGCCGCCACGCCGGACGGCGTCTGCATGATCGCGTTCGGCGCGGACGAGGCGGCGCTGGAACGCCAGATCGAGGATCGCTTCCCTGCCGCCACGCTGAGCCGCGCGGATGCGGCATTGGCCGATCATGTGGCGGCCGTCGCGTCCTATATCGCGACACCGTCCCAGGGCCTCAGCCTGCCGCTCGACGTCCAGGGCACCGCGTTCCAGCGCCGCGTCTGGCGCGCGCTGCAGGCGATCCCGCCCGGCCGGACCGCCAGCTATGGCGAGGTCGCCGCCATGCTGGGCCAGCCGGGCGCCGCCCGCGCCGTCGCCCGCGCCTGCGCCACCAACGGCGTGGCGCTCGCCATCCCGTGCCATCGGGTCGTGGGATCCGACGGCCGGCTGTCGGGCTACCGCTGGGGCGTCGAGCGCAAGCGGGCGCTGCTCGAGGGTGAAACGCAGGCTGGGTAGTCGCCCCCGGGCGCTTTGGACTTGGCCTCGCCGCCCGAACCGGTTAACGCTTCACGGCGAGGCCGTTCCAAAAAGGGGGCAGATCAAGCCGATGAGCAGCTGGACCAATGCCACCGACAGTCTGCTGCTGGCGTTTCCGGCGTTGTTCTCGATCGTCAACCCGATCGCCTGTGCGCTGATCTTCAGCCAACTGACCGCCGAAAATACGCCGGCCGAGCGGCGCCAGCTCGCCGGCAAGGTCGCGCTCTACGCCACGCTGATCATGCTGGTGGCGCTGTGGTTCGGCACGGCGGTGATGAATTTCTTCGGCATTACCCTGAGCGCGCTCCGGCTCGCCGGCGGGCTGGTCGTGGTCGCCAGTGCCTGGGGCCTGCTGTTCGCGCCGGAACGGCAGGAGGCGCGCAAGCAGGAACAGGCCGGCCAGACCACCAAGCCCGAGGACGCCGCGTTCTTTCCGCTGACCATGCCGTTCACGACCGGTCCGGGTACGATTTCGGTCGCGATCACGCTGGGCTCCAACCGCCCGACCGGGGTGCATGAGCTGATCCCGTTCTTCCTGGGCAATTCCGGGGCCGCCGCCCTCATGGGCCTGGTGATCTGGGGCATCTATCGCTATGCCGACCGGCTGTCGAAATTCCTCGGCCAGACCGGCACGCGCATCTTCACGCGCCTGTCCGCGTTCATCCTGCTGTGCATCGGCGCGCAGATCCTGTTGAACGGCGCCGGCGACGCACTGCGGCCGCTGTTTCTCGGCCGTCTCGACCAGCATTAGGAGCATTCCCCATGTGGCAACCGTCCACCGCCTATCCCGATCCCGCCGTGCAGATCCTGCACCCGAGCTTCGCCAAATACCGGATCGCGCCGGCCGCGGTCGAACGGCTGGCGACCGGCTTCCGCTGGTGCGAGGGGCCGGTCTGGTTCGGCGACGGGCGCTATCTGCTGTGGAGCGACATCCCGAACGACCGCATCCTGCGCTGGGACGAGGAGACCGGCGTCACCAGCAGCTTCCGCAAGCCGTCGAACTTCGCCAACGGCCATACCCGCGACCGCCAGGGCCGCCTGATCGGCTGCGAGCATGGCGGCCGGCGCGTCACGCGCACGGAATATGACGGCACGATCACGGTCCTGATCGACCGGTTCGACGGCAAGCCGCTGAATTCGCCGAACGACGTGGTGGTGAAGTCCGACGACACGATCTGGTTCTCCGACCCGCCGTTCGGCATCCTCGGCCATTACGAGGGCCACAAGGCCGAGCAGGAACTGCCGGGCAACCTCTATCGCTTCGATCCGCGCACCGGACAGACGATTGTGGTCGGCGGCGAGATCGAGGGGCCGAACGGCCTCGCCTTCTCACCCGACGAAAAGATCCTCTATGTCGTCGAATGCCGCACCAACCCGCGCCGCATCCTGGCCTATGACGTGCTGGACGACGGCCAGCGTCTCGCCAATCGCCGCATCCTGATCGATGCCGGCCCGGGCACGCCGGACGGCTTTCGCGTCGACGAGGACGGCAATCTGTGGTGCGGCTGGGGCATGGGCGATCCGGCGCTCGACGGCGTCATGATCTTCTCCGCCGCTGGCGAACCGATCGGCCGCATCGCCTTGCCGGAACGCTGCGCCAACCTATGCTTCGGCGGGACGAAACGGAACCGCCTGTTCATGGCGGCAAGCCAGTCGATCTATGCGCTGTATGTCAATACGCAGGGCGCGAAATGCTGGTGAAGGCGGCGCGCCCCTCCCGCTCCCGCTTCGCGGGGGAGGGTTGGGTGGGGAGTGCCGTTCAAAGTGGCATAACCAACTGAACTTCTCCCAGAGAGCGACGGGCGTTACGAGCGCCGGCGCGCGAGCAGCAGCCCGGCCACGCCGATCGCCGCCGCGACCACGCCGGCCGCGAGCCAGGCCTGGGCCGATCGGTTGGTCGCGAGCGACCGGACGGCGTCGGCCGCGTCGTCATAGCCGGCGTTCAGCGCGCGTTGCGCACGCGGCACATTCTTGCGCACCTGGTAATGCGCCTGATCGCCCAGGGCCGCGACCCGGTCGTGCAGCTTGTCGGTCACGGTCTTGAATGCCGTCGATATGGTGGACTCTGCCATCGTTCGCGCTCCTCGGGTGTTGAGCAGGTTCAACACGGGACGTCGCCCGGGCGTTCCCGATCGTCAGCCGCGCTTGGTCACCGCCTGGAGGAATTCGCGCGTGCGCGGGTGCCGCGGATCGTCGAAAATCTGTGCCGGCGGTCCGGACTCGAGCACCACGCCGTGATCCATCACCGCAACCATGTCGGCCACTTTACGCGCGAAGCCCATTTCATGGGTGACGACCATCATCGTCATGCCCTCGTCGGCCAGCGCCTGCATTACCTGCAGAACCTCGCCGACCAGTTCCGGGTCGAGCGCCGAGGTCGGCTCGTCGAACAGCATGACCTGCGGCTGCATCGCCAGTGCCCGCGCGATCGCGACCCGCTGCTTCTGGCCGCCCGACAGGGTCGCAGGATAGGCATCGGCCTTATGCGCCAGCCCGACCTTGTCGAGCAGCGCGCGGGCCCGGGTGTCGGCCTCCACGCGCGACAGGCCCAGCAGCTTGCGCGGCGCGATCGTGACGTTGCCCAGCACGGAGAGATGCGGAAACAGATTGAACGACTGGAACACCATGCCGACCTGCCGGCGCAGCGCATTCAATTCGGCGTCCGGCAGCAGCCGCCCCTGCTCGACCAGGGTCCGGCCGCAGATCCGGATCGTGCCGCCGTCGGCAATCTCAAGCCCGTTGCAGCAACGCAGCAGCGTGCTCTTGCCCGAGCCGCTGGGGCCGATCACCACGCTGACCTTAGACGGCAGGATCTCGAAATCGACGCCCTGCAGCACCGCGACCGGCCCGAAACTTTTGGTCAGCCCGCGCACGCTGACGATCGGCTCCATCAAACCAGCCCTCCGGCACCGAGCCGGCGCTCGATCAGGCGCAGCCCCAGCCCGGTCAGGTTGGTCAGCACGAAATAGACCAGGGCAATCGCCAGATAGACCTCGAGCGAACGATAGGACGTGCTGATGATCTTCTGGCCCTCATGCATCAGGTCGGCGATGGTCAGCAGCGAGACCAGCGACGAATTCTTGATCAGCGCGATGAACTCGTTGCCGAGCGGCGGGATCATGCGGACCAGGGCCTGCGGCACGACGATCTCGCGCATCGCCGTCCGGTACGGCATGCTGAGCGAGCGCGCCGCCTCCATCTGGCCGCGATCGACCGACTGGATGGCGCCGCGCACGATTTCCGAGACATAGGCGCCGCTATAGATGCCCATGCCGACGATGCCGCAGAAGAAAGCCGGGAAGTTGATGCCGAAATGCGGCAGACCGAAGAACCAGATGAACAGTTGCACCAGCAGCGGCGTACCGCGGATGACGCTGACATAGGCGGTGCTGAGGCCATAGACCAGGCGCCGGCGCGGATCGAGCCGACCCAGGCCGATCGCCAGCCCGATCAGACAGCCGAGGAGGATCGCCCCCACGGTCACCTCGATCGTGATCAGCGCGCCGTGGGCCAGATCCCGCCAGCCGTCCCAGACCGGTGAGAAATCGAGATCCATCTCGGACTACAGGTACTTGGCGACCAGCTGGTCGTAAGTACCATCGGCCTTGAGCGTCTTCAGCGCGGCGTTGAACTGCTGGATCAGGTCGCCCTCGTCCTTGCGCAGCGCGAAGGCATATTCCTCGACCGTCAGCGACGGCTCGACCAGTTGCAGCGTGCCACGCGTGCGGGCATAGAGCTTGGCGGCCGGCTTGCCGGTGACGGCGGCGTCGGCCCGGCCGTTCTCAACCAGCTCGAACATTTCCTGGTTCTTCTCGACCTCGACCCGCTCGATCGCCGGGAACTTGTCCTTGAGGAACGCGACCGATTTGGTGCCGACCTGGACCGAGACCTTCTTGCCGACCAGATCGTCCGGTCCCTTGATCGCCTGATTGCCGATCTTGGTCATGATCACCAAGCCACCCGGATAGTAGGAATCGGTGAAATCGACCACCTTGCGCCGCTCGTCGGTGATGTAGATCGCGGAGGCGACCACGTCGAAGCGATTGGCGATGAGGCCCGGGACCAGCCCCTTGAAATCGATCTCGGTCCATTCGATCGGCCGGTTCAGCACCTTGCCGATCGCCTCGATCAACTCGACGTCGAAGCCCGTGCGCTTGCCGTTCTCCGCATATTCGAACGGCGGAAACGTGGCGTCGGTCGCGACACGGATCGCGTCGGCGGCCTGCGCGGCACTGCCGAGGGCGAGGGTGAGACCGGCAACGAGCCCGAGCAGGCTACGGCGGTTGAGGATCATCGAGGGGACTCCCTTGGGAAAGGTTCGGGTCCGGATCGTGGCACGGCGTTCTGGCGATGGATAGTTCCGTTCAAGCGGCGCGAACCGCGTCGACGAAACTGGCGACCTGAATCCTCAGGCGATCGGCCTGCTGCGACAGCGTGGTGGCCGAACCCAGCAGGTGACCGGCCGCGGTGCCGGTCTCGCCGGCCGCGACCGATACGCCGCTGATATTGCGCGCGACATCCTGGGTGCTGGCGGCCGCCTGCTGCACGTTCCGGCTGATCTCGACCGTCGCCGTGCCCTGCTGTTCGATCGCGGCGGCGATCGCCGTCGTCGTCGCGCTGATGTCGCCGATCGTGCCGCCGACGCTGCCGATATCCGCAACGGTTTCCTCGGTCGCCCGTTGGATCTCGACGACCTGCGCCTGGATATCCTGGGTTGCCTGGGCGGTCTGGTTGGCCAGCGCCTTGACCTCGCTCGCCACGACCGCGAAGCCTTTGCCCGCCTCGCCCGCGCGGGCCGCTTCGATCGTGGCGTTGAGCGCCAGCAGGTTGGTCTGGCTGGCGATATTCTGGATGATCCGGACGACCTCGCCGATCTTCTGCGCGGCCTGGGCGAGGGCCGCGACCGAGTACCCGGAGCGGTCGGCCTGCTCCACCGCCTGACCGGCGATCCGAGCGGAGGCGGTCACCTGACGCGCGATCTCGCCGATCGATGCCGCCATCTCCTCCGACGCGCTGGCCACGGTCTGGACGTTGGACGAGGTTTCTTCGACCGCGGCCGCCACGGCGGCGCTCTGCCGGGTGGTCTCGGCGGCGGTCGATGACAGCGACCGCGCGGTGCCTTCGAGCTCGGCCGAGCCGGCGGCCAGCAGGGAGACCATGTCGCCGACCTCGGCTTCGAACCCGCGCACCAGGCCTTCCAGCCGGGCCGACTTCTGTTCCTTGGCGGTCTGCTCGGCCTTCTGCTCGACCGAGAGCCGGTCCGCGGTGATCATATTGTCCTTGAACACCTGAACCGCGGCGGCCATGGCGCCCAGTTCGTCGCCGCGGCCGACGCCCGGGATGGCGATGGCCAGGTTCCGCTCCGACAGATGCCGCATGGCACCGGTCATCTGAAAGATCGGCGTCGAGATGCCTTTGATCAGCGACGCGCCGATCGCGACGCAGAGCAGCGCCATCGCCCCCAGAACCACCAGGATCCAAAGATGCGCCGAGCGCCCGAGCGCGTCGCCGCGATCCGCCGCCTCCTGCCCGCCATGCAGATTGAACGTCAGATCCTCCTGCAGAGCCGTCCGGAAGGCGATCGACGATTTGCTCATGTCGCCGGTCAGCAGCTCGAGCCCCCTGGCGCGGTCGCCGGCCGCCATCGCCGTTTCGAACTGGATGCTCGACGCGCGAAACACCTGCCAGGACTCATTGACCTTGTCGGCGATCCGGCGCTCTTCCCCGGAGGACACCATCGGGGCATAGCTCTTCAGGCCGTCCTCCAACTCGGTCACGGACTTCTTCGCGGCACCGGTATAATAGGCCCGGGACTCATCGGTCGCCGCGACGACGATCAGGGCATAGTTCGCTCGCAGCCGCTCGACGCTCTGGGCGACGATGCCGAGCGCGCGGGTCGAGGGCAGCCAGTCGTTCCTCATCTCCGCGCCGACGGCCTGAACCTCGCCAAGCCGTGCGACGGCGAACAGGCCGAGTCCGATCGTGCAGCACAGGATCAGGCTGAAGGCCAGAATCAGCTTGGCGCGAATCGTGATCGGAGAAAATGACTTCGACATAACGGTCTCCTAGGGGTACGCGAGCCATACCCCCGACGAATTTAACGATGATGCGTGAAGAATAGGTTCAACCCGCCTCGGCGGCCGACCTCGAAGCGCGCTAGATCAGCTTCGCTTCCGCCGCGGCGGCCCCTGTGGCGTCCAGCGGCGGCACCGTCTCGCCGTTGAGCACCCGGTGCGCGCGATCCTCGTCCAGGGCATGCTCCCAGCGGGCGACGACCAGGGTCGCGATCCCGTTGCCGATCAGATTGGTCACGGCGCGCGCCTCGTTGATGAAGCGATCGACGCCCAGCAGCAGGACGAGGCCCGCAACCGGGATCTTGTCCATCGAGGCCAGCGTCGCCGCCAGGGTCACGAAGCCGGCGCCGGCGACGCCGGCCGAGCCCTTCGAGGTCAGCAGCAGCACGGCCAGCACCAGGATCTGGTCGCCGATGGTCAGGTGCGTGCCGGTCGCCTGCGCGACGAAGATCGCCGCCATCGACAGGTAGATCGACGTGCCGTCGGCATTGAACGTATAGCCGGCCGGCAGCACCAGGCCGACGACCGGTTTCGCGCAGCCCAGATGCTCAAGCTTCGCCATCATCTGCGGCAGCACCGTTTCGGTCGAGGAGGTGCCGAACACGATGAAGATTTCGTCCCGGATGAACTTCAGGAATTTCCACAGGCTGAAGCCGTTCCAGCGCGCGATCGTCCCCAGCACGCCGAAGACGAAGATCAGGGCTGCGGCATAGACCGAGGCCATGAGCTGGCCCAGCGACGTGAGCGAGCCCAGCCCGTAGCGCCCGACGGTGAAGGCCATGGCGCCGAAGGCCCCGAGCGGCGCCAGGCGCATGACCATGCCGACGATGCCGAACAGCCCGGTCATCAGCACGTCGAGCACGTCCAGCAGCGGCCGCGCCTTTTCGCGCACCGGCGCCAGCGCCAGACCGAACAGCACGGAGAACAAAATGATCTGCAGCATGTCGCCGCGGGCAAAGGAATCGACCACGCTCGACGGGATGATATTGTACAGGAAGTCGAGCGGACTCTGCTTATGCGCGGCGGCGGTATAGTCGGCGATCGATTTGGTGTCGATCGTCGCGGGATCGACATGCATGCCCGCGCCCGGCTGCACCAGATTGACGATGATCAGGCCGATCACCAGGGCCAGCGTCGAGACGACCTCGAAATAGATGATCGCCTTCAGCCCGACCCGGCCGACCTCTCTCATGTCGCCCATGCGGGCGATACCGAGCACGACCGTGCCGAACACGATCGGCGCCAACAGCATGCGGATCAGTTTGACGAAGCCGTCGCCGAGCGGCTTCAGCGCGGTGCCGAATGCCGGAAAGACATAGCCGACCGCGACACCCAGCAGGATCGCGATCACGACCTGCAGATAGACCTTGCCGAACAGACCCCCGGCCGGCCGCTTGCCGCTCTTCATCGAAAATTTTCCCTCCGCGATGTGTCTTTGCCAAGTGCTCGGCGCCACTCGCGGTCATAAACGCCAGAACTAGCGTGGACGCGGCACCCTGGCCAATGCCAGATTGCCATCGTGCAATGCCGGTTCGGCATCGCGCCGTCTTTGTCTCGGGAATGACCGTTGGACCTGAACTGGCTCGAAGATTTCCTGGCGCTCGTCGCGAGCGGCAATTTTTCCCGCGCCGCCGAGGCGCGCCACATGACCCAGCCGGCCTTCAGCCGGCGCATCCGGGCGCTGGAGGACTGGGTCGGCGTGCCGCTGTTCGACCGGGACGGCCACCCGGTCGGCCTGACCGAAGCCGGCAGCCGCTTCCACCCCGCGGCGGCCGATCTGTTGCGTCTGCTGGGCGAGGCCCGCGACGCGGCGCTGGACGCGGCGGCGACGGCGGCGGCCACACTCCGCTTCGCCGCGACCCATGTCCTGTCGTCGAGGTTCTTTCCAGCCTGGCTGCGCCGCTTCGAGACCGGTACCGCCCCTGGTGCGATCCGTCTCATGTCCGAGAACATTCAGGCTTGCGAACTGCTGATGGTGCAAGGCAAGGCGCAGTTTCTGCTGTGCCACCATCATCCGGCCGCCGCCAGCGGCCTCGATCCGGCCCGTTTCCCCTCGATCAAGGTCGGGGAGGACAGGCTCCTGCCGGTCTCGGCCCCGGATGGGCTGG
>Ga0302314_10013194_pt1 | contig 14221 bp, 14 predicted proteins | sample III_Palsa_N2_3_FD_200533 | JGI IMG/M metagenome (GOLD analysis project Ga0302314, IMG submission 200533) | Peat permafrost microbial communities from Stordalen Mire near Abisko, Sweden - III_Palsa_N2_3 | ecosystem: Environmental > Terrestrial > Soil > Palsa > Peat permafrost | place: Sweden... | reverse complement strand
CCAGCAGGCCGTACTTGCAGCCGAGGAAGTAGCCGTCGGAGTTGACCCGCTGCACTTTCTGCCACTGCTCCAGCGTGGTGTCCTCGATGGTGCCGTATTGCAGGATGCCGGCATTGTTGACCAGGATGTCGACCCCGCCGAACTTGTCCTCGGTGGCCTGGATCACCGCTTTCCAGTCGTCCTCGGAACTGATGTCCTGGCGCACGAACAAGGCCTGCTCACCGATGGCGGCGGCCACGGCGCGGCCGGCTTCCTCGTTGAGGTCGGTCAGCACCACCCTGGCGCCTTCCCGGGCCAGCAGAATTGCATCTTCCTTGCCCACGCCGCTGGCGGCCCCGGTGATGATGGCAACCTTGTCCTGCACCCTGCCCATGTGCTGCTCCTCGGTGAGATATTTTGGAAAGCCGGTGTCGCGCTCCGCCCCGGCGCGGTGTCGTCCGAAAACGCCCCAAAAGGGCCGCAAACAGGGACGGGACGGAGAGGGGAAAAACCAGAACCACCATTATTTCCATTCGCTTAGGCGATTCATCATCCAATGAGACTAGCCATATAGAGCATTTCAGCCCAAAGGTCTCGTCTAATTGGGTGAAGCACTGCCCCCCGCCGGGTATTGATAATTGCGGTCATCCAATCCCTATCCAATCAATGTACGGCGGACACCCCATGGTGAAGATCGACGCACTGGCCTATGTCGTGGCGCAAAGCACCGACGTTTCCAAGTGGAAGCACTTCGGCGAAGAGGTGCTGGGCGTCGCCACCTCCGAGGCGCCGGAAGGCGGCCTGTACCTGAAACTGGACGAGCGCAAGTATCGCATCGCCATCGTCAAGGGGCCCGAAGACCGCTACCTCGCCTCCGGCTGGGAAGTGGCCAACGAGACCGCTTTCGACGCCGTCGCCGCCGCGCTGGAAAAGGCCGGTGTAAAGACCACCAAGGCCGGCGAGGCTCAGCGCAAGGCCCGCTGCGTGCAGGATCTGCTGTCCTTCACCGATCCTTCCGGCAACCTGCACGAGGTGTCCTGGGGCTTCACCACAGATTTCGCGCGCTTCGTCTCGCCGATCGGCGTGGAAGGCTTCCTCACCGGCGAGCATGGCGTCGGCCATACCGTGCTGCCGGCGGTGGAGTTCGATGCCACCTGGGCGCTGTTCCGCGATGTGCTCGGCTTCAACCTGTCCGACATCTTCCGTCACAAGTTCACGCCGGACCCGAACGAGCCGGTCAAGCGCATCTATTTCACCCACTGCGCCAACCCGCGCCATCACAGCCTGGCGCTGTTCGAGATGGCGATGCCGAGCGGCTGCGTGCACATCATGATCGAAGTGCCGAGCATGGACGAAGTCGGCCGCGCCTACGACCGCATGCAGAAGCAGGGCGTCAAGCTGATGGCCACCCTGGGCCGTCACGTCAACGACCGCATGACCTCGTTCTACATGAACACCCCGTCCAACTTCGCGCTGGAATACGGCTACGGCGGCCTGATGGTGGACTGGGACAAGCACCAGGCCTTCGAATCCACCGCCGTGAGCCTGTGGGGCCACGATTTCTCCGTCGGCTTCAAATAATGGCGCTCAACAAGGAACTGACGGCAGCCGCCGCGGTCGCGCAACTGCGCTCCGGCATGACCGTCGGCATCGGCGGCTGGGGCCCGCGGCGCAAGCCGATGGCCCTGGTGCGCGAAATGCTGCGCTCCGATCTGAAGGATCTCACCGTGGTGTCCTACGGCGGCCCGGACGTCGGCATGCTCTGCGCCGCCGGCAAGGTGAAGAAGCTGATCTTCCCCTTCGTCACCCTCGATGCGATCCCGCTGGAACCGTATTATCGCAAGGCACGCGAGAGCGGCGCCATCGAAGTGATGGAGCTGGACGAGGGCATGTTCGAGTGGGGCCTGCGCGCCGCCGGCATGCGCCTGTCCTTCCTGCCGACCCGTGTCGGTCTCGCCACCGACGTGTTGGCGAAGAATCCGCAGATCAAGACCATCACCTCGCCTTATGCCGACGGCGAAGTCTACGTCGCCATGCCGGCCTTGAAGCTCGACGCCGCGCTGCTGCACGTCAACGAGTCCGACCGTCTCGGCAACACCCTGGTGCGCGGCGCCGACACCTTCTTCGACCACCTGTTCGCCCGCGCCGCGGATCGCTGCTACGTCAGCACCGAAGTGCTGCACGACAAGCTGGCACTGGACGCCGACACGGCCAAGCTGAATCCGTTCGAGCGCTACCTGGTCAGCGCCGTGGTGCATGCGCCCTGCGGCGCCCATCCCACCTACTTCGGCCCGAACTACGGCTGGGACATGGACCACTTCAAACGCTACAACGCCTCTGCCACGGAGGAAAACGGTTGGCAGAAATACCTGGACGAGTTCGTCGCTGGTGGTGAGGCCGAATATTTGACCAAGGTTGGCGGCGCCGAGCGCGTCGGCAAGCTCAAGCTGCCGGTGTTCTGAAAATGACCGAACCTACTCAAATCACCCTGGCCGAATTGATGATCGTCGCCGCCTCCGAAACCTGGCGCGACAACGGCGAGGTGCTGGCCTCCGGCATCACCACCATCCCGCGCCTGGGCGCCTCGCTGGCCAAGCTGACCCATTCGCCCGAGCTGCTGATGACCGACAGCGAGGCCTTCCTGGTGTCGGAGCCGGTGCCGTTGGGACCACGCGGCGACTACAAGCCGAAGTACGAAGGCTACATGTCCTTCGAGCGCGTGTTCGAATGCGTCTGGGGCGGCAAGCGCCACGTCATGATCGGGCCGACCCAGGTCGACCGCTGGGGCCAGACCAACCTGTCGGTGATCGGTGACTATTCCAAACCGAAGTCGGCGATGCTGGGCGTGCGCGGCCTGCCCGGCAACAGCATCAACCACATCAATTCCCTGTTCGTGCCCAACCACGGTCCCCGCGTGTTCGTCGCCGGGGAAGTGGATATGGTCTCCGGCGTCGGCTACAACCCCAAGCGCTGGGGCGAAGGCATGAAGCAGGACTATCTCGATCTGCGCCTGATCGTCACCGACCTGTGCGTGCTGGATTTCGGCGGTCCGCAGCATGCTATCCGGGTCAAGTCGCTGCATCCCGGCGTCAGCTTCGAGCAGGTGCAGGCCGCCACCGGCTTCCCCCTGCTCAAGGCCGATAACCTGGGCGAGACACCACTGCCGACCGCCGAGCAATTGGCCATCATCCAGCGCCTCGATCCGCACAATTTCCGGGGTGCGGTGTTGAAGAACAATCCGCCGGCGCTGAAAGCCGCCTGATGGACACTCCGACCGCAACACCCGTGCTGGAAGGCTGGTTCACGCTCGACGAGCGCGAACCGCATCTGCTCGGCGCGCGCTGCAGCGCCTGCGGCACCTACTACTTCCCCAAGCAGATCAAGTTCTGCCGCCACCCGGACTGCGCCGGCGAGGCCTTCGAGGAAGTGAAGCTGTCGCGCAAGGGCCGCATCTGGTCCTACACCAATGCCGCCTACAAGCCTCCCGAGCCCTATATCTCCAATGATCCCTTCGTGCCCTACAGCATCGCCGCGGTGGAGCTGGAACGCGAGCGCATGATCGTGCTCGGCCAGGTCGCCAGCGGCGTCGGCGTCGAAGCGCTGCGCGTCGGCATGGAAGTGGAGCTGGTGCTGGAAGCGCTCGACGACGGCAAGCTGAGCTGGAAGTGGAAGCCGCTGGCGGAGGGCGCAGCATGAGCAAGGACATCGCCATACTCGGCGTCGGCATGCACCCCTGGGGAAAGTGGGGCAGGAATTTCGTCGAATACGGCGTGGTGGCGGCGCGAGCGGCGCTGGCCGATGCCGGCGTGAAATGGCGCGACGTGCAGTTCGTCTCCGGTGCGGCCACCATGCGCAACGGCTATCCGGGCTATGTAGCCGGGGCCACCTTCGCCCAGGCCCTGGGCTGGCAGGGTGCGCAGGTCAATACTTCCTACGCGGCCTGCGCCTCCGGTTCGCAGGCCTTGGCGGCGGCCCGTTCCAAGATCCTCTCCGGCGAGTGCGAAGTGGCCCTGGTCATCGGTGCCGACACCACGCCCAAGGGCTTCCTGGCGCCGCAGAAAGGCGAGCGCCCGGACGATCCGGATTGGGTGCGCTTCCGCGTCGGCATCACCAATCCCACCTATTTCGCCCTCTACGCCCGCCGCCGCATGGCGCTGTACGGCGACAGCCAGGACGATTTCGCCCTGGTCAAGGTGAAGAACGCCGAGCACGGCTTCGACAACCCCAACGCGCGCTACCGCAAGAAATTCAGCGCGCAGGACGTGGCGGCCTCGGCCATGGTGGCCGACCCGCTGCGTCTGATGGATATCTGCGCCACCTCCGACGGCGCCGCCGCGCTGATCGTCTCCAGCCTCGATTACGCCCGCCGCATCGGCAAGCACAACGCGCCGCGCGTCGCCGCCATTTCCACGGTGACGCCTACTTTCGCCACCGACACGGTGGAAATGCCCGATCTCGCCACCGACTCCGCCGTCGCCGCCGAGCCGCTGCGTTTCCGCGCCGCGCTGCCGCGCAAGGCCTACGAGGAAGCCGGCATCGGACCGGAGGACGTCAGCCTGGCCGAGGTCTACGACCTGTCCACTGCGCTGGAGCTGGACTGGATGGAAGACCTGCAATTCTGCGCACGCGGCGATGCGGCGAAGCTGGTGCGCGAAGGCGTCACCCGCATCGGCGGCCGCCTGCCGGTGAATCCTTCCGGCGGCCTCGCCTGCTTCGGCGAAGCGGTGCCGGCCCAGGCCCTGGCCCAGGTATGCGAACTGACCTGGCAGTTGCGCGGCCAGTCCGGCTCGCGCCAGGTGCAGGGCGCGCGCGTAGGCATCACCGCCAACCAGGGCCTGTTCGGTCATGGCTCGTCCGTGATCGTGAAGCGCTGATCGCCATGAACCAGGCTGTCGCCATTCATCCCCCGGGCATTTTGAACACGCCGCTGTGCGAGCGCTTGGGCTGCCGCTATCCCATCGTGCAGACCGCGATGGGCTGGGTGGCCGATGCACGGCTGGTCGCCGCCACCAGCAATGCCGGCGGCTTCGGCTTCCTCGCCGCCGCCACCATCCAGGCCGACAAGCTGGAAGCCGAGATCCTCAAGGTCCGTTCGCTCACCGACCGGCCGTTCGGCATCAATTTCCACATGTTCCAGCCGAACGCCCAGCAGGTGATCGACCTCACCATTCAGCACCGCCTGCGCGCCGTCAGCTACGGCCGCGGCCCGGATGCGAAAACCATCGCCCGCTTCAAGCAGGCCGGCGTGCTGTGCATGCCCACGGTCGGCGCGCTCAAGCATGCGCAGAAGGCGGTCGAGCTGGGCGCCGACATCATCACGGTGCAGGGCGCAGAAGGCGGCGGTCACACCGGCTCGGTGCCGACCACCTTGCTGCTGCCGCAGGTTCTCGACGCGGTGAAGGTGCCGGTAGTGGCCGCCGGCGGCTTTTACAACGGCCGCGGCCTGGCCGGCGCGCTGGCCTTCGGCGCCGCCGGCATTGCCATGGGTACGCGCTTCCTGATGACCGCCGAGTCGCCGGTGCCGCGCGCCACCTTGCAGAAGTATCTCGACGCCAAAGATCCTTCAAAGATTCGCGCTTCCACGGCGGTCGACGGCATGCCGCAGCGCATGATCGACAATCCCTATCTGCTGCGCCTGGAAAGCGGCGGCCTGCTGCACCGCCTGCTGGTGGCGCTGAGCAGCGCCTGGCAATGGCGCGCACATACCGGCATGAGCATCGGTCACATGCTGCGCACCGCTATCACTGCGCTGGGCGAGGGCGACTCCGCCATCCAGACCATGATGGCCGCCAACGCCCCGGTGCTGATCCAGCGCGCCATGGTCGAGGGCCGGCCGGACGAGGGTGTGCTGCCCAGCGGCCAGGTTGCTTCCAATATCGACAGCCTGCCCAGCGTGGCCGAGCTGATCGCCTCCATCGTCGGCGAAGCCGAGGCGCGCCTGCGCGCCCTCAGCGCGCAAACCACAGGGACTGCCGCATGAACGCCTCCGCCGGCAAGCAATTCACTACCACCATCAGCGATGGCATCGCCGAAATCGTCATCGACCGGCCGCCGGTCAATGCGCTCAACGACGCCGGCTGGCATGGCCTGGCCGACGAGATCATCCGCGCCGGCAGGGACTCGGCGGCGCGCGTCATCGTGCTGCGCGCCGAGGGCCGCGGCTTCTGCGCCGGCGTCGACATCAAGGAACTGGACAAGCACCCGGAGAAGATCGTCTCGGTCAACGCCGGCAACTACCGCAGCTTCGAGGCGGTGCATCGCAGCCCGCTGCCGGTGATCGTGGCGGTGCACGGCTTCGTGCTGGGCGGCGGCATTGGCCTGGCCGGCGCGGCGGACATCGTCGTCGCCGCCGAGGACGCCAGCTTCGGCGTGCCGGAAGTGGATCGCGGCGCCATGGGCGGCGGCGCCCACCTGCAGCGCCTGTTCCCGGTGCAGAAGGTGCGCATGATGTATTTCACCGGCGAGCCGATCACCGCCGCCGACGCCTACCGTCTCGGCGCCATCGAGAAAGTGGTGCCGCGCGCCGAGCTGCGCGAAGCGGCCCTGGCCATCGCCCGCAAGATCGCGGCGAAGAGCAGCGCCATGATCCGCCTGGCCAAGGAATCGCTCAACGGTATCGAGGACGGCAACCTCGAAAACAAGTATCGCTGGGAACAGGGTTTCACCTTGCAGGCCTACATGAGCGCCGAATCCGCCGAGACGCGCCGCGCCTTCGTCGAGAAGCGCGAGGCCGAGCTCAATACCAATACAGGGACGAAAGGGCCGTCGGGGGCTCATCAATGAGACTGGAATACACCGATCGCCAGCAGCGCTTCCGCAAGGAAGTGCGCGCCTGGCTGGAACAGAACGTACCGAAGCAGCCGCTGCGCAGCTTCGATACCGAGGAAGGTTTCGCCGAGCATCGCGCCTGGGAAGGCCGGCTTGCCGGCGGTCACTGGAGCGCGGTGACCTGGCCCCGTGAAGTCGGCGGCCGCGGCTGCGACCTGATCGAATGGCTGATCTTCGAGGAAGAGTACTGGCGTGCAGGCGCGCCGCTGCGGGTCAACCAGAACGGCATCTTCCTGCTGGCGCCGACCCTGATGGAATACGGTACGGAAGAGCAGAAACAGCGCTTCCTGCCGCGCATGGCGACGGGCGAGGACACCTGGGCGCAGGGCTGGTCCGAGCCGGGCGCCGGTTCCGACATGGCGGCGATCCGCTGCAAGGCGGTCCGCGATGGCGATCACTACGTCATCAGCGGCCAGAAGACCTGGTCGACCCGCGCGGTGTGGGCCGACTGGCTGTTCGGCCTGTTCCGCACCGACGCCAATTCCGTGCGCCATCACGGCCTCACCTTCATCCTGCTGCCGCTGAACCTGCCGGGTATCACCATCCGCCCGGTGCAGCAGCTCAACGGCGAGACCGGCTTCGCCGAAATCTTCTTCGACGAAGTGCGCGTGCCGGTGAGCAATCGCCTGGCCGACGAAGGCGCCGGCTGGCAGGTGGCGATGGCCACCGCCGGATTCGAGCGCGGCCTGATGCTGCGCTCGCCCGGCCGTTTCCAGCAGACCGCCAAGGCCCTGGTGGATCTGTACCTGCGCCACCAGGCCCGCATCGACGCCGATCCCTCGGTGCGCGACGCCGTGCTGCAAAGCTGGATGGGCGCCGAGGCTTATGCCCTCGCGACTTACCGCACCGCCTGCCGCCTGGCCAAGGGCGGCCAGATCGGCGCCGAGGCCAGCACCAACAAGATCTTCTGGTCCGAGCTGGACCTGCTGATGCACGAGACCGCCATGCGCATCCTCGGCGCCCGCGCCGAGCTGATGCCGCATGCGCCGGACGCCGGCGACATCGGCCGCTGGCTGGATGGCTTCCTGTTCGCGCAGGCTGGGCCGATCTACGCCGGCACCAACGAGATTCAGAGAAACATCATCGCCGAGCGCATGCTTGGCCTGCCGAGGTCATAGGCCCGAGCCATGGACTTCACATTCGAAGAACAACAAGTCGCCTTCCGCGACGCGGTGCGCAAATTCCTGATGGTCGAGGCGGCGCCGGAAATGCTGCGCGAGATCTGGGAGACCGAAAGCGGCCGCTCCAAGGATCTGCGCGCCAAGCTCGCCGACCAGGGCATCACCGCGCTGTCGGTGCCGGAGGAATTCGGCGGCATCGGCCTGGGCGATCTGGACTGGGTGCTGATCAACCAGGAACTGGGTTACTACGCCATTCCCGATTCGCTGTCGGACACCGCATATCTCGCGGCGTGGCTGCTGACCCGCCTGCCCAGCGATATCTCGCTGAAGAAAGCCTGGCTGCCGCGCATCGCCAACGGCACCGCGCGCATCGCCATCGGTCATCCGGTCAATCCCTTCGTCTCCGACGCGCAACTCGCCGACCTGCTGCTGTTGTGGCATGACGACGAGGTGCACGCGGTGCAGCGCGACCAGGTCAAGCTGTCGTTCAATCCCAGCATCGAGATGTCGCGCCGCCTGTACCAGGTGAAATGGACGCCGAGCGACGCCACCCGCGTCGCCCCCGCGCGCATCGGCCGCGAGCTGTGGGAGGGCGTGCTCAACCGCGCCGCCCTGGCGGTGAGCGCGCAGCAGCTCGGCCTGGCCCAGCGCATGCTCGACCTGGGTATCGACCACAGCGCGCAGCGCAAGCAGTTCGGCAAGCCGATCGGCTCGTTCCAGGCGGTGAAGCACCAGCTTGCCGACGTGGCGGTGAAGATCGAGTTCGCCAAGCCGGTGGTGTTCCGCGCCGCGCACTGCCTGGCCAACAACCGGCCGCGCGCCGCGGTGCACGTGTCCCACGCCAAGCTGGCGGCCTGCGAAGCCGCCTGGGCCTCGGCGCGCCGCAGCATGCAGGTGCATGGCGCCATGGGCTACACCTGGGAAGCCGACTTGCAGATGTTCATGAAGCGCGCCTGGGCCCTCGATGCCGCCTGGGGCGATCGCGCCTTCCACAAGACGCGCGTGGCGCAGCACATCTTTGCCGAGGGCGCCGCGCTGGGCCCGGGCGAAACCTTCAACTGATCATTCAAGAAAACGGAAACTGACATGGCAGAAGCCTATATCGTTGATGCGGTGCGCAGCCCCGTCGGCAAGCGCCGCGGCAAGCTGGCCCACATCCACGGCGCCGATCTCGGCGCGCATGTGCTGAAGGCATTGGTCGAGCGCAACCCCTCCATTCCGGCGGAAGACTACGACGACGTGGTGTTCGGCTGTCTCGACGCCATCGGCCCGCTGGCAGGCAATATCGCGCGCTCCTGCTGGCTCGCCGCGGGCCTGCCGCTGACCGTGCCTGGCGTGACGGTGGACCGCCAGTGCGGCTCCTCGCAACAGGCGCTGCACTTCGCCGCGCAGGCGGTGATGAGCGGCGTCAACGACGTGGTCGTCGCCGGCGGCGTGCAGACCATGAGCCAGATCCCGATTTCCTCGGCGATGATCGCGGCCAAGCCGCTGGGCTTAAGCGATCCGTTCTCCGGCAGCAAGGGCTGGACCGCGCGCTTCGGCAATCTGCCGGTGTCGCAGTTCTACGCCGCGCAGAAGATCGCCGACCAATGGAACATCTCGCGCGAGGAGATGGAAGTGTTCTCATTGGAGAGCCACACGCGCGCGCTGAAAGCCATCGCCGCAGGCCGCTTCAACAAGGAAATCATCCCGCTGGAGGGCCTGGAGCAGGACGAGACGCCGCGCCAGAGTTCGCTGGAGAAGATGGCGGCGCTGGAGCCGCTGGAGCCGGGCGGCAAGCTCACCGCCGCCGTTTCCAGCCAGACCTGCGACGGTTCTTCCGCGCTGCTGGTGGTGTCGGAGAAAGCCCTCAAGCGCTACAACCTCAAGCCGCGCGCCCGCGTGCACCACATGAGCGTGCTCGGCGACGATCCGATCATGATGCTCACCGCGCCGATCCCCGCCACCCGCCACGCCCTGAAAAAGGCCGGCATGAAGCTGGAGGACATCGACCTGGTCGAGATCAACGAGGCCTTCGCCTCGGTGGTGCTGGCCTGGTTCAAGGAGATCGGCTACCCGCACGCAAAGACCAACGTCAACGGCGGCGCCATCGCCCTGGGCCATCCGCTCGGCGCCACCGGCGCCAAGCTGATGTGCACCCTGCTCAACGAGCTGGAGCGCACCAACAAGCGCTATGGCATGCAGACCATGTGCGAGGGCGGCGGCGTCGCCAACGTCACCATCATCGAGAGGCTCGGCTGATCCATGGGCATCTGCGACAACCGCACCATCATCGTCACCGGCTCGGGCAGCGGCCTGGGCCGCGAGTACGCGCTGCTCCTGGCCGGCGAGGGCGCCAACGTCATCGTCAACGACATCCGTCTTGAAGCCGCGGCTGCCGTGGTCAAGGAAATCGAGGCGGCCGGCGGCAAGGCCCTGGCCAGCAATGACGACATCACCAGCATGGACGGCGCGCAGCGCATCGTCGACGGCGCCGTGGCGCGCTTCGGCGACGTGCAGGGCCTGGTCAACAATGCCGGCATTGTGCGCGACCGCATGTTCGCCAGCCTGTCCGAGCAGGACTGGGACGATGTCATCCGGGTCCATCTGAAAGGTCACTTCTGCCTGGCCAGCATCCTGGTGCGCCGCTGGCGCGACCAGGTCAAGAACGGCCAGAAAGTCGATGCGCGCATCGTCAACACCAGTTCCGGCGCCGGCCTGCAAGGCTCGGTCGGGCAGAGCAACTACGCCGCCGCCAAGGGCGGCATCGCCTCGCTGACCCTGGTGCAGGCGGCGGAGCTGGGCCGCTACGGCATCACCGCCAACGCCCTCGCGCCGGCCGCGCGCACCGGCATGACCGAGAAAGTCTTCGCCGATGTGATGAAAAAGCCGGAAGGCGAGAGTTTCGACCACTTCCACCCCGGCAATGTGGCGCCGCTGGTGGTGTGGCTGTGCAGCCCGCTGTCGGCCGGCGTCAGCGGCAAGGTATTCGAAGTGGAAGGTGGCAAGCTGTCCGTCGGCGACGGCTGGCGTACCGGCACGGTCCGCGACAAGAAGGCGCGCTGGCAGCCGGCCGAACTGAGCGAAGTGGTCGAATCGCTGATCGCCGAGGCGCCCAAGCCGCAGAAGGTATACGGGACGTGAAAGGCATTTCTCGCGCAAAGACGCAAAGACGCAAAGAAAAGCTTTTTACAAAGAAAGCTTTTCTCGCATCGCGTTTCTCTTCGCGTCTTTGCGTCTTAGCGCGAGACGCTTTTGGTTTTTGCGCGCACGCAGCCTGACCATGAATTTCGCCTTCACCGCCGACCAGGTCATGATCCGCGACGCCGCGCAGAGCTTTCTGGCGGAGGAAAGCGGGTCGGCCGCGGTGCGCGCTGCAGCAGCTAGCGAAGTCGGCTTCGATGCCGGCGTGTGGCAACGCATCGGCTCCGAGTTGGGCTGGTGCGCCATCCCGGTGGCGGAAGAACACGGCGGCCTGGGTCTGGGCGCGGTGGAACTGGTGCTGGTGCTGGAGCAGATGGGGCGGCAACTGCTGTGTGCGCCGTATTTCTCCACGGTATGTCTCGCTGCCAATCTGTTGACGCAGTGTGGCAATGAGCAGGCGCAACGCCGCTTCCTGCCCGCCATTGCCGAGGGGCATCTTTGCGCCACGGCGCCGCTGGGCAGCGGCGCCGACGACTGGAGCGATGCAGCCGCGCAGATACGGGCGCGGCGCAAGGGCGAGGTGTGGGCCCTGAGCGGCCATTGCCCGCGCGTGCCGGATGCCGCTGCCGCCGACTGGCTGCTGCTGTTTGCGCAGGTGGAGGGAGAGCGAGCACCGGGCTTGTTCGCGGTGCCGCGCGAAGTGGCGGGCCTGAAGATCGAAGCCCTCGAAGGCTGGGACGCGACGCGTCGTTTCAGCAGCCTCAGCCTGGACGGAGTGACCCTGCCTGCCGAAGACCGCATCGACGATGCCTCGCGTGTCGCGGACGGTCTGCCGCGCGCCGCCGCGCTGGCGCGCCTGGCCATCGCCGCCGAGCAGCTCGGCGGAGCGCAGCAATGCCTCGATCTCACCGTGGCCTATACCGCCACGCGCAAGCAGTTCGGCCGCGCCATCGCCTCGTTCCAGGCGGTGAAGCATCGCTGTGCCGAGATGATGGTGCGCATCGAGGCGACGCGCTCGGCCGTCTACGGCGCCGCCGCGCTTGCCGCCGGCGAGACCACGGCGGATGCGCTGGCGCTCGAATGCGCGGTGGCGCGTACCCTGGCCTCCGATACTTATTTCTTCTGCGCGCAGGAAGCGATCCAGTTGCACGGCGGCGTCGGCTTCACCTGGGAATACGATCCCCAGCTCTATTTCAAGCGTGCCCAGGCCAGCAGCCACTGGCTGGGCAATGCCGATGCCCTGCGCGAACGCATCGCGCGGGCGCTGATCGTAGAAGCTCCCGAACACCTGACGGTATGCGGCACATGAAAAAAGACATGTCTCGCGCAAAGACGCAAAGACGCAAAGAAAGGTGCAAAACGGGAAAAGCTTTTTTAAATAAAAGCTTTTCTTTGCGTCTTTGCGGCTTTGCGCGAGCCGCTTTCGCGTTGTCTTTTTGCACGAGCCCATGAACCTCCAGCCCAGCGCCACCGACGAAGCCTTCCGCGCCGAAATCGCAGCATGGATGCAGTTGCATCTGCGCGGCCGTTTTGAAAGCCTCAAGCATCGCGGCGGCCCCGGCGACGAGGAAGCCGATCCCGCCTTGCGCAAGGAATGGGAGCGCGAGCTCGCCGCCGGCCGCTGGACCTGCGTCGGCTGGCCCGCCGAAGCGGGCGGGCGCGGACTCAGCATCGAGCAGCAGGTCATCTTCCACGAGGAATACGCCCGCGCCGGCGGCCCCGGCCGCATGGGTCACATCGGCGAAGGCCTGATCGGGCCGACCCTGATCGCCTTCGGCAGCGAGGCGCAGAAGCGGCGCTTCCTGCCCGGCATCGTCGCCGGCACCGAGTTCTGGGCCCAGGGTTATTCCGAGCCGGGCGCCGGCTCCGACCTCGCCAACGTCCAGACCAAATGCTGGCAGGAAGCGGACGGCAGCTGGCGCGTGCAGGGCCAGAAAGTGTGGACCTCGCTGGCGCAGGAGTCGGAATGGATCTTCGTCCTGGCGCGCAGCGAGCCCGGCAGCAAGGGCCGCAACGGCCTCAGCTTCCTGCTGCTGCCGCTGGACCAGCCCGGCGTGCGCATCCAGCCGATCCGCCAGATGGGCGGCGGCTCCGAGTTCAACGAAGTGTTCTTCGACGGCGCCGTGGCCGAAGCCGGCCACATCGTCGGCAAGCCGGGCGAGGGCTGGAAGGTGGCGATGGGCCTGCTCGAATTCGAGCGCGGCGTATCGACCCTGGGCCAGCAGATGCATTTCGCCTATGAGTTCGACCTGGTGGTGAAGGCCGCGCAGGCCAATGGCGCCTCCGCCAACGCGCAGATTCGCCAGCGCATCGCCCAGGCCTGGTGCGGCCTGCGCGTGATGCGCTACAACGCCCTGCGCATGCTCTCGGGCGGCGAGGGACCGGGTCTGAAGCGCGAGGCGCTGATCTACAAGTACTACTGGTCCAACTGGCACCGCGAGCTGGGTAAGCTCGCCATGGACGTGCTCGGACCTGCCGGGGATGTCATCTCCGACGACCCGCGCATCCGCCCCCTGCAGCAACTATTCTTCTTCTCGCGCGCCGACACCATCTATGCCGGCACCAACGAAATCCAGCTCAACCTGATTGCGGAACGCGGCCTCGACATGCCGCGCGAACCGCGCCCGGCAGCCTGAGAGAGATCATGACCAATATCCGAAAGCCGACGGGTTCCCCTCTCCCGTTTACGGGGGGCAACCCCGACACGGTGTCGCGTAGCGTGGGTGCGGGAGGGGTTGCTCCTGCGCGCGCTCCCGCACCCACCGTTCCGGGCACCGTGTCGCGCGCGCAGGGGTTAGGGGAGAGGGGCCGTGCCGACTTGAGCCACCCTTCAAAGCCCCTCTCCCTTAGCCCCTCTCCCGTCGGCGGGAGAGGGGAGCAACTCACTTACGAAGAGTTCTACAAGTGATTACCGTTCCGCCACCCCCTTACGTCCCCGGCCACGGCCTGCTCAAGGGCAAGTCGGTGCTGATCACCGCCGCCGCCGGCGGCGGCATCGGCTTCGCCACCGCCCGCCGCTGCCTGGAGGAAGGCTGCCGCGCCCTGCTCATCTCGGACATCCACCAGCGCCGTTTGGACGAGGCGGTGGCGGCCCTGCACAAGGATCATCCGGATCAGGAAATCCACGGCAAACTCGCCAATGTCGCTGTCGAAGCCGATGTCCAGGCCCT
>Ga0302314_10013193_pt1 | contig 14222 bp, 14 predicted proteins | sample III_Palsa_N2_3_FD_200533 | JGI IMG/M metagenome (GOLD analysis project Ga0302314, IMG submission 200533) | Peat permafrost microbial communities from Stordalen Mire near Abisko, Sweden - III_Palsa_N2_3 | ecosystem: Environmental > Terrestrial > Soil > Palsa > Peat permafrost | place: Sweden... | reverse complement strand
CGGCATCTTCAATCTGAACACCACTAACTACAGCCAGATCGCCCTGGCCAGGCAGTCTCTGCAGCAGCTCAGCTCGCTGGTGAACCTGCGGATCTCGCAGACCGACTACTCCGACGTCCCGGCCGGGGAGACCTGGATCAGCAGCGCCTGGTCGGGTGACATGGCGGCCGCGCCGTCCTACATGCCCAAGGGCGTCAACGTCGACGTGATCGGCTACTGGTTTCCCAGGAACGGGCGCGGGCCGATCAACAACGACACCAACGTGGTGCTGAAGAAGGCATCAAACCCGGTGCTCGCGCACCTGTTCCTCAACTACATGCTCGACCTGCCGAACGTGCTGGAGAACATCTCCTGGAACGGTTACATGCAGCCGCTCACCGGGGTGACCCCGCAGGTCCTCATCCAGCAGCAGATCCTGCCGCCGTCGCTGTCCTCGACCGTGGTGGTGCCATCGGACTTCAAGACCGGCCTGTTCGAACTGCAGCTCCCGGTCGACGCGGACGCCCTCTGGCAGCAGGCCTGGCTCGTCGTGAGCAACGGGATCTAGGGGGCGACGATGAACAAGCGGAAAAACCTGTTCTGGGTCGCGCTGGCGGCGCCTGGCATCTTGTGGCTCGCGGTCCTGTTCATCGTTCCGGTCTACGCGGTGCTGGCCATCGCCCTGGGCAAGCTCGACCAGCTGATCGAGGCCCCGGTCGCGGTGTGGAACCCCGTCGACTGGAGCTCGTCGGGCGTTATTGACGTGTGGCGGGACATTTTCGGCAGCGCGGCGTTCGCCGGGCCGATCATCATCCGCACCATCGTCTACACCGCCATCGCCTCACTGCTGTGCCTGCTGATCGGCTACCCGGCGGCGTACTTCGTCGCCCGGTTCGCCGGCCGGCGCAAGGCACTGTTCCTGGTGCTGCTGATCGCGCCGTTCTGGATCAGCTACATGATGCGGATGCTCGCCTGGATCGACTTGCTGTCCACCGACGGCTACGTGAACAAGGCACTCGGCTGGGTCGGCATCTCCCCGGTGAACTGGCTCGGCGGCCACGCCGTCACCGTGATCTTCGGCCTGGTCTACGGCTATATCCCGTACCTGATCATCGTGCTCTACGCAGGGCTCGACCGGATCGAGCCCGCGCTGCTCGAGGCGGGCCGTGACCTGGGCCTGGGCCGCTTCCGCACGTTCGTCCACGTGACCCTGCCGCTGTCCCGGCAGCCGATCATGACCGGCCTGCTGATCACCGTGCTGCCGATGCTCGGCGACTACTACACCAACCAGATGCTGTCCGGCGCGGCCTCCACCTCGATGATCGGCAACCTGATCCAGGGTCAGCTGGGCACCCCCGGCCTGGAAGGCCAGGGCGCGGTGCTGTCCCTGCTGCTGCTGGCCGTCCTGCTCATCCCGATGATCTACTACGTCATCGCCACCAACCGCGAGGCAGCCCAGTGACCGCCACCAAAGCCCCCGACGGCCCGTCGCCTGATGACATGCCGAACGCCAGCCCGGCCACCGCGGCCGCCCGGCCAGGCCCCCCGGCACCGGGCAGCCGGCGCGCCTTCTGGCGCAACCCGTGGCGGCACCCGTGGTTTCTTGAAGGCTTTACCTGGCTCTACCTGATCTGGTCGCTGGTCCCGATCGTGATCGCGGTGCTGTTCTCGTTTAACAACGGCAAGTCCCAGTCGTCCTGGCAGGGCTTCTCCTGGCGCTGGTACTTCACCGACCCGGTCAACTCGGTGCTGCACGACCCGCAGCTGCACGCCGCGGTCATCCAGACCGTGCGCCTGTCCGTGCTCACCACGGTGATCGCGGTGCCGATCGGGGTCGCCTTCGCGCTCGGCATCAACCGCTGGCGCGGCCCGGTCCCGGCCACCTTCAACTTCGTGATGATCCTGTCCTACGTGATCCCCGAGCTGATCTTCGGCGTGTCGATGTTCTTCGTCTTCACGACCCTGTTCAGCAGCGTCCACCTGGGCACCCTGGCCGAAGTGCTCGGCCTGGTCACCTGGAATGTGTCCTGGCCCGCGATCGTCGTCCAGGCCCGCCTGGTCACCATCGGCCCGCACTACGAGGAGGCCGCCGCCGACCTGGGCGCGAACCAGTTCCAGGTGATGCGCCGGGTGATGCTCCCGCTGCTCGCCCCCGCTATCTTCGCCAGTGCGGTGCTGGTCTTCTCCGGGGTGATCGACGACTTCGTCATCGTCGACTTGCTCTCCTCCAGCGCCGGCAACACCCCGATGTCGGTGGTGATCTACTCGACCCAGCACGGCGGCAACGGCGGACCCGCGCTGAATGCCCTCGGCTCCATCATGCTGGTGATGTCGCTGGTCATCGTCATCATCGGCTACTTCGGCTACCGGCTGCTGACCCGGGGCGAGCGCGGCAGCGGCCTGGCCGCCCTCACCGCCATCAGCGGCGAAGGCTGACCTTGCCCGGTCCGGTGACGACGCAAGATCCGGCCAACCGCAGGGGGCTGGCGCAAGTGCCCGAGGACTGTCGCACCCACGTTGACCCGGTTGGGTCAGTCGTCCCGGCGCTCGGTAACCGGCCGACGAAGGCGATGGCAATCGCAGGGGACCCGGACGGACCCCGCCGGCTCAGGCGGGGTCCGGGAGCTGGCGTCCGGGAGCGTCAGCCCGCGGTCCGGTAGGTGATGGTGACGGCGGCCCGGTCGTCGCTGCGATCCAGGGCCTTGACGGTGATGGTTCCGGTCGCTCCCTGGTACGCGCCGCTTCCCGCGCTCACCGTGCCGTGGCTCACCGGGCTGCTGCCCTCGTGTACCTGGCCGTACAGGAAGCCACCCGCCAGGTCGATCGTGACGCCGATCACCGCGGTGGTTGTCTTGGGGTTGAAGCAGAACCTGACCACGTCGTAGCCGACGACCTTGCCCGCGTGGTTGACGTCCTTGTCTTCCGCGATGCTGAGCGTCGGGGAGACCTGCACCTGGGCCTGCTCGACCAGGGTGAACCCCAGCGTGTGGGTGCGGGTATGCGTGCTGGTCAGCGGCTGGGCGCTGGCCGCGGGCAGCACGACCGCCCCGGCCGTGCCCACGGCGACCGCCGTGGCGAGGGCGGTGAGCGAGAGTCGGGTGCGTAGCTTCATGATGACCTCCGGTGTGTGTGGTGAACTGCTAGCGGCTCAGGTTGGTCGGCTGCGGCTGGTTAGCCGGCCGCGGCTGCGGCTGGCTGGTCCGGCTGGTGTAAGCCGCGGCGGCGGTCAGCACCAGGGCGACCAGGCTGACCGCAAGCCCGGCGGATGCGTCATCCTGGCTGGCGACCAGCAGCACGATCAGCGCCGCGACCACGTTGACGGCGCTCACGGCCAGTGCGGACGGCATGCCCCAGTGACGCCGACGCAGCAGGCCGTAGACCGCGGCGAGGCCGAGCACGCCCAGCACCGGCCCGAGAACGCGCAGCGCCACGTCCGTGCCGTTACCGCCGAGCGCGAGGCCCACGTTCATCAGCGAGAGGAGCGCCAGGACGGCGGCCGCGAGCCAGCGAACGATCTTCATGAAAAACCTCCTAGGCTCCGCCCCCGGCTGGTGCCGGGAGCAGCGATGACGGAATCGTGCGCCGCGCGGCGTTCCCGCGCCCAGGGGCGGCGTTCCCGGCGGCTTCCCCGGTTCCCGGGAAGATTTCCCGGGCCAGCGGGAATGCGGGCTGTTGCGCTCACCGCCGGGGCCCGGGCATCGTTAACCCATCGCTACGACATCCATCACCCCGCGCAGCGCCTGGTCGCCCCGGCGCTATCCGGCGTGGGCGGCGGCGGCCCTGCTGCTGGTCACCGCGGCGGCCGTGACCATCACCCTCATTGAGGTGCTGCAGACCGCGAACCCGTCGGACGGCTACCGCGAGCAGATGCTGATCACGGTCTGCTACGCGGTGCCGTACGCGGTGGCCGGCGCGTTCCTGATGGCCCGCCGGCCAGACCTGCCGTTCGGCTGGCTGCTGTCCGGTGCGGCGGCTCTGGCCGCGGCCGGGGCGTCGGTCGACTCGGTGTGGTACCTCGCCGTCAGCCGCGGGGCCCCGCCGCGGCTGGCGGTCCTCGCCTTCGTCCTGTCGGGCCTGCAGATACTGCCGACCGCGGTCCAGGGGCTGGTCAACGTGCGGTTCCCGTCGGGCCGGCTCGGCTCGCGCTGGGGCCGGGTGCTGGAGGTCGCGCAGATCGCCGGCATCGCGGTGGCGCTGGCCGCCAGCGCGCTCAGCGATCAGAAGGTGACCATGACGCGCCAGGACTCGACTGTGGTCCAGCTGGCCAACCCGCTCACCGACGGGACCGCGGTCGGCCGGGTCGCGGCCGACCTGACGGTGGCCATCCCGCTGGTCATCCTGGTCGGCCTGCTAGCTGGCCTGCGGGTGGTGCGCCAGGCCTGGAAGGCAGCCGGCATCGAGCGCTACCAGCTGCGCTGGCGCGCCTACGGCGTCGTGGTGGCCCTCCTGCTGTTCCCCCTCGTCGTCAGCGACACGCTCCCGGTGCTGACTGGTTCCCTCGACGGGCTGCTTTTCGTGACGACGCTGGCGATCCCGGTCGTCCGCTACCGGCTGTGGGCGATCGACACCATCATCCGCCGCTCCGCCGCCTACGCGGTGGTGACGATCGCGGTGGCCGGCCTGTTCGCGGCGATCGCGGCGGCCGGGACGGCGCTGGTCAGCCAGCGGACCGGGTTCATCCTGGCCGCGGCGGTCGCCGCGGTGACGTTCGCCCCCGCGCGGAGCTACAGTCAGCGGCTGGTCGACCGCTTCTTCTACGGTCAGCGCAACGAGCCGTACCGGGCGCTGAGCGACCTCGGCCGGCGCCTGGCCACCGTGGCCGCGCCGGGGGCGGTCCTGCCCGCCGTGGTCGCCGCGGTGGCGGAGTCGCTGCGCCTGCCCTACGTCGCGATCGAACGGCCGGCCGACGGCTCGGTGCTGGCGGCCGCGGGCGCCCTGGACACAGCCGCCCTGGCGCTGGCCAGTCCCGAACGGTGGCCGCTCAGCTACCAGGGAACGGCTATCGGCACGCTGGTCGCGCAGCCGCGCCGCGGTGAGCAGGCGTTCGACCCGCGCGACCGGGCCGTGCTCGGCGACCTCGCCCGCCAGGCTGGCGCCGCTGTGCACGCCGAGGCGCTCACCGCCGACCTGCTGGAGTCCAGGCACCGGCTGGTCAGCGCACGCGAGGAAGAACGACGCAGGCTCCGCCGCGACCTGCATGACGGCCTCGGCCCGCTGCTGGCCGGCGCGGGTCTCAATCTCGATGCCGCCCGGGCCCAGACGGCGCGCGCTCAGCGACAGGCCGGCGCGGACAACCGTGATCTCACCGTGCTGCTCGACCAGGCCAAGGAAGCCACCGCGCAGGCTCTGGCGGACCTGCGGGGCATCGTCTACGGCCTGCGGCCCACCTCGCTCGACGAGCTCGGTCTGGCCGGCGCGATCAGCGCGCACATCCGGCGCCTCGGGGAAGGCGGCGGGCTGCGCATCACGCTGGACGCCGGGCCGCTGACCGACCTGCCCGCCGCGGTGGAGGTCGCTGCGTTCCGGATCGCGAACGAAGCGGTCAACAACGTGTGCAGGCACTCCGGGGCCCGCAGCTGCGAGGTCCGGCTGCGGATCGAGGCCGGACGCCAGCTCCTGGTCGAGGTCGGTGACGACGGGTCCGGCGGCCAGCCGTGGCAGGTCGGCGTGGGTCTGCTGGCGATGCGGGAGCGCGCGGCAGAGCTGGGCGGCACCCTGACCGCCGGCCCGGGGCCGCACGGTGGCTTGGTCCGGGCCTGCTTCCCGCTTCCGGACGGGACTGCCCCGTGAGCCGTCCCGGTCCGATCTCGGTCCTGCTGGTCGATGACCACCCGCTGGTGCGGCAGGGGCTGCGCGCGGTACTTGGTGCGGAAGATGACATCACCGTGGCCGGCGAGGCGGGCGACGGCCAGCGCGCGGTCGAGCTGGCGGCTGAGCTGCGGCCCGATGTCGTCATCATGGATCTGCAGCTGCCCGGACGGCACGGTACCGACGCGACGCGGGAGATCGTGAGCAGCCGGCCGGGCACCTCGGTGCTGGTGCTGACCATGTTCGAAGACGACGACATGGTCTTCGCCGCGATCTCCGCCGGAGCGGCCGGCTACCTGCTCAAGGGCGCGGACGGCGCCGACATTGTCGCCGCGGTCCGCGCCGCCGCAGCCGGGCAGGCCGTATTCGGAGCGGCCCTGGCCCAGCGCCTGCGGACCTGGTTCGCGGTCGCCCCGCAGCGCCCGGCGACGCCCTTCCCGCAGCTGACCGAGCGGGAGCGGGAAATTCTCGACGGCGTCGCCGCGGGGCTGAGCAACGCGCAGATCGGCCAGCAGATGTTCCTGTCGGCGAAGACCATCGCCAACAACGTGTCCAACATCTTGGCCAAGCTCCAGGTGGCCGAACGTTCCGCCGCCATCGTCGCCGCACGTGACGCCGGGCTCGGCCGCCGGGCCGGGCGCCCGGACGACCGGGGCGCGGGCTGACCGGGAGAAACCTCATTCCGGCCGGTCACTGGCAAGCGGGCTCAGGGCCGGGCGTCGCGGCGCTGAAGTCGGGCACGTCGGCCGACAGCAGGTGCGCGGCGCCGTTTTCGAGCATCCGGGCTATCTGGGTGGAGCGGGGGAGCATCGTGTTCTCGTAGCCGCAGATGGCCTCGTCGACGGTGGCTGAGTTCGCGAGGGCGAGGGCCAGGTCGCTGGCGTCGAGCATGGCCAGGTTGACGCCGGCGCCGAGCGGGGGCATCAGGTGGGCGGCGTCGCCAAGCAGGGTCACCGTCGGGTTGTGTTCCCAGGTGTGCGGGACCGGGAGGGCCCAGATCTCACCCGGGGCTGGGAACCACCAGGCCAACCTTCCAAGCACGGCTAGCTCTCGCTGCCACCGGGGCCGCGGTCCCGTCCCGGCGCTGTCACGCAAAGATCCGGCCCCTCGGCGAGGGACCGGATCCTGCCGTGCGTCATGCCCCGGCTAGCGCGAACCCGTCACGATCAGCGGGAACCCTGCTCGGTTGTCACCGCGTCGCCGCGGCCAGCCCGGCGCGGATGGTCGCTTCGTCGGCCGGGGTGCCCTTTTCGTCTTCGAACGAGCCGTAGGGGGTGCCGTAGACCGGGGTGCCCGGCTGCTGCCGCCAGCCCTCGGTCAGCGGCCCGTAGCCGGCCGTCCCGTAGCCGATCGCGTTGAGGAACGCGGTGACCGGCTCCAGGACCGCGTCGTCCGCGGCGACCGGCAGGTAGGTCCGGTCGGCGGCCCCGGCCGGCCGGGCCAGGTTCTCCAGGTGCTTGAAAAAGATGTTGTTGAACACCTTGGCCACCTGCGCGCCCGGGATGTGCTCGGCCAGGTACCCGCTGTCGGTGAGCTCCTTCGCGTCCAGCGCCGCGATCTGCCCGTCGCGCTCCGGGTAGTAGTTGCCGGTGTCGAGCACCGTCTTGCCGGCGAACGCGGCCGCCGGCAGCGAGGGGTACCCCTTGAGCGGAATGCTCACCAGCACCAGGTCGCCCGCCACCACGCACTCGTGACCAGTGGCCGCCCGCGCTCCCGGCCCGAGTTCCGCGCACAGGTCCGCCAGGGTCTCCGGCCCGCGCGAGTTGCTCAGCACCACGTCATAACCGGCGTCGATCGCCAGCCTGGCCACGGTGCTTCCGATACGTCCGCTTCCGATCAAACCCAAAGTCGTCATGCTCCGGCCAACCCGGCCCGGCCGCCAGGCATTCCGGACCGGGCCGGCGCCGGGTGCCCGCCCGGCCGGCCCGATTCAGGCGGCGGCGCGTTCCCCCGCGGGCCGGCGGCGCAAGTTCGCCTGGTGGATGGCCGGCGGCTGGTACGCCATGTCGAGGACGCTGACGTCCGTGCCGGGCGCCACGATCTGGTCGATCTGGTCGAGCAGGTCGTCGTCGAGGGTGGTGCCGGCGCCGGCCAGCAGGTCGTCGAGGTGGGCCATGGTCCGCGGCCCGATGATGGCCGAGGTGACGCCGGGGTGCGCGACGGCGAAGGCCAGCGCCAGATGGGTCATCGGCAGGCCCGCCTTGTCGGCGAGCGGGATGAGCTGCTCGACTGCGTCCAGCCGCCGTTCGTCGGACATGTGCCGGAAGAAGCTGGTTCGGCGCAGGTCAGTCTGCTGGCCCTTGCGGACGCGGCCGGTGAGCAGGCCCTGGGCGAGAGGGCTCCACACCAGGGTGCCCATGCCGTAGCGCTGGGTCACGGGCAGGATCTCGCGCTCGATGCCCCGGTCGAGAATCGAGTAGACCGGCTGCTCGGTGCGGAAGCGCTCCAGGCCGCGGCGCTCGGCGGTCCACTGCGCCTCGACGATGTCCGAGGCCGGGAACGTGGAGGAGCCGATCGCGCGAACCTTGCCGCTGCGGACCAGATCGGTCAGGGCCGAGAGGGTCTCCTCGACATCGGTCGCCGGGTCCGGCCGGTGTACCTGGTACAGGTCGATGTGGTCGGTTTGCAGGCGGCGCAGCGAGTTTTCCACCTCGGCGATGATCCACCGCCGCGAGTTGCCCCGCTGGTTCGGATCCTCGCCCATCGGGCCGTGGAACTTGGTGGCGAGCACGATGTTGTCGCGGCGGCCCTTGAGCGCCTGGCCGACGATTTCCTCGGACTCGCCGCGCGCGTACATGTCAGCGGTGTCGACGAAGTTGATGCCCGCGTCAAGTGCCTTGTGGATGATGCGGATGCAGTCGTCGTGGTCGGGGTTGCCGATCGCACCGAACATCATGGCGCCCAGACAGTAGGGGCTGACCTTGATCCCGGTGCGGCCCAGCGTGCGGTACTGCATGGTTGCTCCTGCCGTTGGCGGCCGACGGCGAGTATCGCGATTCTGCCGTGTACTACCATGGGCCTAAGTGGAACTCGTCTCCACTACTATATGGAAAAAAATTCCACTTAGGCAAATGAGGGTGTCGGCAGTGACGACGGAGGATGCGGCAACGGCGACGCCAGCGCCGCCTGGCCGCCGGGTGCGCGCCGATGCCCAGCGCAACATCGACGCCCTGACCGAGGCGGCGAAGGTCGTGTTCGCCGCCTCCGGGGTGGATGCGCCGCTGACCGAGATCGCGGCGCAGGCGGGGGTTGGTGTCGGTACCGCCTACCGTCACTTCGCGCAGCGCAGCGACCTCGTCACCGCCGTCTTCCGGAAAGAAGTCGACGCCTGCGCGCAGGCCGCGACCACCGTGGCCGCGCAGTACCCGCCCGGCGAGGCGGTCACCCGGTGGATCGAGCGTTATACCGGCTTCATCGCGACCAAGCACGGGCTCGGCGCCGCGCTGCACTCGGGTAATCCCGCCTTCGCCGCCCTGCCCGACTACTTCCTGGCCCAGCTCGGCCCCGCCCTCAGCGGGCTGCTCGAGGCCGCGGCCGGAGCTGGTGAGATCCGCGGCGACATCGACGCGGAGGACCTGCTGCTAACCGTGGCCAGGATCTGCGCGCCCGCCAACGCGCTGGAAAGCGGCCAAGCGCAACGCATGGTGGCGCTGCTGCTCGACGGGCTTCGCTACCGTGCCGTCACGACCACCGCGGCAGCCTCCTAAGCGCGCACGGAACTGGCTGTTCGCCGCACTGGCGGCGAGGTGAGACCATGCTGCGGTGACCTGGCATCCGAACCCCTACGCCCGTGGTGAGCTGGTCGTGGTGATCGACTGCGCCGACCTCGCCCGGGCGGCCCGCTTCTGGTCAGCCGCGCTCGGTTACACCGACGCCGGCGGAGACAGCGTGACGTACCGCAGCGTGCTGCCCGCCGACGGGTTCGGCGTGGAGATCCTGCTGCAGCGCACCGGCGACGCCAAGGGCAGCAAGAACCGCGTCCACCTCGACCTGCGCACCCGGGACCTGGACAGCGAGGTCAGCCGGGTGCTCGCGCTCGGCGCGACCAGGCAGAGCGCCGAGCCCGTCGAGGAGCACGGCTGGACCTGGCACATCCTGGCTGACCCGGACGGCAACGAGTTCTGCGTGCTGCAGCCGCCACCCGGCTACTGGACGGCCGGTTAGCTGGCCAGCGCCTCGGCGTCGGCCGGGAGCGGCGCGGCGTCGCCCGCCAGCACCCGCAGCGCGTCGGCCGGCAGGTAGACGTGCACCGGGGTGCCCTGGGACCAGCCCGCGGCGTCGGAGTTCTGCACCACCGCCTGCAGCGACTCGCCGGTGGCGAGCCGCACGATGACCTGAGTCGCCGCGCCCAGGTAGACCAGCCGCTCGACCAGGGCCGGGACCCGGTTGGGACCGGCCGACCCGTGCTCCTCGACGCGGACCCGCTCCGGGCGGATCACCGCCTGGGCGACCGCGCCCGGCTCCGCCGGAACGTTGTTCGAGGTGGTGAGCACGATGTCGCCCAGCTTCACCGAGGACGCGTCCCCACGGGCGGCCACCACGACCTCGAGCAGGTTGGCGGCACCGAGGAAGTCGGCCACGTAGGCGTCGGCCGGTGACTCGTACACCTCCTGGGGCGTGCCGATCTGCGCGATCCGGCCGGCGTTCATCACCGCGATCCGGTCGGACATGGTCAGCGCCTCTTCCTGGTCGTGCGTCACGTAGATGAACGTGATGCCGACCCGTTCCTGCAGCGCTTTGAGCTCGACCTTGAGCGACCGGCGGAGCTTGGCGTCCAGCGCGCCGAGCGGCTCGTCGAGCAGCAGCACGGCCGGGTTGAGCACCAGCGCCCGGGCCAGGGCGACGCGCTGCTGCTGGCCGCCGGACAGCTGCGACGGCCGCCGGGCGGCGAAGTCGGACATGGATACCAGGGCCAGCGCGTCACCGACCCGCTGGCGCAGCTCCGCCTTGGACACCTGCGCGTACTTCAGGCCGAAGGCGACGTTGTCGGAGACCGACAGGAACGGGAACAGCGCGTACGACTGGAACACGGTGTTGACGTTCCGCTTGTGCGGGGGCACGTGCGAGACATCCGCCCCGTCGAGCAGGATGCGCCCGGCGGTGGGTTCCTCGAAGCCGGCGATCAGCCGCAGCGTCGTCGTCTTGCCGCACCCGGACGGCCCGAGCAGCGAGAAGAACTCGCCGCCGGAAACCGACAGGTCAATCCCGTCGACGGCGGTGTGCCCGGTCGCCGGGTGCCCGAACCGCTTGGTCAGCCCGACAAGTTCGATGCCTGCGGCCATCTGTCAGCTCCGTCTCTGTGACGCCTTCACTCGCTTGGTGTTGCCGCGCTCGCCTGCGGCTCGCGCTCAGTTCGCCCGCCGCCCGCGGCGGCGTCCCCGGTGAACCCGAGCTGGCCGGCCGCGTAGCGGATGGCGAGATCATAAGCGCGCGAAGGCGGCACGTCCGGGTCTTCCAGGGCGATTTGTACAGCCATACCGTCCAGCAGTGCTGACAGGGTGACCGCGAACTCGCCGGCATCGACCGCGGTATCGAATTCGCCGGATTCCTGGCCCGCCAGCACGGTCGCGGTAATCGTCTCCCGCCACCGCTGGTCGAACTTGCAGCGCACCGCGGCGACGCCGGCGTTGCGCGGCGACAGCGCCCACAGGTCGAGCCACAGCAGCCACTCCGAGCGTGCCGCCGGGTCGGCGTCGGGCAGGCAGGTCATCCCGATCAGCTCGGTCAGCCGCCCGACGGCGGTGCCGATGGCGGCCAGCCGCTGGGTGCCCGCTTCGTACCAGGCGTCCTCGGAGAAGCGCAGTGCCTCGGTGAGCAGCTGGTCACGGGTCTTGAAGTAATAGATGACAAGAGCGGGCGAGGTGCCCGCGTGCTCGGCGACATCAGCGATCCTGGTGTCGGCGTAGCCGCGCGCCACGATGACTTCGAGCGCGGAACGCAGCAGTTGCCTGCGCCGCGCGTTCCCGGCCTGCCCGTCGGTGGATTCCATCTGTCCTCGCAGCCCCCGCCCAGGGTCGCTGCCACGGGCGCCGTCGCCCGGTGGCCTTGTCTCCGATCGTAGCAGGAACCTAGACTGAATGTTCAGTCAAACTTTTGGCGTTCAGTCAGGCAATGACCGGGAGGCAACCCAGCATGGCACGCGAGAGCTACGATGCGGTCGTTATCGGCGGCGGGCACAACGGCCTGGTGGCGGCCGCCTACCTGGCCCGCAGCGGGGCGAAGACCCTGGTGCTCGAGGGGCGGCCGCAGGTGGGCGGCGCCGCGACCACCGAGGCGCCCTGGCCGGACGCCCCCGAATTCAAGGTCACCCGGCTGTCTTACGTGATGTCGCTGCTGCCGCCGACCATCCTCAATGACCTCAAGCTCGAGCAGCACGGCTACAAGATCTTCCCGATGGGCCCGTACTACCAGGCCTTCCCGGAAGGCGGGTCGCTCACCCTGTACGAGGAGGACTCGCAGCGCGCCTACGACGAAATCGCCAAGTGGTCCAAGAAGGACGCCGACGCCTACCCGAAGTGGAACGCCTGGCTCGGCGGCCTGGCCGACGTGCTCGGCCCGCTGCTGCTCACCGTTCCGCCGGCCATCGGCTCCCGCAAGCCGAAAGACCTGAAAGACACGCTCAAGCTCGCCTGGCGCAACCGCGGCCTGGACGTCCGCACCGTCGCCGACGTGACCCGGCTGATGACGATGTCGATCGCCGACCTGCTGGATGACTGGTTCGAAAGCCCGCAGATCAAAGGCGCCCTCGCGGTCAACGGGGTGATCGGCACCTGGGCCGGCCCGCAGGAACCCGGCACCGCCTACGTGATGGCGCACCATTCGATCGGCGATGTCGGCGACGGCCGGCTGGGCAGCTGGGGGTTCCCCGAGGGGGGCATGGGGGCGGTGGCCGGCGCGATCGCCAGCTCCGCCCGGTCGCTCGGCGTCACCATCAGGACCAGCGCCCGCGTCACCAAGATCACCGTCGCCCCCGGCACCGGCCGGGCCACCGGCGTCGTGCTGGAGAACGGCGACGAGATCAGCGCCAAGGTGGTGGTCAGTTCCCTGCACCCGAAGACCGCGTTCCTCGACCACGTTGGCCGGGAGAACCTGCCGGACGACTTCGTGACCGACATCGAGCACTGGAAGACCCGGTCCGGTGTCGTCAAGATCAACCTCGCCCTCGGCGAGCTGCCCGACTTCAGCGCCAATCCCGGCACCCAGCTGCAGGAGCATCACACCGGCTCGGTGGAGATGGCCCCGTCGGTCGAGTACATCGAGCGCGCCTTCATCGACGCCCGCGAGGGCCGCCCGGCCGCGCGCCCGTTCTCCGACGGCGTGATCCCCACCGCCTTCGACAAGACCCTCGCGCCCGAGGGCTACCACATCATGTCGCTGTTCACCCAGTGGGTGCCGTCCACCTGGAGCAGCGAACCACACCACGAGGAGCTCGAGGCGTACGCCGACCGGGTGATCGACACCTACAACGAGGTGGCGCCGAACTTCAAGGCGTCCATCCTGCACCGCGACGTCGTCGGCCCGTACGAAATGGAGCACGACTACGGCCTCATCGGCGGCAACATCTTCCACGGTGAGCTGTCGCTTGAGCAGCTCTTCCACCTGCGTCCCGCCCCCGGTTTCGCCGACTACCGCACCCCGGTCAGCGGGCTGTACTACGCGAGCAGCGCGACCCACGCGGGCGGCGGCGTCTGCGGCATCCCCGGCCTGCAGGCCGCCAAGGCCGCCATCTCCGACCGCCGCAGCGCCCGCTCCCGCCGTGGCTGACCACCCCCCTCATTCCGAACGCGGGCGGCTTCCCCGCCCGGCCCAGGCCAGCCCACCGCAGCCCGGTGGCCGGCCGCAGCCGGCTGCCGCCGATCCGCTCGCCGTCATGCTCCAGGCGCGCAGCGTCGCCCTGGTCGGCGCGTCGCCCCGCCCCGGCAGCCTCGGCGCGCGGATGATCGAGGAGGCGGCCAAGTCACCCAGCCGGCCGCGGACGTACCTGGTCAACCCGCGGTACGCCGACATCGGCGGCGCCCGCTGCTACCCGTCGCTCGGCGACCTGCCCGGCCCGGTCGACCTGGCCCTGCTCGCGGTCCCCGACGCGGCCCTCGAGCACCAGGTCGCCGCGGCCGCGGCCGGCGGCGCGCGGTCAGCGGTCATCTTCGGCTCCGCCGTGGACCCGGCGGGCTGGCCGCCGGGCCCGCGGCCCGGTTCCGGTGCTGCTCCCCGCGCGGGCGGCGGAGCTGATCCGCCGTCCGGTCCCGCGGCCGGCCCCGGATTGCGGGACCGGATCGCGGCCATCGCGCGGGACGCGGGGATGCCCGTGTGCGGCGCCGGCTGCATGGGGTTCGTCAACGGGGCGCGCGGGCTGCGCGCGATCGGCTACACCGAACCCGACCCGCTGCCGGCCGGACCGGCCGCGCTGGTCACCCACTCCGGCTCGGTGTTCTCCG
>Ga0302314_10013187_pt1 | contig 14224 bp, 10 predicted proteins | sample III_Palsa_N2_3_FD_200533 | JGI IMG/M metagenome (GOLD analysis project Ga0302314, IMG submission 200533) | Peat permafrost microbial communities from Stordalen Mire near Abisko, Sweden - III_Palsa_N2_3 | ecosystem: Environmental > Terrestrial > Soil > Palsa > Peat permafrost | place: Sweden... | reverse complement strand
TGGCGTTGCGCCATCAGAACGGCCCGCTGCATTTCGTGCCCTACGGTTCGCTCGGCAGCATCCGCAACAATTCGCGCGACTGGGTCATCGACAAGTTCGAGATCCCGCTTTCGATCGAGGCCGACAGCGAGGCCGTGCGGCGCATCGTCAAGCGCATCGGCCTGGAAATGCTGGAGCATGACGAGTTCGCTTCGCTGATCATGTCGCCGTTGAAGGCCAAGCTCTATCGCATCCAGCCCGGTGCCAAGATCTTCCGCTGCAAGGTCCAGACCCCGCCCGGCAAGCAGTTCGAGATCCGCACCGAAGCCTATCGCCGGATCGAACAGGCCTTCGCCGAGGCGAACATCTCGTTCGCCAGCAATATTTCCAACTCGGTCGTGGTTCATACCGGCCATCCGCCGGCGGCAGCGGAGCCGATGTCGGTGATCGAGGAAGTACGCGCGGCGGAGTAGGCACCGAGCGTCGGCGCGACCCTCACCCGCTTCGCTTGCGCTCAGCACCCTCTCCCGCAATCTGCGAGAGAGGGAAGGGGCCCGGCGCATCTGCGCTGGGAAGGGTGAGGGTGGCGCCGTCCTTGACGATTTCCCTCTGACAATATAGTTTAACTCTAAACTATATGGAGCCGTCATGCCGCTCGATATCGAAGCCGCCGCACCCGATCGAGAGAGCGTCGTCGCGGAGGATGACCGGCTGCAGTTGCGGCTGTGGCTCCGCCTGCTGACCTGTACCGATCTGATCGAAGACCAGGTGCGCGGACGGCTGCGGACCGCGTTCGCGACCAGCCTGCCGCGCTTCGATGTCTTGGCCCAATTGGATCGCTCGCCGGATGGCTTGACCATGGGCGCGCTGTCGTCCCGGCTGATGGTTTCCAACGGCAATGTCACCGGTCTGGTCGAGGCGATGGCCCGCGACGGTCTGGTCGAGCGGCGGGCGAATCCGGCCGATGGGCGTAGCGCGCTGATCAGCGCCACACCGGCCGGTCGTGACCTGTTCGGGCGCATGGCGCCGGCGCATCAAGGCTGGATCGACGACCTGATGGCTGGGATGAGCCGAGCCGAAATGGTGCTGGCGCTCGAACTGCTCGGCAAGCTCAAGCAGTCGGTGCAGGCATGAAAATTACTTTCGACCTGAACTGGATGGCGCCATGAAGATCGTCTGCATCGGCGGCGGTCCCGCCGGGCTCTATTTCGCCATCCTGATGAAGAAGGCGAACCCGGCGCACGACATCATCGTCTATGAGCGCAACCGGCCGCACGACAGGTTCGGCTGGGGCGTCGTGTTCTCCGACCAGACGCTGGCCAATCTCAAGGGCGGCGACGCGGTCAGCCAGCAGCGGATCATCGACAGCTTCGCCCATTGGGACGACATCGACATCCATTTCGAGGGCCGCCGCATCACGTCCGGCGGCCATGGCTTCTGCGGCATCGCGCGCCGCCATCTGCTGGCGATCCTGCAGGACCGCGCGGCCGAGCTGGGCGTCACCCTGCGGTTCGAGCAGGACGTGGTGGACATCGAGCAGTTCGCCGACGCCGACCTGATCGTCGCGGCCGACGGCATCAACAGCCGCATCCGCGCCGCCCATGCCGCACAGTTCCGGCCCTCGATCGAGCTTCAGGCCAACAAATTCACCTGGCTCGGCACGACCAGGCTGTTCGACGCCTTCACCTTCATCTTCGTCCAGACCGAGTGGGGCTGGTTCCAGGCCCATGCCTATCGTTTCGACGATGCGACCTCGACCTTCATCGTGGAGACGCGGCAGGAGACCTGGGCCGCCGCCGGGTTGGCCGAGGCCGACACGGCGACGACCATTGCCTTCTGCGAGCGGCTGTTCGCCCCCTGGCTCGACGGTGCTGCGCTGCTGGCGAACAGCCGGCATCTGAAGGGCTCCGACTGGATCAATTTCCCGCGCGTTTCGAACGAGACCTGGGTCAAGGGCAAGCTGGTGCTGATGGGCGACGCCGCCCATTCGGCGCATTTTTCGATCGGGTCCGGCACCAAGCTGGCGCTTGAAGACGCGATCGGGCTGGCCCAGGCGTTCCAGCGCCTGGGCGAGGACGTGCCGACCGTGCTGGCCGCCTATGAGGCCGAGCGGCGGATCGAGGTGCTGAAGATCCAGTCGGCCGCGCGCAATTCGACCGAATGGTTCGAGCATGTCGAGCGCTATGCCGGGCTGGCGCCGGAGCAGTTCGCCTATTCCCTGCTGACCCGCAGCCAGCGCGTCAGTCATGAGAATCTGCGCCTGCGCGACCAGGCCTATCTCGACGGGGTGGAGCGCTGGCTGGGATCCCAGGCTGGGGTCGAACGGCCGGTGGCACCGATGTTCCTGCCCTTCGCCCTGCGCGAGATGAAGCTCGTCAACCGCATCGTGGTCTCGCCGATGGCGACCTACAGCGCCACGGACGGCATGCCGGGCGATTTCCACCTGGTCCATCTGGGGGGGCGGGCCCTGGGCGGTGCCGGGTTGATCTTCACCGAGATGACCTGCGTCACGCCCGACGGCCGCATCACGCCGGGCTGTGCCGGGATCTATAGCGACGCGCAGGTCGCCGCCTGGGCCCGCATCGTGCAGTTCGTTCATGGCCAGTCAAAGGCGAAGCTGTGCCTGCAACTGGGGCACTCCGGGCCGAAGGGCTCGACCAGACTCGGCTGGGACGGCATGGACCAGCCGCTCGAGGCCGGCAACTGGCCGCTGCTGGCGCCGTCGGCGCTCGCCTGGGGCCCCGGCAACCAGGTGCCGCGCGCGATGGAGCGGGCCGATATGGATGCAATCCGCGACGGGTTCGTTGCCGGGACGCGCGGCGCCGAGCTGGCCGGATTCGACATGATCGAACTCCATGCCGCCCATGGCTATCTGCTGTCGGCCTTCATCTCGCCGCTGACCAACCGGCGCACGGACGACTACGGCGGTAGCCTCGCCAACCGGCTGCGCTTCCCGCTGGAGGTGTTCGCCGCCATGCGCACGGTCTGGCCGGCCGCGAAGCCGATGTCGGTCCGCATCTCGGCGACCGACTGGGTGCCGGGCGGCGTCGATCCGGCCGAGGCGGTCGAGATCGCGCGCGCGTTCCAGGGTGCCGGGGCCGATCTGATCGACGTGTCGGCCGGCCAGACCTCGATCGCGGCCAAGCCGGTCTATGGTCGCATGTTCCAGACCCCGTTCGCCGACCGCATCCGCAACGAGTTGGGCATCGCGACCATGGCGGTCGGCAACATCACCGAGGCGGATCAGGCCAATTCGATCCTGGCCGCCGGCCGCGCCGATCTGGTGGCGCTGGCCCGGCCGCACCTGTCCGATCCGCATTGGACGCTGCACGCCGCCGCCGCCGCCGGCCATCACGGCCAAGCCTGGCCTAAACCCTATCTGCCGGGCAAATTCCAGCTCGACCGTCTGCTGGCAAAGGAGGCCGCTCATGAGTAGCAAGCCGTTGAAGGGCCTGAGCGCCGTGGTGACCGGCGGGGCCAAGGGCATCGGCCTCGCCATCGCGCGCCGGCTGGTGCAGGAGGGTGCGGACCTGATCATTCTCGGCCGCGATGCCGCCGCCCTCGATGCCGCCGCCGACGCGCTCAATTGCTCCCAGGTCGTGGCCGACGTGACCGACGCGGTGGCGCTCGAGCGCAGCTTCGCGCTGATCGGGCATTTCGACATCCTGATCAACAATGCCGGCGCCGCGCTCTCGAAGCCGTTCGGCCAGCAGACGCCCGACGATTGGAACGCCATGCTGGCGCTCAACCTGACCGCGGCGTTCCATACCAGCCGCCTGGCGCTGCCGGGCATGCTGGCGCGGCAATGGGGTCGCATCGTCAATATCGCGTCCACGGCGGGCCTCAAGGGCTATGCCTACACGACCGCCTATTGCGCGGCGAAGCACGGGCTGATCGGCCTGACCCGGTCGTTGGCGCTGGAGACGGCGAAGACCGGTGTGACGGTCAACGCGGTCTGTCCCGGCTTCACCGACACGGATCTGGTGACCCGCGCGGTCGAATTGATCGAAACCAAGACCGGGCGTAGTCCCGGGCAGACCCGGGCCCATTTCGCCGGCTACAGCCCGCAGGATCGGCTGATCCAGCCCGAGGAGGTCGCCGATGCCGTGGCCTATCTGTGCCGGCGTGAGGCCGCCGCCATGACCGGCCAGTCGCTCGTCGTGGCCGGTGGAGAGGTGATGTGATGGATTTTCAGAACTTCGTGCCGAAGCATTTCCTGTGGCGGCTCGACGGCAAGGTTGCGATCCTCACCCTGAGCCGGCCGGAGCGGAAGAATCCGCTGACCTTCGAGTCTTATGCCGAGCTGCGCGATACGTTCCGGGCGCTCGCCACGGCCGACGCGGTCAAGGCGATCGTGCTGACCGGCGCCGGCGGGAATTTTTCCTCGGGCGGCGACGTGTTCGAGATCATCGGCCCGCTCACGGAAATGAAGATGCCGGACCTGCTCGCCTTTACCCGCCTGACCGGCGATCTGGTCAAGGCGATGCGCGCCTGTCCGCAGCCGATCTTTGCCGCGATCGACGGCACCTGCGCTGGCGCGGGCGCGATCCTGGCGATGGCGTCGGACCTGCGCTACGGCACGGCCGAGGCCAAGGTGGCGTTCCTGTTCACCCGCGTCGGCCTGGCCGGGTGCGACATGGGCGCCTGCGCCCTGCTGCCCCGGATCATCGGCCAGGGCCGGGCGGCCGAACTGCTCTATACCGGCCGCAACCTGGGCGGCGCCGAGGCCGAGCGCTGGGGTTTCTTCAACGCGTTGCTGGCACGCGAGACCCTGCTGGACGAGGTCACCGCCATGGCCGCCCGGCTCGCCGACGGCCCGACCTTCGCCCATGGCATGACCAAGACCATGCTGCACCGGGAATGGGCGATGGACCTGGACACCGCGATCGAGGCGGAGGCGCAGGCCCAGGCGATCTGCATGCAGACCCAAGACTTCCGCCGGGCCTATGACGCGTTCGCGGCGAAGCAGACGCCGAAGTTCGAGGGCAATTGATGGCCGACCAAAGCTATCTGCGCTGGCCGTTCTTCGAGGACCGCCACCGCGACCTGGCGGCCCGGCTCGAAGCCTGGGCCGGACCGGCCTTGGCCGAACCGCATCATGACGATGTCGACGCGACCTGCCGCGCGCTGGTGACGGCGCTGGGCAAGGCCGGGTTCCTCGGCGACGCCGTGCCCGAAGCCGGCGCCGACGCGCTCGACGTGCGCAGCCTGTGCCTGGCGCGCGAGACTCTGGCGCGCCATTCGGCACTGGCCGATTTCGCCTTCGCCATGCAGGGGCTCGGCACCGGCTCGATCACCCTGTTCGGCACTGACGCGCAGCGAGCCCACTATCTGCCGCCCGTGCGCGCCGGCCGCGCCATCGCCGCCTTCGCCCTGTCCGAACCCGACGCCGGCTCCGACGTCGCCGCGATGAGCCTGCGGGCCACGAAACTCGCGGACGGCTGGCGGCTCGACGGCGTCAAGACCTGGATCTCGAATGGCGGCATCGCCGATCACTACGTCGTTTTCGCCCGTGTCGGCGACGCGCCGGGCACCCGGAATATCGCCGCTTTCATCGTCGAGGCCGCGACGCCCGGGTTGGAGATCGCCGAGCGGATCGGGGTAATCGCGCCGCATCCGCTGGCGACGCTGCGCTTCGATCGTTGCGTCGTGCCCGACGACGCGCTGCTGGGCCAGCCGGGCGAGGGCTTCAAGATCGCCATGGCGACGCTCGACATCTTCCGCCCGACCGTCGCCGCCGCCGCCCTCGGCATGGCGCGCCGTGCGCTGGACGAGGCCATGGCGCGAGCGAAAACGCGTCTGATCGGCGGCAAGCCGCTGGCCGATCAGCAGTTGATCCAGGCCAAGCTCGCCGACATGGCGTTGCAGATCGATGCCGCCGCCCTGCTGGTCTATCGCGCCGCCTGGACCCGCGACATCGAGCACCGCCGCATCACGCGCGAGGCGGCGATGGCCAAGCTCTACGCGACCGAGATGGCGCAGCGGGTGATCGACGAAGCGGTGCAGATCTTCGGCGGGCTGGGCGTCAGGACCGGCACCAAGGTCGAAGAGCTGTACCGCGAGATCCGTGCGTTGCGGATCTACGAAGGGGCGAGCGAAGTGCAGCAACTGATCATCGCGCGCCAGATCCTGCAGGAGACGGCACCATGAGAATCCTGCAACCGCTCGGCTGGCCGCGCCCGAAGGGCTATTCGAACGGCATCGCCGCCGCGGGCGAGACGATCTTCGTCGGCGGCCAGATCGGCTGGGACGAGACCGGCCGGTTCGCCGAGGGCTTGGCCGCCCAGATCGAGCGCACGCTCGCCAACATCGTCGCCGTCCTGGCCGAGGCCGGCGCGGGTCCCGCCGACATCACGCGCCTGACCTGGTACCTCGTGGATATCGAGGATTACCTGGCCCACCAGGCCGAGGTCGGTGCCGTCTATCGCAAAGTGATCGGCCGGCATTTTCCGGTCATGGCCTTGGTCCAGGTCGTGCGGTTGGTCGAGCGCGGGGCCCTGGTCGAGATCGAGGCGACGGCGGTCAGGGTGGGGTGATGGCGCAGGTCCCACCGCGCTAACTCAGCGATGATCGCCTCAAACTTCCACCCTGATCGCCCCATCCCCGCCCTGCTTTGCTTCCAGCAGCGTCAGCTCCGCCGCCCGGATCAGCTCCCCCGGCGTGCGCCCGGCCCGGCTCGCCGCGATCCCGGTGCTGAAGCTCGTGCTGACCGCCGCACCCGCCCCGCCATACGTCATGCCGGCGAAGGCGAGCCGAATGCGGTCGAACAGTTCTTCGGCCATGTCGGGCGCGGTTTCGGGCAGCAGGATGGCGATGCGGTCGCCGCCGAAGCGGCCGATGATGTCGCTGCGGCGCAGGCGGCGGCGTAGCAATAGGGCTAGACTTCGCAGTACGCCGTCGCCGACCGGATAGCCGTGGCGCTGGTTCAGCGCGCGGAAGCGGTCGATATCGAGGATGGCGAGGGTCAGCGGCCGGTCCATCCGGTCGGCGCGCGCGACCTCGGCCTCGATCCGGCGGTCGATGGTGCGGTGGGTCAAGAGGCCGGTCAGCGGGTCCTGGGCGATCAGCGCGCGGAAGCTGCGCCGGCGCTCGGCGCGGGCGGCCACCGCGGCGCGCAGCCGGTTGGCCGGCACCGGCTTCACCAGGAAATCGTCGGCGCCGGCGGCACCCGAGGCCAATTGCCGTTCGACCTCGGCGGCGCTGGCCAGGTATAGGATCGGCAGGTCGGACCAGGCCGGGAACTGGCGGACGACCGCGCCCAGTTCGGTGCCGGTGCAGTCGGGCAGGGCGGCATCCATCAGCAGCATGTCGGGCGGGAACTCGGCGAGCGCTTCCAGGATGCGCAGGCTGGCTGGCGCCACGCGGGTCTGCATGCCGGCGGATTCCAGCAGCGCCGCGGTCCGATTCGCCTCGATCGGGTCGGCCCCCAGGATCAGCACGCGATAGGGCGCGAGATCGTCGAGCGTCGCCAATTGATCCAGCCGCCCGATCAATTCCGAATTCTCGGCCGGCCAGGGCAGGAAGATGTCGATGCCGGCGCGCACGGCGGCGAGGCGCGCGCCGAGATCGCCGCAGCCGGCCAAGAGCACGGTCGGAATCGGTGGGTCGCGGTCGGCGTTCAAGGCGATGACGGCCGCGATCGCGCGCTCCGGCGTCTCCTCGGCGCTGCCGTCGATCAGCACCACGACCGGCTCCAGCTCGGCGACGGCGATCAGCAGCGCCTCGGCCGTGGCAAAGCCTTCGGGGTGATAGCCATATTGCCGCAGCTGCTCGATCAGGCCGATCGAGCGGTCCGGGTCCTCGTCCAGCAGATAGAGCGTCTTGGTCGCGCGGCCGGGGCGGCGCGGGGCGGCGGCCTGGACCGCCGAGGCGTCGATCGTGCCGGCATGGGTCAGCGCGTCGGCCGCCTCGCGGATCGCGCGCTTCTGCTCGCCCGACGCGATAGCGATCTGCGCCATGGCCTGGGCGATCAGCCGTTCCAGGCGGGCGGCGCGGGCGGACAGTTCGGTAAAGCCGAAGGTGCCGGCCGAGCCCTTGACGCTATGGGCCAGCAGGCGCAGGTCGGCCGCCGTATCGTCGGCCCAGGCACCGACGGCAGGCGGCTTCAGCGCGCCGATACGGGACAGGCGCTGCGGCAGTTCCTGCACGAATTGGTCGCGCAGGACCGCGAGCCTGCGTTGGAGGTCTTCAACCGTCCCAGCCATGATGTCGCATCCAAATCTCCGACACGGTCTGGGCGACCGTCATCGGGTCAAACGGCTTGGCGAGTACGTCGAGCGCGCCCAATTCCAGGAGCGCCTGGACCTCGGCACGTTGCGCCTTGGCCGTAAAAAAGACGATGGGAACGGCATTGAGCGCCTCGATCCGGCGCAGCGCCGCGAAGGTCTCGGGCCCGTCCATCCGGGGCATCATGACATCGAGCAGAATCAGGTCGGGCTTGAAGCCGGGCGCCTCGGCCAGCGCCATTTCGCCCGACTCGCAGGCATGGACCGTGAAGCCGCCCATGACCTCGAGCGCGATCTTCGCGACCTCGCGGATGTCCGGCTCGTCATCCACATACAGAATACGGCCGAGCGGTGGAAAGCGCTCGCTCATCGCCTGCCGCTCGCTGCTGGGGCCCGCGTCCAAGGTGCTCTCGACAACACACGCCCTCTGGAATTCGACAACCGAAACGCGATCATGCCGGCCTCGTGCTTTCCGAATGATGAACGGAATCATTTACCAAGCCGGCCGAAGCGTGATGGTCGCCGGTCAGCAGCGCCTCGATGTGATCGAGCAGCTCCGCGTTGCTGGTCAAGGATTTCAGCAGCACGTCGGCGACCTGCCGCGTCCGGTCGGGATCGGGCGCCTGGGCCGAGAAGATCAGCACCGGCGTCAGGCGGTGCACCTTATGTTCGGTCAGCCGCGTCAGCAGCTCGTAGCCGGTGCCGTCCGGCAGGCCCAGGTCGAGGATGATCAGGTCGAACTTTCCCCGCTCCAGCAGCGCGATGGCATCGCGCTGGGTGCGCACGCTGGTCATCTCCGCGCGGCTGCCGACCAGATGGTTCAGCACCGAGGCCAGATCCTCGTCGTCCTCGACATGCAGAATATGGGCCTTGCCGGCGCCGACCGGGCGCATGGCCCCGGCCAGCGCCTGGGTCAGGCGGTGCGGATTGATCGGCTTGCCGATCCAGTCGAGGATGCCCAGCACGCTGCCGTTGACCTCGGCATGGGCCTCCTCGGCGCGGGCCGACACGATGATCACCGGCAGGTTCGCGGTCTCCGGTGCCGCGCGCAATCCGCGCAGCAGCGCGATGCCGTCGCCGTCCGGCAGCAGCAGGTCCAGGATCAGCGTGTCGAATTGCTCCTCGGCCAACGCCGTCTTCAGCGCCGCTGCGGTATGGACCAACCGCGCGCTCGAGCCGCGCCGGGTGATCATCTCGCCGATCAGATCGGCGAATAAGGGGTCGTCCTCGCACACCAGCACGCGCTGCGGCGTCGGGAGCTGCAACTGCTGGGGCGCCAGGGCGGCGGCCGGCAGATCGAAATGGAAGGTCGTGCCCTGTCCGGTCGCGGTTTCGAAGCCGATCCGGCCGCCGAACCGCTCGATGATCGCCTTGGCGATCGACAGGCCCAGGCCGGTGCCGCCCTTGGCGCGCTTGTCCGAGCTGTCGGCCTGGGTGAAGCGGGCGAACAGCCGCTCGCGGAAGGTCTCCGGAATGCCGTCGCCGTGGTCGCTGATGAAGATGCGCACGCCATCGGGCCTGAGCGCCGCGCCGATCTCGACCTGGCCGCCCTCGGGGGAATATTTGATCGCGTTCGACACCAGATTGTTGACGACCTGGATGAAGCGGTCGGCATCGACCTCGATCTCCAGATCCGGCTCGATCTCGATCAGCCGCAGGCTGACGCCGCGCGGCAGGCCATAGCCGCGGTTCGCTTCGACCGCCTGGCGCAGCAGCGGCATCAGCCCCTGGGGCTTCAGATCGAACTCCATATGGCCGAGCTCGATCTTCTCGATATCCAGGATGTCGTTGATCAGCCGGGTCAGGCGCTGGCAATTGCTGTTGGCGATATCGACCAGCCGCTTGGCGCCGTCGGGCAAGGTCCCCATGGCGCCGCCGGCGACCAATCCCAGCGAGCCCTGGATCGAGGTCAGCGGCGTGCGCAGCTCGTGACTGACCGTCGACACGAAGGCGCGCTTGGCCAGATCGGCCTGCTTCCATTCGGTCGAATCCAGGATCAACCCGTCCCAGATCAGCTCGTCGTCGTCGCCGAGCCGCGGAAACGACAGGAAGCGCAGCCATTTGGTCTGGCCGTGGTAGTCCGTGTGGAACTCGTAGAATACCTGCTCGTGCCGCTCGGCGGAGCGGGCGAGGGATCCCACGAAGGCCTTGCGGTCGCTGGGCGCCATCAGTTCGAGAATGCCGTCGTCGATGCCGATCAGGCTGTCCGGCGTCCGGCCGATCAGATCGCGGACGCCCTCGCTGATATAGGAGATGACCAGCGGCCCGTCGGGCCGGCCGAACAGCCGCAGCACGGCGCCGGGCAGGTTGGCGGTGACCGAGCGCAGGCGGCTTTCGCTGGCGGCGAGCGCGATCTCCCGCTCGGAAATCGTGGTCACGAAGAATTCCAGCGCCCGCGCCATGTCGGCGATTTCATCATTGCCGTGGGTATCGATCGCGGCGACCTCGCCGCCGACATGGGTCCGCATCGCCTCCTGCAGACGCTGCAACCGGTTGATCACGCTGCGGCGGATGAAGATCAGAATGCCGATCGCGGCGACGATGCACAGGATGGTGAGCGCGAAGATCGACCGGATCTGCCGCTCGGTCAGCGCCGAGACGGCTCGGCTCGTCTCCAGGATCTCCCGCTCGATATCGTAGGACACCCGGGCCGCGGTCGCGTCGAACCGGTCGGCGTACAGCTTGTTGGCCGCGAGCGCGGATTGGATCTGGCGGGTGGTGTCGATCAGGCGCGTGCGCGCCGCCAGCAGGCCGGTCTCGCCGGTCGCGAGCGCGGCCACGGATTTCTGCCAGGCCGCCGCCGGTTCGCGACTGCGCGCCGGCAGGTCGCTCAGCAGCCATTCGCCGATATCGAGCCGCCGCTCGATCTCCTTGCGCATGACCTCCAGCGTCGCCACCTGCGTCACGTTGCTGGTCGCCAGCAGGGCGGTGACGGTCTGGCCGGCGTTGAAGCGCCAGATATGAAAAGCGCGGGCGGCGGCTTCCTGGGAGGCCAGGCTGGCAGCGAAGGCGTCGAGCCGGCCGCGGTCGGCCTTTTCCGCCAGCATCTGCTGCAGCCGGGCGCTGCTCGCCCGATCCGGATCGTCGTCCGGCGATTCGAACGCCTTCAGGTCCGTGTCGAGATCGTTCAACTGGGCGGTCTGGACCTGCATCTGCTGGTCCAGATCCAGTTTCGCCTCCACGGCCCGATCGAGCGTGGTCAGATTGTCGAACAGGCTGGTCCGGAGCTGGGTCAGCATCTCGAACCGGTCGCCGCCGATGCCTTTTTCCTTGAGGCGCTTGATGAATTCGTCAAGGGCGGTGACCTGGTCGACGATGCGCAGCGCCAGCGTGCGGCGGGCGAACTGACTGTCGGCGACAACCAGCGCCGGCGCGGAGGCGACGATCGATTGCGCTTGCTGGGAAAGCTGCGACGCGGCACCGATGACCGGCAGATCGGTTTGCGCGATTTCGTCGAAATCGTTGCGCAGATGGACGAAAGACAGAAAGGCGATCGAGCCGACGAGAACCGTCAGCCCGGCGAGAAGCATGAGACCGATCGTAAGCCGTGGCGCGATTTTAAGGTGCAGGATAGCCATACGTCATTCCCGGTCGGTCGAGACCAGCGGCAACCAAGCGTCGCCAGCATGGACCAAACGACCGATAAGACTATGCCAGCAGTTCTTGATTCCTGCCATAGATTGAACGCGAGCGGACGATTTCGCGGAGAGATGGTTTTGGTTGTGGTGAAGCGGAGCACTTGACCCTGGCACGAACAGGCGCTCATCTTTATTTAGGACGAAATGAAACAGAGCAGCCCAATGCCGAGCGATCCCGGCGATCGACCAAAAGTGCTTCTGGTCGAGGATGATCCGACCCTGTCACGCCTTTACGTCGCCTATCTGGAGCGGGCCGGCGTCGTTCCACATCACGCCGCGACGGTTGCGGAGGCCAAGGCGATCCTTTCGCAGATCAAGCCCTCGGTTGTCCTGCTTGATCTTATTCTGCCGGACGGCCATGGCTTCGAGGTTTTGCAAGCGCTGCGGGACGGTGACTCCGACGCGCCGGTCATCGTCGTGACCTCGGGCGGCTCGATTTCCTCGGCGGTCGAATCCATGCGGGCGGGCGCCTACGATTTTCTGGTGAAGCCGTTCAGTCCCGAGCGGCTCCAGGTCACGCTCGCCAATGCGCTGGAACTGCGCCGGCTGAAACGCATCGAGCGGACGTTCACCTCGGAAGGCACGTCGGACGGGTTTGAAAGCTTCATCGGCGTTTCTCCCGCGATGCAGGTGGTCTATCGCATGATCCGCGACGCGGCGCCGTCCAAGGCCGCCATCTTCGTGACCGGCGAGAGCGGCACCGGCAAGGAACTGGCGGCGGAGGCGATCCATCGGCGCAGCCCCCGAATAAACGGACCGTTCGTCGCGATGAATTGCAGCGCCATGCCGCGCGATCTGGTCGAAAGCGAGCTGTTCGGGCATGTGAAGGGCGCCTTCACCGGCGCGCATGCGTCGCGTGAAGGGCTGGCGGCCCGCGCCGACGGCGGCACCATGTTCCTGGACGAGATCGGCGAGATGGATCTGCCGCTGCAGGCGAAGCTGCTGCGCTTCATCCAGACCGGGACCTATCAGCCGGTCGGCAGCGACGCGCTCAAGAAGGTCGATGTGCGTTTCGTCTGCGCCACCAACCGCGATCCGCTGGACGAGATCAGCGCCGGGCGGTTCCGCGAGGATCTGTATTACCGGTTGAACGTGGTGCCGATCACGATGCCGGCGCTGCGCGAGCGTGGCACCGACATCATCCTGATCGCGCGCCATTATCTCAACCAGTTCGCCGCCGAAGAGGGCAAGAGCTTCGACGGCTTCGATCTCGAGGCCGAGCGCCTGCTGATGGCCTATCCCTGGCCGGGCAACGTGCGGCAATTGTCGAACGTGGTCCGGAACGTGGTCATCCTGTCGCCGAGCGGCGTCGCCACGGCGGCGATGCTGCCGACCGTGGTGCGCGATGCGGCACCCCTGCCGATCGCCGTCCGGACCGGGCATGCGCCGGCCGCCGGCCAGGCGATCCGCCCGATGGCGGCAGTCGAACGCGAGGCGATCGAGGCGGCGCTGGTCGAAGCCGACGGCAATGTCGGACGGGCGGCGGCGCTGTTGGAGATCGATGCATCGACCATCTACCGCAAGAAGCGGGAATGGGCGAAGTCCGTCGCCTGAGTCCGCCGTTGCCTAAACGCGTGGTCCGGTTCGGATCGGTATGCTAAGCAGGCGGTGCTGACGGACGGGCATCGTCCTGTCGGGATGACGGAGAGATGGTGTGAAGCGTGCGTTGATCACCGGGATTACCGGACAGGACGGGTCGTATCTTGCGGAGCTTTTGCTGGGCAAGGGCTACGCGGTTCATGGTCTGCTGCGCCGGGCCAGCTCTTTCAACACCGAGCGGATCGATCACCTGTATCACGACGCCCATGTCGCGGGCCCCAATCTTACGCTGCATTACGGCGACGTGACCGACGGCACGGTGCTGCGCCGGGTGCTGGAGAAGGTGCAGCCGGACGAGGTCTATAATCTGGCGGCGCAGAGCCATGTGCGCGTGTCGTTCGATGTGCCGGAATATACCGCCGACGTGGTCGCGACCGGCGCGTTGCGCCTGCTGGAGGCGGTGCGCGACCATATGGGTTCGGGCAAGCAGGTCCGGGTCTATCAGGCCGGTTCGTCGGAGATGTTCGGGGCCGCCCACCCGCCGCAGAGCGAGGCGACGCCGTTCTATCCGCGCAGCCCCTATGCGGTCAGCAAGGTCGCGGCCCATTGGTACGCCATCAACTATCGCGAAGCCTACGGCATGTTCGTCACCAACGGCATCCTGTTCAACCATGAGAGCCCGCGCCGGGGCGAGACCTTCGTGACGCGCAAGATCACCCGCGCGGTCGGCCGGATCAAGGAAGGGCTGCAGGACAAGCTGTTCCTGGGCAATCTGGACGCCAAGCGCGACTGGGGCTTCGCCGGTGATTACGTCGAGGCGATGTGGCGGATGCTGCAGCATGA
>Ga0302314_10013186_pt1 | contig 14224 bp, 14 predicted proteins | sample III_Palsa_N2_3_FD_200533 | JGI IMG/M metagenome (GOLD analysis project Ga0302314, IMG submission 200533) | Peat permafrost microbial communities from Stordalen Mire near Abisko, Sweden - III_Palsa_N2_3 | ecosystem: Environmental > Terrestrial > Soil > Palsa > Peat permafrost | place: Sweden... | reverse complement strand
AAGCGCCAGCGCCGCCATGCGGGTTGCGTGGAGGGAAAGTGCGGAACGTTTCATGAGGTCCTTCGTGAAGCTGGAACGCGGTGCCTGGTTCAATGCCGGGAACGTGGGCGATATCGACGTCGGTTAAGGAAATGCCGGTGACGGGCTGCTCAATGCTGAAACCACTCAGCCAAGCAGGCCCGCTTCGCGCAGCGCCGCACGCACCACTTCGTGGTAACGCGCATCGAGCGGGGTGAGCGGCAGGCGGATACCGCCTTGCACGCGCCCCAGTTGCTGCAACGCCCACTTCGCAGGAATCGGGTTCGATTCGATGAAGAGGTTCTTATGCAGCGACAGGAGTTTCAGGTGAATCTCACGCGCGGTTTTCGCGTCGGCTGCCAATGCGGCCTTGCACAGTTCGCTCATGTCGCGCGGCGCAACGTTCGCGGTCACCGAAATATTGCCGTGGCCGCCCAGCAGCATCAAGGCGATCGCGGTCGGATCGTCGCCGCTGTAAATGCCAAAGTGCGCGGGTGCCGATTTGATCAGGTGCGCTGCGCGGTCGATATTGCCCGTCGCTTCCTTCACGCCCACGATGCCCGGCACCTGCGCGCAGCGCAGGATCGTTTCGTTGGACATATCCGCGACCGTGCGGCCGGGGACGTTGTACAGGATCACCGGCAGGTCGACCGTTTCGGCGATCTTGGCGAAATGGCGGTAGATGCCTTCCTGGGTCGGCTTGTTGTAGTACGGCACCACTTGCAGGGTCGCATCCGCGCCCACCTGCTTGGCCTGCTGGGTCAGCTCGACCGCCTCGGTGGTGGAGTTGCCGCCCGAGCCGGCGATCACCGGAATCCGGCCTGCCGTGTGTTCCACGGCGGTCTTGACCATCAGCACATGTTCTTCCACCGACAACGTAGCCGATTCGCCGCTCGTACCGACTACGACGAGTGCGTTCGTACCCTCTTCGATATGCCAGTCGATCAATTTGCGGAACGCCGGCAGGTCGAGGCTGCCGTCTTCGAGCATCGGGGTGATGATGGCGGGAATGCTGCCGCGAATCCGGGGACCGTCGTGGTGAGTGCCGTTAGTCATGAAACGCCATGAATTTAATCAGTAAACCGCGATTGTAGCGGATTAGCCAGCCAGTTCGTAACAAGGCGGGGGTAACGCCTGGGTCTCCCCCGATCCGCCGGACTGTGCCCCATTGAGGGCTGGCTCCGCCTCCAGAACTGCGCAGATCCGCTGGACGTATGCCGGGCGCGGCTGCGCGAGAAAACCATCTTGAAATGCGACCACCCGCAGGCGCGGACGGACGGTGTCAAGCAGCTCGCCTGGCGTGAGCAGGAACGCCGGGTTGGACGGCTTGCCGACGGTCTGGTTGCCGTGCGCGAAGGTCTCGTAAATCAGCACACCGCCGGGCGCCAGCGCATCCAGCAGGCGTGGGAACAATGGGCGATGCAGGTAGTTCGTCACCACCACCGCGGCGAATTGCGCGCCGTCAGGCAGCGGCCACGGCGCGCCTTCGAGGTCGGCCGTGAGCGTCGTAATCAGGGGCTCGTCCTGCATCGTAGCGAGTGCTGCCGCATCGCGATCGAGCGCGGTCACCGGATGACCATGCCCGGCGAACCAGCGCGCGTGCCGCCCTGCCCCCGACGCGACGTCGAGCACGGCACCACCGGGCGCCACGAGGTGCGTCCAGTGACGCACCCAGCGCGATGGCTCGCCGAGCGGCGCGTGAGAAGCGGTGAAAGCGGGTTCGCTCATGGCTTGCAAAAAGCGCTGCGTGCGGTAGGTGCCAGACGCCTGAGACGCGCCAACGGCATCAATTGTACGAGAGGCCCATCGCCTCACGCACATCGCGCATCGTTTCGACGGCGAACTTGCGGGCCTTGTCGCAGCCGTCGGCGGCGATCGCGCGCAACAGCGACGGATCGTCCATGTACTTCTGCGCGCGCTCGAGCATCGGCTGCTGCTCGCGCAGGATGCCTTCGATCACCGGCTGCTTGCAGTCGAGGCAGCCAATGCCGGCCGTACGGCAGCCCTTTTGCACCCACTCGTGGGTGGTTTCGTCCGTGTAGACCTGATGCAGTTGCCACACCGGGCACTTGTCCGGATCGCCCGGGTCGGTGCGGCGCACGCGTGCCGGGTCGGTCGGCATGGTGCGGACCTTCTTCGTGATGGTCTCCGCGTCTTCGCGCAGACCGATCGTGTTGCCGTAAGACTTCGACATTTTCTGACCGTCGAGGCCAGGCATGCGCGACGCTTCCGTGAGCATGGCTTGCGGCTCGACAAGGATGATCTTGCGCGAGCCTTCCAGGTAGCCAAACAGGCGCTCACGGTCATTCATTGACAGGCTTTGCGACTCCTGCAACATCGCGCGTGCCTGTTCGAGGGCTTCGTCGTCGCCTTCCTGCTGGTACGCGTTGCGCAGTTCGTGATAGAGCTTCGAGCGCTTGCCGCCGAGCTTTTTCGCCGCTTCGTTTGCCTTCTCTTCGAAGCCCGGTTCGCGGCCGTACAGGTAGTTGAAGCGGCGGGCGATTTCACGCGTCATTTCGACGTGCGGCACCTGGTCTTCACCCACCGGCACGAGCGAGCCGCGGTACAGCAGAATGTCCGCCGCCATCAGCACCGGATAGCCGAGGAAGCCGTAGGTGGAGAGGTCCTTGTCCTTCAGCTTCTCCATCTGCTCCTTGTAGGTCGGCACGCGTTCGAGCCAGCCCAGCGGCGTGCTCATGCCGAGCAGCAACGCCAGTTCCGCATGCTCAGGCACCTTGCTCTGGATGAACAAGGTGGCCTGCGCCGGATCGATACCCGAGGCGAGCCAGTCGATCAGCACTTCCCAGACGTTCTTTTCGATGACCTCGGGCGTTTCGTAGTGCGTCGTGAGCGCGTGCCAGTCGACCACGCAGAAAAAGCACGGATATTCGGACTGCAACCGGACCCAGTTTTTCAGCACACCGTGATAGTGGCCGAGGTGCAGGGAGCCGGTAGGCCGCATGCCGGAGAAAATACGGTCAGGGAACATGGTTTTATTGAAAAAGCGAAGCGATAGGGGTCAGGATGGCGGTCACGGCGACATAGCCCAGGCTGACGAGCGGGCTCAGCCAGTAGCGGGTCAGGAGGCCGGTCATCACCAGCGCCATCACGATGAAAAAACCATACGGCTCAAGGCGCGATAGCGCAATAGCCTGGCGCGGCGGCAACAGCGCGGTCAGGACGCGGCCGCCGTCTAGCGGGGGCAGCGGAAACAGGTTGATCACGCCAAGCACCAGATTGACGCCGACACCCGCCGCAGCCATCCGCGTGAAGAACGGCTCCTCGACGCCGGCCACCGACAGCCCAACGCTGATCACGCCCCACACCAGAGCCTGAACAAAATTGCACATTGGCCCGGCTAGCGCGACCCACAGGCTGCCCCAGCGGGGATTGCGCAGATTGCCGAACGCCACCGGGACCGGCTTCGCATAACCGAACATGAACGCACCGCTCGTGGCGAAGTACAGCAGTAGTGGAATCGCAATCGTCCCGAGCGGGTCGATGTGACGCATCGGATTGAAGGAAACGCGGCCGAGCGCGTAAGCGGTATTGTCGCCCAGGAGGCGCGCGACGTAGCCGTGTGCGGCTTCGTGCAGCGTAATGGCGAAAACCACCGGCAGCGCGTAGACCGCGATTGTCTGTATCAGGGAAGAGTCCATAGCCTGCTATTGTAACAACGCCATTGCGTGCGTCTGTCCGCTTTCGCTCACGCAGGTAATCATGCGGCAGGCGATCATGCGATCTCTCATGCCGGCTGTTCAAGTCCAAACGGCGCCAGGCTGCCGCGGCCGGCCCGCACCAGCACCGGCTCCGCTCCTGTCAGATCGACGATGGTCGACGGCTCACACGGGCACGGACCGGCGTCGATCACCAGATCGACTTGTTTCTCAAGCCGCGCGCGGATCTCCTCCGCGTCGTTCAGCGGCTGGGTCTCGCCCGGCATGATCAGGGTCGTGCCGAGCAACGGCTGGCCGAGCTCTTCGAGAATGGCCAGCGTGATCGCGTGATCCGGCACGCGTAGCCCGATGGTCTTGCGCGACGGATGCGACAGCCGCCGCGGCACCTCTTTGGTGGCTTCGAGCACGAACACATACGGCCCCGGCGTGACCGATTTGATCAACCGGAATTGACGGTTATCGACCATCGCGAAGTTCGCGAGCTCCGACAGGTCACGCACCAGCAACGACAACAATTGACGCTCATCGAGGCCGCGGATCCGACGCAGGCGTTCTACCGCAGTCTTGTCGTCGAGGTGACAGGCGAGCGCATAGCTCGAATCGGTCGGCAAGGCGACCACGCCGCCGTCATTGATGATCTGCGCGGCCTGCTTGATCAGGCGCGGCTGCGGATTATCGGGGTGTAGCCGAAAGAATTGGGACATGATAGTTATCGTGAGAATCGGACCGGCCAACGAGGGTTTGACAGCGCCCCCCGCACGCCCGGCGCATCCGGCTAACGCGGCGCACGCGCGAGACCTGCCGCCGCAAAACCGCGCACTGCGCGCACAGTCACAGCCAGCGTTCCCAGACGGGCGTCAGGTCGGACGGCAACTGCGGCAGACTGCCCAGCTCGACCCGACCCTCGCCCGCTGCGTGGAAATCGGAGCCGCGTGATGCCTCGAAACCGAACCGGCGTGCCACATCAGCATATTCGCGATACTGGTCCGGCGTATGACTGCCGGTCACGACTTCGATTGCCTTGCCGCCCAGATCGATAAATTCGCCGAACAACGCGTCGAATTCAAGCGGGGTGTACTCGTAGCGCCCCGGATGCGCGATCACGGCTTCGCCGCCGGACGCCTGGATCCAGCCAACCGCATCCGCCAGCTTCGACCAGCGGTGGGCAATATAGCCCGGCTTACCATCGCCGAGGTAGCGCGTGAACGCGTCCTGGGTCGACTTTGCGTAACCGCTGTCCACCATGAAGCGCGCAAAGTGAGTGCGCGACATCATGTCGGGGTTGGAAACGTACTTCAGCGCGCCCTCGTAGGCGTTCGGGACACCCAGCGTGCCCAGTAGCTCGCCAATCGCCTCGGCGCGCGCGGCCCGGCCATTGCGGGTGCGTGCAAGACCATCGATCAGCGTCTGGCTGGTCGGATCGACGTGCAGACCGACAATGTGGACCGTTCGCGACGCCCACGTCACCGAAATCTCCACCCCGCTCAGGTAGCGCATGCCGAGTTCCTCGGCCGCTTCGCGCGCTTGCTGTTGGCCGCCCACTTCGTCGTGGTCGGTCAGCGCCCACAGGGTGACGCCGCCCGCGTGCGCGCGGCGCGCGACGTCGGCGGGCGCAAACTGGCCATCGGAAACGGTGGAGTGGCAGTGGAGATCGGCGTTCATCTGTATGTTAAGAAGGTTCTGCATTCATTTTACTGCAACGCAGTAAGCCCAGCAGACGATTCGATGACGCGCAATCCTTTGCGACAAATTCGAACAGCTAAAAATATTATGCGCAGAATGCCTCGATCAACGCAGCAACCTGCTCCGGCTGATCGTGATGGACCATGTGGCCCGCATCCTCGATGATCTTTTCGCGCCAATCGGGAAACGCGCTGAAACGTGCCTTGAATTCGTCGAGCGGCACTTCGCCGGCAATCTGGGCGAGGGTCGGCGATCCGGCAGCCTCGACATGCAGCACCTTGGCGCGCACGTTGGCCCAGACCGCCATGATTTCGTCGAGGCGGTACAGGAGCGGGCTGCGCAGCTTATGCGCCGGATCGGCCTGCAGCATGAAACCGCCCTCCCCGTCCGGCTTCGACCAGTGCCCGGCGAGAAAGCGCGCACGGTGCGGCGTGAGGCGCGGGTTGGTCCTGGTCAGACGCGCCGCGACTTCGTCGAGTGAGGCGTAACGCTTCAACTGCGGCGGCTCGCGCATTTCGTCGAGCCAACCGCGCAAACGCCGCGGTGCCTGGCTGGGTTTTGCCGCCGCAAGCCCGAACCCCTCCAAATCCACGACCCGCCTAACCCGCTCCGGGCGCGCGCCGGCATAGAGGCAAACCACGTTCGCGCCCATGCTGTGCCCCACCAGGTTCACTTCGCCGGATGGCGCGTAGTAATCAAGCAGCGCGTCCAGGTCGGAGACGTACTCCTGAAACCAGTAGCTGCCCCCACCCCGCTCCGCCACCGGCCAGTCAGACAGCCCGAAACCACGCGCATCCGGCGCGATCACCTGCCAGTCGCCGCCAAGCGCGTCCACGACGAACTGGAACGACGCCGCGACGTCCATCCAGCCGTGCAGCATGAAAAGCGCCGGGGCGCCCGGATTGCCCCAGCGCCGCACATGCAGACGCACGCCGCGCACGGCGATGAAATCGGACTCGGGAGTGTTCATGAGCAGGCCGCACCTAAAAAAAGAATGGTCGTTCGATTATAACGAGATAGGCGGCGAACGGAAGACGTGTGAAAGGGACGGCACGTCGAGGAAGCGCTCAATCCGGAGCCGGCGGACTCAGCTCAAGCCCGGCCAGGGCGGCCAGTTCCGCTTCATCGAAACCGGCGTCACGGCGCGCCTCAAAATTGAACGGACCGCGTAATTTCGGTGCGTGATACTGCTCGGCAAGACGGACGTAGGCAGTATGCGGATCGAGACCGTCCTGTTCGCACAGGTGGCGGAACCAGCGGTTGCCGATCAGCACGTGGCCGATCTCGTCGCGCAGGATCACGTCGAGGATCGCCGCCGACGCGTGATCGCCCGCCTGTTGCAGCCGCGCGCGGATCGGCGGCGAGGCGTCGAGGCCCCGCGCTTCCAGGGTGCGCGGCACCAGCGCCATGCGTGCCAGGACGTCGCCGCGTGTGCGCTCGCACATATCCCACAGGCCATCGTGGGCCGGAAAATTGCCGTAAGCGTGACCGAACTCGGCAAGCCGTGCGACCAGCAGCGAGAAATGGCGGGCTTCTTCGGCCGCCACCTTGAGCCAGTCGGTATAGAAAGCGGCCGGCATGCCGCCAAAGCGCCAGACGGCGTCGAGGGCGAGATTGATGGCGTTGAATTCGATGTGCGCCAACGCGTGCAGCAGTACGGCGCGCCCCTCTGCTGATTGCATGCTGCGCCTGCCGAGCTTGCGCGGCTCCACGAGCTCCGGGCGGTCTGGCCGTCCTGGCAAGCCGGGCGGCTCGTCGAGCAGGGCGGAAGGCGAGCACGCCGCGCTGCCGCGCAGCACGCTGTCATATAGCGCCCGTACCGCGTCGGCCTTGGTGAGCGGATCGCGCTCACGCAGCGCGCGAAGCGCTTCGGTGCGGGCACAGAGCGGTTGTAAAGGGGCGCAAGGGACAGCGGGAACGGCGGAATTCATCGTGGCGGATCTGGAAAGCGGCTGGGAAAGAATCCGAAAGCAAATGGATGGGAAATGCGCGGCAAGCACTGCGAAACCGGCTGCCAACCAGCCGCAAAGCATACGCGCTGGCGGGCGGTATGAGGTCGGCATCAGGCTGGCATCCGGCCGGCGCACGGGTCAAGGCGCGCGGCAGCCTCGTTGGCAGCGCCGAGCGGCCCATCCGCACAACCGTTTACAATACGCCATTCGACCATACGGCGCGGCCCTTGCGCTGCCGTCACGCCGGCCATTGGCGGCGCGAGCAACCGATCAACAGCACCCATCTTGGATGGAACCGGAGACACTGTGGCAATTTACAAGCTTGGCGATGCAGCCCCGACCATCCATGAAAGCGTGTTCGTCGCGGATACCGCGACCATCATCGGCAAAGTTGCGCTCGAGGAAAACTCGAGCGTCTGGTTTGGCGCAGCCATCCGCGGCGACAACGAACTGATTTCGGTCGGCCCGGGCAGCAATGTCCAGGAAGGCGCCGTGCTGCATACCGATCCCGGTTACCCGCTGACCATCGAAGCCAACGTGACGATAGGCCATCAGGCCATGTTGCACGGCTGCACCATCAAGGAAGGCGCACTCGTCGGAATTCAGGCGGTGGTCTTGAATGGAGCGGTTATCGGCCGCAACTGTCTAGTCGGAGCAGGCGCCGTCGTCACCGAGGGCAAGGTATTTCCTGACAATTCGCTGATTCTGGGCGCGCCGGCCAAGGTTGTGCGCGAACTGACGGAAGCCGACATCGCCGGCATGCGCCGTAATGCGGCCAATTACGCTGAGCGGCGCGCTTATTTCAAGGCGCAGCTCGTGCGTGTCGGCTAACCATGCCGCACGCGCAGCATTGAGCTGTGCCATTCGACCGAGGAAAAGTTGTGAACGACCAGTTGCAAAAATTCATGTTCAGCGCGGCGCCAGTGCGCGGCGAGATCGTTTCGCTGCGCAACACGTGGCAAGAAGTGCTGACCCGCCGCGACTATCCGGCGCCGGTGCGCACGATACTCGGCGAAATGATGGCCGCGTGTGCGCTGCTGTCGGCGAACCTGAAGTTCGACGGCACGCTCATCATGCAGATTTTCGGCGACGGTCCGGTCAAAATGCTGGTGGTGCAATGCAGCTCCGACCTTTCGATGCGCGCCACTGCCAAGTTTTCCGGCGAAGCGGACAGCACGATCGGCGACGACACGACGCTCATCGAACTGGTCAATGCCAGCGGCCACGGCCGCTGCGTGATCACGCTCGACCCGCGCGTCAAGCAGCCGGGCCAGCAGCCTTATCAGGGCATCGTGCCGCTGTCGGGCCTCGACGGGCCGCTTAAGTCGATGTCAGAGGTGCTCGAACACTACATGCACCACTCCGAGCAACTCGACACACGCCTGTGGCTCGCGGCCAATACGGAGCGCGCGGTCGGCATGCTGCTGCAGAAGCTGCCTGGCGACGGCGGCATCGTCCCGCACCCGGGCGAGCTCGACGTGGACACCTGGGAGCGTGTCTGCACCCTCGGCGGCACGCTGTCGCAGGACGAACTGCTGAAGGAAGAGCCCGAAACCGTGTTCCGGCGCCTGTTCTGGCAGGAGAACGTCCAGCATTTCGAACCGGCGCCGGCGCGTTTCGAATGCAGCTGCTCGCGTGAAAAGGTCGGGGCCATGCTGAAAATGCTGGGCCGCGAAGAGGTGGACAGCGTGATCGAAGAACGCGGCCACGTCGAGATTCACTGCGAGTTCTGTAACCAGCGCTACGAGTTCGACCCGGTCGATGTGGCGCAACTTTTTGTCGCCAGCGGGCTCTCAGAAGGAGTCTCTCCCGCTGCGGATCAGCGGCATTAAGACGCGCCAATCGCGCTGCTTACCGGCTGTTCGGGTGGTGGGTGGCGCGACATCGTGGAACATGGGTGGCACCGTCTACTCTCTATTTGCTTAGGCGTGCGACCGATGGAGGTCAAAAAAAATGAGAAGCCCTAAGCCATTGCGACCACCCATTCTCACCGTCGTCGCGCTATCGCTAGCCGCGGGCGCCGCGATGTTGAATGGTTGCACGCTGGACCCGCCGGGTCCTTCGCCGATCTACAGCCGCCTGCCAGCCGACCAGTCCGGCTTGCCTAACGGCGCCCGTCCTTTGACGGAAGAAGAGCGCCAGCGCTACGACTCTATCGACAAGCAAGTGATGGCCGATCAGAACCAGGCCATCGCCGCCGATAACGCCGCTCAGGCCTGGGCGCGCTACTACACGCCGCCGGTCACGGTGTATGGCGGGTATTATGGCGGCGGTTGGGGCCCCGGCTGGGGCAGCGGTGTAGGCGTGGGTTATGCGCCAGGCTGGGGATGGGGCTGGTGAGACAGCAAGCCTGCCACCTCAATGCGCCGGCTTCTTCTCTTTCGAACCCTTGTCCTTCGTGTCCTTACCGCCGTGCTTGCGATCCGGCTTCGCCCGCGATTCCGGGTTCGGCACCACGCGCACCGGCGCGGCGGAAACCTCACCGCGCGTCGAGGTCGTCGTCGACTCGTTGTTCGGTGTAGGCAGCGGTGCATTGGGCGAGACGAACTGCACGAACACCTCGCCGTCCTTCACCATGCCCATCTCATAACGCGCGCGCTCTTCCACCGCGGCAGTACCGCTTTGCAGATCCTGCACTTCGCCCGCAATGCGTTCGTTGCGCAGTTTCTCGTCGGCGTTCTTCTGCATCTGCTGCGCCAGTTCGCCTTGCAGCTCGTGGACGCGCAGCCAGCCGCCATGCCCCCACCAGAGCGGGTACTGGATCAACGCCAGCAGTACGATCAGGACAGCAGTGACAAGCCGCATGAAGTAAGCACAATAAATACACGCCGCCCTGCGCTATACGCAGGGCGGCGTGCTGAATCAGAAACGAAAGAGAACCGGCTCAATGGTCAAGCCTTGGCGGTCAAGGCTGGCGTTCAACGCAGATTGTAGAACGCCGACTTGCCCGGGTAGCTGGCGATATCGCCCAGATCCTCTTCAATACGCAGCAACTGGTTGTACTTCGAGATACGGTCGCTACGCGACAGCGAACCCGTCTTGATCTGGCCGGCGTTCAGGCCAACGGCGATATCGGCAATCGTCGAATCCTCCGTTTCACCCGAGCGGTGCGAGATCACAGCGGTGTAGCCCGCGCGCTTGGCCATTTCGATAGCAGCGAAGGTTTCCGTCAGCGTACCGATCTGGTTGATCTTGATCAGGATCGAGTTGGCGATGCCCTTGTCGATGCCTTCCTTCAGGATGCGCGTGTTGGTGACGAACAGGTCGTCGCCCACCAGTTGGATCTTCTTGCCGAGCTTGTCGGTCAGGATCTTCCAGCCGGCCCAGTCGCTTTCGTGCATGCCGTCTTCGATCGAGACGATCGGGAACTTGTCGGCCAGATTAGCCAGGTAGTCCGCGAATTCCGTCGACGACAGTTGCAGGCCTTCGCCAGCCAACTGGTACTTGCCGTCGTGATAGAACTCGCTCGCGGCGCAGTCGAGTGCCAGCAGCACGTCTTCACCAGCGCGGTAGCCTGCTTTCTCGATGGCTTGCAGAATCGTGGACAGGCACTCGTCATTGCTGCCGAAGTTCGGCGCGAAGCCGCCTTCGTCACCCACGGCCGTGCTCATGCCGCGGTCGCTCAGAATCTTCTTCAGCGCGTGGAACACTTCGGCGCCGCAGCGCAGTGCTTCGCGGAAGGTCGGCTGGCTGACCGGCACAATCATGAATTCCTGGATGTCCAGGCTGTTGTTGGCGTGCGCGCCACCGTTGACGATGTTCATCATCGGCACCGGCAGTTGCATTGCGCCCGAGCCGCCGAAGTAGCGGTATAGCGGCAGGCCGGCTTCTTCAGCCGCGGCCTTGGCAACCGCCATCGAAACCGCCAGCATCGCGTTCGCGCCGAGACGCGACTTGTTGTCGGTGCCGTCGAGTTCGAGCAGGGTCTTGTCGAGGAAAGCTTGCTCGGAAGCGTCGAGGCCCATGATCGCTTCGGAGATTTCGGTGTTGATGTGCTCAACGGCCTTCAGCACGCCCTTGCCGCCGTAACGGCCGGCTTCGCCGTCGCGCAGTTCGATCGCTTCGCGCGAACCCGTCGATGCACCCGACGGAACCGCAGCGCGGCCCATCGTGCCCGACTCGAGCAGCACGTCACATTCGACGGTGGGGTTGCCTCGCGAATCGAGAATCTCTCGACCGATGATATCTACGATAGCACTCATGGTTTCCTCAAGAAATGACGTTGGATTCTTACGGTGAAACGGCGTCTGATGTGCGAGGCGCAGCCTCTAACCAGACACTTTGGACGACCATTGGGTTCCGATCGGGATTCAAATCGGATTCAGACGCGCCGCATCGGCTCATGGGTCGACACAGCGCGCGGATCAGCATCAGTTGAAATCGCTTTCGAGGAACGGCGTGCGCTTCACGGCCTGATCGAGCGTCAGCAAGGTCTCGAGCAGATCCGCCATGCGATGCAGCGGCACGGCGTTCGGACCGTCCGACATGGCCTTCGCCGGATTCGGATGGGTTTCCATGAAGAGCCCCGCCACGCCGACGGCGACTGCCGCACGGGCCAGCACCGGCACGAATTCGCGCTGACCGCCCGAGCTGGTGCCCTGCCCGCCCGGCAACTGCACCGAGTGGGTGGCGTCGAACACGACCGGCGCGTTGGTTTCGCGCATGATCGCGAGCGAGCGCATGTCCGACACGAGGTTGTTATACCCGAACGACACGCCACGCTCGCAGGCCATAAAGCGGTCCTCCGACAGACCTGCTTCACGCGCTGCATCACGCGCTTTGTCGATCACGTTCTTCATGTCGTGCGGCGCGAGAAACTGGCCCTTCTTGATGTTGACCGGTTTGCCCGAACGCGCGCAGGCGTGAATGAAGTCCGTCTGGCGGCACAGGAAAGCCGGCGTCTGCAGTACGTCGACCACCGAGGCAACCTGCTCGATCTCGTGTTCCGAGTGCACGTCGGTCAGCACGGGCAAGCCGAGCTGGCGCTTCACCTCCGACAGGATGCGCAGGCCTTCGTCCATGCCCAGACCGCGAAACGACTTGCCGCTGCTGCGATTGGCCTTGTCGTACGACGATTTGTAGATGAACGGGATGTTCAGCTTCGCGCAGATTTCCTTCAGCCGTCCGGCCACGTCGATCGTCATCTGTTCGGATTCGACGACACAGGTGCCCGCGATCAGGAAAAACGGCTTGTCCAGCCCGATTTCGAAATCGCCCAGTTTCATGCTTTCTCCTCGACGAGCGACTGCTGATGCGCCAGCGCCGCTTCGACGAACGATTTGAACAGCGGATGCCCATCGCGCGGCGTGGACGTGAATTCCGGGTGGAACTGCACGCCGACGAACCACGGGTGCATGCTGCGCGGCAATTCCATCATTTCCGGCAGATCTTCACTCGGGGTACGGGCGCTGATGATAAGGCCGCCGGCTTCGAGTTGGGGCACGAAGCGGTTATTGACTTCATAACGGTGGCGATGGCGTTCGTTCACGTCCTTGCCATAGATCTCTTCGGCCATCGTGCCGGGCTTGATCGGGCAACGCTGTGAGCCGAGGCGCATCGTGCCGCCGAGGTCCGACTCTTCGGTGCGCTTTTCGACGCGGCCATCACGGTCATACCACTCGGTGATCAGCGCAACCACGCGGTTCGGCGTGCCCGGATCGAATTCCGTACTGTTCGCGTCCTTCAGGCCGACCACGTCGCGAGCGAATTCGATCACGGCCAGTTGCATGCCGAGACAGATGCCGAGATACGGTACTTTGGCTTCACGCGCATAGCGGATAGCCGCGATCTTGCCTTCGGTGCCGCGCCGGCCGAAGCCGCCCGGAACCAGCACCGCGTCAAGATGCTTCAGGCTCTCGACGCCCTGCGTTTCGATCTCTTCCGAGTCGATGTATTCGATGTTGACCTTGGTCGATGTATGAATCGACGCATGACGCAGAGCTTCGATCAGCGACTTGTACGATTCCGTCAGGTCGACGTACTTGCCGACCATGCCGATCGTGACTTCGTGCTTCGGATGTTCGAGCTTGCCGACCATCGCCGACCACATGGACAGGTCAGCGGGCTTCGGCGTAAGCCTGAGCTCTTCGCAGACGATCGCGTCCATGCCCTGGTCGTGCAGCATTTGCGGAATCTTGTAGATGCTGTCCGCGTCCCACACCGAAATCACCGCGTCTTCCGGCACGTTCGAGAACATCGAGATCTTCGCGCGTTCGTCGTCCGGGATGGGACGGTCGGCACGGCACAGCAGCACGTGCGGCGAGATACCGATTTCGCGCAGCTTCTGCACGCTGTGCTGGGTGGGCTTGGTCTTCAGTTCACCGGCCGTCGCGACCCAAGGCACCAGCGTCAGGTGCACGAAGCACGCGCTGTTGCGCCCGAGGCGCAGGCTCATCTGACGAGCGGCTTCGAGGAACGGCAGCGATTCGATATCGCCCACCGTACCGCCGACTTCGACGATGGCGACATCCGGCTCACCGCACGTCGCAGACGCTGCGCCGCGCTCGATGAAGGCCTGAATTTCGTTCGTGATGTGCGGGATCACCTGCACGGTCTTGCCCAGATAGTCGCCGCGGCGTTCCTTGCGGATCACCGATTCGTAAATCTGGCCCGTGGTGAAGTTGTTGGCCTTGCGCATCTTCGTGCTGATGAAGCGCTCATAGTGGCCGAGGTCGAGGTCAGTCTCGGCCCCATCTTCCGTCACGAACACTTCGCCGTGTTGAAACGGACTCATCGTGCCGGGGTCGACATTGATGTAGGGATCGAGCTTGAGGAGGGTGACTTTCAGACCGCGCGATTCGAGGATCGCGGCGAGGGAAGCGGCGGCAATACCCTTGCCGAGGGAAGAAACTACGCCGCCGGTGACGAAAACATATTTGGTCATCGCTGGATGCT
>Ga0302314_10013183_pt1 | contig 14227 bp, 12 predicted proteins | sample III_Palsa_N2_3_FD_200533 | JGI IMG/M metagenome (GOLD analysis project Ga0302314, IMG submission 200533) | Peat permafrost microbial communities from Stordalen Mire near Abisko, Sweden - III_Palsa_N2_3 | ecosystem: Environmental > Terrestrial > Soil > Palsa > Peat permafrost | place: Sweden... | reverse complement strand
CGCGTCCGGCCAGGAGCTCAGCCGGTACCAGCAGGGCATGGCCACCCTGGACACCTGCATCACCGCGGCCCCCCTCCTCGGGCTGCTGGGAACCGTCACCGGGATGATGCGCACGTTCGGCGCGCTGGGCGCCGCGGGAAGCGACATCGGCGCGGCTGCCGGCACCATCACCGGGGGCGTCGCCGAGGCGCTGATCGCCACCATGTGCGGCCTCGGTATCGCCGTCACCTGCTTGTTTCCCTTCAACATCCTCAACGCCCGGACCGAGCAGGCCAAGCAGGAGATCGCAGACGCCTCCCACGCCCTCGAGATCCTGATCAAGCGGTCCGCGGCCACCGCCCACTGATCGGCCCACCCATCTCACCATGGCAGGCTCAAGCTCAGGCGGCGGCGGCAGCGGAAGGAAGAAGGCGCGCATCGAGATCATTCCCCTGATCGATGTCATCTTTTTCCTGCTTGCAACGTTCGTGCTGTTCACGCTTTCGCTGAACAGGTCGCAGGGTCTTCGCGTCTTGCTCCCGGAGTCCGAGACGGGGGTTCCCCGGGATCCCTCGGGCACGGCAACGATCACGGTGACGCAGGAGGGCACCATGGCCTGGGACAAGGATCCGGTGACCCTCGACGAGTTCCTGATCAGGCTGAAGCAGTTCCACTTCGAGCACCCCGATGACGCCCGCGTGCTGATCAACGGCGACGCGGAAGCCTCCTACTCGTCGGTGATCTACGCCCTCGACGAGGTGCGCAAGATCGGCATCCCGAAGGTCCTGATCGAGACCCGGGCGAAGTCGGCGCAGTAAACCACAACCTCCCCCACACCCACCCACGATGGCCGGCGGAAGTTCCAGATCGGATGACGGCAAGAAGAAGGCCCGGATCGAGATCATACCCCTGATCGACGTCATCTTCTTCCTGCTCGCGACGTTCGTGCTCTTCACGCTCTCGCTGCAGAGGATCCAGTCCCTGCCGCTCCAGCTGCCCGTCGCCCAGCCGCCCAGGAACGCGCCGAAGGACGACGACCTGGTCACCCTCCAGGTCTCCGACGCCGGCACCTATTTCTGGAACAAGGAGCCGATATCGACGAACGAGCTCGAGGGACGGCTGCGCTCGTACAAGGCGCAGACCCAGACGCCCCGCGTGCTGGTCTCCGGCGACAATCGTGCGCATTTCGGGGCGACCGTCTACGCCCTCGACCTGATCCGCAAAGTCGAGATCGACCAGGTGTCGATCGAGACGCGCGTGAGCGACACCGGCAAGTGAGCGCCGCCAACCAGATGCCAAAATCACCATGAGACGCGACCTTATCATGGGATTCGTCATCACCATCGCCATCGAGTTCCTGGTGGCATGGGGTGGCAATTTCACCCATTTCGTCCCGAAGCCCAAGCCGAAGGACGACGATGTCCAGGTCAACATCGTGATGCCGAAGATCGAGCCCGACGAGCCCGAGGTCGTCGAGGACCAGCCGCCGCAGCCCCAGGACATCGCCCCGCCGATGCAGCAGGACGTGCCCCAGGTCGTGACGCCCGAGTCGTTCGTGCAGCAGATCGAGCCCCCGCCCCCCGACCTGTCGGCGCTCGCGAAGAACATCGTCAAGATTCCCGAGGTCCGGACGGGGCTCCAGGGCGTCGAGATTTTTGACATCTCGAAGCTCGACCAGCAGCCGGTCGCCCGCTTCCAGGCGCGGCCGCAATACCCCTTTGAGATGAGGCGCGCGGGGATCTCCGGCGAGGTGCTGGTGGACTTCATCGTCGACACGAACGGCGACGTGCGGAACGCGTTCTCCGCCCACTCTTCGCAGCGCGAGTTCGAGGCCGCGGCCGTCCAGGCGGTCAGCAAGTGGAAGTTCAAGCCCGGCCGCAAGAACGGCCACAACGTCTACACCCACATGCAGGTTCCGATCGTGTTCACCCTGAACGAGGACAACTAGCCCGTGCCGTCGCTTTTCAAACGCAGCCTCATCCTCGCGCCCGGCATCGCCGCCCTGACGATCCTGCTCTCGTTGCCCGTCGCGCGCTGCGCCGACGAGCCGGCGACACCCGAGCTGCCCAACATCTCGGACGCCGTGGGCGACGGACTGGCCAAGATCAGGCCGCTTCTGGACGCCAAGGACTGGGCCGGCGCGAACAAGGTGATCGACGATCTCATCAAGGTGGCCGAGGTGGACAGCTACGACATGGACATCCTCCTCGAGACGAGGGCGCGCATCCTGATCCAGCGGGCGGATTACGCCGGGGCGATCGAGCCGATGGAGGGCGCGCTCGCCATCGCCGACAAGCACCACTTCAACACCGCCAAGCAGAGCATGGATATCCTGAACCTGCTCGCGCAGCTCTACATGCAGACGGCCGACGACTCCAAGAAGTCGCACGACGAGCAGATTGCCGCCTACGACAAGGCGATCGGGTACATGCAGCGGTGGTTCAAGCTCAACACCAAGCCGAACGAGGACATCACCTTCTTCTACGCCCAGCTCCTGTACCAGGAGGCTGTCGCGAAGAACCCCGAACATCCCGACGCCGACCTTATCAAGGAGGCACGCGAGCAGGTCGAGAAGGTCCTGCTGATGACCGTGCACCCCAAGGACAGCACCTACGCCTTCCTGCTCGCCACGCTCAACCAGGAGCAGAACTTCAAGCGCGGCTCGGAGGTCCTGGAGCTGATGCTCTCGAGGAACCCCACAAGCAAGGCCTATTGGGGGGACCTGGTCATGTTCTACATGATGCTGGGGCAGAATACCAAGGACGAGGCGACCATCCGCAAGTACAACATCCGGGCGATCAACACCATGGAGCGGGCGCAGGCGCTCGGGTTCATGAAGACCCCGAAGGACAACTTCAACCTCTTCACCCTCTACTACAACAGCAACCAGTTCGGCAAGGCCGCCGACCTGCTCTACGACGGCCTGGAGGCCGGCACCATCGATCCGACCCTCGCGAACTGGCAGCTCCTGGCCTCCTCCTACGAGCAGACCAACCAGGAGTTCAAGTCGATCGAGGTCCTCAAGGAGGCGTCAAAGCGGTTCCCGAAGAACGGCGAGCTCGATTTCAAGATTGCCCAGGTCTACTACGGCCTCGCAAAGAACGACGACTCGTTCGAGTACGCGATCATAGCGATGGACAAGGGCGGCCTCGCAAAGCCGCTGCAGACCTACGAGTTCATCGCCTACCTGGCGTATGAGCTCCACAAATTCGATGAGGCGAAGGTGGCGATCGACAAGGCGATCGACCTGAAGCAGGGCAAGCCCGACCACCAGATGAGCGTTCTGAAGAACGCCATCGACGACGCCATCAAGGAGGAGAAGGAAAAGGAAGCAAAGAAGGCCGCCGAAAACACTCCAGCAGTTCCGCCATCCACATGAAGAAAACGAAAATCTACTTTCTCGCCCCCCTTGTAGTCCTGATCGCGTTCGGCGCCTACTACTGGAACTTCAAGTCCGACTACGACGCCAAGCAGGCCGCCGTCGTCGCGCACGAGAAAGAGGTGAAGCTCGAGAAGCTCAAGCAGGAGGCCATCCAGCGCGAGGCCGCGATCCACGACGCGCTCGAGGCGCAGAAGGTGCGCAAGAAGGAGCGGGAGGATCGCGAGGCGAAGGAGCTCAAGCAGAGGGACGACAAGGAGAACGCCAAGCTGATCGAGGAGAAGGCCGACCAGGAATCGCAGAGGCTCCAGCGCCAGGTTGAAAAGCTGACGAAGGACGTCGAGACCGAGAAGGCCGAGGTCGCGAAGATCGTCGCCGACAACAAGAAGACCGTGGAGGAGGAGGGCTTTCTCAAGGAGTACGTGAAGATGGCCCAGGACAATCAGGCAAGCCTTGCCGCGGTGCTCACCAAGATCGAGGCCGCCGACGCGGCCGCGGTGAAGGCGGCGGCGGCGGCAGCGGCCGCGGCGGCCAAGAACAAATAGCGGAGTCTGCCCCCAAATCCAGAAGCCAATCTCATGAAAAAATGGATGTACGTACTCGGCCCCGGTATCATGCTGGCGGTATTCCTGTTCTTCTACCTCTCGAGCAGGGCGGAGACCGAGGCCCGCATGAAGGCCGAGCAGATCCAGAAGGCGCAGCTTGCGAAGGAGGCCGACGAGAAGAAGGCGATCGCGGAGAAGAAGGCCCAGGAAGACGCCGAGCGCCGAAACGTCGAGCGCGCGGAGGCCGAGAGGAAGGCGGCTCAGGATAAGCAGGACAAATACGAGGCCGACATGCGCCGGATCCAGGCGGACACCGACAAGTTTAACGCGGAGGTCGAAAAGTATTCAAACGAGGTGTCGGAGCTCACGATCGAGCTCGACTCCCTCCACAAGCAGAAGGACGCCCTCACCCGGGAGGGCTTCGACTTCGCGAAACGGGTCGAGCTGGCCCAGGTCGTGCGCCAGAATGCCGAGCTCGAGATACAGCGGATGGTCCAGATGATTGCCAACCGGGCAGACCAGAGCATGATGACCAAGATGCCGCCTCCCCCGCCGAAGGAGAGCTGAGCCGCCGGTGCCCGCCCGTTTCGGGGCCTCTTCCTCCTGCTGACCGCGACCCGCGCCGGTCGCCCGTCCTTGCCGCGGATGAACCGGGGCGCCCCTCGGCCGGTGCAACGCGCTCAGGGTTTGCCCTTCCCGCGGCCGTCCGGCACCGGTGCCGGGGAATGCGCGCCGCCTCCGGCGCCCACCGCCTTGGCGGATGACTCGGCGACCTGCCAGGCGATCAGGCCCGGCACAAAGATCAGCAGGTCCCGAATGCGGCGGGCCCCGGCGAGCGCCAGGCAGGTGGACGGGCCAAGTCCGAGCGCGCGGCCGATCAGGAGGAAGGCCCCCTCCTGCACGCCCAGGGCGGCGGGCACGAAAAACGCCGCGCTGCTGACCATCTGGATCAAGGATTCGATCACGAAGGCCTCCATCAGCCCCACCGGGGCGTTCAGGAAGCGGAGCGCCAGCCAGATCTCGAGCGAGGTCGCAAAATTCTGGAGGGTCTGCCAGAGGAACAGGTACCGGAGGACAACCGCACGCCGGCGCCAGATCCGCTTGATCGACTCGTCGATGTCCGCCGACCTGCCGACGAGCGAGGTCAGCTTCCCGCTCGTGACGCGGTTGAGCAGGCGCGTGATCCGCTCGAACGGCCTGGCGTGCTGGACCAGGGCAAAGAGCAGCAACAGGGGGGCGAAAGCCACGACGCCCCACGCAAGGTCGCCTGCCAGTCGAGCGCCGCCGGACGCGGCATGCGATAGCAGGAAGCCGATGCCGACCAGGGCAAAGAGCAGCTGGCTGATGAGCGTGAGCTGCATGTCGACGACCAGGCTCGCGGCCGCGGTCGACGCATCGACGCCCCGGTGCCGCATGAGCCGGAACGACACGATCTCGCCGCCGATTCGCGCCACCGGGAGCATGCTGTTGACGGATTCGCGCATCCAGACCAGGTGCAGCATGCCCGCGAGGCCGGGCCGATCGGAGCGAAGGATCAGGGTCTGCCAGTCCTTGGCGTTGGCCAGCATCGGCAGCACATGCACGAGGCCGGCCAGGACGAGGCCGGCTCCCGCCGCTCGCATGAGGGCGAGCACCGCCCCTGGATCGTCGCGCCAGACCAGCCAGAGGGCCGCGAGAAGCCCTGCAAGCGCGGCGACGCGGCCCAGGCGCTTCATGGCCGGATCACGGCGCGCCGCGCCCCCATCGCGCCGTTGGTTTCGCGCCCGGCGGCCCAGGGATTCACGGGATGCCATCCGATCGCGCGCCCATTGGATAGGTCCCTCATGCCGGGTCACTCATCCCGAACGGGAGACAACAGGCCCCTGTTGTCCACGTTGAAGCTGAACCCGCGCCACGTCACGCGCGCCGAGCAGAAGCTCGCCGCGAACACGCCAAACGAGACGAGGTCCGAGAGAGGCAGCATCCACAGGTGGCTGGCAGGCTGCCGCAGCACATGATCCACGCGCGCCTTCAGCGCGACCCGCGCGGCAAGGGCCGCCGCCGCCACGGGCCATGACCAGGCCGCGAATCCGGATAGCAGGACCGCCAACAACGCGAACCCGAGCGGATGGATCAGCGCCGAGCCCAGGTACCCGACCGGGTCGATTCTCCAGATGGTGCGGCTCCAGCGCAGCTCGTGCGCCACAAGCTTCGAGAGGCTGGCCTCGCCGCAGGCGTGCGAGATGGCAAAGGCGGGGATGGCCACGGTCCCGCCGGCCAGGCGCACCGCCTCCCCTATCGCGTGGTCCTCGGCCAGGTGATGCGCGAAGGGGGCAAAGCCGCCGATCTTCTCAAGGGTTTCCCGGCGCATCGCGATGGTCTGGCCGAAGCACGGGCGCGCCATGCCGAGGGCGAGGCCCATCACCGCGCTGGGGAGAAACTGGTAGTTGGTCGCCTGGGCCGACAGGCGCGGCCAGAACCCGGGATCGGGCTGACCGCGATAGAGGCAGGTCACCAGCCCGACACCGGGCCTCTCCAGCTCGGCGACGATGTTGCGCAGGTAGCTCGCATCGACGCCCACGTCGCTGTCGGCAAAGACCAGCACATCGTGCCGGGCCTTGGGCAGCATGTTCATGATGTTGCTGACCTTCCGGTTGGGCCCATGCAGCCGCGGGTCGGCCACCACGGTGATATCCGCCGCCGGGTGCAGGCTCCGCAGCTCGTCGACCGCCTTCAGGGCAGGATCCGCGGCGTCGTTCACGCCGAACAGGAACTGCACCGGCCCCGGATAGTCCTGCCGGCAGAAACTCGAAAGGTTGCTCCGCAGCGCCCACTCGACGCCGCGCAGCGGCTTGACGATCGTGACCGGTGGAAAGCGGGTGGGTTCCGGCGCCGATCGCCTGAAGGGGCGGCCGACCAGCGCGCAGGCTGCCAGGGTATAGCCGATGCCGAGCGCGGCGGCCGCGCCGCACGCGTAGGCCACCGCGATAGCGAGCACGTGGACGGCGTTCAACCGCGCCCCTTATGCGTTGGTAATGGATCTCCCGTGAGCAAGGGATGAACCGTCGTCCAGCCTCATCTCACGCGACGGGCATGCGGGGCGCGCGGTCACGCCTCGTGCGCGCGCAGGAAGCGGAAGAATTCGACGCCTTCACGCAGGCGGCGCTTCGTCATCTCCCAGCTTGTCAGCATCTCCTGCACGATTTCCCAGATCTTTGACGGGCGGAAATAGAAGCGCTTGTAGAAGCTTTCGAGCTGGTGGTAGATCTCCTTGCGTGAAAGATGCGGATAGCCGATCGCGGCAAGCTGCACGCCGTCCGCGCTCACGAGATTGGCGGCCTTGTTCTCCTCAAGCCACCCGTTCTCGACGGCCTGCTTGTAGAGCGCCGTGCCCGGGTACGGGGCCGCGAGCGACACCTGGATCGTGTGCGGATTGACCTCCTTTGCATACTGGATCGTCTTCTCGATCGTCTCGTGCGTCTCGCCCGGGAGCCCTAGGATGAACGTGCCGTGCACCTTGACCCCGAGCTTCCGGCAGTCCTCGCTGAAACGGCGCGCGGTGTTCGTGAGAAGCCCCTTCTTGATGTTGACCAGGATCTGGTCGTCGCCCGACTCGTAGCCAACCAGCAGCAGGCGCAAGCCGTTTTCCTTCATGACCTTCAGCGTCGCGTAGGGCACGTTGGCCTTCGCGTTGCAGGACCATGTGACGCCGAGCTTGCCAAGGCCGCGCGCGATCTCCTCCACGCGCGGGCCAAGATCGGTGAACGTGTCGTCGTCGAACATGATCTCCTTCACCTCGGGCATGTTGTCGCGGATCCACTTCACCTCCTCGAGCACGTTTTCGACGGAGCGGGTGCGGTAGCGGTGGCCGCCGACCGTCTGGGGCCACAGGCAGAACGTGCAGCGCGACTTGCAGCCGCGCCCCGTGTAGATCGAGACGTACGGGTGCTTCAGGTAGCCGATGAAGTAGTTCTCGATCTTCAGGTCGCGCTTGTAGACCGGCGCCACGAACTGCAGCGCGTCCATGTTCTCCAGGATCGGGCGCGGGTCATTGTGCCTGATCGAGCCGTCGGGCGCGCGGTAGCTCAGCCCCAGGATCTCCTCGAAAGGCCTGCCCTCCGCGACCTCCTTGCAGGTGAAGTCGAATTCCTCGCGGCACACGAAGTCGATCGCCTCGGTGGCGGTCAGCGAGTTGTGCGAATCGACCGCGACCTTCGCCCCGACCATCCCGATCAGCGCCGAGGGTTTGCGCCTCTTGAGGTCCTGCGCGAACAGCGCGTCGGTCGGGAACGAGGGCGTGCTCGTATGGAGGATCACGAGGTCGTATTGCTCCGCGATCCCGAGCGTTTCCTCGACGGACAGGCCATCCGCCGGAGCGTCGAGCAGGCGGCTCTGGGGTACGAGCGCGGCCGGCTGGGCGAGCCACGTCGGATACCAGAATGAGCGGATCTCGCGCTTCGCCTGGTAGCGCGAACCCGCGCCTCCATCGAAACCATCATAGGACGGAGCCTGCAAAAACAGCGTTTTCATGGATGTTCGGATAGCCTCACGGATTACAGTGGAGCGATTCGCCCGATATTCAAGCTTCCCAGTGCACGAAGGGGAAATCCCGGCGGCAACCCGTTCACACCACATAGCCACGGCCCGGATCTGCCTGAGGCAAATCCGTGACCGCCCCAAGGCAATGACTTACGTGGGGTCTCACAATCTGTGAGATTTTTTGTGTGAAATGACCTCTCACGCAGACAAGTCGGGGCGGAGCTTAGCCTGGTGGAGCGCTGCGTTCGGGACGTACCGATTGTACAATGGTCATCAATGACTTGCGTGTCATTTCAGGAAACTGCTCCGTTTTCGTGTGAAATTATTCGGTCCCAAACCGTTTTAAGGCATCGTGCGCCGGGACACTTGACGCACAGTGTAACAACCATATAATGACATTATGAAGACACTAACAATAACCGCCGCCCGTCAAAATCTTGGCCACTGGCTGAAGCTCGCTGCCAATGGCGAGGACGTCGGCGTCATTGTTGGATCGGATATCATTGCCCTTCGGAAAGTGGAAATCGAATCGGCAGATTATGCCTATCAGGAATACGGATTGACTCCAGTTCAAGTCGAGGAAGCCGGAAAACGAATCACAGCCCATATCAAGCGGGAACGCCGAGCAGGAACGATAAAAGAGTTTAAGGGTGATTGGCGTGAACTTCGTGGATGAAGGTTGAGAAGTCTAAGTCCTTCCTACGTTCGCTGAGTCGATGCACGGATGACGAGTTGAAATCTGTTGCGGAATCAATGCGGTCGACGGGCGAAACCTTCGGCCGGCCCCATCTCCACACGGGAGTGGACATTCGCAGGCTCCGGAAAAACCTCTTTGAATGCCGTACAGGCATTCATCTTAGGCTCCTATTTGAAAGCGGACCGGACGTAATCACGTTCGTTTTCGCGGGCAATCATGACGAAGTGCAGGCTTATTTGAGGAACACGCGGTAGCCTCGAGGGGACGAATCCGCTAATCAGTTTCCCCGCGATAAATGACGGATCCGATCATTGCACTAGCGGATACCTTTTCTGCTTGCGGCTGATCCCCGGCCGGAGCCTACTCATCTCTCACGCAAACAAGTCGGGGCGTAGCTTAGCCTGGTAGAGCGCTACGTTCGGGACGTAGAGGTCGCAGGTTCGAATCCTGTCGCCCCGACCATTTCGGGCTCTCCACCATGAATTGGGGACAGGGATCGTGGACGGACGAGGTTATGGGTTATCCGCATTGGGCGATGACGCGCAAGCGGTAGTTTGAGACGGAGCGGAAGCCATAGGCTCTTCGCTCCACAATTTCATCTTTCACTCCGGGAAGGCCTACGCAACCCGCCCCGGCGTCATTGCTGGCTCTGCAAGGGATACACGGCCGAGTGCTCGTTGGTGTTTATTCCCTGCTTCCAGTCGTCCTCGTCGGTCTGGCTTCGCTTCACTCTCTTCATCGCGTTGTCCAGCTTGTCCATCCTTATGACCTCGAGTTTCCTGCGCACGATCTTCTTCGTCCTTTCGGACATGTTGTCGTCCGCCAGCACCCCCTTGGCGATCTTCTCGGCGTCCTCGCGAACGGCATCGTCACGAGCCTGCCTTTTTGCCGCCTCCTTCGCCTGCCACCACTCGGAAACCTGCCCTTGGATGAAGAAGGAGGCGAACCCGAGGCCGACCGACGCCATGGGAACCAGGTAGAGCAGGAGCTGCTTCGCCCCGCTGTCCGCCGGCATGAACGTCTGGATCGCGTACGTGAGCACCGTGCCGCAGCCGGCGCCGGCGACTCCGGCGCCGGTCTTCCTGCGCCCCTTGCCTGGTTCCGTGCCCGTCATGGAGCCGCCTTCGGCGGAGCATCCAGCTCCTTGAGCTTCTCGATGAAGTTCCCCACCCCGTTCTGTATGGCGCGCACGGCGCGTTCGAACACCGGCTTGTAGGCATCCTTGTCCGCCATGAACATCTCGATGCTCGCCACGACATCGGTCGCATATGCACGGATCTTCACCGCCTTCGACTTCGTGTTCGCGTAGTTGCAGGCCTCCAGGATCTTCTTGCGCCGCTCGTCGCCCTCGTAGGGGCAGAAATTCGGGTAGAGCATGTAGAAATAGAGCTCATCGGCCTCATCGATGATGAAATAGTAGGTGCCCCCCTCCCTCTTGAACATGATGTCGCCGTCCTTGTCCTTCTCGGGGCGGTAGCCCTCCTTTGCGAGGAATTCGATGTACGCGTCGGCGATCTGCTGGTTGGTGGCCATAAATTGGATGCTCTCCCGGGATTCCCTTCGCGGCTCATCACGGTCCGTGTCCACGGGTGACAAGGGTGCCTGCAAATGGCTTTTGAACCGATCCGCAATTTCAGTCGAGAAAAAAGGAACACCCGGCTGCTCAAGCGATTGCGGATAGCAGACCCGCGCGGCTGGCGGACCGCGGGTCGCCGCACCCGTCGCGAAATTTCCACGAAAGTCTTCCCCACCGCTTCGGGGCGGATATGCTGATCCGGGACCCATGTCGGCCGCGCACAGGCCCGACCGCCCCACCCTGACCGCAACCCCGCCCCCTTGAGATCACCCTCCCCACGCATCCGCTGGCCGGTCATCGCCGCCCTGCTTTCCAGCGCGGCGGCCGGCGCCGAGCCGGGCACGGGCAGCCACCGCTTCTTCGCCGGTGACAGCTTCTGGAACCAGCCGATCCCGTCCGATGCCCGGGTGGACCCCCGCACGGCCAGGTGGGTCAGCCTCCTGGAGACGGAGCCCAGCAAGGAGAACTTCCTCATCAACTGCGACCAGTGGACGATCCCCGTCTACGAGGTGAACGCGGGCACCCCCCTCGTGCGGGTCGGGCTCCTCGCGCTCACGCCGGCGGAGCAAGTCCGCTGGCACACCGATCGCCGGTTCTTCGGGCATGGGAAGGGATTCGACATGGTGCCGATTCCGAAGACCGCCTCGCCGGACCCGCAGTCCGACTCGCACATGGCCGTCGTCGACTGGGGCAGGGATCTCGTGTGGGACATGTGGTCGCTCTCCAGGAACCCGGACGGCACCTGGAAGTCCGCCACCGGGATGGTGTATCCTGCCGACGGGCCCGGGGTCTTCACCACCGCGGACATTGGCGTGCGGGACGGCGAGAGCGTCCACTTCCACGGCCCCAGCCGGGCCGCCGGCGTGCCCGCTGTTGCCGGCCTCATCATGTACGACGAGGTGATGTCCGGCGAGATTCGCCACAAGATCGCCGCGGCGTCCCGCTTTTGCGCCTACAAGGAATTTGTCTTCCCGGCGGCCTGGACCGACGGGTTCGTGGAGGGTGGCATACCCGAGGGAAGCGTGATCCAGCTCGATCCCGCGCTCGACCTGACGCCGTTCCCCCTGACTCCCGAGGAGCGCATCCTATGCGTCGCGCTGCAGCGCTACGGAATGGTCCTCGTGGACATCGCCCAGGGCCAGCCGGTGTACGCCGAGGGCCTCTGGGGACACCCGGGCAGGTCATGGAAGGGCAAGCTTCGGTCGACCGGCGGCCTCTCGAAGATCCCGTATTCGCACTACCGGGTGCTGGAGTCGGGGCCCGTGACGGCGCAGGGCGACGGCAGGTCCAAGTTTGCGCCCGTGTGGGACAATCCCTGAGCCCCGGCAGGGTGCGGCGCAGGATCCACGCCCGCCTGGCGGCCGGGCCGCCGCGGCTCACGGCACCTCGTAGACCTCGACCAGGGCGACGCCGGTGTCGCCGCTCGCGCCCGAGACCTGCGCCGTGTACGCCCCCGGCGCCAGGGTGACGAGGATCGCCGAGTCGTTGCTCGTGGGTGAACTCCAGGCGAAGGCGCCCACCGAGGCGGCGGTGGACGAAATCTGGGCATTGCCGCCCCAGGCGCTGTTGCTCTGGAGGATGGTCGAGCCGGAATACAGCTGCAGCTGGGGATCCGGCAGGGTCCCGGTGACCCCGAACGGCGCGAGCGCCGGGCCCGAGGCCCGGATGAGGACGGTCTTCGACGTGCTTCCGCCTATGGCAAAGCCGGCGATCAGGATGTTGCCCCCCGTGCCCACCTGCACGCGCGCCGAGATGTTGACGATCCGCGGTGTCGCCGCCGTGTAGGTGCCCGCCAGGGTGGCGTCATAGACCTCGGCGAGCGCGACCCCGGTGTCGCCGCTCTCGCCCGAGATCTGGGCGGTGTAGGCGCCCGCGGACAGGGGCTCGAGCAGCGCCGCGTCGTGGCTCGTCGGGGAGCTCCAGACGAACGCCCCCACCAAGGCCGCCGTGATCGCGACCTGGGCATTGCCGGCCCATCCATCGTTGGTTCCGAGCAAGGTGGACCCGGAGTAGAGCGCAAGCTGCGGGTCGGGCAGCGTGCCCGTCACCCCAAACGGGACCAGAGCGGGGCCCGATCCGCGGAGGAGGAGGGATTCCGAGCCGGAGGTTCCGGCACCCCCCACGACAAAGCCGGCGATCAGGATGTTCGAGCCCGTCCCGACGGTCGCGCGGCACGAGATGTTGACGAGGCGGCCGGGATCCGTGGTGTTCACAACGGTAAGGGCGGCGGGAGTGCTCGTCGCGGATCCCTGCGAATTGGTCGCAACGCAGGCGTAGCTTCCAGCATTTGCCGATGTTGCGCCGGTGATGAGAAGGGCCGCGGAGGTCGCCCCCGCGATCGGCGCGCCGTTACGGTACCATTGAAAGGCGGGCGACGGAAAGGCAATTGCCGACGCGCTGAAGACCACGGCGCTGCCCGTCCCAAGCGTCTGCGGAGCCGGTTGCCCGGTGAAATACGGGGAGACGCCGGAATCGGCGAAGGCGTTCATTCCCGCCGAGGGCATGCCGGCCGCCGTGAACGCGCCCAGCGCATAGGCGCCCGCCGCCGGCCAGTTGCCGTAGCACTCAGGTTCCCAATAGAACGCGCCCAGCGCACCCGTCTGCTTCGCGGCGGCGATAAGGGCGGAAAGGTAGCTATAGCAGTCAGCCGGATCGGATTCCTGGTAGCCGCACTCGCAAACCATCGTCGGCACTCCGTACCGGCTCGTCATGTCCTTCATGGTGGCCGTGACGTCGGTCACCTCCGTTTGCCATGGCAAGCCGGACCAGTAGGGATAGGCGGACATCCCGATGACATCGAACTTGCCGCCGGCGGCCTTGAGGCTGTCGAAGAACGACTCAAAGATGGAGTCGTTCTCACCGCTGGAGAGATGGACGATGACCAAGGCGCCGGGAAATACCGACTTGACCGCGTCGTAGCCGGAATTGATCAGCCCGGCCAGGGCCGCCCAGCTGTTGTCCCCGTAGCCGTACACCCCGCCGACAGGGAACAGCATCCCGACGTTGATCTCATTTCCCACCTGCACCCACGAAACCGTTCCGCCCGCCGATTTGATGGCGGTCAGCACGGTTGCCGTCTCGCCGGCCACGGCGGCTTCCATCTGCGACAGAGTGTAGCCCTGCCAGGCGGCGGGCGGCGCCTGGGTTGAGCCCGAAGCCCAGGTGTCGCTGTAATGGAAATCGAGCATCACGCTTTGGCCCAGGGCGGTTGCCGCGAGGGCCTTGGTGACGACGTCGGCCTGGTTGCACCAGCCGCCGGCGGGATCCAGCCACACCCTGAGGCGAATGGCATTGATCCCAATGCCCTGGAGCACGTTGAGGCAGGGTTCCGGCATTCCCTGCTGGGTGCGGAACACATAGCCGCTGTCGTGAACCATCTGCGTGTACCAACTCGCATCGGCGCCATTCGCGAAGGATGCCCCGGCCGACCCGTCCGCAGTCGCCAGGAAGAGACAGGGGCACAGGAAGGCCACAGCCAATCTGCGGAGGGCGCCGGCATCGGGTTGGGATCGCGTTGGGAGTGGTAGGCTCAT
>Ga0302314_10013182_pt1 | contig 14229 bp, 7 predicted proteins | sample III_Palsa_N2_3_FD_200533 | JGI IMG/M metagenome (GOLD analysis project Ga0302314, IMG submission 200533) | Peat permafrost microbial communities from Stordalen Mire near Abisko, Sweden - III_Palsa_N2_3 | ecosystem: Environmental > Terrestrial > Soil > Palsa > Peat permafrost | place: Sweden... | reverse complement strand
TTGCTCGGGTTTCCGCGGTCTGCTGATCGAGGAGACTTTAAAGACCGGCTATGAGGAATGGGGCCAATGGCTGCCCTGCGACCGCGCCGTCGCGGTGCCGTCGCAAGGGAGTGGCACATTGGCGCCCTATACCCGCGCAACCGCGCGGGAGGCGGGTTGGCAATGGTGCATTCCGCTGCAGCACCGTACCGGCAATGGCTATGTCTATTCCAGCAACCACATTTCCGATGAGAAAGCGGCGGAGACGCTGCTGGCCAATCTCGGCGGCAAGGCGCTGGCCGATCCGCGTTTCCTGCGCTTCACCACCGGACGTCGCAAGAAGGCCTGGAACAAGAACGTCGTCGCCATCGGCCTGTCGGCCGGCTTCATCGAGCCGCTCGAATCGACCAGCATTCACCTGATCCAGACCTCGCTGTTCCGCCTGCTGGGCCTGATGCCGCTGCCGGATTTCGATCCGACCACCGAGGACGAGTTCAATCGCCTGTGCAAGATCGAGATGGAGCATGTGCGGGATTTCATCATCTTTCACTACCATGCCACCGAACGGAATGATTCCGATCTGTGGAACCATGTCCGCACGATGCAGATCCCCGAGGGGTTGCAATATCGCATCGATATCTTCCGGAACCGCGGGCGGGTGGCGCGCTTCAACGAGCAGTTTCTGTTCGTCGAGGGCAATTGGGTGCCGGTGATGCTGGGGCAGAACATTATCCCCAAGCAGTACGATCCGTTGGTCGATTGCGTCGATTGGGCCGAGAGCCGGCGTGTCCTGGAGAATATCCGCGAGGTCTGCCGAGAGAAGGTGGCGCGGATGCCGACGCAGGAGGAATTCATCGCGCGGAATTGCGCGGCTCCGAGGGTTTGAGGGGGGTAAAGCGTCGATCAATGCCGAAGCGGCATTCCGGGCGTTGGACTTGTTCGGTAAGCTCCCCGGGGCGCGACCCTTCCAGGGCCGGTGCGCTGAAGGTCGCCCCTAAGGGGGCGAACGAGGGAGGGCTTCGCTCGCAAGTCTCACTCAGCCTTCTCACCTACCGACGCCTTGCGTCGGTTCGGCAAGCCGACCGGATCAAAGTCCCTCATGCTCCCACTTGCACCTCGTCGAAACGATTTTCGCCCAAGAGCGAAAATCATTCCGCCGACGCGCCCGGGGTGGGCGTTGTGCGAGGACTGACGGTGGAGCGTTGTTTCAGACTCACGGCACGGCGTCGATCAGTGCCGAAGCGCAACCCTTCCACCACCGTCTCCGCCAAAAGCACGATGACGCCCCACCTCATGCTTTGATCCCTCATCTGTCCTGGAAGTTGGGGGGCCGATTTTCAGCTCTTGCCCTCACCCCCTCCTTGAAGTCCTCGGTCTCGTAGAGCGAACGTCGCTGTGTGATGAGCGCCGATAGCGCTCTTTCCTCATCCTCGTCGATGACGAGATGCGCCGACGCTAAAGTCGCGCGGATCGACATCGGGGCACAGGCCGCTATTTGAGTGGCAATCTCGATACCCAGGGCCAATGCGGCTTCAGGCGTCGGGGCGATATCCTGGAACAAACCCATCCTTTTCGCTTCCTCGGCGCCCCAGGATTGCCCGGTCAAAAGGTAGCGCATCGCCTGGCCCCATCCGGCTTCGCGCACGAACCGGACAGTGGCGCCGCTGGCCGGCATCCGGGCTTGGGTATTCTCGGTCTGAGCGAACTTGGCATTGGCTGCGGCGACGCGGATATCGGCGGAAAGACAGAGTTCATGCCCGATATTCAATGCATCTCCATGAGCAACGACCACGACCGGCTTTGTCAGTCTCGGTTTGATTTTCCCGAATGGCTCGATTGCGGAAGCACTTTTGGGGAGGCCGCCTCCCGAGATGATCAACGGCTCGAAGGCGGCGACGTCTATCCCCCGGGAGAAATGGTCGCCATGCCCAAACAGCACCGCGGCGCGCAGGCTTGGGTCATGCTCGTATCGGAAATAGGCTTCAGCTAGCCGATCATAGGTATCGGGATCAATACGATTGTCTGCCTCGGGACGATTTATGCCGAGCAAGACGACATGATTTCGTCGCTCCACGGTGATCTTCGAGTCTTGCCCCGCCCAGCTTTCGTCGAAAAACCGCGACTCAAGCGGCGGCGTCGAGCCTTTCATGCCTTCATTCGCCCGGGCGGCCGTGGCGACCGTAAAGCCCAGGAACGCACCTGCCTTGAGCAAGCTGCGGCGCTGAAAGGCCCGCGTCAAAAAATTGGCATCCATTCGTTCTCTCCGCAGACATCAAGGCGGTGTCGAGCTTAATCGGACATGGGGGATCGTCGCAAAAAAAAGGGCGGCGTGCCTTCCGGCGCGCCGCCCATCCAGGGTGGGTCCGTTACATCTTGTAGCTCACGCCCCACATGATCGTGGTGCCGAAATATTTGAAGTACTGGGCCTGGTTCGGATTGTTGTTGAAGTAGGTTTTCTGCGGTGTGTCGGTGGCGTTCTGCACCGAGAAGCTCGAGCTCGCGCCCTTATAGGGACCTTCTTCCCAGCTGTAGCTGACCTGCATGTCGACGATGTTTTCGGCGGCGCCGACGACGTTGGTCAGTTCGCCGCCATATTGCGGCACTTCATGGATGTAGGAGCTGCGGTAGCGGTCGGCGACGCGCGCCTCGAAACCCTGATAGGTGTAGTAGAGGGTGGCGCCGCCAGTCCATTTCGACAGTTCGGGGATCTGTCCGTTGGGCGAATAGGACTGGCCGTCGACGCTGGTGCCCGGCGGAATGTTCACCGAGCTGAAATTGACCGCCAGATTGCCTTGCAGGCCGAATCCCCTGAGCCAGGGATGGATCTTGTCGAACGGGATATTGCCGGAGATCTCGGTGCCGTAGATCGAACCGCCATGGCCGTTCTGATAGGAGCTGGACGGACCGGCATAGGTGTTGGGGGTCGTTCCATAGGTCGGGAACCCCGCGAACGAGATGACGTTGACGCTGTCGTAGATGAAGCTTTCCAGGTTCTTGTAGTAGCCGGCGATCGAGGCGTAAGCGCCGTTGCCCAGATACTTCGTGTAGGACAGGTCGACGTCGTCGGACAGATAGGGCTTCAGCTTCGGATTGCCGGAGGTGGCGTTCCAGGGCGAGATGCTGCTGTTGGCGTTGGCGGCCGTGTAGGTGACGGTGTAGGGGCCGGCCAGCATGTCGAAGCGTGGACGGGCCATCGAGCGGCCGACGCCGAAGCGGACTTCGTCGTCGCGGGCGACGTCGAAGATCAGGTTCAGGCTGGGCAGGAAGTCCCAATAGCTGGTGCCGTCCGAGGTCGGCACGAAGTTGTAGTCCGGCCAGCTGCCATTCTCGGCGAATTCCAGCACCGACTGGTTGGTATGGACCACCTGGGTGCCGACATTGCCATGCACGTCGTAGCCGAACAGGGTGGTGGCGATGTCCGACTTGATATAGGCGGTCTCCACCCGTTCATGGACGAACCAGTTGTTGTAGTCCTGGTCCTGGCGCGGAGAGGAGGTGTAGAGACCGCTGGTCCAGGCCTTGACCGGATCGAAGGTCATCACGTTGCCGAAGCCGAAGCGCGAGAAGCTGGTCGGGCTCTCCAGCAGGCTGGAAGGCACTTCCATCTCGGGGTTCAAGCTGTTGAGATAGCCTTCCTCCTCGAGGTAATTGTACGACTTCTTGCGCTCTTTATAGTCGAAACCGATCTCGACATTGGTCAGCGGCAGGTTCTCGAGGTTCTTGACCGTGTTCCACTTCACCTCCTGGATGGTGTCCTTGGTGGTGATGTTCTTGAACACGCCCGAGCCGGCTTCGTTGAACTGGTTGTTGGCGTTGCCCCAGGCCGCGTTGTTGGTCGGATAGAAGTTGGCCCAGCCGAGATTTTCGCCCAGGGCATAGAGCGACGGGTTGGAATAGCTCTGGCCGTTGCCCGTGAAGAAGCCGGACGAATTGCGGGTGATCGTGACCGCCGGCTCGGTGTTGCCATTGATCGGCAGGCCGCTATAGAGCTCGAGCTCGGGGAGCTTGCGCATGGCGTCGTTGAAGTTCAGGTCCAAGGACGTGGTCCAGCCGTCGGCGATCTTGTATTTGAAATTGGCGCCGAAGGAATCCAGATCGTCCTTCTCATGGTAGTCGTAGTTCTGGATCTGCGGGTTGAAGACCAGCGTCTGGGAGTTGGCGGTCGAGGAGATCGGGGTCGGCAGGCCGGAATTCTCGAGGCCGACATAGCGGGTCTGGTCGTTATAGCGGCTGTAGAACTCGTCGATGGTTGCCTCGAAGCGGTCGTTCGGCTTCCATTGCAGCGAGGTGGTGTAGCCGTCGCGCTGCAGATTGTCGCCGACCAGCCAGTCCTGCAGGCCGCCCGGAAACTGATTGTTGCCGGTGTATCCATAAGCCTGCTGCGAGACGATCTGGTTCGGACTGTCGGTATGGGCGTAGCCGGCCAGGACGCCGATGGTGTCGTGGGCGAACTGGTCAATATACATGATGTTGACGCGCTCGCCCAAAGGCGAGCTGCCCTGGATCAACTGGCCGTTGAGGTCGTATTGGCCGCGGGCGCCGACGGTCAGCGTCTGCTTGCCGTAATCGAGCGGATTCACGGTGCGGATGTCGATGGTGGCGATGCCCGCATTGACCAGGGCGGCGTCGCCGGTCTTGTAGACCAGCACCTGATTGACCAGTTCGGCCGGATATTGGTCGTACTGGACGTCGCGATTGTTCGAGGTGGAAGCCTGTTCGCGGCCGTTCAGCAGGGTCACCGACATGTCGGCCGGCAGGCCGCGCACCGAGATGAACTGGTCGCGGCCGGAATTGTTGCGCTGGGTGGCGAGGCCCGGCAGGCGGGCGATGCTGTCCGCGATCGATTCATCGGGAAGCTTGCCGATGTCTTCGGCCGAGATCGCCTCGACGATGTCGTCGGAATCGCGCTTGGTCTGCAAGCTGTCGGCGATGCTTTTCTTGATGCCGGTGACGACGATTTCGTCGGCGTCGATACTCTGCTGCGCGAACACCGGATGCGCGGCGATGGTCAGCGCCAGCAGAGAGACGCCGCCCCCCAGCAGCGCCCGCTTGGCGGGTATCAGCAATCGGTTGGTCTTGCTCATGGTCGATCCCCTATTTTTGAATTTTCGTTTTCTTAGACGCCGGATGCAATGCGGCGTGTTCATTGAGACTTTTTGTCGGCCCTCTTTGCCGCCGCATAGCGGTCGGCCACCGGGGCGTAGCGATCCCAGACTTGGCGGTCTCGCAAGGACCGCAGCAGCTTGATGTATTCGGCGTGGCTCCAGGCCAGCGGGGTGGCGCAATCGGTGCCGGCCCCGGGCGAGAAGCGGTTGTTCGGATTGGCGCCGACCCCGTCCCATACCTGTTCCGGAATCATCAGCCCCTGATTGGCGAACAGTTCCAGGGCGCGGACATAAACGTCGCGCACATGCTGGATGTCGGCGTCGGTGGCGCCGCCCTGCTTGGAGCTGGCCGCCGCCAGCTCGTAATGGCCGCGCTCGCCGGTGAAGATCGGCCAGACGCGCCCGCGCTGGTTGGGGCTTTGGTGGCTGTCGACGTCCTTTTCCAGGCGGTCGGCGGTGTCGGCGCCGAAATTGGCCCCCGTGACCGTGTCCTCGCCATAGCCGTCGTCGGAATAGCGCCGCCAGCCGGGATAGGACTGGCTGGAGCCCGCGAAATGGAACTCGTATTTGACGCGCAGATCGTCGGGCAGCGTCTCGTCGTCGAGATAGGTCAGGCTGGCCAGGATCGTCGGGTCGTTGGGCGAGCGCACGCCATAGCGCACCAATTCGAGAAATCCGGCATCGAGATAACTTTCCTCGGGACGGGCCGCCTTGCCGTTGCGCGCCAGCAGCGTGTCGCCGGCCTCCGGACGCCCATTCGGCGCGATGCGGAGATAGCGAGCCGGGGTCTTGGCTTGACCCGGCTGCACCGGCTTGGTGGTAGCCATGGTCTTCTCGAGGGCGGCGGCGATTTTGTCGGCGCTGCCGCGGTAGAGCTTGGCGCCTTCCTTGTCGCCGGCCTGCTCGGCGATGTCGGCGGCCACGGTCAGGCCGCTGACCACAGCGGCAGTGGAGGAGGGCGAGAAGCCGGGCTGCTCTTCCCAGCGTTCCTGCTGGGTATTGGGCGGGGTGATCCTGGCCTGGTTGAACTGAAAGGAAACGTCGCCGCCCTTGGCCAGGAAAGTCGCGGCGGCTTTCAGTTCCGAGGCGTAGAGCGCCTTCAGCGCCGCCTTGTCGAGCAGGCCGGCCTGGCCCAGCTTCCAGGCCAGCATGATCGGCATCGCGGTCTGGTCGAGCTGGACGCCGACCCATTCCGGGGTGCCGTCGACATGGGTCTTCTGCAGATACCAGCCGGTGGCGCCCTTATTGTCGGGCGTGTTCGCGGTGACCTGCACGGTCTTGAGATACTGCATCGCGGCGACGGGGGTCTCGCGGTCCCCAAGCGCCAGCAGCGCCATGGCGCACTGATAGAAATCGCGCGGCCAGACGGCGCGATAGCCGGTGGCCGGCTTTGCGGCGGAGACGGTCTCGCCCCACGGGGTCGAGAGCGAGGCGATCAGGGCGCCGGGATGCAGCTTGTCCTCGCTGGCCTTCAGCGCCATGGCGCTGACCGACAGCAGCTTGCCGCCGTCTTCGGAGAGGGGTGCCAGGCTGTCCAGGGCGGATAGTTTGGAGAGGTAGTGCTCCCAGCCGCCATTATAGGCGGCAAGGATCGCATCATGGCCGCGCTTCAGGCTGGCGTCCGCGGCGGCGTCCGCCTCGGCGCGGCTATGGCCGAAGCCGATCACGAAATCGTAGGTGGCTTCCGTGGCGACCGGCGCCAGCTCGGCGCGCAGCTCGCCCGGGGCGGTGGCGGCGCGGGAGAGGGGCGCGGTGCTCTTGATCACCAGGTGGGTGCCGCCCTTTTCGGCGTGCAGCACGCCATTGGCGGCGTCGAGATTTTCGCCGCCGATCAGCCCGCCTATGCCGGGATGGGCCAGCAGGGTCGGGGTGATGGCGCCCTTCCCGGCGCGGCCCTCTTTAACGCGAAAGGTGACGCGCAGGAAAACGGTGTTGGCGGCCGGATCGGTGAAGACCTGCTTCTCGATCTCATAGGCGCCGTTCCTGGCGGTGTTGACCAGCTTGTAGGCCAGCGAGCGCGGGCGGCCCTGGGCGTCGGTGTCGAGATAGGAGGTCTTGCTGTCGGCGCCGGTGGTCTCGGCCTCGTCGAAGCCGTCGCCCTTGACCGAGAACAGCAGATCCTTGAGCTGGATCTCGTGGATCATGCCGAACATGGTTTCGGTCAGCACGCCGTTGGCCAACGAGAACCACACGGTCGAGGCGGCGGGCGTCGCGGAATAATCGGCGTAGGCGGTGCCGATGCCGGTCTTGGTCGCCGGAGACCAGGTCGGCGTGGCGGCATAAGCCCGCGAGACGCCCAGCAGCGTCCCGGCAGCAATCAAGCAGCTCCCGCACAGGAGTTCAAATCTGTTCACGTTTCCCCCGACAAAAGTCGTTTGGACTGGCGCGCTCTTGTCGTGTCCCGGCGCGCTGGTCCACCGTCAATTTCTCAGGGGTTACCGTCTGTTACAATGACGTCATTTATGAATAGGTATGCGCCTCTAATCGAATATTCGAATGCATTCGTATGCTTATGCAGTGCAGCATGAATAGAGAGGATAAGATTTTCTTATTTAGACAGCGCTGACATCAGAGCAATTCTAGCGTTTCTGTTCGGCGCCGCGATGCTGGTCTCGGTCACCTCTTTGCCGCCATGCAGACGCAGGCGCAATTGCCGCCACCAGGGTGAATAATCGCCTTCCGGAGCGGCGATATCGAGATGCAGCTCGCCCGGCGCGTCCGAGCCGCAGGTGAAGGATTGGCGATAATAGGCGCCGCGCCGATACCCCAAAGTCACGCCGTCATCGAGATAGACCGAGCCATGGCACTCCGGGCCGGGATAGATATCCAGCGTCAGCGGGCCATCTGGTGTTTCCTGGGTGCTCTGGACCAGGGGCTGCGAGGGAATGATGCTGCCGGCCCGCACATAGACGGGCAGCGTGCCGGCTTCGGGGGTGATCTCGGGGGCATCATCGACCTTGAGTCCGGTCCAGAAGTCGAACCAGTCGCCGCGCGGAAGGATGACTTTGTAAGGCTGCGGACTTTCCGGCCAGGGCGAAGGGGCGACCAGCAGCGACGGTCCCCACAGGAATTCGCCGGGGGCGCTCAAATCATAGGGCTGGCCTTTATAATCCTCGGGGAATTCGAGGAAGAGCGGTCGCATCATCGGCAGGCCGGTGCGCGAGGATTCCTCGGCCAGCCCGTAGATATAGGGCATCAGCCGATAGCGGGTCTCGATGAAACGTCGGCGGATGTCCTCCTGCTCCGGCCCATGAACCCAGACCTCCTGGCGCGCCGATTCCGGTTCGCTGTGGTCGCGGGCGATCGGGTTGAACATGCCGATGGCTAGCCATTCGGTCAGCAGCTCGGGCGACGGCGTGCCGGTGAACCCGCCCAGATCGTCGCCGGCGAAGGGCCAGCCGGACAGGCCCAGACTCAGCAATTGCGGCGTCGAGAGGCGCAAGTGATTCCAGGTGGCGGAATTATCGCCGGTCCAGGTCACCGCATAGCGCTGGCCGCCGGCGTAAGATGCGCGCGTCATGACGAAGGGGCGGCGGTCGGGCTGGAGTTTCAGCAGCCCTTCATAGGTGGCGCGGGTCTGCAGCATGCCCATCAGATTGTGCATCTCGGCATGGCTGGCGGCGCGGGTCCTGAAGCCGGGCTCCTCGATGCGATGGACGATGTCGGCTGGGATGGTCTGGCCCGGCGACTTGAAGACCGAGGGTTCGTTCATGTCGTTCCAGAAGCCGGCGACGCCGGTGCGATCATAGAGCTCGTCATAGAGCCCGCCCCACCAGGCGCGGGTCGAGGCCCGGCTATAGTCCGGGAAGACCGACGGGCCGGGCCATACTTCGCCTTCATAGAGCGAGCCGTCCGGCTTTTTCAGGAAATGATCGCCCGCGCGGCCCGTATCGAAGGGCGGATAGCCCGGTTCGGCGGACAGATGCAGATCGGTGATCACCACCGAGCGCAGTCCCATCGCGTCCAGATCGGCGATCAATTTGGGAAAGTCGGGGAAATTGGCCTGGTCGATGGTGAAGGCGCGGTTGCGGTCGAGCACGGTGATGTCGAACCAGATCACGTCGGCTGGGATATGGTCGTGGCGAAGGCGCTCCACCACCTCGCGGATCTCGGCGTCGGACCTGTAGCCATAGCGCGATTGCTGGAAGCCGAAGGACCACAGCGGCGGCAGGGGCGGCGCGCCGGTCAGCCAGGCGTAGGATTTCAGCACGGACTTGGGATCGGGGCCGGCGAACAGATAGAAATCGATCGGCCCGCCCGCCGCGCCGATGCCGATCCTGTCGGTCTTCTCGGCGCCGAAATCGAAGGTGGTGCGCCAGCTGTCGTCGAGGAACAGGCCGGCGGCGCGGCCCTCGGTCAGGGTCAGGAAGAAGGGGATCGATTTATAGAGCGGGTCGGTCGATTCCTGGAAGCGATAGGCATCCGTGTTCCACAGCGAGAAGTGCCGTCCTCGGCGATCGAGCGGGCCCATCTTGTCGCCCAGCCCGAAAATGTGGGTAGCCGGATCGAGGTCGAGACCGAGCCGGAACCCCTTGCCCTCGCTCCGCCAGTCGAGGCCGGAGAAGATCTTGCGTCCGGTGGAATCCGCGACGCCGAGCGCGCCGGTCCCGGGATCGATCCGCACGGTCAGCGATTTCGTATGGAAGCCGGTCGCGCCGTCCGCCTGCACCGGAACGGACGCGCCCCGCGCCTCGGGCAAAGCGGCCCAGCTCTCGTCGGCGGGCAGCGCGCCCGAGGGCGCGATCCGTACCCGCAGTACGTCGTCGCGGAGCGCGGTCACACTGATCAGAGCCTTGCCGGCCGTGACGTCGACGCCGTTTTCCCGCGCTGCAGCGGGCAGGGCGCAGGCGAGGCAGAGGAGGAGAAAAATAACCCGGTGCATTGAAGCCTTCCTGTCGCTTGCACTCGGCGCCCGGGCGTGCTTCAACTCCCCATTATTTGCAAAGGAAGCAGGACTATGGCCGCCTATCAATACGTCTATGTGATGAAAAATCTGACCAAGGCCTATCCGGGCGGCAAGGAAATTCTCAAGGGCCTGCATCTGTCCTTCCTGCCGGGCGTCAAGATCGGCGTGCTGGGTCACAACGGCGCCGGCAAGTCGACGCTATTGAAGATCATGGCCGGCATCGACAAGGATTATGGCGGCGAGGCCTGGGCCGCCGATGGCGTCAAGATCGGCTATCTGTCGCAGGAGCCGACGCTCGACGAGAGCAAGGACGTGCTCGGCAATGTGATGGAGGGCGTCGGCGAGACCAAGGCGCTGCTCGACCGCTTCGAGACCGTCTCGGCCCGCTTCGCCGAGGAATTGACCGATGACGAGATGAACGACCTGATCGCCGAGCAGGCCGCTCTGCAGGAGAAGATCGACCATCTCGACGCCTGGGACCTGCAGCGCAAGGTCGAGATCGCCATGGACGCGCTGCGCTGCCCTGCTGGCGACTCAGCCGTCGACAAGCTGTCGGGCGGCGAAAAGCGCCGCATCGCGCTGTGCCGCCTCTTGCTGTCTCGCCCCGACATGCTGCTGCTCGACGAGCCGACCAACCATCTCGACGCCGAATCGATCGCTTGGCTGGAAAAGTTCCTCGAGGAATATCCGGGCACCGTGGTGATCATCACCCATGATCGCTACTTCCTCGACAATGTCACCGGCTGGATCCTCGAACTCGAGCGCGGCCATGGCCTGCCGTTCGAGGGCAATTACACCTCCTGGCTGGAGCAGAAGCAAAAGCGCCTTGCCCTGGAAGAGAAGGAAGAGAGCTCGCGCCAGCGCACCATCAAGGAAGAGCTGGAATGGGTCCGTGCCAGCCCGCGCGCCCGCCAGGCCAAGAACAAGGCGCGTATCACCGCCTTCGAGAGCCTGGTGGCCGAAAGCCAGGAGAAGCAGGCCGGAACTGCCCAGATCGTCATCCCGCCGGGCCCGCGCCTGGGCAATCTGGTGTTCGAGGCCGAGCACATCAGCAAGGCCTTCGGCGACCGCCTGCTGATCGAGGATTTCTCCTTCCGCCTGCCGCCGGGCGGCATCGTCGGCATCATCGGCCCCAACGGCGCCGGCAAGACGACTTTGTTCCGCATGATCACCGGCGGCGAGCAGCCTGACAGCGGCACGTTCAAGGTCGGCGAGACGGTGACCCTGGGCTATGTCGATCAGTCGCGCGACAGCCTCGATCCCAACAAGAATGTCTGGGAAGAGATCTCGGGGGGCTTGGACGAAATCGAGCTGGGCAAGCGCAAGATGCCGAGCCGTGCCTATGTCGGCCAGTTCAACTTCAAGGGTGCCGACCAGCAGAAGAAGGTGGGCCAGCTCTCGGGCGGCGAACGCAACCGCGTCCATCTGGCCAAGATGCTCAAGCGTGGCGCCAACGTCATCCTCCTCGACGAACCGACCAACGATCTCGACGTCGATACGTTGCGCGCGCTGGAAGAGAGTCTGGTCGAGTTCCCCGGCTGCGCCGTGGTAATCAGCCATGATCGCTGGTTCCTCGATCGTATCGCCACCCATATCATCGCCTTCGAGGGCGACAGCCAGGTGGTGTATTTCGAGGGCAATTACGGCGATTACGAAGCCGACAAGAAGCGCCGCCTGGGCGTCGACGCCGACCAGCCGCATCGCCTGAAGTACAAGCCGCTGGCGCGGAATTAATCCCCTAAAACGTTATCCCCGGGCTGACCCGGGGATCCACGCTTGGCGCTATGCCGTGGATGGCCGGGTCTGGGCCCGGCCATGACGATTATTGGGCGGAAGGTGCGTCAGGAAGCCCCCTTTATTCTCTTCGGGCGGGATCAGAACGTGCCGGTCAGAGTGACGAAGTAGCTGCGTCCGGGCTGCGTCCAATAGAGCGACGTCCCGGCGGCGTCGTTGGTCGAGCCGGCGAAGTTGATGATCTTGGTCACGTTGGTGAGGTTGTTGACCTCGAACTTGATCGAGGCGTCCTTGAGCGCCTGAGTCAGGTGCTCGATCCGATAGCCGAGCGCCATATCGACCGTATAGAAGGGATCGAGCCCTTCGGTCTGGCCGCTATTGCCGTAGCGGCTGCCGATCCATTTGCCGAGAATCGAGCCGTTGATGCCGTTCTGGTCGTAGATCGCGCCGAACGCCGCCGTGGCTTCCGGCGCGTTGGCGATCCATAAGCCTCCGTCCTTGGCCTTGGCGCTGTTCAACGATCCGTTGCCGTAAAGGCTGAAGCCATAGCCGAGTACGCGGGTCAATTCCGCTTCCAGCCCCTTATAGATCACGCCGCCCTGATTGTAGAAAATCTGCTGGCCCCCGACGGTCGTGCTGCCGATCAGGTTGGAGAAATCGATGTAATAGCCGTCGAACGAGGCCGACCAGCCGCCGCTTTGGAACGAGGTGCCGAGCTGGTAGTTCCAGCTTTCCTCGGGGCTGATGGACGTCGAGCCGGGATTTACCGCATTGACGTATTTCTCGTTCGGGGCCAGGAAGCCCTGCGCCACCTGCGCATAGACCGCCCAGTCCGGCTGGATGCGGTAATTGGCCGATAAGGAGGGCAGCGTCTTCGAATAGCTGTTGTCGTAGCCCTGGTCGGTGACGCCGGTCACGTTCACCACTGAGTTCACGTTGCGGTCGAAATAGGAATAGCGCACGCCGGGCGACAGGACCAAGCCGTCGATTGGTTTGATGTCGGCCTGCAGATAGGGCTGGATGGTGGTCAGATCCTGGTGGAGCAGGCGGACGTAGCCGTCCACCGTCCCGTCCTGGGCGACCGCGTCGGGATCCAGATTGATCGCCCGGCCTTGGCTGAGATCGACGTCCGAGAGGGAGCGATCGTTCCATTGGTGATCATACCAAAGACCGGCCTTCACTTCGACGAGGCCGAAATCCTTGCTGACGCGGGTGATGGTGCCGATCGAGCGGTAATTGTTTTCCAGCAGCTGGCCGGGAACGTCATTGGCGCCATAGAGAGTTCCGTTGGGGAAGCTGCCATTGGGGTCTTCGCCGTTGAGGCCGGTATGGTAATAGCCATAACTATAGATTTTTGAGTCGAGGTCCCAGCCATCGCCGAGGTCGGATTCGAGGTCGACATATTCGAAATCGGTGCGGATCGAATCATGGTTGAAGCCGGAATAATTCTGGTTGGCCGGATCGTTCGACAAGGCGAAATTCGGGCCGTTCTGGGCGATCTCCGCCTTGGTGGCGCCGAGCGAGATGCCTTGTTCGATATGGTTGAACATGGCGACGAAGGTCAGGGTGGTGCTGTCATTGATCGGCTGAATATATTTCAGAAATCCGTTCTGCCGCTGCTGTCCCATATCGCTCAGATAGCCGTCGCTGTTCAGGCCTTCGCCGTCGAGGATCAGCCGGGCGCCGTTATATTGATCGATCTTGCCGCTGTCGATTTCGGCCCCGTAGGTGGCGGTGTTCCAACTGCCATACGAGACATAGGGCTTGATCGACATCTGATCGTCCGGCGCCTTCGAGAGGATCGACACGGTGCCGCCGAAAGTCGCGTTGCCGATGGTCGCGGCGGTGCCGGGGCCACGGTCGACCGAGATCTGACCGAGATCATGCGCCATGAAATAAGAGGTCGAGTGATGGGTGAAATCGTTCGCGTCGCCCCAGGGGATGCCATCGAAGGTGACGTTGAACTGACCGTCCTGGAAGCCACGGATGCTGATGTTCTGGCTTTCGGCGAGGCCGGGGCCGTTCGGCGCGGTATTGAAGACGCTCGGCGAGAATTTGATCGCTTCGTCATAGTTGGTCGAGAGAGGCAGGTTCTTCTCGATGAAATCCTGGCTGATGACCGAAGTCGGCTGGATCGCGTCCAGCGGAGTAGATGTCGGGGCGATGTCGGTGGCGGTGCCGGTGTTGCGCTGCCCTTGCACGGTGATGGTCTCGACCGGAACGGTCTGAGCCAAGGCGGCGGCGGTCGGCGGCAGAGTGGTCAGCAGGGCCGCTGAAAGCGACAGGACAGTCCGGCGGGACCGAGAATTCTGCGGGAAATAAGTCAAGATCTTTGCTCCTGGAATTGACGCGAGATCAGGGCGTCACTATCCCAGGAAGAAAGAAATTAAGAGCAAGATATATGGATTATAACGAAAACTTTAGGAACTGATTCGGGTTTTTCCTGACTTGAAAAAATAAAACCGTAAATTAATCGCAATATTTTAAAGACTACGTATTTCAAAT
>Ga0302314_10013181_pt1 | contig 14229 bp, 9 predicted proteins | sample III_Palsa_N2_3_FD_200533 | JGI IMG/M metagenome (GOLD analysis project Ga0302314, IMG submission 200533) | Peat permafrost microbial communities from Stordalen Mire near Abisko, Sweden - III_Palsa_N2_3 | ecosystem: Environmental > Terrestrial > Soil > Palsa > Peat permafrost | place: Sweden... | reverse complement strand
GCGGGGCGGGACTCGAACCCGCACGCCGGTGAAGGCGTCAGGACCTAAACCTGGTGCGTCTACCAATTTCGCCACCCGCGCTTCGTGATCCAGGAGCTGGGGACAGGATTTGACGCAACCCCCCGCTATCCGGTGAACCCGCGATTGTAGCCTCAGTCCGCAGCCCCACCGTCACGTCACCGCGGCTTCCCGGCAGGGTGAACCCTGAACCATGCCGCGTACATGGCCGGCAGGGCCAGCAGCGTCAGCGCCGTCGCGATGATCAGGCCGCCCATGATGGCCACCGCCATCGGGCCCCAGAACTCGCTCTCGGACAGAGGAATCATGGCCAGCACGGCGGCCGCGGCGGTCAGCACGATCGGGCGGAACCGGCGCACCACCGACTCGATGATCGCGTCCCAGGCCGGCACGCCGTGGCGGCGGTCCTGCTCGATCTGGTCGATCAGGATCACCGAGTTGCGCATGATCATGCCCATCAGCGCGATCACGCCCAGCAGCGCCACGAAGCCGAACGGCCGGTTGAGCACCAGCAGCGCGCCGGCGGCGCCGGCCACGCCCAGCGGGCCGGTGAGGAACACCAGCACCGCGCGCGAGAAGCTGTGCAGCTGAAGCATCAGCAGCGTGAAGATGATGAACAGCATCACCGGCACGCCGGCCGCGATGGCGCCCTGCCCCTTCGACGCCTCCTCGACGGCGCCGGCGACCTGGATCTCGTAGCCCGGCGGCATCTTCTTCATCAGCGCGCGCAGCGGGCCGACGGTGTCGCCCTTGCCCCACAGCTCGTCGGTGACCGTCGGCCCCTGCATGCCTTCCACCACGTCGCCCTGCACCGTCACCGCGTAGCTGCGCTGCTCGCGCCACAGCACGCCCGGCTCCCAGTTCATGGACAGCCGGGCGATCTGCGCCAGCGGCACGACGCCGCCGTTGCCGGTGGCCACGTACGCGCTCGACAGGTCGGTGACCGCGTTGCGCTCGGCCAGCGGCTGGCGCAGCACGATGTCGATCAGCTGGTCGCCCTCGCGGTACTGGCCGATGGTCGAGCCGGAGAACTGCGTCTGCGTCGCCTGCGCGATCGCCTGCGTCGTCACGCCCAGCGCGCGCGCCTTGTCCTGGTCGACGTCGAGCTTCATCGCGAGCACGTTCTCGTTCCAGTTGTCGTTGACGCCGCGCATGTGCGCGTTGTCGCGCAACACCGCCTTGGCCTCGTCGCCCCACTTGCGCACCTGGTCGGGGTCAGGGCCCATCACGCGGAACTGCACCGGGTACGGCACCGGCGGCCCGTTGGGCAGCAGCTTGACGCGCGTGCGCAGCTCGGGAAACTCGGCTGCCGTCAGCGCCGGCAGCTTCTTGCGCAGGTTCTCGCGCACCTTCAGGTCGGTCGGCTCGATGATGGCTTCGCTGACGTTGGTCTGCGGGAACACCTGGTCCAGCGGCAGGTAGAAGCGCGGCACGCCGCTGCCCACCCACGTCGTCACCGACTTCACGCCGGGCTCCTTCAGCATGCGCGCCTCGAAGCGCTTCGCGGCCTCCTCGCTCTGCGCCATCGTGGCGCCTTCGGGCAGCCACAGGTCGACCATGATCTCGGGCCGGCTCGAGTCCGGGAAGAACTGCTGCTGCACGAGTCCCATGCCGACCAGGCCCAGCACGAAGGTGCCGACGGTCGCGCCGATGGTGATCCAGCGATGGCCGAGGCACCACGCGATCACGCGGCGGAAGCGCATGTAGAACGGCGAGTCGAAGGTCTCGTGCGGCTCGGTCGACGGCGTGCCGTCCGCGTTGTGCGCCTTCACCCGCGTGTGCAGCAGGCGCGCGCCCAGGTACGGCACGAAGTAGACCGACACGCCCCACGAGATCAGCAGCGCCGCCGAGGTCACCGCGAAGATCGCGAACGTGTACTCGCCGGTCATCGACTTGGCCAGCCCGATCGGCAGGAAGCCCGCGGCGGTGATCAGCGTGCCGGTGAGCATCGGCATCGACGTGACCTCGTACGCGAACGTCGCCGCCCGCTCCTTGGAGTACCCCTCCTCCAGCTTGCGCACCATCATCTCGACCGCGATGATCGCGTCGTCGACGAGCAGGCCCAGCGCGATGATCAGCGAGCCCAGCGAGATCTTGTGCAGCCCGACGCCCCAGTAGTACATCGTGACGAAGGTGATCGCCAGCACCAGCGGGATCGTGATGGCGACGACCAGCCCCGGCCAGATGTCGATGCGGATCGGGTTGAAGTGCAGGCCCAGGCTCACGAAGCTCACCACCAGCACGATCACGATCGCCTCGATCAGCACGCGCACGAACTCGCCCACCGAGCGCGTGACCGCCTGCGGCTGGTCCTGCACCTGCGTCAGCTCCATGCCCACCGGCAACTGTCTGCGCACCTCGGCCACCTGCTGCTGCAGGCCCTTGCCGAGCGCGATGATGTCGCCGCCCTTGGCCATCGAGATGCCGAGCGCGACCACCTGCTTGCCGTTGGCGCGCACCTTCACGTCGGGCGGATCGGAGTAGCCGCGCTTGACCTCCGCGATGTCGCCCAATTTCAGGCTCGTCGCCTGGCCGGTGGCCGGATTGACCACGCGGATCGGCAGCGCGCGGATCGCGTCCACCGACTGGAACGCGCCGGCCACGCGCACCTGCACGTTCTGGGTGCCGGCGTCGACCACGCCCGAGCCCTGCACGGCGTTCTGCGCGTTGAGCTGCGTGATGACCTCGTTGACGTCGACGCCCATCTCGGCGGCGCGCTTCTGCGACAGCTCGACCCACACCTTCTGCGACTGCACGCCGAACAGTTCCACCTTCGCGACGTCGTGCACGCGCAGCAGCTGCGAGCGGATGTCCTCGGCGCGCACGCGCAGCTCCTCGTCGCTGAAGCCGTCGGCCGACAGCGCGTAGATCGAGCCGTAGACGTCGCCGAACTCGTCGTTGAAGAACGGGCCGACCACGCCCTGCGGCAGCGTCGAGCGCATGTCGCCGATCTTCTTGCGCGCCTGGTACCACGTGTTGGGAACCTCACGGCCGGGCGACCAGTCGGCCAGCTGCAGGATCGTCAGCGACTCGCCGGGCTTGGTGTAGCTGCGGATCTTGTCGGAGTACGGCACCTCCTGCAGCGTGCGCTCGATCTTGTCGGTGACCTGCTCGGCCATGTCCTTCGCGCTCGCGCCGGGCCAGTAGGCCTGCACGACCATCGCGCGGAACGTGAACGGCGGGTCTTCGTCCTGGCCCAGCTGGAAGTAGGCGGCGACGCCCAGCAGCAGCAGCACGATCATCAGGTAGCGCGTGAGGTCGGGGTGCTCCAGCGCCCAGCGCGAGATGTTGAAGCGGCCGCCCTCGGCCTCGGCCGCGGGAACGGCCGGATTCGGTTGTTCGTTGCTCACGGGCGCCTCAACGCTTCGTCGGTTCGACGTACAGGGTGACCTGCTGGCCGGGCGTCAGCACGTGCGCGCCGGCGGTCACCACCGTGTCGCCGGTCTTCAGGCCGCTGTCCAGGACGAGGTTGTCGCCTTCGGGGCGCAGCACGACGACGGGCTGTTCGCGCACCTTCATCGACGCCTTGTCCAGCACCCACACGTAGCTTTGCTGGTCGCGGCCGGCCACGGCCTGCAGCGGCAGGCGCAGCTTGCCGTCGGCGGGCGCGAGCTCGACGTGCACCGTCGCGGTCTGCCCCAGTTCGGCCGCGCCGGCGGGCAGGTCGGCCTTGACCTGGAACGTGCGCGACGCCGGGTCGGCCGCCGCGGCCACCTCGCGGACGGTCGCGGGAATCGTCGCATTGCCGCCCCACAGCGTCACGCCGACGCCGCCGGGCTTGCCCTGCAGCTTGCGGAAGACGGCCAACTGGTCCTCCGGTACCGCGAACACCACGTCGCGCGGGCCGTCGTGCGCGAGGCTCACCACCGGCGTGCCGGCGCCCACCACGGCACCGACGTCCGCGTAGACGGCGGTGATCACGCCCGGCGCGTCGGCCGTCAGCGCGGCATACGCGGCCTGGTTGGCCTGCATGCCGGCCTGGGCGCGCGCCTGGTCGAACTGTGCCTTCGCGGCCTCCAGCGCGCTGTTGCGGCGCTCGAGTTCGGCGGTGCCGATGAAGCCTTGCGCGTGCAGGTCCTGGTAGCGCTTGTAGTCGACCGCCGTCTGCTCGTAGTTCACCTTGGCGGCGGCGAGGCCGGCGCGCGCGGCGTCCTGGCCGAAGCGCAGGTCGGCCGGATCGACCTGGGCCAGCGCCTGGCCTTCCTTGACGCGATCGCCGAGGTTCACCGGCCGCTGCGTGATCTTGCCGCCGACGCGAAAGGCGAGCTTGGACTCGATGCGCGCGTGCACCTCGGCCGCGTAGTCGCGGGTGGTGGCGCCGGAGAGCTGGCCGACCGTCAGCGTGCGCACCGCGCGCACCGGCTCGGCGGCCGCCGGCTCCTTGCCGCAGGCCACCAGCGCCAGGCTGGCGGCCAGCGACAGCGCCACCGACATCGACGCCAGCATGCGCGCCCTGCGCGGCGCCGGCGGGTGCTTCGGGAAGAAAAGGGGCGGACGGGGAATGCTCATGGCGTGTCTTGATTAGTTACTGACCAGTCAGTCATTAATGTACGAACACTCGCCCAACTCGTCAATGCACTTCACGGTCGACAGCAGGGGCAACGCGGCAATCCGGACGTTCGCCGCGCATTCGTCGCGGTGTCGTCGCCGGCCGCGTGCACAATTCGCCGCCTGTGAGCGTCGAACACTACGAAAACTTCCCCGTTGCCTCGTGGCTCTGCCCGCCGGCACTGCGTCCCGCCGTGCGCGCGATCTACTGGTACGCGCGCACCGCCGACGACATCGCCGACGAAGGCAATGCCCCCGCCGCCGAACGCCAGGCGCTGCTGCAGGCCTATCGCGCCGACCTGGCGCACGCCGCCGCCGGTGAACGCGGCTCGGGCCGCTGGGCCGGCGTGTTCGACCCGCTCGCCGACGTGATCGCCGCGCACCGCCTGCCGCTGCCGCTGCTGAGCGCGTTGCTGGACGCCTTCGAGGAAGACACCCGCCACGCCGGCTACGACGACCGCGCCGCCCTGCTCCAGTACTGCAGCCGCTCCGCCAACCCGATCGGCCGCCTGCTGCTGCACCTGCACGGCATCGACGACCCGGTGCTGCAGCGCCGGAGCGACGCCGTGTGCTCCGCGCTGCAGTTGATCAACTTCTGGCAGGACCTGAGCGTCGACCTGCCGCGCGGGCGCGTCTACGTGCCGCGCAGCGACGCCGCCGCGCATGCGACGACGCCGCAGGCCTGCCTCGCGTCCCCGCACGCGGACGCGTCGCGCGCGCTCGTGCGCGGCCTGTGCGACTGGGCAGGCGGCCTGATGCAGGAAGGCGCGCCCATCGCACTGGCCGTCCCGGGCCGCGTCGGCTGGGAGCTTCGGTTCGTCGTTCAGGGCGGCCGCAGAATTCTTGCGAAAATCGCGGCCATGAACTTCGCGAGCTTCGCCCGCCGTCCCCACCTCCACGCCGTCGATCACCTGATGATCGGCGCTCGCGCGCTGACGATGCGCCCCTCCCTTCCCAAGCAGGCGCGCATCGCATGACCCCGGAACAATACGTCCAGGACAAGGCGCAGAAGAGCGGCTCGTCGTTCTACTACGCGTTCATGTTCCTGCCGCCCGCGCGCCGCCAGGCGATGACGGCGTTCTACGCGTTCTGCCGCGAGGTGGACGACGTCGCCGACGACGTGCAGGACCCGGGCGTCGCCGCCACCAAGCTCGACTGGTGGCGGCGCGAGGTCGATGCCGCGTTCGCCGGCAACGCCTCGCATCCGGTGATGAAGGCGCTGATGCCGCACGTGGGCACCTACGGCGTGCGCGTCGACCACCTGCATGCGGTGATCCAGGGCTGCCAGACCGACCTCGAGCAGACCCGTTTCCTCGACTTCCCCGGCCTGCAGCGCTATTGCCACCTGGTGGCCGGCATCGTCGGCGAGGTGGCCAGCAACATCATGGGCCGCACGCAGGCGCAGACGGTGACCTTCGCGCATCGGCTCGGGCTGGCGATGCAGCTCACCAACATCATCCGCGACGTCGGCGACGACGCGCGCCGCGGCCGCATCTACCTGCCGATCTCCGAGTTGCAGCAGTTCGACGTAAAGGCGAGCGAGATCCTCAAGCGCGACGCGCCGTGGGGCTACGGCGACCGCTTCACGGCGCTGATGAAGTTCCAGGCCGAGCGCGCGCATCGCTTCTACGACGAGGCCGTCGCGCTGCTGCCGCCGGAAGACCGCAAGGCGCAGATCCCGGCGCTGATGGTGTCCAACATCTACCGTCGACTGCTGCGCGAGGTGGAGGCCGCCGACTTCCAGGTGCTGCACCAGCGCATCTCGCTGACGCCGCTGCGCAAGCTCTGGATCGCATGCCAGACGAACTGGCGCGGCCGCTGAAGGTTGCGGTCGTCGGCGCCGGCTGGGCCGGCCTCGCGGCCGCGGTGCGCGCCACGCAGGCCGGGCACGCCGTCACCGTCTTCGAGACCGCCTCGATGCCCGGCGGCCGCGCGCGGTCCGACGGCGACGGCGACGCCGCCACCGACAACGGCCAGCACATCCTGCTGGGCGGCTATGCGCGCACGCTGGCGTTGATGCGCGACGTCGGCGTCGACGTCGACCGCGCGCTGTTGCGCGTGCCGCTGAGCGTCACCTACGCGGACGGCAGCGGCTTCGCGCTGTCACCCTCGGGGCCCCGCCTGCTCGCCGCGGCCGGCGCGCTGTTCGGCGCGCGCGGCTTCGGCGTCGTCGACAAGCTGTCCACGGTCGCGATGGCCACGGCGTGGCGACTGCGCGGCTATCGCTGTCCGCCGGCGATGACCGTCGACGAGCTGCTGCGCCGCGCGCCGACCGCGCGCGTGCATCGCCGGCTGATCGAGCCGCTGTGCGTCGCTGCGCTCAACACGCCATCGGCTGAGGCCGGCGCCGAGGTCTTTCTCGCGGTCATGCGCGACAGCCTGTTCGGCGCGCGCGACGCCTCCGACCTGCTGCTGCCGCAACGCCCGCTCGCGCAATTGCTGCCGTTGCCGGCACTCGAATGGCTGCGCGCGCACGGCGCGTCCGTGCGCTTGCGCACGCGCATCGCCGCGCTCGAGCGGGCCGGCGGCGCCTGGCGCGTCGCTTCGAACAATGACGCGGGCGATTTGCGCAAACCGGACGGCGCGTTCGATCAAGTCATTCTCGCGACGCCGGCAACCGAGGCCGCGCGCCTGACGCAACCTCTCGCCCCCGCGTGGTCGGCGACCGCCGCCGCCTTGGCGCACGAGCCCATCGTCACGATCGCGCTGACCGCGCCGAGACGCCCCTGGCCCGCGCCCATGCTCGCCCTGGACAGCGACGACACGGCCGCGCCCGCGCAGTTCGCGTTCAAGCTGGGCGAACAGGCCGCGCAGGTCGATCGCATCACGCTGGTCGTCAGCGCCGCCGGCGGCTGGCTGCAGCGCGGCGGCGACGCCGTCGCCGCCGCGGCCATCGCGCAATATCGGCGGACGTTCGCCATCGGCGACGACGAGCCGGTCGAGCTGGCCAGCGTCCGCGCCGACAAGCGCGCGACGTTCCGCTGCACGGCGGGGGTCGTCCGCCCGACCCGGAACATCCTGCCGGGCCTGCAGGCCGCCGCCGACTACGTCGCCGGCCGCTACCCGGCCACGCTGGAGGCCGCGGTGCTCGCCGGCGAGGCCGCCGCCCTCGCCCTGCGGACTTAGAGACGGCATTCGGGAAATCGCAGCGTGAATTGCGGTTTCACCATGCGAGAATGAGATCCCCACAGCCCCAGGCCGACCCCATGTCCAAGTCAGACGGCTCCGGACCCACCATCCAGGTACTCGCGCGCGCCTACGCGCTGCTCGACGTGCTGGCCGCGCACACCGACCCCGTGCCGCTGAAGGAGCTCAGCGCGCGCACCGGGCTGCACCCGTCCACCGCGCACCGCATCCTCAACGACCTTGCCGAAGGCCGCTTCGTCGAGCGCCCCGAGGCCGGCAGCTACCGGCTGGGCATGCGGCTGCTGGAGCTGGGCAACCTGGTCAAGGCGCGGCTGGACGTGCGCGAGGCCGCCATCGGCCCGATGCGCGAGCTGCACAAGCTGACGCACCAGCCGGTGAACCTGTCGGTGCGGCAGGGCGACGAGATCGTCTACATCGAACGCACCTACAGCGAGCGCTCGGGCATGCAGGTCGTGCGCGCGGTCGGCGGCCGCGCGCCGCTGCACCTCACCTCGGTCGGCAAGCTGTTCCTCGCCAACGACGAGCCCCAGCGCGTGCGCGCGTACGCGACGCGCACGGGCCTGACCGGCCACACGCGCAACAGCCTCACCGACCTGCCGATGCTGGAGCGCGAGCTCGACAAGATCCGCAAGACGACGATCTCGCGCGACGACGAGGAGCTCGAGCTGGGCGTGCGCTGCATGGCCGCCGGCATCTACGACGACCAGGGCCGCCTCGTCGCCGGCCTGTCGGTCTCGGCGCCCGCCGACCGGCTCGAGGAAAGCTGGCTGGATCGCGTCAAGGAGACCGCGGCGCGGATCTCGGCGGCGCTGGGGCACAGCGGCGCGGCCTGAAGATCGGCGCGCGCCACAAATTGAAAGGGCCGGCAGCTTGCGCCACCGGCCCTTTTCCCATCGCCTTGTTGTCTCTGCGATTCGAGTTCGATCAGCCCGCCGTGGTGGCCGTCGCGGCGACGGCCGGGGTCGGGGCCATGTGGTTGGACGTGACCCACTTGCGGATGCGTTCGGCGTCGGCGATGCGCGAGTACTTGCCGGCCGAATCGAGCAGCACCATGATCAGCTTGCGGCCGGCCATCTGGGCTTGCATCACCAGGCATTGGCCCGCTTCGTTGATGAAGCCGGTCTTCTGCAGGCCGATGTCCCAGGTCGGGTTGGCGACGAGGCGGTCGGTGGTGTGGAACTGCACCTGGCGGCGGCCCAGTTCGACGTCCAGTGACGGCGTGGTGGAGTATTCGCGCAGCAGCGGCACCTGGTGGGCGGCGTTCACGAGCACGGCGAGGTCGCGCGCGCTGGACTTGTTCTGGCTCGACAGGCCGGTGGGCTCGACGTAGTGCGTCTCGAGCATGCCGAGCTCCTTGGCCTTGGCGTTCATCGCGGGGATGAAGGCGGCCAGGCCACCGGGGTAGTTGCGGCCCAGCGCGTTGGCGGCACGGTTCTCCGACGACATCAGCGCCAGGTGCAGCATCACGCCGCGCGTGAGCTGCGTGCCCGGCTTCAGGCGCGAGGACGTGTTCTTCTCGGTGTCGATGTCGTCGTTCGTGATCGTCAGCACCTCGTCGAGCGGCTGGTGCGCCTCGCTGATCACCAGCGCGGTCATCAGCTTGCTCAGCGACGCGATCGGCAGCACGGCTTCCGGGTTCTTGCTGTACAGGACTTCGTGCGTGTCCTGGTCCAGCACGAGCGCGGCGCCCGAGCGCAGGAACAGCGGATCCTCGGTGGTGTGCAGGCCGGCGGCGTAGCCGACCGACTGCGACGGCACTTCGGCGGCACGGACGATCGTCCGCGTGCTCACCGCGGTGCGGCGCACCATCGCAACATGCTTGGCGCGCGCAGCGACGTGGGCGCTGGCCGCGACCTTGCGGTGGTGCCTGGTCGAGGCCGCAGGCGTGGCGTCGGAAGCCGTTGCCGAGCTGGCGAACGAGGCGCACAGCAGGGCGCCGCCGATGGCGCACGAGAGTGCCCAACGCGACAGTTGCTGGAATTTCCGCGGAACGGAAGAGCTGGAAGCCAGTTGCATCACCATTTGTTTCAGTCTAAAGCAAAGGAAAAATCCATGCAAGATCAAAAGCTTGCGTGGACTTCCTCAACCGGACGTCGAACGAGCGGGGCAGCTTGCAAACCGGCTGGTATCGCATTGGACGGCCCCGCAAAGCTGTCTAACGCAACGGACTCGGATTCGGCTGACGCAGCGACGAAATTTCGGAAGACAGGATCCACGCCTCGACCGGGATGCGTTCGCGGAATGGGCGCATCTTCAGAGTCGATGAATGGATTGTCCGCACTCGCGGCGGGGTTCAAGGCGCGAAAAGCGGGCGTTTGGCACGGTATTCCGGCCCGTCGGGTGACATAAGGTAACGCGAGGCCCGTCGCCGTTTCCCAACGCGACGGGCCTCCAGGAACGCTCTAGTGACTTTCCCGAACTCAGGCGACGGCCTGGGTGGCGCCCTGCTCGACGGACACCGGATTGGCGCCGCGCGAGGTCGCCGACAGCACCGCGATCAGCGTCGCGCGCACGATGTTGGCGTCGATCCCCACGCCGAACACCGGCGCGGCCTCGCCGACGCGCACTTCGAGATAGGCCGCCGCGCGCGCCTGCGCGCCGCCGCCGATCGAGTGCTCGTGGTAGTTCAGCACCTTCACCGCGACGCCCGCGGCGCGCGACAAGCCGTCGACGAACGCGTCGACCGGGCCGTTGCCGGAGCCTTCGAACGCCATGCGGCGACCCATGACGACGGCCTCGGCCGCGACGCGCACGCGGCCATCGCCGATGTCGGTCTGGGTCAGCTCGGACAACGTGACGACGCCTTCGGCGATGCGGTATTCGGACTCGAAGATCCTCCAAATGTCGGACGCCGTCACTTCGCGGCCTTGCGCGTCCATCACGGCCTGCACGACCTGGCTGAACTCGATCTGCAGGCGGCGCGGCAGTTCGAGCCCGTACTCGGACTCGAGCAGGTACGAGATGCCGCCCTTGCCCGACTGGCTGTTGACGCGAATGATCGCCTCGTAGCTGCGGCCCAGATCCTTCGGATCGATCGGCAGGTAGGGCATCTCCCACACGTCGCCGTCGCGGCGGGCGGCGAAGGCCTTCTTGATCGCGTCCTGGTGCGAGCCGGAGAACGACGTGAACACGAGGTCGCCGACGTAAGGATGGCGCGGATGCACCGGCAGCTGGTTGCAGTACTCGACGACGCGGCGGATCTCGTCGATGTCGGAGAAGTCGAGCTGCGGATCGACGCCCTGCGTGTAGAGGTTCAGCGCGATGTTGACGATGTCGACGTTGCCGGTGCGCTCGCCGTTGCCGAACAGGCAGCCCTCGACGCGGTCGGCGCCCGCCATCATCGCCAGCTCGGCGGTGGCGGTGCCGGTGCCGCGGTCGTTGTGCGGATGCGCGGAGATCACGATCGAATCGCGGCGCGCGATGTGGCGGCAGGTCCACTCGATCATGTCGGCGTAGACGTTGGGCGTGGAATGCTCCACCGTCGTCGGCAGGTTGATGATGCAGGTGCGCTGGGGCGTGGGCTGCCACACCTCGGTGACGGCGTCGATCACGCGGCGCGAGACCTCGAGCTCGGTGTCGGAGAACATCTCCGGCGAATACTCGAAGCGCCAGTCGGTCTCGGGCTGCTTCGCGGCGAGCTCCTTGATGATGCGGGCGTGGCTGCTGGCGAGCTCGACGATGCCGTCGACGTCGAGGCCCAGCACGATCTTGCGCATCATCGGCGCGGTCGCGTTGTACAGGTGCATGATCACGCGCTTGGCGCCGCGCACGGCCTCGAAACTGCGCTGGATCAGCGGCTCGCGCGCGGGCGTCAGCACCTGGATCGAGACGTCGTCGGGGATCAGGTTGTCGTCGATGAGCTTGCGCACGAAGTCGAACTCGGTCTGCGAGGCCGACGGGAAGCCGATCTCGATCTCCTTGAAGCCCACGCGCACCAGCGTCTCGAACATGCGCAGCTTGCGCTCGGCGTCCATCGGCTCGATCAGCGCCTGGTTGCCGTCGCGCAGGTCGGAGCTGCACCACACCGGAGGCTTGGTCAGCACGGCATCGGGCCAGGTGCGGTCGATCAGGCGCACCGGTGCGACGGGACGGTACTTGGCGGCGGGGTTCTTGAGCATGGACATCGCAGTTCTCCAGGGAATTTGTTCGGATTTGGCAACGCCGCAAAAGGAAACGGCCCGCTTGCGTTGCGCAGAGCGGGCCGTTGATCCGGAAATTTGTTCAGACGTGAACGATCAAAGCACCCGCGGTTCTCCGATTAGGGATAGCGTAATGGGCGCGATGCGGGACGTCATGAAGACGAATATAGCACGGTGAATCGGGCTTGTGGCGACGAAATGTTCGTGGAATACGAAGCTTTCCTTCGCCCGGCCGGTGTTTTCAGCGGTGCAGGCCGACTTCGTCCGGCTCGTCGGTCGACAGCGCGATCGCGCTCACCGGCCGGCCCTTGGCGCGCTTGTACGCGTAGACGAAGTAGCCCGACAGGCCGTACAGGCAGAAGATCGCGAAGATGATGCGCGCCGGGTACAGGTTGATGATGCCGATGGCCAGCGCGATCAGCACGATCACGATGAACGGCACCGAGCGCTTCAGGCTCAGGTCCTTGAAGCTGTAGAACGGCACGTTGACGACCATCGTCACGCCCGCGTAGAACGTGACCGCCGCCGCCGCCCAGGCCAGCACGACGTCGCCGTTGACGTCGGTGTTCGAGTTGTCGACCACGACCCAGATGAAGCCGGCCACCAGCGCGGCCGCGGCCGGGCTCGGCAAGCCCTGGAAGTAGCGCTTGTCGACCACCGCCAGGTTGGTGTTGAAGCGCGCCAGGCGCAGCGCGGCGCAGGCGCAGTAGAAGAACGCGATGCCCCAGCCGGCCTTGCCCAGGCCCTTCAGCGCCCATTCGTAGACGATCAGCGCCGGCGCGGCGCCGAAGCTGACCATGTCGGACAGGCTGTCCATCTCGGCGCCGAACGCACTCTGCGTGTTGGTCATGCGCGCCACGCGGCCGTCGAGGCTGTCGAGCACCATCGCGCAGAACACGCCGTAGCACGACAGGTCGTAGCGGCCGTTCATCGCCATGACGATGGCGTAGAAGCCGCCGAACAGCGCGGCCAGCGTGAACAGGTTGGGCAGGATGTAGACGCCCTTGCGGCGCGGACGCGGCGCCGCGTGCGTGTCGTCGCCGTCGTCTTCTTCGTGAACGGGAATCGGGTCGTTCATCGCGAAAGGCCTCGGCGAAGGTTGGGCGCTGCAGTCATCGGAAAACACGAATTCATGGTGCGCGAGGATACCGCAGCGCATGTGGCGCCTCGAATCGCAAAGCCAAAGAAAAAGGCCACCGAAGTGGCCCGGGCACGTCGCCGTCGCTGCCGCTTTCGCGGCCGCCTGACGTTCAAGGCAGCGGCGGATCCGGCTCTGCCGGGCCGCTGGCGGCCGGCCCCTCGGGGCGCGAAGCGCTCCCTCGGGGGCAGCGAACGCGGGGCCGTCAGTTCCTGCTCTTGTCGACCAGCTTGTTGGCCTTGATCCACGGCATCATCGCGCGCAGCTTCTCGCCGACGACCTCGATCGGGTGCTCGGCGTTGAGGCGGCGGCGCGACAGCAGCGTCGGGGCGCCGGCGCGGTTCTCCAGGATGAAGCTCTTCGCGTACTCGCCGGTCTGGATGTCCTTGAGCGCCTGCTTCATGGCCTTCTTGGTCTCCTCGGTGACGACCTTCGGGCCCGTCACGTACTCGCCGTACTCGGCATTGTTGGAGATCGAGTAGTTCATGTTGGCGATGCCGCCTTCGTAGATCAGGTCGACGATCAGCTTGAGCTCGTGCAGGCACTCGAAGTAGGCCATCTCGGGCGCGTAGCCGGCCTCGGTCAGCGTCTCGAAGCCCGCCTTGATCAGCTCGACTGCGCCGCCGCAAAGCACGGCCTGCTCGCCGAACAGGTCGGTCTCGGTCTCCTCGCGGAAGCTGGTCTCGATGATGCCGGCCTTGCCGCCGCCGTTGGCCGCGGCATAGCTCAGCGCCAGGTCGCGCGCCTTGCCGGTCTTGTCGGCGTAGACGGCCACCAGGTGCGGCACGCCGCCGCCTTGCGTGTAGGTGTTGCGCACGGTGTGGCCCGGCGCCTTCGGCGCGACCATCCAGACGTCGAGGTCGGCGCGCGGCGTGACCTGGCCGTAGTGCACGTTGAAGCCGTGCGCGAACGCGAGCGACGCGCCTTCGCGGATGTTGGGCTCGACATCGTTCTTGTAGACCTCGGCGATGTTCTCGTCGGGCAGCAGGATCATGACGACGTCGGCGGCGCGCACGGCGTCCGCCACTTCGGCGACCTTCAGGCCGGCCTTGGCGACCTTGTCCCAGGACGCGCCGCCCTTGCGCAGGCCGACGGTCACCTTGACGCCGCTGTCGTTCAGGTTCTGCGCATGGGCGTGGCCTTGCGAACCGTAGCCGATGATCGCGACGTTCTTGCCCTTGATGAGGGAAAGATCGGTGTCCTTGTCGTAGTAGACTTTCATGATGTGCTCTCTTCTTT
>Ga0302314_10013179_pt1 | contig 14230 bp, 11 predicted proteins | sample III_Palsa_N2_3_FD_200533 | JGI IMG/M metagenome (GOLD analysis project Ga0302314, IMG submission 200533) | Peat permafrost microbial communities from Stordalen Mire near Abisko, Sweden - III_Palsa_N2_3 | ecosystem: Environmental > Terrestrial > Soil > Palsa > Peat permafrost | place: Sweden... | reverse complement strand
TCGCCGCATAGATTTTGAGATCGGCTCGCGAAAAATCGACTACTCAGATCAACCTACAAACCGCTCGCGAACACCGATCATGGGTAAGACGGCCCCTGAAAACTCCGTGAGAAAGACGGTCAGCGAGTTTTTCAACAGTATCGATCAGGAGCGGCCTTCAACGGCTGTTACAGGGCAGGAGTACGCGATCACGACCATGCGAAATTAGGAATTCCATGCGGCTTGCATAAAACAGTGATTGGCCAGTTTGGGACATTCGACACTGGCTCGTAATTCGTTGACAATGCCTACTTCATTTCGATGAATTCGTCCGAGCTTCATGGATCAAGAGTTAGAAATACCCCTTGGAATAACGAACGAGGCGCTTTGGCGCAAGCATTGTCGAAAGACTCGCGCTAGAGCGCTGGATTTGCTTGAAGGGCGTCTTGGCGTCATTGAGACCGCACGGGCAATCCTTCCATTAGCACGGCGAACGAAGGTTGAGAACGAGCCTGAATTTATGCTGTTTCGTGCAATCGCGTCGGAAACTGACGACCTCCCTATCGGCGACGTTCGGGCTTACTGGGCACCCGACGCGCTAAGGCGTGAAGACGTTCGCATCCAGGCTGCTGAGCAACTATGGCGTGAACAGGCGCTCTCCGCTGCCGCAAAGCTAGTTGAACGATATAGCTGGACTCTTCAGAAAAGAGACTCGCGATCCGGCGAGGTATAAGGCGGAGGATAGATGCCTCGAACGATCTATTGTTGGCGCTGCAAGATGGACGTGCCGATGCTCACGGAGGACGAGTGGCAATTGGTCAATCCCATATCTGTGATAGAGCAGATACAGCAATATCGACAAGAAACAGGTGCGTCTCTGGCAGAAGCTTTTCGAGACAATATGCATCTTCCATCTCTAGTAGCCTACGAACGTATTACCGGATCGCCCGCAGGTCATCTAAATGCACTGATGCATCACCGCCTCAAGCTATATGGTCCAGCATGCACAGCTTGCGGCAAACCGCTTCGCACGCCTACTGCTAGCTTTTGCGCCGCATGCGGCGCAAATCGCGCCGACTGATCCAAATCTCACCCGGTGTACGCAACGGAGGCTAGAGATGCGTCCTGAGAGCGATGTCCCAATGCACGAACGCATGCTCATTGTAGAGGGACGTGCGTCACTTGCAGTGCTGGCGCAAGTCGGTGCTGGACTGCCAGAGGAAAAACCATCGAACTGCGAGGTCCTGTTTATCTCGTTTGCATATGCCGATATCCCGATAGGCCGAACATTTTCGATAGTGTTCCCTACGAGAGCACCGCAATCGGCTTTGCGGATTAAATGCGAAATCCTTGCAGTCACGCAGCAGTTCGCGAAACCGTTTGATGAGATTCCGCACGGGTGGAAAACCATTTGCCTGATGAAATTCGATGATGGTATCCCTGACATCGTCGCAACCTTGCCCACGGTAAATGGGTGGTATGAGAATCGGGACACCGTTTCTCTGTGCGATGAAGATACTTGGCGATTGAACGTGGCATGAATGTCCGCTTCCCGCAATCTCGACTGTCCCTTGTGGGTCGGTCCATGCCTTTCGCATATCTGCTGCGATCAGCGATCCTGCGACGTTTGCATCGGCCCGGGTTTGGCCAGAAGCCGCCGGTCGGGGTCGCTCGCTGATCGTCAACAGTCAGCTGACCGGGGCAACACCACCAGTCGGCGGCTCTAGTGATCTAAAATCGACGTTTATTTCCGAAACGTTCACGGTACATCATGAGTTGCCTTCCGGTCGTTCGCGTAGCAGACCGCACAGACGCTGCGGCCCTCCAGTCGTTGTATTGCCAGTTGGTGGACGATGTGAACGTGAATGTCACCGAAGCGCAGATTCAAATGATTGCGGAAGACCCACGCACTCGGGTGTTCGTCTGCGAGATTGATGGCGACGTCCGCGCTACCGTACTGGTCTCTCTTTGCGCAGACGTGATGTACGCCGGCCAACCTTTCGCCGTGATCGAAAATCTGGTCGTCGATCATCGATGCCGCGGAAATGGAATCGGACAGGCTCTGCTACGTGAGGTCGAGCAGTACTGCTTATCGCGGAATTGTTCGAAGATGATGTTGCTTAGTTCGGCCTCCCGCGCCGACGCCCATAAATTCTTCGAACATGTCGGGTTCCGTGCCGACCTCAAGCGTGGCTTTGTGAAATACCGCCGGCAGTTTGCCCCAACCATTTGAGCGGCGCCCTCGCGAGCCGATCCGGTGGTAGGCCGTCCCGCCTTGATTTATGCGATATGCACTTGTCAACAGCCGGCCAGGAACGGCCCTTCGACAACAGCACTGAAATCGTCGACGACCCACGCGCTCAAGTACGGCAATGATTGGCCGTTATAGAATCCGAACTACTGCCAGAGTCTGCGAAGGCGCTGCACGATCAAAATTGTCTACCAATGCAGAAAACCAACGACCCCGTGATGCCTTCCGAGGCGCGCGTGCTGAACAGCTACGCTCTCAGCGTTACCGTGGCAGCTGCACTCCTGACGGTCGCTTTTCTGTATTTCTTGGATTCTCATCCATCGAGCGTCACGGTCATCGTGTTCTTGTTCCTCGTCTTCCCTCTCGCAACGATGACCGGGTTCGTAATTGCGGCGCTCCCCTGCGCGGTTGCATCGCGAATCGCGCGAGCTTTCAAGTTCCGCAGTCCTTTCTTCTATGCCGCTGCGGGTGCCATTGTCAGTTTCCTGGCACAACTTGTACTTGCAACAATCATTACCTGGTCTCCAATACAGTGGTACACCGTCGAGCCGCAGTCTTTCGCCGAACAATTGCGAGGGGTCTTGCATAGTCTTTGGACAGTCGGTCCGGTGTTCTGGCTCGCCGGTGTTCTCGCTGCGCTTACCTTCTGGGGACTGGCCGGTCGTCATTACGGTGCGTTGCCTGCTGATCAGAGCCAGTAACTGTCGCTGTCGTACTGATTTCGGCCAGAAGCAGAACTTCATCCACGCGTTGACTCCGACGTTCGAGCGTCAGCTCCGCCCGGTCAAGGGACCTCCGTGCGGACGATGTTGGACGGCTTACCTTGACGGTTCAACACCTGCGTTCGCTTCGCCGTGCTCTTACGGTCCCGTCGTAGTAGGCAGCCCTAAGAGGTCGCACACAAGACTCACGACCTTTTCGACTTCCCCGGGCGCGCGCGGATCCAGGCCAGTCATCCGGCTGTACTCGTTCGCGAACACGATGCTGGTGTTGATGATGCCGATTACTGCGTAGTGAAGCTGCCCAGGATCGCCGGCGCGCACAACGCCGGCCTGCTGCCCTGCGCGAATCGCTCGCGTGGATATCTCGTAGGACGGGCGGATGTAATTCTCGATCAACCAATCGAAGCGGTCGCCGTTTATCTGACCTTCGAACGCGATCAATCGATGGAATTCGGGATGCCTTGCAGTGAAGGTCGCGAACGCGTGGAACATTTCGCGCAGCACCTCCCCCGGTCCTTCTGTTACCGCTTTTTCCGCCCAGTACGCAGAGCTTAACTCCTGCGTGCTTTCGTCAAAAATCGACCTGACGACCTCACGCCACAGTGCATCTTTAGTCTTGAAGTGATACACGACCAGCTGATGCATTTCGCCGGCATGCTTGCCTATCTGCCGCAGGCTCGAACCCTCGAAGCCCGACGTGGCAAAAACGTGCAGCGCGGCGACCAGGATGCGGGAGCGGCCGTCGGACGCGTTGGCCGGTTTGGAAGTTTTCATGCTGAGAACCTTCTGTGCCCGTTAAACAGGGTTGTTGACTTTCCGAGTGGAAAGTATATCATCGACTTCACTTTCCGACCGGAAAGTCAACTAATGAGGGCATGATGAAAAGGGTAATCATCGTCGGGGGCGGCTATGCCGGCGCGAATCTCGCGAGAGCGTTAGACAAGGTCGCAGAGGTGTGCGTCGTCGAGGCGCGCGATCATTTCGTCCATAACGTCGCGGCAATACGCAGCGTGGTCGATCCATCGCTGCTCGGGCAGATCGTGATTCCCTACGATCGGCTGTTGCGGCGCGGCCGGGTCAGGCAAGGTCTCGTTGCAAACGCGTTCGACGGCGGCGTCACGCTGGCAAACGGCGAGACGATCGAGGGCGATGTGGTGATTGTCGCGACCGGTTCTAGCTATGCACGACCGTTCAAGCCCGCCTGGCATTTCGCACAGGCATTCGCGGACAGCGTGAAGGACGCCCATGCGGGCCTGCTCGAAACGGAGCGCGTCGCGATCGTCGGTGGCGGAGCGGTGGGCGTCGAGCTGGCCGGCGAGATCGCGGCGGCACATCCGCGCAAGCGTGTCACGCTGATATCGGGCGCGCCCACGCTGATGTCCGGTTATCCGGAGAAGCTGGCCCGCTCGCTGGAAGCGCAATTGCGGACCAAGGGCGTTACCCTTTATCTCGGCACACGCGTCGAGACGCTTGAATCGACCGAATGCCCCTATCTCGGCGCGCTGTCGTGCATGCCTGACACGTTGGGTGAGCAACTGATTTTTCCCGCACTCGGAGCGCGTCCTGTCACCGCTGTGTTCGAGCAGATGCCGAGCGCCCGCTTCAATCCACAGGGCCGCGTCAAGGTCGACGCGTGGTTGCGGCCGGCGCGTGCGCAACGTGTGTTCGCGCTCGGAGATGCTGCGGCTACCGGCGATCCGATGACGATTGTTGCCATCACCCGCCAGGTGCCATGGCTCGTCAAAGTCGTGACGGCCATGCTTGCCGGGCAGTCAGTCGAGTCGCAGCCTACCTATGTTCCGTGGTCATCCCGAGGCATTCTCGTGCCGCTCGGCCCGCGCGGCGGTGCGAGTGTGCTGCCGGTCACGCGCAACGGTGTGCTGGTCGGTAAATGTCCCACGGCGCTGATCAAGGGGCGCGACCTGTTCATTCCCCGTTACCGCAAGGAATTCGGCTATTCGGGGCAATTCGCATGAGTACCTCGCAAACCATGCACCGTGTAGCCGAGGCGTCATGGATCTCGCCCGCGCTCTGGGTTCTGGCGGCCTTCAGCGTACTGTCTCACCTTGCGGCCGTGCTGCTGCATCTGCCCCAGGCGGTTGGCGGCGCGATGCTTGCGCTGTCGCTGCTGCTGTTTGGCTTGCTGCACGGCGCGTCCACTTATGGATGGCGCGGCATTCTGTTCTTTATCGTCGTCTGCCTCGGCGTCAGTAACGGGTTCGAGAATCTGAGCATCATCACGGGCTTTCCGTTTGGGGCGTATCACTACACCGACGCGATGGGTCCGAAGCTATTTCTCGTTCCGCTGCTGATCGGGCCGGCGTACTTTGGCGTCGGGTACCTGTCGTGGACGCTTGCGCGGGCGATTCTGGGCGATGTGTCCGGAAAGCTGCGTGGCGTGCTGTCGATTGCGACGCCTGTTATCGCGAGCTTCATCATGGTGAGCTGGGATTTGACCATCGATCCGATGATGTCGACGATCAACGGAAACTGGATCTGGCATCACGGCGGTGACTACTTCGGCGTGCCGTTCGTCAATTTTCTCGGCTGGTATCTGACCGTCTATGTGTTCTACCAGGTGTTCGCGCTCTACGCGCGGCGTCTTGACGCCCCGCGCCTGGAGATACCCGGTTACTGGATCAAACCGTTGCTTGCCTATACCTCGATGATTGTCGCGCCGGTTCTCGGCTTGCTGCTGGACACGCACTCCGGGGCGGTGACCGATCCCGCCGGCGCCGTGTGGCAACTGCACGACATCCGGGCAGTGACCACTCTCGTGGGCTTGTTCACTGTCCTTCCATTCTGGTCGCTGGCTGTATTCCGTTCGGTCGTTCGTGTTGGGGAGTAGGCGTGGTCAGAGGCGACGCTGGCGCGCGCCAAGATCCGAAGATGGCCGCGAGTTGTGATCTACGGTTTCGAAGCGACAAATCCGTATGACTATTCAATGGGGCAGCAGGTGGTGTGGGCAAGTTCGATCGACTGAACCGATATCTGGTCGCACCGTCAGCTTAGCGGCTGGCATACCGAGGAATAGTGCATGAAAGGAAAGCGTCGGTATATCCGAGGCTTCGACTTCTACGGAAGGACGAACGACCCGAAGGAAGGTATGACCGTAGTACCTCGGAAGCAGTCATCGATGCCGGCGGGACCCAGCGTCCGATCAGGGTCGTAAGTACGCACTGGCGACTGGCCGTTTCCGGGCAGCGAAATCCCACTGGCCGCTTTCCGGCGATGAGTATGAAGAGCCGACAGACGCAACTCGACCCGGAGCAGACAAAGAACTTTGCAAGGCACGACGACCGCTTTCAGGACGCAACGGACGCTCGGCGGAAAGCCCCATGACATTTGTGCCGCGTCAGATACTTCAACTTCCTGCATGTGATCGAACGCGATCTAGTCATACCGGCTCACACCTGCAAGCTTGATAGCAAAAGGGACTGCCACTAGCGTCTACGGCGAAGTTTACGTCCACGGCGAAGTACCTTGAAGCATGAGATCAGCGAGCCGCATCACCGCTCAGAACATACGCGCCCCAAAAATACGGATGACGATAAAGCGCCCCATCTTTACCGGCGGCCATATCGCGCTCTGTACGTGCGAGCGCGTCAGCCTTCGACAACGACGGATCGTCGGCATAGATTCGGAATACGCCAGTTGTGACCTCGGTCGCGGAGCGCGACTCGACCGCCCATTGCGTGACGAGCATCGAACGAGCACCTGCCGCGAAAAACGCCCGGGACAACTCAGAGATTGCATCGCCAGCGGTGCCGGTGACGAATCCCGTATTGCAGGCGGACAGAACGACCCAGTCGGCGTTCAGCCGTAGCGTCACGATATCGTCCGCAGTAAGAATGGAATCGGACAGCCCGCTTCCCTCGTACGCCATCGCGAGACCCGCCTTGCGCCATCCCGGCACTTCGCCTGCTACGATGCCGTGTGTCGCGAACAGCACGACGCGTTCGTTCGTCAAATCTGTCTTCATCGCTTCACTACGTGAAGCTCGCGTACCCCGAAGCACACTTTCGTCGGAGGCACCAAGCGTCATTGCGATGGAGTGCGCTTCGGCCATCGTTTCGGGTAACGGCATCACGCGATGGTAGTCGAACGCTGGAGAACCTGTGTCGACAGGAAAAGCGCGTGCGGCAACGCTGCCGGTCGGCGTGCCCACGGCTGACGAATCGCGGCCGTCGAAGCTCGGATCGGCGAAAGCAATCAGCGGTTCATTTGCGTGTGTGGCGGGATGACTCCGAGCGAGCGCGAGTGCAGAGGCGCTCGGTACGCGCACGGGCGTTGCTGTCTCGATCCACCAGTTGGCGTCTGCGAGACTCGACGCGGGACGCGTAGCCAGCACGTCGAACGGGACGCTCGCGAGGACTCCGCTCGTCCCGATGTACACCGTCGTCGCCGTGTGAATGTCGTCCTGCACCGGGACGATTAGCGCCTGGTACAGGCTCGCCGCAGCGCCCAGATCGAAGCCTGCCAGATCGCCCGCGCGCTGCGGTGGCACCCCTGCATCAAAACCGGCTCTCAGTGCCTTCACCTGTCTCGCTAGCTCGGCACGGGCCACGCTCAGGCGGACCGCGCGGAAGGACCCGCCCTGAGGTACCACGAACGCGTAGCTCGCATCGTGCCCCGCGTAGAAATCCACATAGACCTCGCCTTCGTGAAGCACCTTGCCGAGGGCGTCGGGTGTCGGGATTTCCGGCGACACCAGTTGACGATAAAGCGGAAATTGCGCGGCGATCTGCTGACGCAGACTGGAAAGTTTTCCGTCGACCTCCTTGATGGCGTCCCCTTCATGCTCGACATTGGCGCTGGCGACATTCTGCCGTCCTTGTGAGCCGCCTTGCGTTTGTTCCGCTTCGAGCCAGTTGGTCGAGTGTGCCAGCGCGAGGTGTGCGGTGTTCTGCTCGTGGCGCAGCAACTGCTCCTGCTCGATCAGCGCGCGCAACGCTGGCGTCGAAGCCGCGAGGCGCGCGGCGCCATCGGCCATCGCGCCCTGGGTTGCGTTCATATGGAACAACTCGGCGATCTGAAACGCGAGCACCTGGCCCTGCTCACCCTCGCTCATCGCGCGGCTCAGCGATTGGGCGAGTGCCCCGTCTTCGTCGTAGGCGCCCCGCGTACTCGAGTCGTTCCAGTCGTCATGCGTGCCAACGAGGGGTTTGACGTAGGCGGCGATCTCCGCTTCGCCAACGTTGCCGGCAGGATCTTCCAGCCGGTACAGCATCTGCATTGCGGCCTGGTACTTGTAAAACGGGCTTTCGGGCCCTTGTCTGAGCAGATTTCTCGCCATCGCCGCCCTGATCCGCCTGTCGGCCTCCTGCCAGTTTCCGCGAGATGCGAGTACCAGCGACTCGCGTTCGTCGTCGGATAGGGTGTGGGCCACCACGGGATTGATGCTTGCTGCAGACTCCCAGGCATCCGCGTCCGCCTGATAGTCGCCAATGCGCCCTGTTGCAAGTGCATACATTAGACGCAGGCGCAGAGCGCTCGCGACGTACCCCGTATACGGGGCGAGATTTGCCTTCTGGTAGCCTGCCATTGCCCCATCGACGGCCGACATCGCGCCATCGTAGTCGTCGTTCGATGCAAGCGCCATCGAGCGGCCGATCTCAACCTCCGCACGCTGCGTGACATTCGCCTTCATGTCAGGGCGATTTTCGACATCCCCGCGAATCTCGTTCGCATAGCTAAGCGCCTCTGTACGCCGATTGTTCTGGACCATCAAGCGGATCAGTTCGGGAAAGTTGTCGAGGAGTTCGTTGACTGCCGCCTGGTGTCGTCTGACACTGAGTGCCGGGTCGTTGATGTTACGCCAGGCGAGTTCCGCGCCTTCCCGGCGCTTGAGCAGCGCGAGGTCGTGCCGGTTAAGGTACCGACGGTCGATTTCTGCTTCGGCGGCGAAGTAAGCATAGGATGGCTCGCGCGGCAGGGTCTCGAGTTCTGCCGGCGTTGTGTCGCGCGCCAGCGTCTGGGCGCGTCCAAGCAGGCGCTCGCTGCGCGCGTAGTCGAAGCCCTGGGAGTACCCTTCGGCCAGCGACGAAGCGGTGAGTGAGCGTCTGCCTGCCGGAATACGCGAGTCCTCGACGATCTGCTCGCGGACCCGCATCGAGTCGGCCACCATTCCCGCACGGAAGTAACCCGATGCCAGACCGTCGAGCAACGCATAACGCGCTTCGCCATCTGTCGTGTCGCTCAACTGTTGCCGCACCGCCTTTTCACGGTCCCGTAGCGTCTGTTGCTGGGGAACCTGTGCAGCCGATGACGCGGTGGAATTGTTGGTTCTGGACGTCTGGGACGAGCCGTCCGTCGTGCACGACAGCCCTGCCAGCACGAGCGGGATCAGCGAAATCAGAAGGGCCAGCCGACGGTAGCGCATCTCCATGTCCCTGTCTCCATAGGACTGGTTCGGCTTCGCGAGATAAGACGATGGTCGGCCGCTCTAGTAGTGCTTGTATTGAAGCAGCAGTAAAGTAGGGATGCAAGGCGTAAAGCGACCCGGATTGCCAGGTACTCCTCCAACGGGCGCCGCACTACCTGGATTCGTCAACAGCGCCGGATCGCGGCCAGGGTTGTGTTGGGTCGACGCTGGGATGAGGGCTATTTGGAACGAGGCTGCGCGTGGCGGGCGGCGCATCCCCCTGGTCAGGGTTCGAAGCGGCGCCGCTTGCTGCGGATGCCGGTTGCGCATACATGGCGCTTGACGGAATCGGCGCGCCCGCTTTTGGAGCAACCGCTTTCCCTGATTTAGGGGTGTTTGTTTCGGGCACCTCAGCCCTGGTGAGAGTCGACAGGCAAAATAGCGCAGGTAGCAAGACGAGAATGCCTCTGCTGTGTTTCTTGACTATCATTATTTTGCTCCGCACGTGTACGGGGGAACCATGGAACGCGAGAACCATCCAGTCTGGGCGGTCTACGACAAGCTTCGCACCGCCCGGCTCAATGTGCGATATTACAGTGAACGGCTGCGCCGTCTGGAACTTCTGGATAAGGCGATGGACCTGGCGCTCGTCATCGCGGCCCCGACCTCGGCGGTCGCCGGCCTTTGGTTTTTCAAAACTGACATGGGCAAGCACGTATGGCAGGGCCTTGGAACGGTTTCCGCCTTCATTGCGGCCATCCGGCCGGCGATTCAGTTTAGAAAAACGCTCAAGACGTATGAAATGACGATTGTTTCTTATCAGGCCCTCGAGTACGACCTCGAAACGATACGCCGCAAAGTCGAACAGCGCGGGGTTTACGACGAGGAGTTAAAGGCTGACTTTTTGCGTGCGCTCGAACGACAGCGCCACATCGACATTTCCAGTCCGGACAAGATCGCCAATTCACGGCTTCTGAAAACCTGCACGACCGCAGTGCTGTCTGAGATGCCGTCAAGTGCTTTTTTTATTCCGGAAACGTAATAGCGACGGCACGGTCTTCGCGCTGACAGAAATCTGGCGGGACAACCTCGCAGTGCCCTGCCTCGTTCGCAATCGGTGAGGCGAATCGTTCGCCCTTTTGCCCTTTTGACATTTGCGGGCGGCGACTGCGACTATTTTCTGTCTTGCTTCATTAATAACTCGTGCTATTAACGGCAGGCCAGATGATTGGCATTTCCCATGCCGTCGCGAGCGTCGGCTGCGTGTAACGGAGCTAACGCTCAAAGTGCAATAAGACGATGACGAACAGCAGAAACTAACCGATAGCGGACAGCGTTGTTTGTCTGTTGCAAGCTAATGTTCGTCCTTGGACGGCTGATGCCATATTTCCGCATTTGTACTGGGTGCTCCCGGACAGCGGGGCGGTCTTGGAGTACGAAGTGCGGGGAGGCAACGCTGCATGGCGATTGCGCTCGCACTGTACTGACCGACAATACCGTGGACACGCGCCATGCATGAGCCCACAGAGTAGCGAGGTCTGCAACGACGTGTGAGGCGGAGACAAAGATGGTCACCCGATCCGAGAATACATCGAATACCGTGTGGTCGTGTCTGAGGCCCATGCTGTGCATCGTGTCGGCAGCTATCCTCGGATCGTGTTGCGGGTTACTCCGGACTTCGCTAGCGGATCAGCCACAAGGTGTGAATGCGTCCGTTGCAAAAATCTACAAGACGTCTGCACAACCCTCCGTGGCCGATGAAGAGAAGGCCATCCGCAAGCTACTCGACGAGAACTCGGACGGAGATACGCGGCTTGCGCTGCTGATTGTGCTCGTCCAGGATTACTTCGATGCGGATGATCCCACCGACGCGAGGCGAGTGATGGAAAACATTGTTGATGATGAGCAGATCCCGCCTGGCCAACGCTCGTTGACCGCATCGGGACTCGCCCTTGCGTATGCGTTGGAAAACGACTTCGTGCGAAGCCAGAGGCTGCTGAATCAGGCGAAGAAACTGGCCGACCAGACGTCCGCAGCCGAGCTTGAAACCCTTCCGGAAGAACCTGCCTACGAGTATCTCTCTGCCGAGGCGGAGCTTGCGCGCCGCGCGTTTAATCAACATGACACGGCGCTGCGCAAGGTGCGCGAGGCGGCCGATCTGGCGAGAAAAAACCTCGACAACCCGTCGCTCAGTGAACATCGTCACGAAGAAGCCGCCAATCAGCTGCTCGACGAAGCCGAGCATCTCGTGGGTTTGCAAACGCAGAACAATCGGCGCACCGAGGCGCTGAACTACGCGAACGGGATGCTTTGGGACATCGACCACGATCCGCGACTCAAGCCTAACGCCATCCAGCGCGCCCTCGTTGAGGTGGCTGTCTCAATCGCGCTCATGTCCAACGACGACTACGATGGCGCACTCTTCTGGATCGACAAAGCCATCAAGGGGTATCAGGATGCCGGCGTGCTCCCCTATGCGTTCACCTATGCGGAAGCGCTGCGCATTCGGTTGATGATCGCGCTTGCGACGAATCAACTTGCCGATTACAAGGCCGATGCAGAGGCTTTCCAGTACGCGGCTTCGATCAATCCTGTCGTGGCTAAAACGCCGAGCCAGGACGAGCGGCTATCGATGATACTCGCGACGCAGGGGAACTGGCCGTCGGCCGAGTCGAGCCTCTCACGCGTGCTGGATTACAACCTGAAGAAACAGGGTGCGCAGAGTCCGTTCGTCAAGTATCAGTCTGCCATGTTGATGCTCTATCGCCTTGAGGATCCCGAAAGACAGGTCAGCGAAAGCGAGATCGCCCGATACGTGACGCCCATGCTTGGCCAGAACGACGATTGGGGCGCTTCCGGTACGGCGGGGGCTTTTGTCGAGGATGGTGCGCTTGCGATGTGTCTGAGCCGCCTCATGGACGACGGCGCAGAAGGTCAGGCACTCGCCTTCCGTATCGCCGAGTTGTTTCACATGAATGCGACCCAGGGCGCGATGATCGATGGTGCTGCGCGATTGGCGGCGGTCACGCCGGAACTGCGCAGCCTGGTTGAGCAGGAGCAGATGGCACGTCGTGCTCAGGAAACCGAACGGATGGGACTCTCGGGGCTGAGCACACGCCTTGCCAAAGACGACACGGAAAATGCCGGAGATAAAGGGAGTGCGATCGCTAGTGTCAAAGATGCCGAGATAGCCATGAATACCTCGGACGAGGATCTGACCACACTGCACGAGCGCATCAACAAGCAGTCTCCCGAGTACCGGCGGCTTGTGTCGCCCGCCGTTCCCACCCCGGAACAGGTAGGCGCGATGTTGCATGACGGTGAGGTGTATGTCGATTTCTACGTCGGGCGCGATGCGACCTACGCGTTCGTCGTCAACGCCAAAGGCTCGCTGCATGCGACAAGGCTCAACGTAACACGTGCAGACCTGAAACAGCAGATCCTGACGCTACGCAACGCGTTCGACGCGGGCGTTCCGCCGCGTAAGGCGGGGGAACTGGCGGGGTTCGACATGACAGCGGCAGCAGATCTCTACCGCTTGCTGATCTCGCCAATGGAGGCCGATCTCGAAGGGGCGACAACCGTGTACATCGCCACGAGCGGCATACTCTCGAGCCTGCCATTCGACGTGCTCGTGACGGCGCCTGCAACGGATCTTGCCAGTGCGCACTGGTGGATCGCCACGACAATGCCGGTACGTATTCCGAATGCCTCGGCTCTTGTGCTCGCCCGTAGTCATCTGGCGACGCACGCTGCCGAGCCACTGATCGCGTTCGCTGATCCGAGTTTCGACGGCCGCGATCCAGCCACGATCGCCGCACCCGCTGCGGGAAGAACCGCGCGAGCCTTTCCGGTCGAAGCGGGTAGTGCTTCATTCGACTACCATCGCGTCGCACCGCTACCTGAGACGCTCGACGAGGCGAACTCGATTGCGAAGACGCTCAATGCCTCCGATCACAGCGTGCTGTGGGGAACGAGCGCCTCGCGCAGCGAAGTGATGAAACAGGATCTGTTGAACGATAGGGTTGTCCTGTTCGCGACGCACGGCATCGTGGCGGGCGAAGTGCCAGGCTGGCGCAAGGCGGGACTAGCGTTGGCCTATGAGGGAAGCGGGCTGCGAGATTCGGTTCTCACCGCGGACGACATCGTGACCTTGCGCTTGAATGCCGACTGGGTGGTGCTGTCCGCCTGCAACACGGGACTCGTCACCGGTAATGCGGGAGATGCAATGTCGGAACTATCCCGCGCCTTTTTTGCAGCGGGGGCTCGCTCGATTCTCCTCACGCAGTGGGCTGTCGAATCTCGATCGGCGACAGAGGTGACAACCGGTGTGTTCCGGACTTATGCCAGTGAACCGTCGCTGTCAAAAGCCGAGGCACTAGCGCGTACCGAACGCGACATGGCGAGCGGCAAGGATGGAGAACTCTACCGTCACCCGTACTTCTGGGGTGCATACGTTCTCGCCGGTGACGCGGCCCGCTGATCTTCGACAAAGCTTCCTTAGTGGGAAATTTCAGGCAGCGGCCTGCATTTTCAAATCCGATGGCTCGACAGGAAAAAAAGAACAATAGAACGTGTTCGACTCAAGCGGAATCCGGGACGTGCACCTCGCGTGATGTACAGCAAACGCATGACGGGTAACTGTCGCATGTGAGTCGAAGCCGATCGATCGACGTCGACAATGAGCGGTTGAATGACGGCTTGTTGATGTAAAGCAGCCGTTTGTATGTCATGCTGCGTCGCAAGCCCAATGGCTGAAATTGGGCCGGTCACTGCCGGACACGGTCGGCTCAGTTCGTTTAGGGTTGTTCGATGCCTGCCATCGTCCACAGGAATGTGAGGGTGCCACCACGCCTTGCTGGCAGGCGTCGAACGAGCCTCGATGGAGGAAACCGCGGGGTGCCCCGATGCGGT
>Ga0302314_10013178_pt1 | contig 14231 bp, 9 predicted proteins | sample III_Palsa_N2_3_FD_200533 | JGI IMG/M metagenome (GOLD analysis project Ga0302314, IMG submission 200533) | Peat permafrost microbial communities from Stordalen Mire near Abisko, Sweden - III_Palsa_N2_3 | ecosystem: Environmental > Terrestrial > Soil > Palsa > Peat permafrost | place: Sweden... | reverse complement strand
GGCCGAGGCCCCGGCCAGCAGTTGGGCCCCGGTCAGCTCCGGTCCGGCCGGACCGCTCGGCAGCAGCAGGCCGGCCAGCGCCAGGTAGGGCACGGCCGCCGCGCCGAGCGCGGTGCCCGCGCCGGCGTCGCCCATGGCCCGGGCCGCGCTGGCCGCGCCGAGCAGCAGCAGCACGCCGGTGACCGCCGCCGCGATGTCACGGAGCTGGTGCCCGCCGGGCAGCGCCAGCAGCACGAAGCCCCCCGCCAGGGCCAGCATCCCGAGGCCGACGGCCAGATGGTGCGTCAGCACCGGCCGCCAGGAGCCGCCGCGCTGCTGCAGCCCGACGGCGAGGCCGTCGATCAGGTCGTCGAAGTGGACCGGGGGCAGTTCCGCGCGGCGCGGGCGGAGGTAGAGCTCGCCCCCGTCGTGCAGGCCCAGCGCCTCCGGCGTCAGCTCCTCGTCGAGCGCGGCGCCGCCGAGGTGCTGCAGCACCCAGCCGCCGTGCTCGATGCCCTGCTCCTCCAGGTCGTCACCGGCATAGCCGACGACCGTGGGCAGCAGGTCGCCCAGCGGGATGTCGGCGGGCACCGCCAGTTCGAAGACCGACTGCGGCGCATGGAACCTCAGTCGGCACAGTGCGGCACCGGCAGTGCTGTTCACCAGGTCTCTCCCAGACAGGTCGGGCGGTTCGTCGGGCGGATCGTCGGACGGATCGACACCGGGTCGCCGATCCGCTGCGACCCCACTGGGCTGTACGTACGCGGAGGCGGAAGAAGTTCAACTGAACCGTGCACGGGCCCGCATCCGTGGTCCGAGTGGACGGCCGTCCTCCGAACCGACGGTCGCGGCAGGCGAGTGAGGAGCTCTTCGTTGAGCACGGTGCAGGTCAATCGCACGGCCCGGCGGCCCGGACCGGTCATGCCGGACGGGGAGATCCAGCTCCAGGAGCCGCCGAGTCTGCCCGAGTCGCAGGGCGGCATGTCGAGCATGATCAGCATGGCCCCGATGGCGCTGAGCTCGCTGTCGATGGTGGTCATGTTCCTCAAGCCCGGCGGCAGCAGTGGCGCGATGACCTATGTCGGCATCGGGATGATGGCGCTGTCGGCGGTCGGCATGCTGCTGACCCAGCTGATCCGCGGCTCCAGCGACCGCAAGAAGCAGGTGCGCAGCGAGCGCCGCGACTACCTGCGCTACCTCTCGCAGATCCGCCGCCAGGTCAGGGCCGCGACCGAGCAGCAGCAGCTCGCGCTGGCCTGGCGGAACCCGGCCTCGCCGGAGCTGTGGTCGCTGGTCCGCACCTCCCGGCTGTGGGAACGGCGGGCGACCCACCCCGACTTCGGCGACGTCCGGATCGGCACCGGTCCGCAGCGGCTGGCGAAGCGGCTGGCGCCGCTGGCGACCAAGCCGGTCGAGGACCTGGAGCCGCTCTGCGCCCACGCCCTGCGCCGCTTCATCCACGCGTACAACAATGTCGCCGACCAGCCGATCGCGATCTACCTGCGCGGCTTCTCCCACCTGCTGCTCCGCAGCGACGACCGGGCGGCGGCCCAAGCGATGGCCCGCTCGATGGTGGCCCAGCTCTCGGTCTTCCACGCCCCCGACGAACTGCGGATCGCCGTGGTCACCGGTCCCGAGCAGCGGGACTCCTGGGAGTGGGTCAAGTGGCTGCCGCACGCCCAGCATCCGGGCGACACCGACGGCGCCGGCGCGGTGCGACTGGTCGCGGGCACCGTCGCCGAGGTCGAGCAGCTGCTCGGCGACGAGTTCCTGGGACGTCCGCCCTACGAGCCCGACTCCGTGCCGACCAGGGAGGAGCCCTTCACCGTCCTGGTCCTGGACGGCGCGAAGGCCGCCCCCACCACCCGGGCCGCGCTGGCCGGCTACCGCAACGCGATCGTCATCGACCTCGGTGACGCGCTGGAGTGGAAGCACTCGCGGTTCACCCTACGGCTGCGGGTCGAGAAGGGCCGGCTGGCGATGGTCGGCGCCGACCGCAACCGCAAGGACGAGATCACCGAGCTGGGCCGCCCGGACGCGCTGGCCGTCCCGACGGCGACCCGGCTGGCCGCGCTGATGGCCCCCTACCGGGTCGGCGACGCCACCGTCGCCGCCGAACCGCTCGCCGCCGACTTCGACCTGACGGCGCTGCTGGGCATCAACGACCTGCACCAGCACGACGTGGCGCAGCTCTGGGCCAAGCGCAACCTGAACAACAAGCTGCGGGTGCCGCTGGGGCTCGGCGGCGACGGCAAGCCGGTCGACCTGGACCTCAAGGAGTCCGCCCAGGGCGGCATGGGCCCGCACGGCATGCTGATCGGCGCGACCGGCTCCGGCAAGTCCGAGCTGCTCCGGACGCTGGTGCTGGCGCTGGCGATCACCCACTCCTCCGAGGTGCTGAACTTCGTCCTGGTCGACTTCAAGGGCGGCGCGACCTTCCTCGGTCTGGACGCCCTGCCGCACACCTCGGCAGTGATCACCAACCTGGCCGACGAGGCCTCCCTGGTCGACCGGATGCGCGACGCGCTGCACGGCGAGATGGTCCGCCGGCAGGAGCTGCTGCGCGCGGCCGGCAACTACGCCTCGCTGCTGGACTACGAGACCGCCCGCGCCGCCGGGACCCCGCTGGAGCCGCTGCCGACGCTGTTCGTGGTGGTCGACGAGTTCAGCGAACTGCTGGCCGCGCACCGCGACTTCATGGAGCTGTTCGTGATGATCGGCCGCCTCGGCCGCTCGCTCGGCGTGCACCTGCTGCTCGCCTCGCAGCGGCTGGACGAGGGCCGGATGAACGCCCTGGAGTCGCACCTGTCCTACCGGATCGGCCTGCGCACCTTCTCCGCGATGGAGAGCCGGGGCGTGCTCGGCGTCCCCGACGCCTACCAGCTGCCCTCGCAGCCCGGCAACGGCATCCTGCGCAGCGACATCTCCACGCTGACCCGGTTCAAGGCCGCCTACGTCTCCGGCCCCTACCAGCCCAAGCGCCGCCCCCGGCAGCAGGCCGTGGTCGCGGGCCAGGTCGTCCCCTACGGCACCGAGTACGTGGCGCCCCGTCACCTCCCGGCCGAGGTCGAGCCGGCGCACGAGGACGCCCTCGCGTCCGGCACGCTGCTGGACATCGCCGCCGCCAAGCTCTACGACGTCGGCCCCCCGGCCTACCAGGTCTGGCTGCCGCCGCTGGACGTCCCGCCGACCCTGGACGAGCTGCTGCCGCCGCTCACCCCGCACCCCCAGTACGGGCTGACCACCCACGGCTGGGCCGGGCGCGGCGCGCTGACGGTGCCGGTCGGCGTCGTCGACCGGCCGTTCCACCAGCTGCGCGACCTGATGATGGCGGACCTCTCCGGCGCCGGCGGCCATGTCGGCATCGCCGGCGCGCCGCAGAGCGGCAAGAGCAACCTGCTGCGCACCCTGATCACCGGCCTCGCGCTCACCCACACCCCGGCCGAGGTGCAGTTCTACTGCCTGGACTTCGGCGGCGGCACCCTCTCGGCGCTGCGCGACCTGCCGCACATGGGCGGCGTCACCGGACGCCACGACGGCGAGCGGGTGGTCCGCACCGTGGCCGAGGTCGCCGGGATCATCGCCCGACGGGAGAAGTCCTTCGCCGAGATGGGCGTCGACTCCATCGCCACCTTCCGCCGGATGCGCGCCGAGGGCCGGCTCCCCGAGGAGACCCACGGCGACGTCTTCCTGGTCATCGACGGGTGGAACACCCTCCGCCAGGAGTTCAACGACCTGGTGCAGCCGCTGACCCTGCTCTCCCAGCGCGGCATCAACTACGGCGTCCACCTGGTCATCGCCACCACCCGCTGGGGCGAGATCGCCAGCGGGCTGCGCGACCAGCTGCAGACCCGCTTCGAGCTGCGGCTCGGCGACGCGGTCGACTCGGTGATCAACATGCGCGCCGCCGCCAAGGTCCCGAAGTCCCCCGGGCGCGGCCTCACCGCCGACCAGCTGCACTTCCTCACCGCCCTGCCCCGACTGGACGGCTCCGGCACCACCAAGGACCTCGGCGAGGGCATCGCCGACCTGGTCGACGCGGTCGCCGCACACTGGACCGGACCGCGCGCGCCGCAGGTCCGGATGCTGCCGCTGACCGTCGACGCGGCCGACCTGCCCGCCCCTCAGGGCCGGCTCCGGGTGCCGATCGGTCTGGAGGACACCGAGGTCGCGCCGCTGTGGCACGACTTCGAGGAGTCGCCGCACCTGATGATCGTCGGCGACAGCGAGTCCGGGAAGACCAACCTGCTCAAGCTGATGATCGAGCAGATCACCAGCGCCTACAGCCCCAGCGAGGCGCGGGTCATGCTGGTCGACTTCCGCCGCGAGCTCTACGAGGCCGTGCCGAAGGAGTACCGCATCGGCTACGCGGTCGCCACGGACGTGCTGCGCCAGCTCACCGACGGCGCGGCCCGGGCGATGAAGGAGCGCGTGCCCTCGGCCGACATCTCCCCCGCCCAGCTCAAGCGGCGCGACTGGTGGCAGGGCCCGGAGCTGTTCTTCATCGTCGACGACTACGAGCTGATCGCCGCCGGGACGACCGGCCACCCGTTCGCCCCGGTCCTGGACCACCTGGCCCAGGGCACCGAGATCGGCCTCCACCTGATCGTCGCGCGCGGCGCCAACGGCATCGGCCGGGCCCTGTCCGACCCGCTGCTGCGCAAGCTCCAGGAGGTCAACACCCCGGCGGTGCTGCTCTCCTGCCCGCCCTCGGAGGGCGTCATCTTCGGCAACGTCAAGCCCCGGCAGCTCCCGGTCGGCCGCGGCGTGCACATCACCCGGCGCCGCACCGTCCAGGTCCAGACAGCCCTGCTGGCCGAGCCGGAGCGGGGACCGGAGGCCGACCGATGAGCATCGGCGGGGGCGTCGGCGGGGGCGTCGCCGACAGCGGTGGGGGCGGCCCGAGGAGGCCGTCCGCCCCGGTGCCGGTCCGCGCCTGGCGGAAGGTCCGCCGCCGGCTGGAGGCCACGGCCGGGATGGTCGCCCCGCCGGTGCCGGTGGCGACCACCGGCGGCGGGCCCTCCACGCTCCGCCCGGTGGGCCCGCACTGCGTGATCGCCCCGCCCGGCGCGGAGCACGAGGCGGCGCTCGCCTCGGCGCTCGGCCGGCTGCTCCCGGTGTCCGATGCGCTGATCCTGCTCGCCGCCGCGCCGGACGCAGCCGCGGTCCTCCGCGCCGGGCTGCCGGAGCTGGCCCGGATCGCCGCCGAACGCTCGGCCGGGGTCCTGGTCCTCGCCGCCTCCGGCCTGGCCGCCGCCCTGCCCAGCGGCCGCCGCCCGGCCGAACAGATCGCGGAGCGCCTCGGGCTGCCGGTCGTCGCCCCGGACGGCCTGGTCGCGGTCGGCCTGGACGGCGCGCTCCAGGTCAGCCCCGCCGGTCCGGACCCGTACGCCCTCGCCGACTGGTGGTACTGCGCCCCGGCCACGGCCCCCGAGCCCCTCGGCCCGAGTTGGCCACCGATCAGCGAGGGCGACTGGGACGAGGAGGAGACGGCCGTCGCCCTGCTCCCCCCGGCGCCGCCCGGCTGGCTGGTCGACCCGGACAGCGCAGGCAGCCTCTGGGCCCGGCCGGAGACCACCCCAGAGGGCACCCCGGAACCCGTCCCGGACGAGCAGCGCCGCCGACTGCTGATCGTCGGCACCCCGAGCCAGCGGCTGACCGAGGACGTCTGGGACCTGCTCGACCCGATGGTGGCCGAGCTGCCCCCGGTCGAACCGGCGCTCTGGGGCCTGCGGGTCGACAGCGCGATGGACGCCGGAACCACCGCCGTCGGCCGCTTCGTCTCCCGGCGGCACGGCCTGGCCTGGCTGCCCAGGGCCACGAACACGAACCGGACGGCGGCCCAGAACTGGGCCCCGGCCACGGTGTCGGCGCTCCCCGAGGCGCAGCAGGAGGCGGAGGGCGCGGCATGGGTCCCGCCGGTGATCGAGCCGGCCACCGAGCTCGCGGTCCTGCGCGGCGGCCTCACCGCCGCGCGGGTCGATGCAGGCACCCCACTGCCCCCGGCGGTCCCCGCCCGGCCGGCGATGCCAACCGTGCCGACGACACCGACCGAACCCGTCGCACCCACCGTGCCCACGGTGCCCACGGTGCCCACGGTGCCGGCGGTGCCCACCGCACCCACCGTGCCAGCGGTGCCCACCGAACCCACCGAACCCACCGCACCCACCGCACCCACCGTGCCGGCAGTGCCCACCGAACCCACCGCACCCACCGCACCCACCGTGCCGGCAGTGCCCACCGTGCCGACCGAACCCACCGCACGCACCGTGCCGGCGGTGCCCACTGCACCGACCGAACCCTCCGCACCCACCGCGCCGGCCGTACCCACCGCGCCCACCGTGCCGGCGGTGCCCACTGCACCCTCCGCACTGTCAACACCGTTGCCCGGCTACCCGGTCCTGGCTGCGGCACCGGCTCCGCCTGCCGTGCCGGTGCCACCGCCGCTCGCCGCCCAGCCCGAGCGCGAGCCCATGCCGATACCCGAGCCGGTGCCGGTGCCCGAAGCGGAACCGGAGCCGGAGCTGGAGCCGATCCTTGCCCCGCAGCGGGTGCCCGTACTCGGCGCCGAGCCTGCACCCGAGCCCGAACGCGCGCCCGAACAGGACCCCGAGCCCGAGCCAGAACCGATCCCCGCCCCGACACGGAACCCAGTGCTCGGCGCCGAGCCCGCACGCGCGCCCGAACAGGACCCCGAGCCCGAGCCAGAACCGATCCCCGCCCCGACACGGATCCCGGTGCTCGGCGCCGACCCCGCGCCGGAGCTCGCACCCCACCCGACGCCGGTGCCCGAACCGCAGCCCGAACCGCAGCCCGAACCGGACCCCGAGCCAGAACCCACCGCGCCCGCGCCCGTACCGGCGTCCGCGTCCGCGTCCGCGCCTGGCGGATCCGTGCGGGCCTTCCCGACCGACGTGGCCGGACCCACCGCCGCCCAGGTCAGCAGCGCAGCGGACCGCACCGCGCTGAAAGCGCTGCTCGGACCGCAGTTCCAGCGCTGGGCCAGCCGCGCGGACCAGGTCGCCACCCGGCTGCCCGCGCTCCGTTCCACCATCCAGGACGACATCAAGGCCGACCTGGTCGCCGTCCTGCTGCACCACACCGCCGCCGGTGTGCCCGCCCCCGTCGCCGAACTGACCGCCGCCGCGCGCAGCGGCAGCCCGGGGCCGCTCGCCGCCTACGTCAGCTGCCTGGCGTCCGGTCTGCGCCGACTGCCCAGCCACCACGGCGCGGTGCTGCTCGGCGCTCACGTCGGTCCGGCCGTGCTCGACCACTACCGGCCGGGGACGCTGCTGCACGAACCGGCCGCCGTCTCCGGGCTGACCGCGGTCGAGGCCCGGCTCGACACCCCGGCCGAGTTCGCGATCTGGTCCACCACCGGACGTCGGACCGCCCTCTTCGGGGAACCCGGTGAGGAGGCCGTGGTCGTCTTCCCGCCCGGCACCCGCTTCTCGGTGCTGGAGGTCATCGACGCGGCCGAGGACGCGGGGACCCCGGTCCGGGTGCTGCTCCGCGAGGTGAGCCCGACCGCCCCCGCCGCCGGTGCGGACAACCCCTCCGCCTCGGCCGACTGGGACCGGAACGCCCAGGTCCGGCTGCGGTCCTGGCTGGAGCGGCGGGACGCGCTCCCCGCCGAGGAGCGACGGTCGGTGCCCCGGCCCGAGCGGTTCCGGCTCACTCCCGGCGTGGACGACGGCTGAAGGCGGGATCGGCAGGTAATCATCGGGCTCTCAGACTTCTCCCACGGCCCTCTCAGCGCCTTGCAGCACCATGAGTCAGGTGGCCGTCGCTGCTCCGCCCACAGCGGATGCACCGATCGGCCCACCGAACTGAGGAGCAGTGCATGGGGAAGCCGGAGCCGGGGAGCCGTGTCGAGCGCCAGCAAGCAGCGCGCAGACGGCGTTTCCGGAGATCCACGGCCGTCACCGTGGGCGTCGTCCTCGGCGCGGCCGCGATCGTCGGCTCGGGTACGGGTACGGACACCCGGCTGCTGCGCATCCTGGACGTCTCCAAGCGCGAGCCGATCGCCTCCTCGTCCAGTCGGCCGAGGGCCTCGACCTCGGCCTCGGCCGTCTCGTCCGGCTCGCAGTCGGCCGAACGCTCCGGCAGCGCCGCCGAGCCGAAGCCCTCGGTCAAGCCCTCGCCGACGGCCAGCCCCTCGCCGACGGCGAAGCCCGTCCCGGCCCCGCCGACCACCTCGCTCGGCGTCTCCCAGGTGCTGACCTCCGCCCAGCAGCCGGCCCAGGTCGGCGCCATCTTCTCGGGCAGCATCTCCGCCGGCCACTTCTGCACCGGGAGCGTGGTGGACAGCCCTTCCGGGAACATGATCGTGACCGCAGGGCACTGCCTCAGCCCTGGCACCACCACCAACGCCGTCTTCGTGCCCGACTACCGGGACGGTTCCGCGCCGCTCGGGGTCTGGCAGATCAGCAACGTGGTCGAGGCCTCGGCCTGGACCTCGAACCAGGACCCGGACGACGACGTCGCCTTCGCCCTGCTCAAGCCGCTGAACGGGCACACGATCGAGTCCGTCACCGGCTCCTACACTCTCGACACCGACGCCGTGAGCAGCGGCAACGTCCAGTTGACCGGCTACCCGGAGACCACCGACGAGCCGATCAGCTGCACCGGCAGCGCGAGCGGCTTCAGCGCCTCGCAGCTCCAGGTCTACTGCACCGGCTACCCGGCCGGCACCAGCGGCAGCGGCTGGATCGCCGACTACGACCCGACCACCGGCAGCGGCTCACTGGTGGGTGTGATCGGCGGCTACGAGACCGGCGGCAACACGCCGGACGTCTCCTACAGCCCGCTGTTCAACGACAACGTCCGGGTCCTCTACGACCAGGCCGTCACCCTGGCCGGCTGACCGGCGTCCGCCGACCACGACCGCCGACCACGACGAAGCGCCCGCCGGACCACCGGCGGGCGCTTCGGACGTTGTGCGTCGGATCAGACCTGCTCGGCCTTCTCCAGCGCCGAGCAGCAGGTGTTGACCAGCAGACGGGTCACCACGTACGGGTCGACGTTCGCGTTGGGGCGACGGTCCTCGATGTAGCCCTTCTTCTCGACCTCGACCTGCCACGGGATGCGCACCGAGGCGCCGCGGTCGGAGACGCCGTAGCTGTAGACGTCCCACGGGGCGGTCTCGTGGAGGCCGGTCAGTCGGTCCTGGATGCCGAAGCCGTACTGGCTCACGTGCTCCAGCACCTTCTCCTGGTCGGCGCCGAGCGACTCGCAGGCGGTGATGATGGCGTCGTAGCCCTCACGCATGGCCTTGGTGGAGAAGTTGGTGTGCGCGCCCGCGCCGTTCCAGTCGCCCTTCACCGGCTTGGCGTCCAGCGTCGCCGAGACCTCGAAGTCCTCGGCGGTGCGGTAGAGCAGCCAACGGGCGATCCACAGGTGGTCGGAGGCGGTCAGCGCGTCCACCGGGCCGATCTGGAACTCCCACTGACCGGGCATGACCTCGGCGTTGATGCCGCAGATGGCCAGACCGGCCTCGATGCAGCGGTCGAGGTGCAGCTCGACGATGTCGCGGCCGAAGACCTCGTCGGCGCCGACGCCGCAGTAGTAACCACCCTGCGCGGCGGGGAAGCCGGCCACCGGGAAGCCGAGCGGACGCTCGCCCTTGAAGAAGGTGTACTCCTGCTCGATGCCGAAGATCGCCTCCTGCGCCTCGAAGCGCTCGGCGATCGGGCGCAGCAGCGCACGGGTGTTGGTCTCGTGGGCGGTGCCGTCGGTGTTGAAGACCTCGCACAGGACGAGGACGTTGTCGCCGCCGCGAATCGGGTCCGGGCACGAGAAGACCGGCTTCAGCACGCGGTCCGACGCGTGGCCCTCGGCCTGGTTGGTGCTGGAGCCGTCGAAGCCCCAGGTGGGAAGCTCGGCGCCGTCGGCCAGAACGCGGGTCTTCGAACGAAGCTTGGCGGTCGGCTCGGTGCCGTCGATCCAGATGTACTCAGCCTTGAAGCTCACGGGCGGCATTCCTCGCGGTGGGGTGGGAACTTAGCGGTGACGTGGCGCGGTGCTCCGCGTCACTGGGGAGGTCCGCTGTCCTGATGGCAAGGAGAATCACAGACCGCAATTTCCCGCCTGTTGCCCATGTGTGAACGGCAGGTTAACCGGCCTCATTCGTGCTACAGGTCACATGAACAGCCAGTACACCCCTGTTTAGCCGTCTCCCGACCCGCCCCGTTCACCGCCTCCGGCGGCCCCGCCACCGGCCGCAGGAGCAGTCGCACTGTCATGAGCACATCGTCAGCGTCCCTCATCCCGACGCCGTCGGCGCCTCACGCCTCGTCCGTCACGCCCTGGTGAACGCCAGCGAGACATTGTGCCCGCCGAAGCCGAAGGAGTTGGACACCGCCGCCTCCCAGGCCCCTCGGCGCGGCTCCGCCCTGACAAGATCGAGTCCGACCTTCGGATCCGGGCTGTCCAGATTGCGGATGGCCGGGACCACGCCGTCCCGCAGCGCCAGCACCGCCGCCGCCGCACCCAACGCACCTGCCGCGCCCAACAGGTGACCGGTCATCGACTTGGTCGCGGTCACCACCGGGTGCAGTCCCAGCGCGGCGGCGACGGCGTCGGCCTCCACCTGGTCCCCGGCCGGTGTCGAGGTCGCATGCGCATGGACGTGCCCGATGTCCCTGGGGGCCAGTCCGCCGTCGGCCAGCGCCTGCCGGATCGCCCGGACCTGCCCGTGCATGTCGGAGGCGGTGATGTGCATCGCGCTGGAGGTGACCCCGGCCCCGGCCAGCAGCGCGTGGACCCGGGCGGACCGGGCCCGCGCCAGGTCCGCCCGCTCCAGCACCAGCACCGCCGCACCCTCCCCCAGCACGAAGCCGTCCCGGTCCAGGTCGAACGGCCGCGAGGCGGCAGCCGGGTCGTCGTTGCGCGTGGACAGCGCCGTCATCTGCGCGAAGCCGGCCAGCGGCAGCGGATCGACACAGGCCTCCGTCCCGCCGACGACGACCACGTCGGCCCGGCCCCAGCGGATCAGGTCCAGCCCCAGCGCCACCGCCTCAGCGCCGGAGGAGCAGGCACTGGCGGGTGTCCGGGCGCCGCCGAGCGCACCCAGGTCGATGCTGACCCAGGCGGCCGGCCCGTTCGGCATCATCATCGGCACCGCATAGGGCGAGACCTTGCGGGGGCCGAAGGCCTCCAACAGATCGTCCTGCGCGAGCAGCGAGTGCGCCCCGCCGATCCCGGTGCCGATGACCACGGCCAGCCGCTCCGGGTCCACGTCGGGTCGCCCGGCGTCCGCCCAGGCCTCGCGGGCGCAGACCAGGGCGAGTTGCTCGCTGCGGTCCAGCCGCCGGGCCTCGACCCGGGGCAGCACCGTCTCCGGCCCGACCAGACAGCAGGCGGCGATCCGGGCGGGCAGCTGCTCCGCCCAGGCGTCGGGAAGCAGCCGGACCCCGGAACGCCCGGCCAGCATGGCCGCCCAGGTGCTCGGCAGGTCACCGCCCAGCGGGGTGCTCGCGCCCAGCCCGGTGACCACGACCTCGATCGTCCCACTGCCCATCCGTGTGCTCCCGCTCCGGAGAAACCAGACATACCGGCCCTGGAAGCCTGACACGCGGAGGCCGCCCGCCCCGGCAACGCGGCACGGCAAGTCGCTCCGCCCTTCGGCACGTCAGCCGGGCGCCACCACCACGTCGCTCCAGTCCGTCCCCAGCGGCTCGGCCACCGCGCTGCCCGCGCTCGCCGCCGCCAGCCAGGCCGCGAACTCCGCCGCGCGCCCGTCCGGGACGCCCACCTCGATCACCACTCCGGTGGCGGTGTAGTCCAGGTCGCGCACCGGATAGCCGGCCGCCCGCAGCTCGTTCTCCAGCCGCCCGGCCCGCACATGGTCGGTCGCGACCGCGACCACCTCGACCCGTCGCCGCTCCACCACGACCGCCTCGTCGAGCGCCGCCGACACCGCCCCGCCGTAGGCGCGCACCAGTCCCCCGGCCCCCAGCAGCACCCCGCCGAAGTAGCGGGTGACGACCGCCACCGTGTCCGTCAGCCCCCGGCGCCGCAGCACCTCCAGCATCGGCGCGCCGGCGGTCCCGGCCGGCTCGCCGTCGTCGTTCGAACGTTCCCGGCGCGGTTGCTCGCCGACGATGAACGCCGTGCAGTTGTGCCGGGCATCCCAGTACTGCTTGCGCACCGCGGCGATGAACGCCTGCGCCTGCGCCTCGTCCTCGACCCGGGCGACGGAGCACAGGAACCGCGACTTCTTCACCTCGGTCTCGTGCAGCACCGGGTCCTTGACGGTGAGGTAGGGGACCGCCTGTCGTGCAGCCACTGCCGCTCAGCTCCCGGACCGGGCCTGCGTGGTCCGCAGCCCGTCGCAGAGCATCCGGGCGAGCCGCCCGGGCGCCGCGCCCGCCACCCGGGCCCGCTCCGCCGCGACCGCACCGCCGACGACGGCAGGCAGGTCGGCGGCGTCGACATCCGCCCGCACCACACCGGCCTCCTGCGCCCTGACCAGCAGCTCGGCCAGGACCGCGCGCAGCGCGCCGGCCGCACCGAGGGTCGTCTGCTGCAACTCGACCCCCGCGCCCACCAACGCCTCGGCCAGATCCATCTTCGACTCCGCATCGGCGACCATCACCGCCAGGTAGTCGAAGAAGGCCGCTCCCGGCTCCGCGCCGTCGGCGACCGCCGCCAGCGACGCCCGGCCGAGCTCGGTCAGCGCCTCGATCCGGTCGGTCACCACCGCCTCGAACAACGCCTCCTTGGTCGGGAAGTGACGGTAGACCGTCCCGGCCCCGACCCCGGCCCGGGCCGCGATCTCGTCGAGCGGCACCGCCAGGCCCTCCTCCGCGAAGACCGCGCGCGCCGCCTCCAGCACCCGGGCGCGGTTCCGCCGCGCGTCGGCACGCATCGGCCGCGCCGGACGCCCGGCCGAGCCGGGCTGCTGCTCATGTGCGGCGGTCATGACACTCCTTGACGCAGGCTGCGGCGCACGCACCCCATAGACAAACGGGGCGAGCGTTCCGTATATTCGAATCGGGGCGAGCGTTCCGATTATAGAGCCCCCCTTCCTCCACCACGCCCACCAGCCGGAGCAACCATGTCCACGCACACCCGCACCCCGCGCGAGACCGTCGAACTCCTGATCCGCATCACCGCCGAGGGCGACCGCTCGCAGCTCGCCGACCTCTACGCCCCGGACGTCGTCATCGACATGCCGTTCACCCGACCCGGCTTCCCCGGCCGCACCGAGGGCAACGACTCGATGCGCACCCGGATGAAGGCCGTCAGCGGCCTGTGGAGCTACGAGTCCGTCGACGGCGTGGTGATCCACGAGACCGCCGACCCGGAGGTGGTCATCGCCGAATTCCGCGTCCACGGTCGAATCACCGCAGGCGGAGAGCAGTTCACCCTGACGTACATCATGGTGAGCCGCGTCGTCGACGGCCTCATCGTCTCCTCTCGCGACTACGGCAACCCACTGGAGAGCGAGGTGCTGCTCGCCGCCCTCCCCCGCCCGCTCGACGCCTGAGCCCCGCTGGGCCGACACCGGAAACCGCCCTGCACTACCCTCCTGACCCATGGATCTTGAAGCCGCCGAAGCGTACGCAGTCCAATGGGCCGAGGACTGGAACTCCCACGACCTCGAACGAATCCTCTCCCACTACACCGAGGACGTCGCCTGGGCCTCGCCCACCATCGTCCGCGTGATGAACGACCCCAGCGGTGAACTCCACGGCAAGGACGCGCTGCGCGCCTACTTCTCCTTCGCCATGGAGCAGATGACCGACCTGCACTTCGTGGTCGAGCACGTCCGCGCCGGCGTGAACTCCATCGTCATCGGCTACCGCAACGAACGCGGCATCCCCGTCAGCGAGGTGCTGACCTTCCGCGACGGCCTCGTCTGCCAGGGCTTCGGCGCCTACGGTCGCGCACACAAGGCATAGCCCCCGGCGGCTCCGTCGTCCAGTGTCCGGACATGCCGAAGAGCCCCCTGACCGATGGTCAGGGGGCTCTTCGATAAAGGTTGTTCGGCGGCGTCCTACTCTCCCACAGGGTCCCCCCTGCAGTACCATCGGCGCTGTGAGGCTTAGCTTCCGGGTTCGGGATGTAACCGGGCGTTTCCCTCACGCTATGACCACCGAAACACTATGAAGATATCGACAACACGCTGCCGGAAGCAGGGGTCGTTTCTTCAGAACAACACAGTGGACGCGTAGCAACTATGGACAAGCCCTCGGCCTATTAGTACCGGTCAGCTCCACCCCTCACAGGGCTTCCACATCCGGCCT
>Ga0302314_10013177_pt1 | contig 14231 bp, 13 predicted proteins | sample III_Palsa_N2_3_FD_200533 | JGI IMG/M metagenome (GOLD analysis project Ga0302314, IMG submission 200533) | Peat permafrost microbial communities from Stordalen Mire near Abisko, Sweden - III_Palsa_N2_3 | ecosystem: Environmental > Terrestrial > Soil > Palsa > Peat permafrost | place: Sweden... | reverse complement strand
CCTGCGTCAACGCCTGCAGCATCTCCCCCGCCGTCGGCACCGGCCGCGGTGCATCGGCGGCCAACGGCCGCCACAGGTTCGAGCGCACGATCGCTCGCGAACACTGGAAGTACGCCGCCTCCACGGCGATCACCAGCACGCACTTGGGTGCGCTGTCGTTGACGGCGAAGCGTTGCAACAACGCAGGCTCGGTGCTGATCGTCGCGCGTCCGTTCACGCGCAAGGTCTCGCCCACGCCGGGGATCAGGAACAGCAACGCGACGCGCGGATCGCCCACGATGTTGCGCAGGCTGTCGACGCGGTTGTTACCGCGACGCTCGGGCAGCAGCAAGGTGCGCTCGTCGCGCACTTCGACGAAACCGGCCGCGTCGCCGCGCGGCGACGCATCCAGTCCTTGCGGGCTGCACGTGGCCAGCACCGCGAACGGCGAGGCCTTGATGAGCGCCTGATAGTGCGGGTGCAGGAACGGCACCTCCTTGCGCAGGGAGGCCTCGCCGACCGGCCCGAACAAGGCCTCGAGTTCGGCGATCGATTCGATGAGGTGCGGGCGAGTGGTGGAGGTCATGATCAGGCCTGCGGAGGTTGAAGCCACAAACGACAAGGGCCCGCCGAGGCGAGCCCTTGAGAAACCGCATCGTCGCGCGCAACGACGAGCACGCTCCTCACTGCTCGGCGTTGCGCTTGATCAGCGTCTCGATCGCGATGCCGTCGTAGTCCTCGAACGGCTGGTGGATCCACGGGCTGGTGGGCAGCACTTCGACGAAGTAGTCGGGCGTGTAGGTGGAGATCGCCTTGGTCCACAGCACCGCGGAGCGCAGCTCGCTGATGGCCGGCAGGCCGCGCAGGCGCTCGGCCACCGCAGCCAGCGTGACGCCGGAGTCGGCCAGGTCGTCCACCAGCAGCACGCGGCCCGAGAGCTCGCCGCGCGGCAGCGTGATGTACTTGGCCAGGTCCAGTCGGCCCTGGATCGTGCCGACCTCCGCGCGGTAGGAGCTGGTGGACATGATGGCCAGCGGCTTGTCGAAGATGCGCGAAAGCATGTCACCCGGGCGCATGCCGCCGCGCGCCAGGCACAGGATCTGGTCGAACTGCCAGCCGGAGGCATGCACCTTCAGCGCGAGGCGTTCGATCAGTTGGTGGTACTCACCCCAGGAGATGTACAGGTGCTTGCCGTCGTCAGTGAGCATCGTGTTCTCTCGTGTTCAACGGTACGGGTGGCGCAGGAGGATGGTGTGATCGCGGTCCGGGCCGGTGGACACCATGTCGATCGGCGCACCGATCAACTCCTTCACCCGCTCGAGATAGCGGCGCGCGTTCAGCGGCAGTTGATCCCATTCGGTCAGGCCGAAGGTCTTCTCCGACCAGCCCGGGTACGTTTCATAGATCGGCGCGCAGCGCGCCACGTCGTCGGCATCGCTGGGCAGGATGTCGACGTCCTGGCCGTCGAGCTTGTAGCCGATGCAGACCTTGATCTCGGCGAGGCCGTCCAGCACGTCCAGCTTGGTGATGCACAGGCCGGAGATGCCGTTGATGATGATCGCGCGCTTGAGCGCGGCAGCGTCGAGCCAGCCGCAGCGGCGGGCGCGGCCGGTGACGGTCCCGCGCTCCTGGCCGACGACGGACAGGTGGTGGCCCACGCCGCCCTCTTCCAGGATGTCGAGCTCGGTCGGGAACGGGCCCGAGCCGACGCGCGTGGTGTAGGCCTTGGTGATGCCCAGGATGTAGTGCAGCATGCCCGGCCCCAGGCCCGTGCCGGCGGCGGCGTTGCCGGCCACGCAGTTGCTGGAGGTGACGAACGGGTAGGTGCCGTGGTCGATGTCCAGCAGCGTGCCCTGCGCGCCCTCGAACAGCAGCTTCGCGCCGGCCTGGTGGGCCTTGTGCAGCGCGTAGCCGACGTCGGCCATCATCGGCTTGATCAGCTCGGCGACCTTCATCGCCTGGTCATAGATCGGCTGGAACTCGAGCGGCTCGGCCTTCAGGCGCAGCAGCGTCGCGTTGTGCACTTCCAGCAGCTCGCGCAGCTTGCGGGCGAAGCGCTCCGGGTGCTTCAGGTCCTGCACGCGCAGCGCGCGGCGCGCCACCTTGTCTTCGTAGGCCGGGCCGATGCCCTTGCCCGTGGTGCCGATCTTGCCGTCGCCGCAGGCCTCGCGCTCGGCCTCGCGTGCCTTGTCCACGGCCACGTGGAACGGCATGATCAGCGGGCAGGCTTCGCTCACGAACAGGCGCGAGCGCACGTCCAGGCCGATCTTTTCCAGGCGCTCGATCTCGGACAGCAGGTGGGTGGGGTCGACCACCACGCCATTGCCGATGTAGCAGTTCACGCCGTCGCGCATCACGCCCGACGGAATCAGCTGCAGCGCGGTCTTGATGCCCTTGATGACCAGCGTGTGGCCGGCGTTGTGGCCGCCCTGGAAACGGACGACGCCTTGCGCGTGGTCGGTCAGCCAGTCGACGACCTTGCCCTTGCCCTCGTCGCCCCATTGGGTGCCGACGACGACGACGTTGCGGCCGCGCGAGATGGTGGAGGTGTTGCCTTGTTGCATGGGGTCGGGAATCAGGGGGTGGAAGTTCGACGGCCGATGAAGACCGATGACGCGGGTGCGGCTGGAGGCGGCTTCAGGCGGGTGCGAGCGTGCGCAGGGTCCACTCGTTGTCGACGGCGACCAGCTCGCGGTCGCAGGCGAATTCCTGCATCTCGTGGTCATGCCCCGGCAAGGCGCACACCACCGTTTCGTTGTCGGCGCGCAGTGCGCGGATGGCCGCACGCAGGCCGGCGTCCTCGCTCCACGGCGCGCGGATGGCCGCGCGCAGCGGCGCCGCCGGCATCGCCGCCGACAGCTGGCGCAGGTCCAGGCTGAAGCCGACGGCCGGGCGATTGCGGCCGAACACCGCACCGACCTCGTCGTAGCGCCCGCCGCGCAGCAGCGCGTCGGTGGAGCCGGTGGCATAGACAGAGAAGCGCACGCCGCTGTAATACGCGTAGCCGCTCATGTCGGACAGGTCGAAGCCGACTTCAATCGTGGGATGCGCGGCGCGCAGATGGCGGCCCAGCCAGGCCAGGTCGTCCAGCGCGGCGGCGATGGCCGGGTGCTGCGGCAGGCGGCGGCGCGCCTCGTCCAGCACCTCGATGCCGCCGTACAGATCCAGCAGCGTCAGCAGGGCTTCGCGCGTGGCGGCCGAGCAGCCCGCGCTGAGCGTCTCGACCGCACTGCGGTCCTTCAGCGTGAGGGCGGCGACGATCTCGGTGAAAGACGCCGGCGCCCTGCCTTCGGCGGCCAGGATGCTGCGCACGATGCGCGCGTCGCCCATGTCCAGCACGAGCGAGCCGACGCCGGCGGCGGCCAGGCCGTCGAGCGCCAGGTCCTGCACCTCCAGGTCGGCCTCGAGCCCGGCGTGGCCGTAGATCTCGGCGCCGAACTGCAGCGGCTCGCGGGTGGCCAGCGGACGATCCGGGCGGGCGTGCAGCACCGGGCCGCAATAGCACAACCTCGCCACGCCCTGGCGATTCAACAGGTGCGCATCGATGCGGGCGACCTGCGGCGTGGTGTCGGCGCGAACACCCAACATGCGGCCGCTCAGCTGGTCGACCAGCTTGAAGGTCTTCAGGTCGAGCGCATGTCCGGTACCGGAGAGCAGCGATTCGAGATGCTCCAGCATCGGCGGGATCACCAGCTCGAAACCATAGCTGCGGGCCAGGTCGAGCAGCTTTCGCCGCAATTCCTCGATGCGCCGCGCTTCGGACGGCAGGACATCGGCGATGTGCTCGGGCAGTAGCCAAGCAGACGTCATGAGAATGCTGAGGGGGTTAAAACCGGGATTGTACCGATGTGTCCGCGCCGGGCGAACGAATGTTTCATGCCGGGCGGCACGCTGGCGGGTGGCAGCAACGCCTCATTGGCGAAGCCTGCCTTCGCAAGCCCGTTCTCAGGGCCCGAAAACGAGCAGGACGACGATACCGACGGCCAGGCTGGACAGCCCCAGCAGCCTGATCTGGGCGTCGCTCATCTGCAGCGCCCGCTCGAACACCCGGCGCCACGCGCCGGGGTTCAGGAACGGCAACAGCCCCTCGAAGATCAACACCAGCGCAATGGCACTGGCCAGGAGCACGCCCACCGCCTCAATGTTTCTTGGCAGGGGCCGCGGCGTCACTGGAGCCGGCGCCGGCTGAGCCACGCATCGCCTTGAAGAAGTCGGTGCTGGTGTCGATCACCATCACGTCCGACTTGCTGTGGAAGCTGGCGCGGTAGGCCTCGAGGTTGCGATAGAACTGCGCGAACTTCGGATCGCGGCCGAAGGCGTCGCCGTAGATCTGCGTGGCTTGCGCGTCGGCGTCGCCCTTGGTCTTCTGGGCGTCCAGCGTGGCCTGGGCGACGATCACCGACACCTGCTTGTCCGCATCGGCGCGAATCTGCTCCTTGACGGCTTCGCCCTCGGCGCGCAGCTGGTTGGCCACCTGCTTGCGTTCCGAGATCATGCGGTTGTAGACCGAGTTGGTGACGTCGGGGACGAAGTCGACGCGCTTGATGCGCACGTCGATGATCTCGATGCCGAATGGCTTCGATTCCGCCACCAGCCGTGCCTTCACGTTCTGCATGATCTGCGCGCGCTCGTCCGCCAGGACGCCGCGCACCGTGTGCTTGGTCACCTCCTCGTTGAACGCGGCCTGGGCCACGGCGGCCAGGCGGTTCTCGAGATTGCGCTGCTCGACGCCGTTGTTGCGGATGAACTGGCGCGGGTCGCTGATGCGCCACTTCACCAGCCAGTCGATCACCAGGCTCTTCTTCTCGGCCGTGAAGATGGCGCTCGGCGAGGGGTTGTCCAGTGTCTGGATGCGCTTGTCGAGCATCGACACCGTCTGCACCACCGGCCAGTTGAAGTTCAGGCCCGGCTCGGTGATCACTTCCTTGATCTCACCGAAGGTCTTGATGACGGCCACCTGGCGCTGGTCGACGATGAACAGCGACGACGAGACCAGGAGGATCGCGACGATGGCGACGCCGATGGCGAGGAATATCTTGTTCATGATGCGGCTCCTCAACGGCTGTCGCGATCGCGGCTGCGCGCGTTGTCGCGCGAGCGAGGATCAGTGTTGGAGGAATTCGGATCGACCGGCAAGACTGTGACCGTGGCGGTGGTGCCCGCATCGGCCGTGCTCGGCGCGGCAGCGGCCGCAGCGTTGGCGGCGGCAGCCTGGGTGAGCTTGTCGAGCGGCACCTGGATCAGGTTGGTGCCGCCATGCGTATCCACCATCACCTTGGTGACGTGGGAATACACATCCTGCATCGCGTCGATGTACATGCGGTCTCGCGTGACGCCAGGCGCCTTCTGGTACTCGGCATAGATCGCCTTGAAACGATCGGAATCGCCCTCGGCGGCGTTGACGATGCGCGCCTTGTACGCCAACGCGTCCTCGCGCAGGCGGGCGGCGTCGCCCTGGGCGGCGGGAATCACGTGGTTGGCGTAGGCCTGGCCCTCGTTCTTCAGGGCGTCGCGATCGACGCCGGCCTTGACCACGTCGCTGAACGCCGCGGTGACCTGCTCGGGCGGGTTCACGCTCTCGATGTTGACGTTGTTGATCAGGATGCCCGCGTCGAGCGTGTCGAGCTGCGCCTGGATGGACTTGACGAGCGACGCCGTCAGCGCGCCGCGCTGCTCGAAGATCACCGAGTCGATGCGGCTCGAGCCCACGATCTCGCGCACGGCCGATTCGGACGCCTGCACCACGGCTTCGCGCGGGCTCTTGTTCTCGAACAGGAACGCGCGGGCGTCCTTCAGGCTGTACTGCACGCTGAAGCGCACGTCGACGATGTTCTCGTCCTGGGTCAGCATCGCGGAGTCACGCAGGCCCGTGGAGGGCGAGACGTTGGTGGCACCGATCTCCACCGTCTTGGTCTGCGTGAAGTCGATCGTCTCGTTGGCCTGGATCGGGTACGGCCAGCGCCAGCTCCAGCCGGCTTCCACGGTATGGCTGTACTTGCCGAACGTGGTGACGACGGCCTTCTGGCCTTCCTGGACGATGAACGAGCCGCTGAACAACCAGACGACCAGCGCGATCAGCACCACCAGCAAGGCGCCGACGCCCGCGCTGCGGGCATCCGGCTGGAAGCCGCCAGGGGTGGGTTCGCCGCCCTTCTTGCCCAGTCCGAAGAAGGACGAGAGCTTGCGCGTGAAATCGCGCCACATCTCCTCCAGGTCGGGCGGGCCGCCGTCCTGGCCCTGCGCCATGAAGGAGCCGAAGACTTTGCGCAGGAGCGCGCGCCGACGCGAAGCCGGCGCTGAGGACGAATAGGTGTTCTCGGGCATGTTCATGCTGAAGATGATGGGGACGAAATCGAATCTTTCGAGTCGCGCTCGTCATCATTGTCGTCGTAGTCGGGCCGGGTGAAACGGGCGTCGCGTTCGAAGTCTTCCTGCGGGGCGTTCTGGCTGGCGATCAGCGCGTCGGCGATGGCCTGGCGCAACGCGTCCAGCCCTTCGCCACCGAGCGCGCTGACGAAGACACGCGGCGTGCGCACGCCGCGCTCGCCTTCGATCGCGTCGACCAGGCTTTCCGGGCGCTGGGCGACGTCGAGGCGGTCGAGCTTGTTGTAGACGAGCACCTGCGGCACCTGGTCGGCGCCGATCTCGTGCAGCACGCGCTCCACCTCGTCGCGCTGCTCCTGGAGCAGCGGGCTGGCGGCGTCGATCACGTGCAGCAGCAGGTCGGCGTCGGCCGCCTCCTGCAGCGTGGCGCGGAAGGCCTCGACCAGCTTGTGCGGGAGATCGCGGATGAAACCCACGGTATCGGACAGCGACACCGAGGTGTCCACCTGCTGCAGGTACATCGAGCGGGTGGTGGTGTCGAGCGTGGCGAACAGCTGGTTGGCGACGTAGGTGTCGGCCTTGACGAGCGCGTTGAACAGCGTCGACTTGCCGGCATTGGTGTAGCCCACCAGCGAGACGCGGAAGGTGCCGCTGCGCTCGCGCGACTTGCGCTGCGTCTGGCGCTGCTTCTTCACCTTCACGAGCCGCTCCTTGACCTGCTTGATGCGCTCGCTGATCATGCGCTTGTCGAGCTCGATCTGCGATTCGCCCGGGCCGCCGCGCACGCCGGTGCCGCCTTGCTGGCGTTCCAGGTGGCTCCAGCGCCGCACCAGCCGCGTGGACAGGTATTGCAGCCGCGCCAGCTCCACCTGCAGCTTGCCTTCATGGCTCTTGGCGCGGGCGGCGAAGATCTCCAGGATCAGCGCCGTGCGGTCCGCCACGCCGACCCCGAGATGCTTCTCGAGATTGCGTTGCTGAGCGGGCGACAGCGCCTGGTCGAACAGCACGCCTTGCGCGCGGTGCGCCAGCACCAGTTCCTTGATCTCGTCGGCCTTGCCGCTGCCCACGAACAGCGCCGGATCGGGTGCCTTGCGCTTGCACGTGACGCGGGCGACGGGGATGTCGTCCGCGGACTCGGCCAGCAGCGCCAGTTCGTCGAGCGTGGGGTCGAAGGACGAGCCGCGGCCGAAGTCGACGCCCACGAGGATCACGCGTGGCGGCTCTCCATGGGTGGAGGCGCCTTGCTGAGGTCCGCGTGCGTCTTGAGAGGCGTCGTAAGTCAACGCGATGCCGGTGCGAGCGCACCGCGCATGGACTCAGGGTGGAGCCCCACCGTCATTCGGGTGCGTCACCCGCGTGGAAGTTCACCGCGCGGCCCGGCACCACCGTGGAAATGGCATGCTTGTAGACCATCTGGGTGACGGTGTTGCGCAGCAGGACCACATACTGGTCGAACGATTCGATGTGGCCTTGCAGCTTGATGCCGTTGACCAGATAGATCGACACCGGAACATGCTCCTTGCGCAGCAGGTTCAGGAAGGGGTCTTGTAGGAGTTGCCCTTTGTTGCTCACGATATTCTCCGTGTTGAAAGTACGTGTGTTGGAAGAGAGTTCACGTTATCACACGCGACATCCCACCCGCCGGTCTACGGGTTAACTTTATTCTTCTTTGTCTGTGAATGGGTTACGGCCCGATCGCATCTCGATCTTGAGCGGCGTGCCCACCAGCTTGAAATAGTCGCGGAAACGCCCTTCCAGGAAGCGCTTGTACGCATCGGTGACGTGGTCCAGCGAGTTGCCGTGCACCACGATGACGGGCGGATTCATCCCGCCCTGGTGCGCATAGCGCATCTTGGGGCGATACATGCCGTCGCGGCGCGGTTGCTGGTGCTCGACGGCGTCCATCAGCAGGCGCGTGAGCACCGGTGTGGACATCTTGCGATTGGCCGACGCATGCGCGTCGGCAATGTTCTTCCACAACGGCCCGAGACCCTGGCGCTTGAGCGCGGAAATGTTGATCACCGGGGCGAACTTCAGGAACGCGAGGCGCGACTCGATCGAGCGGTCCAGCATCTCGCGCTGGTAGCCGTCGACGGCGTCCACCTTGTTGATGGCGATCACCACCGCACGCCCGGAATCCAGGATGTAGCCCGCGATGTGGGCGTCCTGGTCGGTGACACCCTGCGTGGCGTCGAGCAGCAGCACGACGACGTTGGCGTCGGCGATCGCCTGCAGCGTCTTGATGACCGAGAACTTCTCGATCGCCTCGAACACCTGCCCCTTGCGGCGCAGGCCGGCCGTGTCGATCAGCTCGAACTTCTGGCCGTCGCGCTCGAACGGCACCATGATGGCGTCGCGCGTGGTGCCGGGCATGTCGAACGCCACCAGGCGCTCCTCGCCCAGCCAGGTGTTGATCAGCGTGGACTTGCCCACGTTGGGGCGGCCGGCCACGGCCAGGCGGATCGGGCGATCCATCGCCGACGCGCCGAATTCGTCCGCCTCGGCCTCTTCGGCGTGGCCTTCCAGCGCCGCGTCGAGCAGGCTGCGGATGCCCTGCCCGTGCGCAGCCGAGATCGGATGCAGCTCGCCCATGCCGAGTTCGTGGAACTCGTTGAGCATGGGCGACTCCTGCATGCCCTCGGCCTTGTTGACCGCGATCAGCACGTTCTTCTGCGCGGTACGCAGGTAGCGGGCGATGTCGTGGTCCTGGGCCGACAGGCCGGCGCGCACGTCGACCACGAAGACGACCACGTCGGCCTCGGCCACGGCCTGGCGCGTCTGGCGCGCCATCTCCTTGACGATGCCGGTGGTGGAATCGGGCTCGAAGCCGCCGGTGTCGACGACGATGAACTCGATGCCGTTGTGGCGGCCGTCGCCGTAGTGGCGGTCGCGCGTCAGGCCCGCGAAGTCGGCGACGATCGCGTCGCGCGTCTTGGTCAGCCGATTGAACAGCGTCGACTTGCCGACGTTGGGTCGGCCGACGAGTGCAATGACGGGTTTCACGCGGAAAAACTCCTGGTCGGTCGCAAGATGGAGATCATTCCGGGCTGAACGCGTAGACGGCGCCGTCCTGCGTCGTCACGGCCAGCGTGTTGCCGGCACGCACCGGGGCACCGACGATCGGCGATCCGTTGGTCGGCAGGCGCAGCAGCGGCGAGCCGGTGGCGCGGTCGAGGAAGTGCACGTAGCCTTCCAGGTCGCCGAACACCAGCACCTTGCCGATGGGCAGCATGCCGCTCAGCTTGCGGTTCTGGAACTTGTCGCTGAGCCACACCGACTCGCCGTTCGAGCGGCGGCGCGCGCTCAGGCGGTCGCTGCCGTCGGCCGCGAACACGTAGTCCTCATCGGCGCCGAGCGCCTGGCTGCCGCCCATGTTGATCGACCACAGCGCGGTGACGCGTTCGGCGTCGACGCAACCGATGCCGTTCTGGAACGCGCGCACGCAGTACACGCTGCCCACGCGCGCGGCCGGCCCGACCAGGTCGGCCAGGCGCTCCACTTCGTTCGTGCCGCGCGGCGCGGCCACCGGCACTTCCCAGCGAACCGTGCCCGTGAGCGGATCCAGCGCCGTCAGGCGCGCGCCGAGGCCGAACAGCAGGGTGTCCTGCCAGGCGGTCAGCACGCCGGCCTGCGACAGCGTCAGGGCATCGCCCGCGCGCGCATAGACCCACAGCTTCTTGCCGTCGAGGGCGTCGAATGCCTGAACCGAGCGATCCACACCCAGCACGAACACGCGCTCGCCGGCCACGAACGGGGCCGTGACGACCGGGCTGTCCAGATGCTGGCGCCAGCTGATCTTGCCGCCATCGAGCGTCACCAGGTCGCCGTCACGGGTGACGACGGCGGTGAAGCGGCCGTCGGTGCCGACGCCGGTGGACAGGCGTCCGCCTGCATCCGCGCGCCAGTTTTCCTTGCCGGTGGCGGCGTCCACCGACACCAGCGCGCCGTTGAGCGCGCCGATGACGAAGTTGTTGCCGGCCGCCGCCACGCCCTGCGGGCCGAAGCCGACATTGCCGGTCAGGCTGTTGAGCGGGCTGAAGCTGGCCAGGGTCAGTTTCCAGACCTCGTGGCCGGTGATCTTGGCCTCGAGCGGCTCCAGCGGCGTGGGCTTGGGCGCATCGCTCGAGCAGCCGGCTACCAGCGCGGTCGCTGCGATCACGGCTGCAGCTGCCAGCGTGGCCAGCGAGCGCGCGCGGACGGTCATCGCGGCCTTCATTGCGCGGCTCCCGATGCGACGTCGGACGCGGCAGAGGCCGCCGGAGCGGCGCCGAGCGCGGTCAGCTTGGCATCCACGAGGATGCGGTACTGCGTGGCTTCCGGGAAGCCGTCGTACGCGGTCTTGTAGGCCTTGATGGCAGCGTCCTTCTGGCCCTGGGCCAGGTCGATGTCGCCGCGGCGGTCGGACACCAGCGCAGCAAACGAGGCCGGCTTCACCAGCGCGAGCTGCTTGAGGGCGTCGTCATACTTCTTCGCGTCGGCCAGCAGCCCGGCAAGGCGCATGTGGGCGACGGCGGCGTTCTCGTCGTTGCCGTTGTCGGCCACCCACTGCAGGTTGGCCGTGGCGTTGACCGCGTCGCCCTTGTCGGCCTGCGTCTTGGCCGTGAGCAGCGCGCCGAGTTGCGCGTAGGTGGTCTTGGGGGCCTTGGCCTTCATGTCGCCCAGGATCTGCGCGGTGCGCTTGGCGTCTCCGGACGCGGCCGCGGACTGCAGCTCGCCGTACATGGTGCTCGCCAGGCTCGCCAGGTCGCGCTCGCGCTTCATCCAGAAGTTGTAGCCTGCGAACGCGGCCAGCAGCAGCGTGACCGTCCACGTGATCAGGTTGCCGTAGCTGGCCCAGAACGCCTTGAGGGCGTCGACCTGTTCTTGTTCCTGGAGATCGAGTTGTTGTGCCATCGGGGAGTCGGTCTATCTTGAAAACGGAAGAACGCCTGCGACAAGGGCCGCGAGCGAGGGAAGACGGCGCCCGAAAAGTCGGGCGAATCGTCGATTATGCGTTGAGCAGCTCGGACGCCCAGGCCGCGACGTCGTTCAAGGGCCGTTCGACCTGGTCGGATTCGCCGCCTCGCAGCGACTTCAGACCCACCACACCGCGCGCAAGTTCCTCGGCCCCGAACACGAGCGCGAAGCGCGCGCCGCTGGCATTCGCCTTCTTGAACTGCGCCTTGACGCTGGCCAGGCCCTCGGCGCCTTGCGCGTGCAGCAGCACCGAGACGCCGGCGGCACGCAGCGCTTCGGCCGCCACCATGGCCGGCACGCGCGCTTCGTCGCCACCGATGACGGCATAGGCGTCCTGCGCCTGGTCCGGCGGGGCGATGCCCACGGCTTCCAGCAGCAGCAGCAGGCGCTCGATGCCCAGGCCCCAGCCGACGGCCGGCGCCGGCTTGCCGCCCAGTTGCTCGATCAGCCCGTCGTAGCGGCCGCCGCCGCAGACCGTGCCCTGGGAGCCGAGCTTGTCGGTCATCCACTCGAACACGGTGAGGTTGTAGTAGTCGAGGCCGCGCACCAGGCGCGTGTTGATGCGGTACGCGAGGCCGACCGCGTCGAGCACGGCGCGCACCGCGTCGAAATGCGCCATCGTTTCCGCGCCGAGGAAATCCATCAGCTTGGGCGCGGCGTCGATCATTGGCTGCATCGCCGGATTCTTGCTGTCCAGGATGCGCAACGGGTTCGTCAGCAGGCGGCGCTGCGAATCCTCGTCCAGCAGGGCGGCGTTGGCTTCGAAATAAGTCACCAGCGCCGCACGGTGCGCGGCGCGCTCGGCCGGCTGGCCGAGGCTGTTGATCTCGAGGCGGACGTCCTCGCCCTCTTTCAGGCCCAGCTCGCGCAGCAGCGTGCGCGTGAGCAGGATCTGCTCGGCGTCCACGTCCGGGCCGGCGAAGCCGAGGGCCTCGACGTCGAGCTGGTTGAACTGGCGGTAGCGACCCTTCTGCGGGCGCTCGTGGCGGAACACCGGCCCCATCGTCCACAGGCGCAGCGGGCCGTTGTACAGCGCGTTGTGCTCGATCATGGCGCGCACGATGCCGGCGGTGGCCTCCGGACGCAGCGTGAGCTTGTCCCCGTTCATGCTGTCCTCGAAGGAATACATCTCCTTCTCGACGATGTCGGTCACCTCGCCGATGCCGCGCACGAACAGCGCCGTGGGCTCGACGATGGGGGTCAGCAGGTTCTGGTAGCCGTAACGGTGCAGCACCGATCGCGCGGTGGACTCGAACCACTGCCACATGTTGGACGTGGGCAGCGTCTCGCTCGCCTTGCGCGGGACGGACGCCGGAAAGATGTCGTTCATGCCTTTGACGGCACGCAGGATTTCAGCCATGAGCAATACGGATCTGGCGGCCCGTTGCGCGGCCGCGTATTTTTGGAATGAGGAAGGTCGGGGGCGAGGCTACGACAGCGTCAATGCGCGGTCGTTGCCATGCCATACCGGCGTTCGATATATTGCTCGACGATGACGCGAAATTCGGCAGCGATGTTGTCGCCGCGCAGCGTCAGCACGCGTTCGCCATCGATGTAGACGGGGGCCGACGGCGCCTCGCCGGTGCCGGGCAGGCTGATGCCGATGTCGGCGTGCTTGCTCTCGCCGGGCCCGTTGACGATGCAGCCCATCACGGCCACCTTCATGCCTTCGACGCCAGGAAAGCGATCGCGCCACACGGGCATCTGCGCGCGCAGGAAATCGTCGATCTGCTTGGTGAGATCCTGGAACACGGTGCTGGTGGTGCGGCCGCAGCCCGGGCAGGCCGTGACGCTCGGATTGAAGTGGCGCAGGCCCAGCGACTGCAGGATCTCGAGCGCCACCACCACCTCTTGCGTGCGGGCTTCGCCCGGCTGCGGCGTGAGTGACACGCGAATCGTGTCGCCGATGCCCTCCTGCAGCAGCACGGCCAGCGCGGCGGCCGAGGCGACGGTGCCCTTGGCGCCCATGCCGGCTTCGGTCAGGCCCAGGTGCAGCGCGTAGTCGCAGCGCTTGGCCAGCCCCCGGTACACCGAGATCAGGTCCTGCACCGCGCTCATCTTGCAACTGAGCAGGATCTGGTTCGGATCGAGCCCGACATCGCGCGCAGCCTGCGCCGATTCGATGGCCGAGCGCACCAGCGCCTCGTACATGATCTGCTTGAGTTCCCACGGCTTCGAACGCTTCGCGTTGGCGTCCATCAGCGCCTTCAGCAGTTCCTGGTCGAGGCTGCCCCAGTTCACGCCGATGCGCACGGCCTTGTCGTACTTGCAGGCCGCCTCGACCATCTGCGCGAACTGGCGATCGCCCTTCTCGCCGCGGCCGACGTTGCCCGGGTTGATGCGGTACTTGGACAGCGCCTCGGCGCAGGCCGGGTATTCGGTGAGCAGGCGGTGGCCGTTGTAGTGGAAGTCGCCCACCAGCGGCACGTTGACGCCCATGCGGTCGAGCTGGTCGCGGATGTGCGGCACGGCGGCGGCCGCCTCGGGCGTGTTGACCGTGATGCGCACCATCTCGGAGCCGGCCAGCGCGAGCTCCTTGACCTGGATCGCCGTCTCGATCACCTGCACCGTGTCGGTGTTGGTCATCGATTGCACGCGCACCGGCGCGTCGCCGCCCACGGTGACGACGTTGCTGCCCCACGCCACGCGCGCCTGGCGCGTGCGGCGCACGGCGGGCGCGACCTCGGCGATGGGCTCGCCGTCCAGCAGGGAGCCGGCGTCGGAAATGGGCAAGGAGGATTCAGTCATGGCATGGAGCTCTTCGAAGGACTACTTCAGCTCCAGGCGCGCGACGTTGTCGTGCGTGAAGGGCGTCAGGTCCACATTGTCGCCGCGCAGCTTGAGATGCGTGCCCGCCGCGTTGCCGATCTTTACCCGCATCGGCAGCGCGCCGTCCAGGCCCACCGATTCTCCCGCGACGACCGTGCGCGACAGCAGCGAATGACCCTGCGCGTCGACGACCTCGACCCAGG
>Ga0302314_10013176_pt1 | contig 14232 bp, 9 predicted proteins | sample III_Palsa_N2_3_FD_200533 | JGI IMG/M metagenome (GOLD analysis project Ga0302314, IMG submission 200533) | Peat permafrost microbial communities from Stordalen Mire near Abisko, Sweden - III_Palsa_N2_3 | ecosystem: Environmental > Terrestrial > Soil > Palsa > Peat permafrost | place: Sweden... | reverse complement strand
AACAGCAGTGTCATCGACCAGAAGACGAATTTTTGGCCGGCATTGAAGCGGCCGAGCTCGGGCAGCCCCTCTTCCTCATTAACCAGAACGCGGTCGATGGATTTCATCCACACCCAATCGTCCCAGTTCGGCAGGTTGTCGCGCCAGAACTGCACGATCAATCCGCAATAGCTCAGCAGCAGCACGGTGCCGATCCAGGGATGGATGGCGCGCGTCGACTGGCCACCGCCGAACAGAGCCGACAAAAAGAACGTGTCCGGATCGAACATCGAGAGGCCCGACAGCACCAGCAACACGAAGCAGCCGCCGGTGATCCAGTGATTGATCCGGGTTGCGGTCGCATTGCGGATCAGCGTTCCCCTGGGGTAGGTCATTTCGGCTCGTCCGCCTTATGCAGCAGCGCGGATGCCGCCGCCTCGTCCTCGGGCTGCACCTCGTTTGGCCCCTCCACGACCCAATGGACGAACCCGGCAACCACCGCGAACGCCATGCTGGCCAGGGCCAGGGGCTTGAACATCCCCTTCCAGACCGCGACCAGCGGGCTAATCCGTGGCTTGTCCGGCAATCCGGCATAGAGGGAGGGGCGGTCGGCGTGATGCAGCACATACATCACATGCGTGCCGCCGACACCGGCGGGATCGTAGAGCCCGGCATTGGCGAAGCCGCGTGATTTCAGGTCCTCGACCCGCTCGCCGGCCCATGCCGTCATGTCGGTTTTCGAACCGAACATGATCGCGCCCGTCGGGCAGGCCTTGACACAGGCCGGCTCCAGACCGACGCCGACCCGATCCGAACACAGCGTGCATTTATATGATTTGTGATCCACCTTGCTGATGCGGGGAATGTCGAACGGGCAGCCTTTGACGCAGTAGCCGCAGCCGATGCAGTTCTCGCTAATGAAATCGACGATGCCGTTGGCGTATTGCACGATGGCGCCGGGGGCCGGGCAGGCCTTGAGGCAACCCGGATCCTCGCAATGCATGCAGCCATCCTTGCGAATCAGCCACTCCAGATTGCCCTGCTCGTCCTCATATTCGGTGAAGCGCATCAGGGTCCAGGTGCTGGGGTTCAGATCGCTGGGATTGTCGTAGGATCCCTCGAAATGACCGACATCGGTGCGCAGATTATTCCACTCCATGCAGGCGGACTGGCACGCCTTGCAGCCGATGCAGCGGCTCACATCGATCAGCTTTGCTACTTCCGCCTCATGATCGCGGATGGAGGGTGGCGTCATCGTCGATGCCGACCGCCGAATATAGTCCTGCGACTGTAGATCCGCCATCAACTGCTCCTTCAGGCCACAGGACCGTCGGCCTTTTCGATATTGACCAGGAATGCCTTGAATTCGGGCGTCTGCGTATTGGCGTCACCGACCGACGGGGTGAGCGTATTGGCACCGTAACCTTTCCGCGCCTGGCCGGTGAAACCCCAATGCAGCGGCACCCCGATCACATGTGTGGGTTTGCCGTCCACCGTCAGCGGCCGGATGCGCTTGGTCACATAGGCCTTGCACACCACAAATCCGCGTTTGGACGCCACGCGCACCCAGCCGCCCTGCTCGATGCCCTTTTCCCTTGCCAGGACTTCACCGATTTCGATGAACTCCTGCGGCTGCAGGATCGCATTGATCAGCGCGTGCTTGGTCCAGAAGTGGAAATGCTCGGTCAGCCGGTAGGTGGTTGCCACATATGGGAACTCCGCCGGGGCGCCGAACGCGGCCCGGTCGTCGGCGAACACCCGCGCCGCCGGGTTGGATTGAACCTTTGGATGCAGCACGTTCACCGCGGGCGATTCGAAAGGTTCGTAATGCTCCGGGAACGGCCCTTCCGCCATCGCGGTGCGGGCGAACAGGCGCCCGACGCCTTCGGCATTCATGATGAACGGACCGACTCCATCGGACGGTTTCGTGGTCGGCGGATAGTCTGGCACGTCGATGCCGGTCCAGCTTGTGCCATTCCACTCGATCACCGGCTTGGCCTTGTTCCAGGCTTTTCCGGCCAGGTCCGCACTAGCGCGGTTGTAGAGGATTCGCCGATTTGCCGGCCAGGCCCAGGCCCAGTGGGGCGCGATACCCTGCTCGCGCGGGTCCGTGGCGTCGCGCCGCGCCATCTGGTTACCCTTCTCCGTAAAGCAGCCGGTAAAGATCCAGCAGCCGGATGCGGTGGTGCCGTCATCGCGCAATTGCGCGAATGTGTCGAGCAACTGGCCGGCGCGCAACGTTACGGCACCCGTATCGTCCCTGATGTCGGCCAGGGTCCGGCCGTTCATGTCCTTGGCGAGCTCCTCCGGATTGGGGTCCGTAGGATCGGTATAGTTCCAGGTCAAATTCAGGATCGGGTCGGGAAACGCGCCGCCTTGCGCGCGGTACATTTCACGCATGCGATGGAATATTCCGGATACAATCCAGATATCCGACTGGGCCTCGCCCGGTGGCTCAGCGGCCTTCCAGTGCCATTGCAGCCAGCGGGACGAGTTGACCAGCGAGCCGTTCTCCTCGGCGAAGCATGTTGTCGGCAATTGGAAGACCTCGGTCTGGATGCTGGCCGGGTCGGACGGATTTTGCGGCCCGAAATTCTGCCAGAAGCGGGAGGTCTCCGTATCCAGCGGGTCCATGACGACGAGGAATTTCAGTTTTCCCAATGCCGCGCGGATCTTGCCGCGGTCCGGGAAGGCCTGCATCGGGTTGAAGCCCTGGCAGATATAGCCGTTCATCTGGCCGTGCGTCATCATTTCGAACGCGCGAATGATATCGTACATCGGAACGTCGAGCTTCGGCAGCCAGTCATAGGCCCAGTCATTGTCGGCCCGCGCGGCGTCACCGTATACTGCCTTCTGGAAGCTGACGGCGAATTTCCGGTAGTTCTGCCAGTAGCTCGTCTGACCCGGGCGCAGCGGCTTGAACTGCCGCGTCTTCATATACTCCTCGAAGGTAGTCTCGTGGTCTTTCGGTAGCGAAAGATAACCAGGCATCTGATCCGAGAGCAGGCCGACGTCGGTCAGCCCCTGGATATTGGAATGGCCGCGCAGAGCGTTCATGCCGCCGCCCGCCACGCCAATATTGCCCAGCAGAAGCTGCACCATCGCCATGGTGCGGATGTTCTGGGCGCCGATCGAATGCTGCGTCCAGCCTAGCGCGAACAGGCTGGTCATGGCCTTCTCCGGCGCCGCCGTGCTGGCGATCAGTTCGCACACGTGCAGATACTTGTCCTGCGGTGTGCCGCAGATGCGCGATACCATTTCGGGTGTGTAGCGGTCCACGTGCTTGCGCAGCAGGCTCATCACGCACCGCGGGTGCTGCCAGCTGTCGTCGATCTGGGCGAAGCCTTGCGCGTCGAGTTCGTAGTCCCAGCTTGAGGTGTCGTAGCTGTGCGTCTCCTCCTTGTAGCCGGTGAACAGCCCGTCCTCGAAGCCAAAACCATCCTTTACGATCAGGCTGGCATTGGTATAGGCGCGCACGTATTCGTGCTGGATCGCGTCTTTATCCAGTAGGTAACGGATGACGCCGCTCAGGAACGCGATGTCGGTTCCCGGACGGATCGGCGCATAGTAGTCGGCGACCGAGGCGGTGCGTGTGAAGCGCGGATCCACGACAACCAGCTTGGCGCCGTTCTCGATCTTCGCCTCGATCACCCATTTGAAGCCGCACGGATGCGCCTCCGCGGCATTGCCGCCCATGACGATGACCACGTTGGCATTCTTGATGTCCTGCCAGGTGTTCGTCATCGCACCGCGACCGAATGTTGGAGCCAGACTGGCCACCGTCGGTCCGTGTCAGACACGCGCCTGATTGTCGAAGACCAGCATGCCGAAGGAACGGGCAATTTTCCAGGTGAGGTAAGAGGTCTCGGTAGACGACGCGGAAGCCGCCAGCATGCCGGTACTGGTCCAGCGGTTGACCGTGGTGCCGGCTGCGTTTTTTGCGACGAAGTGCGCGTCGCGATCTTGCTTCATCAGTGTCGCGATCCGGGTCAGCGCGTAATCCCAGGACACTGGCTTGAATTCACTGCTGCCGGGCGCGCGATATTTCGGAACCTTGAGGCGGGTCGGCGCATGCACGATGTCGAGCAGTGCCGAGCCTTTCGGGCAGAGCGTGCCGCGATTGACCGGGTGATCCGGATCGCCCTCGATATGGATGATATCGGACCGGGCGTTCTTCGCACGGTCGCCGAGGCTATAGATCAGAATGCCGCAGGCAACGGAGCAGTAGGTGCAGGTATTGCGCGTCTCGGTGGTGGCGGCGAGCTTGAACGGGCGGACCGAGGCCGCCAGGGCAGCACCCGCGAACCCGAAGCCAAGCGCGCCCAGGCTGGAGGCCGCCAGGCCCGCGCCAGTGAGCTTGATGAAGCCACGCCGACTCAATTCCACGGCCAAGTGCCCCGTGAAGTTGTGCTGCCGCTGAACACGTCAACCGCCGCAGGTACGATGCCACCAAATAGAAGCTTCGAATAGCACGTTAACTGGCCGCCGGCATTTTACTGTAACACTTCACGATTAGTTGCACAGATTTGGCGGGGCTATTATCCCCCAACCCGATCGAGCGTAATACCGTGCTCGCACTTAGCCGCATCGAGATCGACCCATACAGGGTAGGAAAGCGCTTCTTTTTGAAAAAAGAAGCAAAAACTTTTGTCTGTATGGCGTACGCGTTGCCGCGACACGCGCGCCAAGTTTCAAAAGTTTTTTGGTTCTTTTTTTCAAAAAAGAACTGCTTGCCTCTACCTCTGCGTGAATCACGCCCAGTGCCGATCGGTATAACGATCCCACCGGACTCGCACAGCGTGTTAGGTGCGGCCTTGCTTTGCACGGTCAGGGGCTCACCCTATATGTATCGCAGTGGTACCGAGACATTCCTGGGAGTGGAGACCGTGTCGAGGTCATTTTCATCAGCCGCGTCAGTAGCGTGCGCGATATGCAACCATTGGTCTGCCGACTGATGTGCGCGTGAACGGGGCCGGACGCGCGCGCCTGAGCGATCTGCCATCCGTCGATGCTGTTTTGCAGTCGGCGCCCGCCGCGGGGCTGCGGGAGCGTTTCGGACGCCTTGAATTTACCCGAGCCGTCCGTCGCACACTCGATGACGTGCGGGCCGCGCTGCGTGCAGGCAGCTCCACCGTTCCGAATGCCGAATGCGTGGCACTGCGGGCCCTGGCCAGGCTTGAGGGGGGGCATCGCTCCGCTCTGCGCCCGCTCTTCAACCTCACGGGTACGGTGCTGCACACCAATTTCGGCCGAGCGGTACTGGCGGAGGCGGCGATCGATGCCGCGATTGCCGTGATGCGCGACCCCGCGGCACTGGAATTCGACCTGGTTACCGGCAAGCGCGGCGAGCGGGACGAGCATGTGCGGGCGCTGCTCTGCGATCTGACCGGCGCCGAAGACGCCACACTCGTGAACAACAATGCGGCGGCGGTTTTGCTCGCCCTCAACACGCTGGCGGACGGGCGCAACGCGATCATATCGCGCGGCGAACTGATCGAAATCGGCGGCGCGTTCCGCATGCCGGATATCATGGCACGGGCGGGCGTGCGGCTGGTTGAGGTGGGCACCACCAACCGTACCCATGCAGCGGATTACCGCGCGGCGCTGGGTGCGGACACTGGGGTGATTCTTAAGGTCCACACCTCCAACTATCGCATTCAGGGTTTCACCGCCGAAGTGCGCGCCGCGGAGCTGGCGGCCATTGCCGATGTGGCGAATGTACCGCTGATGAACGATCTCGGATCCGGCACGCTGCTGGATCTTTCGCGTTATGGGCTGCCGAAGGAACCAACCATCCGCGAGGCCGTGGCGGAGGGCGCCGGGCTGGTGACGTTTTCCGGCGACAAGCTGCTCGGAGGACCGCAGGCGGGCTTCATCGTCGGCAAGCGGGCGCTGATCGCGGCCATCAACCGCAACCCGATGAAACGTGCGCTGCGCGTCGACAAGATCCGTCTGGCGGCGATCGAGGCCACGCTGAAGCTGTACCGCGACCCCGATCGCCTGGAGGCACGGCTGCCGACGCTGCGGCTGCTGGCCCGGCGGCAGGATGATATCGCGGCGCAGGCGCACCGCCTGCTCCCGGCCGTGGCGGCTTGCCTCGGCACGGCCTTCACCGTCGCCGTATGTGATTGCCGCAGTCAGATCGGCTCCGGTGCGCTGCCGCTCGATACGATCCCAAGTGCCGGTCTTGTCATGCGCGCCCATGCGGGGGGCCGGGCACTGGAGCGGCTGACGGCCGCGCTGCGTGGCTTGGCGCGGCCGGTAATCGGGCGGATCGAGGATGGCGGGCTGGTGCTGGACCTGCGCTGCCTGACGGACGACGCGGCTTTTTTGGCCGTGCTGGCCACCCTGCATGAAAATGGGGCGCATGAAGCTGGGGCGCTCGCCGCCGAGGGTAGCGCGCCATGATCATCGGCACGGCCGGCCATATCGACCATGGCAAGACCGCATTGGTGAAAGCGCTGACCGGCGTGGATTGCGATCGGCTGAAGGAGGAGAAGGCCAGGGGCATTACGATCGATCTGGGCTTCGCCTATCTGGCGATTGAGGGAGGGGCTGTGCTCGGCTTCATCGATGTACCGGGCCATGAGCGCTTTGTGCACACGATGCTGGCCGGGGCAGGCGGGATCGATTTCGCCCTGTTGGTGGTCGCCGCCGATGACGGCATCAAGCCGCAGACGCTGGAGCATCTGGCGATCATCGATTTGCTCGGCATAGGGCGGGGGTTGGTGGCGCTGACCAAGGCCGATACCGCCACGCCGGAACGCCTGAGGGCCCTGGCCGGCCAGATCCGCACGGCAATCGCCGGCACGGTGCTGGAGGGCGCCGATATCGTGCCCGTCTCGGCACTGACCGGCCAGGGCATAGGCGGACTGCGCGACCGGTTGGCCGTGGCGGCGGCCGCCACGGCCAACCGATCCGCTTCTGCCGGTTTCCGGCTTGCCGTGGACCGAGTGTTCTCCCTGTCCGGTGTGGGGCTGGTGGTGACGGGTACGGTGCTGTCCGGATCGGTCCGGCCTGGGGACCGTGTGATGCTGAGCCCATTGGGCCTGCCGGCGCGGGTGCGCTCGCTGCACGCGCAGAACAGTCCGGCCGCGGCCGGACTGGCGGGCGACCGATGCGCGCTGAACCTGACCGGCCCCGATGTGTCCAAGGCAGCCATCCGGCGCGGCGACATGGTGCTCGAGCCCGCGCTGCACGCACCGACTTGCCGCATCGATGCCTGGCTGCGCCTGTTGCCAGGTGAGGCCAAGCCGGTGGACCAGTGGTTTCCGGCCCGGCTGCATCACGCCGCCGCCGAGGTTGGAGTGCGCATCGTGCTGCTCGGCGACACAGCGATCCCGCCCGGTGGGTCCGCGCAGGTGCAGCTGGTGCTCGACCGGCCGATCGCCGCGGCGGCGGGGGATCGTTACGTTGTCCGGGATGTGTCGGCGCGCCGCACTATAGGCGGCGGCCGCTTCATCGATCTTCGGCCGCCGGCCAGGCGGCGCAGAACGCCCGAGCGGCAGGCGCAGCGTGACGCCATGGCGATTGCCGATCCGCGGGCGGCTTTCGCTGCCCTGCTGGAAACGCCGCCTTTCGCATGGGATCTCGCGGTTTTCGCCAGGGACCGCGCGTTGAGCGGCGATTGCACCGAAAGGCTAGCCGGGCGGCTTGGCCTTGTGCTGCTGGAAACGGATACGTCCAGTGTCGCGATCGCACCGGATCGCTGGCGACGTTTCCTCTCCGAGCTGCGGGAGCAGCTTGCCGCGTATCACGCGGAGTACCCCGACCAGCAGGGGATTGGCCGGGAAAGGCTGCGGCTGTTGCTGCAGCCGCGCCTGCCGGCTCCGGTGTTCGTTTTGGCCCTGCGCCGCGCGGCTCAGGATGCCGATGTGGTGCTCGACGGCTCCTTCGTACGGCTGGCCAGCCACACGGCGCGCCTTGCGTCCAGTGATGAAGCCGCCTGGGCCGCCATAGCAAAGCTGCTCGGCGGCGCGGAACGGTTCCGGCCGCCGCGGGTGCGCGACATTGCCGGGGCCACCGCGCGGCGGGAAGCCGACATTAGGCGGTTACTCAAGCTGGCTGGGCGCATGGGCTGGGCGGACGAGGTGGCGCACGATCATTTCTTCCTGCGGCAAGCTGTGCATGAAATGGTGAACATTGTGGGCGACGTGGCGGCGCACGCGCAGAGCGGTGAATTCACCGCCGCGCAATTCCGCGACCGTGTCGATAATGGCCGCAAGGTTGCCATCCAAATTCTGGAGTTCTTCGATCGGCACAGCGTAACGTTGCGGCGGGGCGATTTGCGGCGGGTGAACAGGCACCGGATGGACTTGTTCTCACCCACCATGCTTTCGTTCGCCGTTGAGGGAGGAGAATCGTCTCCGGTGGGGCGTTCGGACTTCAAATCCGAGTGGGGCAGCGAGCCTGTCCCAGGTGGGTTCGACACCCACTCTCTTCCGCCACATAATAGCAGCCCGCGTTAAACTTGACTCGCAGAAGAAGGCCAGGGGGATTTGCCCCCAGCGGGGGGCCGAGGTGGGGACCCCACCTTATACCGAACGAGGCAGCCCAATGACAGGTAGCCCAGAGTACGCAAATGGTTGCGGGGACCCGCAACCGCCTTGATTTGCTACTTATGGGCTAGTTGATCAGGGACGACCCTATAGTGCACTGAATTCCCAATCCTGAAAGCGGTGGGCTCGAATCCCGCCGAGGAGCCACGTCTCAACGACCGGACCCGGGGGGGCCTGAACGCCCAGGAGCCGGTGCCAACGGCATACGAGACCGCCAACGGCCAGCACGGGCAGCTGAACCATTGGGGGCGGACCCGCCTTCTGATCCCAGATCGCGCTATTGAGGTGAGTGAGAAAGTCGCCGGCGTGCGCGATGCCATTGAGGCACGCGGTGCCACTTTGCGGTTCCTGCCGAGCAACTTGCCCGATTTATACCAGGCGGCGTTGAGGTTGACCCTTGGCAAGCAAGACAGCGCTTCTTTTGAAAAAAGAAGCAAAAACTTTTGCAATTTGAGGCGCCCGCTCGATCCAACGCGCACCCCAATGAGCAAAAGTTTTTTGGTTCTTTTTCTCAAAAAGAACTGCTTGCCTTTACCTTACGTGAGTCAGGTTCAATGCCGATTGGTATTAAACCCAATCGAGCAGGTCCTCGCCAAGCTCAAATCGCAACTGCCCCGTGCCGCACCACGCACAGGCAAGGCGCTCTGGAAATCCATTGGCCAGTTGCTAGATGTTTGATCCCGGGGTTTGATGGTGCAGATCGTTCCTAAAACGCACCCGCAACGGTGGATGCGGGGTTGTGGTTGGATATTCGTCGATGGCGGCGCACCCCTGGGCGGAAGGGCATAAACGTCACTCGCGAAACTCCAGCGGTGGACCTGATGTGCAAGCCATTGACCGGAGCGAAACCGTTTCCGATGATACTCCCCATAAGTAAAAGTGTTTTGCCTCCTTTTTTTCGAAGGAAGAAGTTCTTTTCTGAAGAAAAGAACCAAAAGACTTTTGTCTGTTGGCGCTTCGCCAGGGCTCCCTCGTATAAAACAAATGGGGGTTTGGGGCCTCAGGCCCCAATGGGGGTCCAGGGGGCAAAGCCCTTGGCCTTATCTTGCCTCAACTTGAACTCGAATTCCATCACGCGCGCTGGTGCCGGCTGCGGGCGAAAACCGATCTTGAGTCGGGACTTGAAGGCGGGCCCCCTATGAAACCCCGTTGGCTTCGAGCCAAGTCGCAATGTTGGCCGCAGCATCGCCATAGAAAGTGCGATAGAGGTCCTCGGTGACGTAACCGATATGTGGCGTCGCGAGCACGTTATCGAGCGTCCGGAAGGGATGATCAGGCGGCAACGGTTCGGTATCAAACACATCGACGGCGGCGCCCGCAATCCTTCGAGAGCGCAGCGATTCGATCAGGGCCGTCTCATCCACGATCGGACTGCGGGACGTATTCACCAGTCTTGCAGTCGGCTTCATGAGCGAGAGCTCATGCGAGCTGATCAGGCCCTTTGTGCGCCCGCTGAGGACGAGGTGGATCGTCACGATGTCGGACCGCCGGAACAGGGATTCTTTGTCGACCAGGGTGGCACCCGCAGCACGCGCGGTTTCTTGCGTGAGATTCTGGCTCCAGGCGAGCACTTCCATGCCGAACGCGACGCCGATGCGGGCGACCTCCTTTCCGATGTTGCCCAAGCCGACTACACCCAGGCTCTTGCCGCGAAGGCTAGCACCGACGGTGGTCTGCCATCCGCCATCGCGCACGGATGCAGCTTCCCGATCGAGGTGTCGCATGCTCGCGAGGATCAGCGACCAGGTGAATTCGATCGTGGGAGTAGAATCGTAGCCGGTGGCGGTGACCGCGATACCGAGGTCGTTTGCGGCTTTCGTGTCGATGGCGGCGTTGCGGGGTCCCGTCGAGGCGATCAGCTTGAGCTGCGGCAGCTGCCGCAGGATCTCTCTTGTGAGCGCAGTGCGTTCGCGCATAACGCAGACCACGTCGAACGGGCGAAGCCGCTCAACCACTGCCACGGTATCGGCGACGTGGTCATTGAACACGCTGATCTCCGCCCGCCGGCGCACCGCCGACCAGTCGGTGAGCTTCAGCGCCACATTCTGGTAGTCGTCGAGAATCGCAACCTTTATGATATCCTCCCTACCAAGATCGTCACTTCAACGCGAAGAAGCCGGCCAGCGCGCCGGCCACGCCTTCGGGATCGTTTTCCATCGGAATATGGCCGGCGGACTTGATCCGCACCAGCCTGGTTTCCGGCATTTCGCGGGCGAAGCGCTCTGCGTGGTCGATGGTCTGGAATACGTCGTCCTCGCCCCAGACGAGAAGTTTGGGGATCTTCGAGTGGCGCATCGCGGGCATCAGCTCCATCGTGTAGCGGTTGTCCGCAGCGCCGGCGAGCGCAAGCCAGGACCGCGCGACACGCGGCTCTCTCCACGGATCGAGATACTCCGCGATTTCGGTTTCGCTTGCGGGACGTCCAAGGGCCTTCGTCACCGATATTCGGCGCGCCGCCAGAACGTCTTCGGTTGTTGTAGACGCGGCCACGGCCGGGTCCCGGAAGCGGGCCACGCCGGGGACGGGCCATGAGTCGTACATGACGGCGTTCACCAGCGCCAAACGGGGAACGTTCACCGCCCGGCTGATGAAGAGGTGTTGCGCCACGCCCCCGCCGATGTCGTGGCCCGCGACCATGACCGGTCCCTCATGGTTTAGCGCGCTGAGGAAACGTACCAGCCAGGCTGACAGGCGCGGGATAGACGCGTCCTGTACCGTCAACTCGCCTCCCGACCGCCCGAAGCCGGGAAAGTCGACCGCCACGGGACGCAGCCCGGCGGCGGCGATGCCGTCGAGCACGGGCTGCCAGACCCGGCTCCAGTAAGTGCCGTGAAGGAGGAGCACCAAACGGTCGCCCGTTCCGGCCATGAGATAGCTGATCGGGACGCCGTCGACGAGGATGGTCTCCCGCATGGTCACCGGACGATCTTCTTCACATGGTCCTTGCCGAGGCCGACCGCCTCATAATGACGAACGGCGTGCTCGAGCTTGGTGAACACGTCTTCATATCCGAGCGCGACGCCGAACGGGTCGACGTAGATGTAGCCGCCTGTGACGTGGAAGAGCGTCGCCATTTCCGGCACGTCGTCCGGAACGACGAGGGTATGGGTCTCGCCCGGTGGCTCGAAGGTATAGTCGCCTGCGGTTGCGATCCAGTCGTGTTCGAGGTAGCGCCACTTTCCGCGCAGCGTGAGCGCGTGCACGGGCCCGGTGTGACGGTGGCGCGACAGCACGCCCGAACTCCGGACGCGCAGGATGTTGATGTAGTATCCCTGGCTCACGCTCAGGATCAGCGGCTTAAAGGCCACGGTCGGGGATTGCGGCACCCAATCCCGTTCGTCGCCGTCCAGATCCAGGGCCGCGCCGACGAATGTGTCCGCCACCATGCCGAAGGGTTGCGGCCGCTGATAGGCGATCTTGCTCTCGTCCAGGGATGCGCGCTCCGGCAGCTTTCCTTGCTCTGACGGAATGGTAGGGCTCATTTTCTCCTCCGAAAATGCGATGTGCGCGGCAGAGGTCGGCGTGCGATCGATCTAGCGAAAGAGCTGGAGAGCCGCCCCCAGCAGGATGGCAGTGAATCGAAATTCGTCGGCATGTGTCCCGCCACGTGAATGACTTTCCAGCCTGCCGCAGCTAGCGCTTCGGCCGCGGCCATACGCATTATCTTCGATGCACCGGTGTTGACGTTCGACCGTGTTATAATGTCGCCTTCGGGCTTTTCATGCAGATTTGCTCTTCTGGACGACAGTTTCATTTTTGGTTTGCATCGATTTTACGAGGTCGGCCGCGGATGCGCCTTCGAGTGACAATCCGTAGCCAAGTTCCCGCACGAGGCGCTCTTTCAGAGGTTGAATGAAATGTATGCGGGTGTCGCGGCGTGTCACCTCCGGCGCCTTCAAGTACAGCCCGGCCAATTCCCGCGCCCGGCTGAGCGCCTTGCCGTCTGGCACGACTTCGGCAACCACTCCCCATTCGTGCGCAATAGTTGCCGTCAGCGGGTGTGGGTTGAGCAGGAAAGCTTCCGCTCGTCCCGGTCCCGCGCGATAACTCCAGGTGGTGAAGATGCCGTCGCCGGGCACAACGCCCGCGGCGAAGTGGCCTACGTCCTGGAAGGTTGCGCCCTCGGCCGCCACAATAACATTGGCCAGTAGCGCGTACTCGGAGTGTATATGAGCGCGCCCTTCGATGGCCGCGATGACCGGCACGCGTATGTTGGCGATGTTTTCCAAAACCTGTACGCCTTCGTCATGGATCTGGCTCCACACGCCAGGATCGGAGACGTTTTCGAAAGATGACCAATCGACACCGATCATGAAGTCCCCACCCGCCCCGGTGAGGATGACGATCTTATTCGCTCGATCTTGCGAAATCCGGTAGAAGGCATCGACAACCTCCGTATGGGCCTCCGCCGTGAAAGTGAGTGGCCCTCCGTTGCTATGGAGCTGCACGACCAGTACGCCTTCCGCATCCCGCGTCAACTTCAGGTTGCGGTAGGCGGTGAAATAGCTATCTCGTAGCGTTTCCATACTCCTCTCCTTTCTTGGTTATTGGTAATGAACGGGGATTCCCCGGATGGCCCTCGATTTCCGCGCTTCGTAGCTGATCGTAGTTCCCGTTAAACCTCTTCACAAACCTGCTCATAGGGATTTGGTTGGTCATGGCCGGGCGATTTCTCTGCTGTGGTGCAGCAATCGCGCACGTGGTGGGGAAATCCGGGTTGAAACGCTCACGCTCTAGCCAGATGGAAATCCGGCGGGGGCCGCCGAGAGTCGGAACCCGGGGCGGCCGGTCTTATACCAATCGGCGTCTGACTCACGCAAGGTAAAGGGAAGCGGTTCTTTTTTGAAAAAAAGAACCAAAAAACTTTGATCCTTTAGGTACGCGGTGGATCCAACGCGCGCCCCAACAAATAAAAGTTTTTGCTTCTTTTTTTCAAAAAGAAGCGCTTCCTTGCTCCCTATGGGGCAATCTCAATGCCGGTTGGTATAATTATTAAATCAGCGCCTCCACGCCCTGCGCCGCCGGCCGGCATCGTTGCGGGCGCCCACGGATTGGCCGGGGCGCCCGCAACCTTGTTAGTTACTGCTGCTCGGCACGGTGAAGTAATACTGGTCGGACTCCGTTTCGCCGCCTTGCGCGAACGCCACCACGACGAACCCGTAGGTCTGCCCCGCCACAATGCCCGACACTTGCACGGAATGGCCTTTCAGCAAACCCTCTGCCAGCGTCTTGTTAGAGGACAAATCCACCGCGTCGACAAGGAAGCCGACATCACCCTCGGCACCGGTCCAGCTCAGCGTAACGTTGCTGCCGTTCACCACCGCTTTTAATCCTTTCGGCGGCGGCGGCGGGTTCGCGCCGCTCAGCGTCGGCAGCGTGGACAGGTTCACCAGCAGGCTCAGGCCCTGGAAGGTACCCAAGCCGGACGTGTTGTCGTAACCGTAGCCGGCGAAGTAGCCCGGGACACCGTTGTTCGTTGCCGGGTTGCCGTTGGTCCCGTCGGTAATGTCATTAAAAACCGGGTACAGCAATCCGAACTGCGGCAGGTTGTAAATCGCCGGATTGGCGAAGCCCACAGTGCCGAAGCCCATCCCTTCGGACGCCTGGTTCACCAGGCTGTAGAATCCGGACCAGATCGGCGCGCTCACGCTAGTGCCGCCCACCGTCAGCCAGCCACCGTTCAGGTTCGAATAGA
>Ga0302314_10013175_pt1 | contig 14232 bp, 12 predicted proteins | sample III_Palsa_N2_3_FD_200533 | JGI IMG/M metagenome (GOLD analysis project Ga0302314, IMG submission 200533) | Peat permafrost microbial communities from Stordalen Mire near Abisko, Sweden - III_Palsa_N2_3 | ecosystem: Environmental > Terrestrial > Soil > Palsa > Peat permafrost | place: Sweden... | reverse complement strand
CACGCCGCGGAAATCGTGCCAGAGACGCCGCCGGCCCCCGTCGCGACGCCCGCGCCGACGCCGACGCGCCTGACGCTGACCGCGTCGCGGCCGCAGCCGGCACCGGCCCCCGTCGTGGCCCCGGTGCCCGTCGCCGTCACCCCGGTCGAGCCGCCGCCGCCGCCCGCCCCGCCGGCACCGCAGCAGCCGTTCAAATTCACCTACGAGAACCGCGCCGTCGATCCGCCGGTGCGCCAGCCGCGCGTGCCGGCGCCGCCTCGGCCGTTTGCCGATGTCGAGCCCAAGACCGCGCTGACCGCCAACCTGGATGCCGAACTGCGTGCCCAGGCCGACGCCGCCATTCTGATCTTCCAGACCGCGTTCGCCGCCGTACTGGGCGAAGAGAATGTGGCGACCCGCAAGGAACTGCGCCAGGCGGCCTCGGACCTGATGCGCGTCGCCGCCCGCACCACGATCGCGCTGGAGCGCAAGGACGCCATCGTCGATCGCGCCGCGATGCCGCCGATGCAGCGCCCGCGCAACGATCCGCCGAGCGAGCCCGGCGAGTACCGGCAGAACCGCCGGCCGCCGCGCAGCTAAACCCGATCGAAGCAACATTGTTCGTCCCGCGCCCCCACCAGATCGTGGCGCGGGACGCCATCCTGGAAGCACGCCGGCAGGGTCGTCCGGGATTTCTGCTGGGCGACCTGACCGGTCTCGGCAAGACGCTGGCGGTCTGGCTCGCCGTGGCGGCTATGCCGGAACAAGAGCTGCTGATCGTCTGTCCCAAGGGCGCCATGCCGCAATGGCGCCGGACGATGTCGCTGTCGGGCCGGACGGCCAAGTCCGTCACCATCATCAACTACGAGCGCACCAAGTCGCTGTTCGCCCCGCCGCCGGCCAGCCTGAAACGCTCGGTGCGGGCCAAGAACAACGAGTTGGCCAAGGCCGGCACCCCCAAGCGCGTCTGGCCGCTGGTGATCTTCGACGAGAGCCATCGCCTGCGGAACCCCAGCTCGCAGCAGAGCATGGCCTGCCGACGCCTGGCCGATGCGGCGCTGTTCACAATCTACATGAGTGCCACCGCCGGCCAGTCGCCGCACGAGCTGTCGTACCTGGGCAAACTGCTGGTCCATGCCGCCGGCGGCGAGACCGACACGATCGGCGGCTTTCGCGAGCTGATGAAGCGCCTGAAGATCGGCCGGGCCAAGGGCCGCTGGAAGAACTGGAGCTGGGACCCGAACGACCGCGACCGCCAGGTGATGGCCGACCTGCTCTATAAGGGCGCCGACGCCATCGGGCTGCGCCGCCGGCCCGGCGACATCGTCGGGTGGCCGGAGGTTCAGCGCGAGGTGGCGCCGGTGGCGCTCGATGCCGCCGCCGCCAAGCTCTACCAGGCGACTTGGCGCGAATTCCGACGCGAGCTGGGTCTGGCCGGCGGCAGCACGCGCACGCCGACCGGGCGGGTCATCGGCATCCGCTATCGCCAGAAAGCGAGCCTGCTGCGCATCGCCGGCACCGCCGAGTTCGCCGGCGATCTGCTGGACGACGGGCTCCAGGTGGCGCTGTCGGTGGCATTCCTGGAGACCGGTACGGCGCTGGAACAAAAACTCGCGGCCGGCGGCTGGCGCGTCGGCCAGATCAATGGCGAGCGCGAGGCGGCCCAGAACGAGACGACCCGCCTCGCGTTCCAGACCGGCCGGCTCGACGCAGTCATCTTCACGGTCACCGAATCCATCTCGCTGCACCGAGGCGAAATGCCCGGCGGCGACCGTGACCGCGCGCTGATCCTGCACGACATGCGGCACAGTGCCGTCCAGCTCCAGCAGATCGAGGGCCGCTGCCATCGCGACGGTCAGCAGGCCACGATCTATTATGCCTTTGCCGAGGGCACGGTCGAAGAACAGGTGGCATCCCGCGTGGTCGGACGCATGGCGGCGATGGACGGCATGGCCGGCGACGACACCGCCAGCCTGGACGATATCGCCCGCATGATTGACGATCTCGCCGCGGATCGGGATACCTGAGTTTCGATTCAGCTGTAACGACGGGCTACAACTATCAGATTCTAGACAGTTATTGCTCTTTGCTCCCATTTATGATTAACGTGTCGCTTCGAAGCCAGTTGGGGGAGACATCTGGCGATGCGACACGCGCTGTTCATCGGAAAAATTGGGGGGTTGGTGTCGCGACGGCGCCAAGCCGAGCTGCGCCAGGCGATCGCCGGCGTGGCGCTCCTGTCCGGATTGGCCGCCTGTTCCGGGCCGCCGCAAACCGCCGCCCGCGCTCCTCTGCAACCCGCGACACCGGTCTATCGGGCCGACGCCGCCAGCTATGTCCCGCCCGGCCCGCCCAGCGACCCGTGGGGCCCCTATATCGTCGAGGCGTCGAACCGCTTCACCGTTCCGGAGAAATGGATCCGGGAGGTCATGCGCCAGGAATCCGGCGGCCATCAATATATCGCCGGCGGCCTGACCACCTCATCGACCGGCGCCATGGGCCTGATGCAGCTGATGCCCGTGACCTATGCCCAGATGCGCGACCGCTACGGCCTGGGTCCCGACCCTTACGCGCCGCACGACAACATCATGGCCGGCACCGCCTATATCGGCGAAATGTATGCCCGCTATGGCTCACCGGGCTTCCTCGCCGCCTATAATGCCGGTCCGGGACGGCTCGATTCCTATCTGGTCGGCGGCACGCCGCTGCCGCATGAGACGGTCGGCTATGTCGCCTCGATCGCGCCGCGCCTGGGCGATGCCTCGGCCCCGACCGGCCCGCTCGCCCATTATGCCGCCGCCGAAGTCTCGGCCGATACGCTCAACGCCCGCTCGCTGAATGGCACCCTGCCGGCACCGCGTCCGGTCGCGGCGCCCGCCGTTCAGCTCGCCAGCTATCAACCCGCGCCGGCAACGCCCTCGGGCGATCTCGGCCGCGAGATGGCGGCGCGCAACGCCCGTACCATCGAATCCTCGCCGCTCGCCGCCTATGCCCCACCGCCGGCGCCGGTGCAGCCGGCACGCCAGACAGCGCCCGCCCCCGTGGCCCATGTCGTGCTCGCCTCGGCCAGCGCCGCCGTGCCGGCGGCCGGCTTCGTCGGCGGCGGCTGGACCGTCCAGGTCGGCGCCTTCAGCACGGCGGCCCAGGCCCAGAACGCCGCGGCCGATGCCAAGACCCATGCCCATGGCGCGCTGGACCATGCCCGCCCTGCCGTGGCCGCGGTGCCGCGGGCCGGCGCCGCCACGGTCTACCGCGCCCAATTGGTGGGATTGTCGGCGGATGGCGCCAACGATGCCTGCGGCCGGCTGGCGCGCGAGCATGTCGCCTGCCTGGTCGTGGCACCGCGCGGCGAGCTCTAGCTATCTGCAGATAAAATCATCGACGGTCCCGGCGGCACCACCGGGGCTGATGCCGCACAGCTGCGTGCCCTTGGCATACTCGACGCGATAGACCTCGAGCGGATGTTCGCGCGGATCGAACGGGTGGCGCGGCAGCAGCTGATCCAGATAGGTCAGGCCCTGCAGCGGTCCCAACTCGCTCTGATCCGCCTGCAGATCGCGTAATTCCTTGTTCAGCCGGGCCGCGGCCTCGGGCGTGTAGCGTCCCGCGGTCAGGTGGCCGCCGCCGATATCGGCCAGCACGTCGCGCACCAGCGGCGCGCTCGGCCGTTCCGTGCCGGTGGGCGGTACGGTCAGCTTGACGGCCTCGATCGGCACGCCGCTGGTCATGCGCTGGCCGAGCGCGCCGCCGCTCAGCGAGCCCTTCAAGGTCGACCCGGATTGCGCCTGGGCGGTCAGGATCAGATTGGCCGGCCCGATCCAGGATTTGAGCGTGATGCTGTTGCCGTCGATGCTGCCGGCGACATTCTTGCCCAGGCGCAGGCAATGAGCGTCGAGCTGGTCGCCGGTCTGACGCAGCTCGCAGATATCCCGGTCACCGGTCTCGCCGCTGTATTTGATCTGCACGCCTGAGAACAGCCCGATATCCATGCCGAGCCGCTTCGGCGAATTCACCTTCCACAGGCCGGTGAAACTATGGCCGACGACGGTGATTTCTTCGGCGGTCGGGTCTGAGACCGCCCCGACCGCGGGCGGGGCGGCTTGCCGGGCAGGCATCGCCGCCGCAGAGGGTGTGTCGACGGAGGCCGCAACCGGCGTCGCCGTCGCCGCGACCTGGGCAACCGGGATCAACACCTCGGCCGGGTCCGCGTCCTGGCGTGAGACGCAGCCGGCCGCGAGCACGCTCAGCAGTGCCATCGATCCGATCCGGCAGCCCATCGCCCTTCCTTCCACAACCCCCGACATCATATAGAGACACCAACGCGCGACGCCCGCGCTTTCTTCCCTCGCCGCCAGATGGATATCCCGGATGAGCCTCGACGCCCTGTTTCGCCCGTTTTCGCTGAAGTCGCTGCACCTGAAGAACCGGGTGGTCATGGCGCCGATGACACGGTCCTTCTCGCCCGATGGCGCGCCGACCGCCGATGTCGCGGCCTATTACGAGCGGCGCGCGGGCGAGGTCGGGCTGATCGTGTCGGAGGGCACGGTCGTCGACCGGCCCGCCTCGTCCAACGACCCGAACATCCCGCATTTCTACGGCGACCGCGCGCTCGCCGGCTGGGGCAAGGCGATCGACGATGTGCATAAGGCCGGCGGCGCCATGGCGCCGCAGATCTGGCACATGGGCGTGGTCAAGCCGCACCGTTCCGGCTGGATGCCGGCGGCCCCGTTCGAGGGACCCTCGGGCCTGGTGATGCCGAACGAGCCGGGCGGCAACGCCATGACCGAAAGCGACATCGCCGATACGATCGCCGCATTTGCTCAGGCCGCGGGTTCGGCGAAACGCCTGGGTTTCGACACGGTCGAGATCCATGGTGCCCACGGCTATCTGCTGGACCAGTTCTTCTGGGCCGGCCTCAACAAGCGCACCGACCGGTTCGGCGGCCAGACTTTGGCCGAGCGCAGTCGTTTCGCTGTCGAAATCGTCAAGGCGATCCGTGCGGAAGTCGGCGAAGATTTCCCGATCATCCTGCGCCTGTCGCAGTGGAAGCAGCAGGATTTCGCGGTCCAGCTGGCGAAGTCGCCGGACGAGATGGCGGCCTGGCTGCTGCCCTTGAGCGAAGCCGGCGTCGATATCTTCCATTGCTCGCAGCGCCGGTTCTGGCAGCCGGAATTCGAGGGCTCGCCCCTGAACTTCGCCGGCTGGGCCAAGAAACTGACCGACAAGCCGACGATCACGGTCGGCTCGGTCGGCCTGTCGGGCGAGTTCGTCGCGGCCTTCCAGGGCGAGGCCTCGCAGCCGAGCCCGATCGACGAGCTGCTGCGACGCCTGGAGGCCGAAGAGTTCGATCTGGTCGCGGTCGGCCGCGCGCTGCTGTCCGACCCGGAATGGGTGACCAAGATCCGCGCAGGCCGCAACGAGCAACTGCGCGACTTCTCGCGCGATATGCTGAAGACGCTCTGGTAGTTAGTCGGCCACCAGCGCCGGACCGGGCAGTTCGTCCGCGCCGGCCAGTTGGTAGTCGACGGCGTCGCGCATCAGCCGGTATTTCACCAGGTTCAGGTTGACGTCGCGGAACCAGTTGACCAGATCGCCCCAGGGGTCGGCCAGCTTGCCGATGCCGGAGATGAAGGCGACGATGCCGCCGACCTCCAGATCGCCCTGATGCACCATCCAGCCGCCAACCAGCAGGGCGGCGATGATCTGCAGCTGGGTGCTGAGGTTCATCAGGAAATTCATCGAGAATTTCAGCTTCAGAATGCCGACGTTGAGCTGGAACACCAGGTCGATCCGTTGGTCGTCGCGCCGGTCGTCGGCCTCGATCGCTTCCGGGGGCGGCCTGTCGATGACGCTGATGCTGAGCCGCCGGATGATCTTGACCCGCTTCTGGGTCCGCCGGTTCATGGCGCCCTGCATCAGCGGCACGAAGATCAGCTGCGGCACGAACAGCGCCAGCGCCGACAGGCCCATGCGCCAATCGACATGGACCATGTAGGCCAGCACCGAGGCGAGGATGCCGCCTTCCAGCAGCGGTTCGGAAATGGCGCCGCCGACGAAGCCGCCGATCGGCTCGACCTCGGACACGACCATCGAGGCCTGGATGCCGGTCGCTTCCGACGTACTCGACGCGTCCGAGGCGGAACTGGCCAGCAGGCGGACCCGATGGCGCAGGTCGCGCGTCGCCCATTCGCCGACCCAGCCGCGATAGACGTTCAGGATCAGCTTGGTGCCGCCCTGCACCAGCACGGCCGTCAGATAGGCGCCGCACAGCACGACGATCATCCGATAGTCGCGATGCTTGACCAGGTCGTTGATGGCCCGGCGCTGGATTTCCAGCGGCACGATCTCCAGCAGGAACACCGCGATCGTCAGCAGCGCGATGACGAGCTGATGCTTCCCGGTCGCCCGGATCACATACCGGAAGAGTCCGCGATCCAGCCGGATCGAATTTTTGTTGAGCGGTTGGAACACGGGGGGATGGTCTCCGGGAGGCAGCGAGCCCCCGATCAACGCTCCAGGCCTGGTTACGTTCGCAAATGCCGCGGAACCGAAGGCGGGTGCGGCGGATTGCTTTCTCAACGGCCCATCACTGTCAAAGGAGCAGGCCATGCCGGAAAGATTCCCCCCGAAGCTCGCATACGAGGAGGCCCGTCAGGGCGAAACCAGCGGGCATATGCGCATCGTCTTGACCCTGTCGGTCGTCGGCGCGGTCGTCGTGCTCGCCGCCTTGCTGGTCTGGTGGTCGAAGGTCGGACAGACGCATCTGCCGGCCTCGGTCGCGACCCCGGCCGCGATCAGCCAGCCGGTCCACTAACGCCCCGACCAGGCAACCTATACCGCGCTGCGGACTTATCTCTCACGCATCGAAAACAGGAGGACGCCCCCAATGGCATCGACCCAGCACGACCTCGATATCCTGAACAATCTGATCGAGGTGACGCTCGACAGTGCCCATGGCTACGAGGATGCCGCCAAGGACACGCGCAATCCGTATTTCAAGACCCTGTTCGGCAAGCGGGCCATCGAGCGCAAGCAGGTCACGGCCGAATTGCAGACCGAGGTGCGTCGCCTGCTGGGCGGCAAGCCCGCCCACGAAGGCACGACCGCGGGCAAGGCCCATCGCATTTTCATGAACCTGAAGGCCGCCATCACCGGCAGCGACAAGGGCATCGTGAACTCGGTCGAGGCCGGCGAGGATCACATCAAGAAGCAGTATGACGAGGCGCTCGCCGATCAGGCCCTATCCATGCCCGCCCTCGACCTGGTGCGCCGCATGTATGTCTCGATCAAGGCCGGGCATGACGAGATGCGCGAGCTGAAGCATCATATGGAAGTCTAAGAACTGGCGAGCGGCGGCGCGTCGAAGCGCCATTTGAGCTGGACGCCGCCGCCGCTCACCGCCTCCAGCGCCGGAATCGCCGACAGCAGCACGCGGGTGTAATCCGCCTGCGGATGGTCGAAGATCTGGTCGCGATCGCCCTGCTCGATGATCCGACCCTGCTGCATCACCACGACCCGGTCCGCCACCTGTTCGACCACGCCCAGATCATGGCTGATGAACAGGCAGGAAAAGCCGTGGCGCTGCTGCAATTCCAAGAATAACGCCAAGACCTGGGCGCGAACGGTAACGTCGAGGGCCGAGACCGGCTCGTCGGCGATGACGAACGACGGCCGGCGCACCACGGCGCGCGCGATGGCGACGCGCTGCCGTTGCCCGCCCGACAGTTCGTGGGGATAGCGGTCGGCGAATTTTTTCTCCAGCCCGACCTCGTCCAGCCCCTCCAGAATCCGCGCCGCCTTTTGCGCGCGGGTGAGGTCCGGCACGACCCTGAGCGCCTCGCCGATCAGCTGGCCGATGGTCATGCGCGGGTCGAGCGAGGCATAGGGGTCCTGAAACACCATCTGGCAATTCAGGCGATAGGCTCGCCAGCTCTCGTCGCTCTTGGCGATGGCGCGGCCGGCGAACAGGATCTCGCCCGCGGACGGCTTCAAGAGACCGGCGATGGCGCGGCCGAGCGTGGTCTTGCCCGAGCCCGATCCGCCGACGACAGCCACGACCTCGCGCGGCTGAACCGAGAGATCGATGCCGTGCAGCGCGCGCTTCGTGCCCTGCTTGCCGGGATAATCGACGACCAGGCCGCGGACCGCGACGATCGGGGCGCCCTCCGGTACTTCGCGCGCCGGCGAGCGGTGCGGCATGGCGTTCAGCAATTGCCGCGTATAGGGCTGCTGGGGTCGGGCCAGGATCTCGGCGGTATCATTCTGCTCGATCAGGTCGCCGCGGCACATGACCACGACCCGGTCGGTATAGCGGGCGACCATCGACAGATCGTGGCTGATCATCAGCACGGCGGTGCCATGGTCGCGCGTCAGCTCCAGCATCAGCTCCAGCACCTCGCGCTGCACGACCGCATCCAGCGCCGTGGTCGGCTCGTCGGCGATCAGCAGGGCCGGCTTCAGCAGCATGACCGAGGCCAGCATGATGCGCTGGCGCATGCCGCCGGAGAATTGATGCGGATAGGCCACCAACGCCGCTTCGGGGTCGGCGATGCCGATCCGGCGCAGCATATCGAGGATGGCCGCCCGGCGCTGGGCGGCATCGCCGGCGCGATGCAGGACCAGCCCTTCCTCCAGCTGCCGCCCGATGGTCATCGACGGATTGAGCGAGGTCATCGGCTCCTGAAACACCATCCCGATGCGGCTGCCGCGCAGCGCCCGCATCGCCTTGGGGGTCAGCGTCGCGATGTCCTGGCCCTCGAACCGGATCGTACCGGCCGTGCGGCGGATCGCCGGCGGCTCCAGTCCGATGACCGCGCGGGCGAGCAGGGTCTTGCCGCTGCCGCTTTCGCCGACGATGCCCAGCACCTCGCCCGGCGCCAGGCTAAGGCTGACGTTGTTGACCACGACGGTGCCGGTGCCGCCCACCTCGAGCGTCAGGCCATCGACCTCGACCAGCGCCGTCATAGCCCGCGCATCCTGGGATCGAACCGATCGCGCAGCACGTCGCCCAGCAGGTTGATGCCGAGCAGGGTCAGCGAGATGCAGATGCCGGGGAACAGGCCGAGCCACACCGCCTGGACCATGAACGGCCGGCCGCTGGCCAGCATGTTGCCCCAGGTCGGCGCCGGCGGCGGCACGCCCAGGCCCAGAAAGCTCAAGGCGCTTTCGGCCAGCAGCACCCAGCCGAACATCGAGGTGCCGAGCACGATCAGCGGCCCGATGCAGTTGGGCAGGATATGGCGCGCCATGATGAACAGCTCGGAATTGCCCATGACGCGCGCGGCCTCGATATATTCCTTCTCGCGCAGCGACAGCACCGTGCCGCGCACGACGCGGGCGACCGACGGCGTATAGGCGATGCCCAGCGCCAGGATGATGCCGTATTCGTTGGCGCCGACCACGGTCAGGAGCGCCAGCGCCAGCAGGATACCGGGGAAGGCCAAGAGCGCATTGGTGAAGGCCATGATGACCCGGTCGGTCCAGCCGCGCACGAAGCCCGTGAAGATGCCGAGGGCGGTACCGATGGTCAGTGCCACGGCGACGGTGAAGCAGCTGATCCTGACGCTGGTCGCCGCCCCCTTCATCAGCCGGCTCATGACGTCGCGGCCGAATTCGTCGGTGCCCAGCCAATGGGCCGGGCTGGGTGGCTTCAGCCGCGCGCCGAAGCTGATGCCGAGCGGATCGTAGGGCGTCCAGATCATGCCCAGGATGGCCACGATCAGCAGCGCACCGATCAGCACGATGCCGATGACGGCATTGAGACGACGACGCTTCATTCCGCGGTCACCCTTGGGTCGAACAGCGGATAGCAGAGGTCCACGATCAGATTCACCAGCACATAGATGAAGGCGATGAACAGCAGGCAGCCCTGGATGACCGGATAGTCGCGGGCGAAAATGCTATCAACCAGCAGGCGGCCGAGGCCCGGGATGGTGAACACGGTCTCGACCACCGCGATACCGCCCAACAGATTGCCCAGCACCAGGCCGATCAGCGTCCAGGTCGGGCCGAACGACGGCTTGAACGCATGGCGCCACAAGACTGCCATCTCGCTCAGGCCCTTGGCGCGGGCATGGGTGATGAAATCGAGCCGCAGCACGTCGAGGGTGGACGCCCGTGCCATGCGCAGGATCACGCCGATCTCGTGCAGGAACAGGGTCATGACCGGCAGCACCATATAGAGCAGCGCCTTCACCACATCGTCGGAGAACGAGACATAGCCCACGACCGGCAGCCAGCCGAGCTTCAGCCCGAAGAACAGCAGCAGCAGCAGCCCCATCCAGAACGCTGGGATCGACAGCAGCAACGTCGCCCCGCCGACCAGCACCAGATCGACCCAGCTGTTCTGACGCCAGGCGGCGATCATGCCGGCCGGCACCGCCACCAAGCTGGCCAATGCCGCCGCGGTCAGCACGATCTTGGCGCTGACCCAGAAGCGCCCGAGGATCAGCGGCAACACGCCCTGCCCCGTGGTGATCGAGGTGCCGAAATCGCCGGTCAGCACATGGCCGAACCACAACCCAAATTGAACCGGCAGGCTGTCGTCCAGCCCCAGCCGCGCCCGCAGATCGGCGAGATTGGCCGGCGTCGCCTGGTCGCCCAGCATCAGCGTCGCCGGATCGCCCGGGATCAGCCGGATCAGCACGAACACCGACACCGCCACGATCAGCAGCGTCGGCAAGGCCATCACGATCCGGTTGAACGCGAAACGCAGCATCGGCTGGTTAGAACGCCGCCAGGGTGACGGGATCTTCGTTCAGGCTATAGCGGGTAAAGACCCGGTTCAGCGCCGGCAGCGGCGCCACTTCCATGATGCCCTTCGACGGCTGCATGATCACCATCGATACGGTCGCCGACAGGTTGCCGGCGCTGCCCGGCCGCGGCGGCCGGCAGACCGAATAGGGCGAGCCGAACGTATCGAAGAACGCCGCCTTGAGATCGTCGGTCGAGAGCTTCGGACCGGCCTGGTCGAGCAGCTTGCGCACGCGCCAGTCGCGATAATAGCTCTCCGGCACGCTCGGGATGCCGGTCTCCTTCAGCTTCGACAAGGCGATCGGGCTTTGCCAATGGTTGGCATGCACGATGAGGCCGTCGGCCGGATATATCGGGAAGGACTCGTCGGGCGCGCATTCGAAATCGATGGCGAAACCCTCGGCCGTGCTCAGCATCATGTTGTTGGAGGCGACCTTGGGCGTGGTCGCCACCGCGCGCATCGCCATGGCGAAATGCTGCTGCTCCAGCACCTTGCGGCGGATGAGCGACAGCGGCACGCCCGACTGGCGATAGTCGCGATCGGATTCCAGATAATTGGCCGTGATCGCGACGCCGGCGCCGTTGAGGCCGCAGCGCGCCAAGCCACCCGCCTCGACGAAGGTCAGGAAATCCGGGCCGTCGTCGCGCCGCACGCGTAGCACGATCGCGGTCTCGGCGCATTCGGCGCGCCAGTCCCAGTTCTGGCCATGGATCACGGCGCCGGTGGCGCTGCGCTCGGCCAGGATCACCGCCCCGGTGCAGCCATCGTCGGGATCATCCTCGGGATCCGCATTCTCCGCCTCGCGCCGGGCCTGGGCGATCACCTCGGTCCGGGCATTGATCATGACGACATCGTCGAACGGGATGCCGGCACCGTCGGCGATGCCGCGCATCTCCTCCAGATAATGCTCGCCGAAAGCGCCGATCTGGGTCGCGAACGCCTTGATCAGCGCGCTCTTGCGCACCGAATCATAGCCGAGTTCATCCAGCGTCTTGCCATAGAGCGAGGCGCTGGCCTTGACCCGATCCCGCAGGCCGGTGCCGTACTGCCGGCCGCGCTCGTAGGGCGCGCCGGAAACCGAGATGAAGGGAAATTGTTCGATGGCCATTGTCATTTCCCCGCTACGCTCACGCCCCACAGGCGCTGCTTGCCTTCCCAATAGGGCTCGCCGTGGATACGCTTGCCTTGAGCCGAGGCCTCGATGCCGTTGAACATGACGATCAGCGGCGTCGCGACCAGTTGGCGCTTGTAGAGCTCATCGAACAGCTTCTGACGTTCGCCCATGTCCGACAAGACCGAAGCCTTGTCCAACAGCGCCTGCGCCTCCGGATCGTCCCAGACCTTGCGCGGCTGCTTGTCCTTCGGGCCCATGAACTGCTCGTAGCTCAAGGCCGGGTCCAGGCGCGAGGAATAGCTGAAGGACATCATCTGATAGGTGCCCTTGTTGTAGCGGTCGAGCTGGGTCGCCCATTCCAAGACCTCGATCTCGGCATTGATGCCGACCGCCTGCATCATCGCCTGGGCGATGACCGCCGCCGGGAAGCTGGGCACGGACAGGCGCTTGTTGGCGATGATCTTGATCACCTCGCCCTTATAGCCGGCCTCTTTCAGCAGCGCCTGCGCCTTGGCCGGGTCATAGGTGTAACCCGTATGCTGGACCGCATCCGAATAGGCCGACTGCGGCGGGATCGACGCGTTGTTGGCTTTGCCGAGACCATCGGACGCGGCAGCGACCAGCTGGGTCATGTCGAGCGAAGCCGCGATCGCCTGACGGAGCTTGACGTTCTGCATGACCGGATCACGGGTCTGGAACAGCAGCACATGCTTCACGGCCGAGGCCGGGGTCAGCACATCGACCTTGCCGCTCTCCTTCAGCTCCGGCGCGTCGGACGGCAGGATCTGGGCGATATCGACGGCGCCGGACAGCAGCCCGGCCTTGGCGGTCGAGACGTCGGGCACGACCAGGAACTTCACGTCCTTCACCAGCGGCTTCTTGTTGCCGACATAACCGTCGACCTTGTCGCCCGCTGGCGAGGTGTAATCGTCGAAACGGGTGACCGTTACATACTCGCCGTGCTTCCACTCGACGAACTTGAACGGGCCGGTGCCGACCGGCTGGTTCCAGGTCCCGTCGGCATTGACCGACGTCTTGTTCAGGATCGCGGTCATGCCGCAATCGGTCCGGGCCAGACTGTCGAGGAACAAGGCACTGGGCTTGTCGATCACCATGACGAACGTGTCGGGATCGGGTGCCGTCGCTGAGGTCACCTTGAGGCCGCTGCGCCCGTCGAAATCGGCGATGCAGCGCCATTCGGTCTTGGGGTCCATGTAGCGCTGCCAGCTCCACAGCACGTCGGCCGAGGTCATGGCGGCGCCGTTGTGGAATTTCACGCCCTTGCGCAGATGGAACGTGTAAGTGAGGCCATCGGCCGACTGATCGATCTTTGCCGCGAGAAGCGGGCCGACCGTGCCGTTGTCGCGATATCCCACCAGGCCTTCGACCATGTTGAGCGTGACACCGTCGGTATTGTCGTCGCGATTGACCCCGGGGTTGGTGCTGCGGATATCGGCGTTGAGGGCGACCGTGACCGATTGGGCCTGGGCGACAGGCGCCGCCGCCAGCAGGACGGCCGCGAGCGTATATTTCAGCATCATCGGCCTCGCTTGGCGGTCAGGATCTGGGCGAAGAAGTCCTTCACGGTCTCGACCGCGCGCAGCCCATCATGCGCCATGCCGGCGATCAGATCGAACTGCACGGCGACACCGGCCGCCTCGAACGAGCGCTGCAGACTCTTGAGCCGTTCCGGCCGGGTCTGGCCGGCGTCGTTGGCGCCCGGCATGTAGTTCTTGCCGCCCTCGCGGTGGGTGATTTCCCAGGTCTCGAGGTCGGCACCACCCACGACCATCTGCACCGGCACCTTGGCCATGGCGGCCGGATCGATGGTAATGCCGAAGCGGGCCTGGACGTCGCGGGTGCCGACCCACCAGTCCCGCGTCGGGTCCAGCAAGGTGACGGAGCCAGGCGCGCCGATCGAGACGGCCCACAACCGATCCGGATGCAGCATCAGGAAGCGATGGGCGAAATGGCCGCCGCCGGAATAGCCGAACAGCGCGAAACGATCGAAGCGCCGGCCGTATTTTTCGCCGATTTCGTCGACCATCGACAGCAGCACCCGGTCGTAGCGGATGTCGCCCTCGGCCATATACTTGAAACCATCGCGGTTGCCGTCGCCGCGCACGCCGGCCGGGAACAACGGTGCCAGGATGATGCAATTATTCCATCGACCGAATTCGGCCAGCGCATTGCGGTACTCGGTGAACGAGCGGCCGGTGCCGTGCATCGCCACGATCAGTTCGGGCGGCGTCGCGGCCGTGGCGAAGCCGGGCGGGACATAGAGGCAATAGCTGAAGCGCGCATCGGCCTTGGCAGCGAAGATGATCGTGCTGCCCAGGTCGTACATCGCCTTGCCGCGGTCGGAATCGGTCGCTTTGATCTCTGG
>Ga0302314_10013172_pt1 | contig 14234 bp, 9 predicted proteins | sample III_Palsa_N2_3_FD_200533 | JGI IMG/M metagenome (GOLD analysis project Ga0302314, IMG submission 200533) | Peat permafrost microbial communities from Stordalen Mire near Abisko, Sweden - III_Palsa_N2_3 | ecosystem: Environmental > Terrestrial > Soil > Palsa > Peat permafrost | place: Sweden... | reverse complement strand
CGGCCAGCGCATCCGGGCCGGGGACAAGGTCGTCGTCTCGTTCACCTCGGCCAATCGCGACGAAGCCGTCTTCGCCGAACCCGATCGCTTCGACATCCGCCGCCACCCAAACCCGCACCTGGTCTTCGGTCACGGTCCGCACTTCTGCCTGGGCGCCCACCTGGCCCGCACCCAGCTGCGCGCGCTGTTCGACGAGGTGCTGGCCCGCACATCGTCGCTGACCTACGCCGGCCCGCCGTCCTATTTGCGCTCGAACTTCCAGCGCGGCGTCAAGCGGCTCCCGGTCGGCTGGACCGCCTGAGGGATCGACGTGGCGAACGGGCACGCCGTCTGGTCGAATCTGTTTTCTGCAGATATCAACGGCTGGCTACGACTGATACCGTGCCGTCATAATTTGATCGTGATGGGGAGGGATTGCGGGTGCCGGGCTAACCGGCGCCAAGCCGGTCGGGACGTCTACGGTGTTGCTTGAGGCGGAGGGTCCGCCGGGTGGAAACTGCTGGCTGGGGTATGTGAAGCCAACACCGGCCGGGCGCTGCGGGTAGGGAGGGCTGGGTTGAGATGCGGGCAGTGCGGTGCGTCTTTGGGAGAGGGCGACCGGTTCTGCGGGGACTGCGGTGCTCCGGCGGGTGCGTGCCCGTCGTGCGGTGAGCCGCTGGCCCCCGGCAAGCGCTTCTGCCGTGCGTGCGGTTCGCCGGTGCCCGATACCGAAGCCGCACGCCCTGCGGCGGCCGCGACCCCGTCGGCAGCCCTGGCTCCCGGGCGGGCGGTGGCTCCGGTGGCGGAGCGGCGGGTGTGCTCGGTGCTGTTCTGCGATGTGGTCGGGTTTACCCCGCTGTCGGAGTCGCGGGATCCCGAGGCGGTGCGCGAGCTGCTGTCGGAGTATTTCGCGGTGGCCCGGACCGTGGTGGGCCGGTACGGCGGGGTGGTGGAGAAGTTCATCGGCGATGCGGTGATGGCGGTCTGGGGCACGCCGACCGCCACCGAGGGGGATGCCGAGCGGGCGGTCCGGGCCGCGCTTGACCTGGTGACCGCGGTGGCGGAGCTGGGCCACGAGGCGGGGGTGCCGGGGCTGGCGGCCCGGGCCGGGGTGGTGACCGGGGAGGTCGCGGTGACGGTCGGCGCGGTCGGCGAGGGCATGGTGGCCGGGGACGCGGTCAACACCGCGGCCCGGGTCCAGTCGGTGGCCGAACCGGGTCAGGTGCTGACCGATGTGCCGACGCAGCGGCTGGCGGGCAGCGCGGTCGGATTCGCCGATGCCGGGGAGCACCGGCTGAAAGGCAAGACCGAGCCGCAGCCGCTGTGGCGGGCGACCCGGGTGCTGTCCTGGGTCGGCAGCGCACAACGGGTCGACGGCCTGGAAGCGCCGCTGACCGGCCGGGACGTGGAGCTGCGCACGGTCAAGGACCTGTTCCACGCGACCGCGGACCGGCGGGTACCGCGACTGGTGCTGGTGTCGGCTCCGGCGGGAGTGGGGAAGTCGCGGCTGGGCTGGGAGTTCGAGAAGTACGTCGACGGGCTGGCGGCGGGGGTGTGGTGGCACCGGGGACGGTGCCTGTCCTACGGCGAGGGGGTGGCGTTCTGGGCGCTGGCCGAGATCGTCAGGCAGCGGCTGGGTATCGCCGAAGAAGACCTGGCCGAGGTAGCCGCGGCCAAGCTCGCCGAGGGCCTAGACGAGTTCGTTCCCGATCCGGATGAGCGGGCCTATGCCGGCCTGCGGCTGGGTCGGCTCCTGGGCGTCGCGTCGGCCGGGGACGGCGGGTCCGCGCTGTCACGGGAGGAGCTGTTCGCGGGCTGGCGGCTGTTCTTCGAGCGCCTGGCGGCGGTGCGGCCGGTGGTCCTGCTGATCGAGGATGCCCAGTACGCCGACGCGGGACTGCTGGATTTCCTGGATCACCTCATCGACTGGACCAGTGACCTGCCGGTGTACGTGCTGGTGTTCGCCCGCCCGGAGCTTGGCCAGGCCCGGCCCGGGTTCGGGGCCGGCCGGAACCGGATCATGCTGACCCTGGATCCGCTCGACCCGGTGTCGATGGACCAGCTGGTGGACGCGCTGGTGCCGGGGATGCCCGCCGCGGCCCGATCGGCGGTCAGCAGCCAGGCCCAGGGCGTGCCGTTGTTCGCCGTGGAGACCGTGCGGTCGCTGATCGACCAGGACATCGTCCAGCCCGTCGAGGGGGTGTACCGGCTCGTCGGCGATATCGGGGAGCTGGCGGTGCCGGACAGCCTGCACGCGCTGCTGGCCGCCCGGCTGGACGCGCTGGATCCGGAGGTGCGCCGGCTCGTGGCTGACGCCGCGGTGCTGGGTACCACGTTCCCGGCTGAGGCGCTGATCGCGGTGTCCGGGCGGGACGAGCCGTCGGTGCGGGCGGCGCTGGCGGATCTGGTGCGCCGTGAGGTGCTGCGGGTGTCCGGGGATCCGCTGTCGCCGGAGCGGGGTAACTACCAGTTCGCTCAGGAGATGCTGCGTCAGGTCGCCTACGACACGTTGTCGCGGCGGGACCGCAAGGCCGGCCACCTGGCCGTCGCGGCGCACTTGCGCGCCACCTTCGCTGGCGGCGGCGAAGAGATGGCCGATGTGATCGCGCGGCACTACCTGGACGCGCTGCACGCCATTCCCGATGATCCTGATACCGGTAAGATCCGCGGCCAGGCCATCGCGGCCCTGATCCGGGCCGCCGAACGCTCCGAACGGACCGGAGCCCCCGGCGCGGCGGCCGCAAGCTACGCTAGCGCCGCCGACCTGATCCCGGCCATTTCGGCTGGTGCCGCCGGGACGCCGGCTACCGGGCCGCCCGATGCCGGGACACTATGGGAACGCGCTGCGCGGGCCGTTATCGTCACCGGTGACTACGCCGCGGCCGTCCAGTATGCCGACCGCGCTCGCGATTATTACCAGCGGCACGGCCAGCATCGCGCGGCCGCCCGGACGCAGGCCATCGCCGGGCGTGCGCTGCGCAGCTGGGGCCGTCATGCCGGAGCCCGCGAGCGTCTCACCGCGGCGGTGCGGATTCTGCGCGCGGATCCCGATACCGACACCGTTCGCGTTCTGGAGGAACTGGCGGCCCTGGAGATGTTCGCCGGCTCGCCGGACGCCGACCGGCTCACGGCCGAGGCGCTCATCCTCGGCCAGGCTCTCGGCGTCGGCAGTGGCCAGCTGGCCAGCCTGTTCCTGACCCGCGGGATCTACCTCTGCATGGTGAACCGGGGCCCCGAGGGGGTCGCCTATTTCCGCGAGGGCGCGCGGCTCGCCACCCAGGCCGGCGATAACGTGATGGTGGGACGGGCGCTGGCGAACATGTCGGATGCCCTGGCGGTTACCGATCCCGCCGCCGCCGCGGAGGCCGCGCGGACCGCCGCCGGGCATCTGCGCCGGGCCGGTGCCCGGGACCTGCTGGCCGTGGCCACCATGAACCTGGTCCAGGCGCTGCTCCAACTCGGCGACTGGGACGGCGCCGAGGCCGAGATCACCCAGGCGATGGACTCCGGCGGACTGACCGACGACGAATTCCTCACCTGTGACCGGGGCTGGCTGGCGGCGATGCGCGGCGATGCCGACGCCGCCGAGGCCATGCTGGCGTCCCTGCGTGACCTGCGCGCCAGCGAGGATCTCCAGGACAAATCGTTGATCAGCACGGTGGAAGCCTTCACCGCCGCGGCCCGCCGCCAGCCCGCCGACGCGCTGCGCTGTGCGCGTGCCGCCCTGATGCATGCGGACGCCCTGGGGATCAGCTTCGAGTCCCTGCGCTGGGCTTGGCCACTGGCCGCGCGCGCCGCCTTCGAGCTTCAGGACGTCGTTGGCGTCCGCGACCTGCTGACCCTGCTCGACTCCTACCAGCCCGGGCACATCGCCGCCATGCTGCGGGCCGAGCGTGATCTGGTCCGGGCCCGCCTGGCCGCCACCGAAGGCGACGCGGCCGCCGAACCGGCCTTGGCCGTCGCGATCACGTACCTGCGCGAGCAGAGCACCCCCTACCACCTGGCCCACGGCCTGCTCGACCACGCTGGCCAGCTGACCCGCCGCGGCGACGGCGACGCCGCGGCGCAGGCCATCGACGAAGCCCGTGTCATCGGCCGCGGCCTGCGCTGCCAGCCGCTGCTCGACCGGGCCGACGAGCTCGAGCTCGCGACATCGCAGATCCGGACCTAGCTGATGCTGCCGGCGGGGTACCTGACAGGCCTGACGTGCTGAGCGTGGGGAGGGTCCGGTGAAGTGCGGGCGGTGCGGCGCGTCCCTGGTCGAGGGCGACCGGTTCTGCGCGGATTGCGGTGCTGCTGCGGGAGGGTGCCCGTCGTGCGGCGGGCCGCTGACTCCCGGCAAGCGATTCTGCCGTGTCTGCGGTACCGACCTGTTCGATGTCGCACCTGCCTCGGCAGTGGCAGCCCCGACGATGGTCTCGGCTCCCGGGCCAGGCCGTGAGCCGGTCGCCGAGCGCCGGGTGTGCTCGGTGCTCTTCTGCGACGTGGTCGGCTTCACCCCGCTGGCGGAGTCCCGGGATCCCGAGGAAGTCCGTGAGCTGCTTTCCCGCTACTTCGCGATGGCCCGGACGATCATCGGCCGCTACGGCGGAGTGGTGGAGAAGTTCATCGGAGATGCCGTCATGGCGGTCTGGGGAACGCCGGCCGCGACCGAGGGTGATGCGGAGCGTGCGGTACGGGCCGCGTTGGACCTCGTGAACGCGGTGGCCGAGCTTGGTGGTGAAGCAGGGGTCCCGGACCTGGCGGCGCGGGCGGGGATAGTAACCGGCGAGGTGGCGGTGAACCTGGGCGCGGCCGGCGAGGGAATGGTGGCCGGGGATGCGGTGAACACCGCGGCCCGGGTGCAGGCAGCGGCCGAGCCTGGCTCGGTGCTGGCCGACGCCCCGACCCAGCGGCTGGCGGGCAGCGCGGTCGGCTTCGCCGATGCCGGTGAGCACCGGCTGAAGGGCAAGGCCGAGCCGCAGCGCCTCTGGCGGGCGACCCGGGTGCTGGCCGCGGTCGGCGGCGTCCAGCGGGTCGACGGCCTGGAGGCGCCGCTGACCGGGCGGGACGCCGAGCTGCGCACGGTCAAGGACCTGTTCCACGCGGTCGCCGAACGGCGGGTGCCGCGGCTGGTGCTGGTATCCGGTCCGGCCGGGGTGGGCAAGTCGCGGCTGGGCTGGGAGTTCGAGAAGTACGCCGACGGGCTGGCCACCGAGGTGTGGTGGCACCGGGGACGCTGCCTGTCCTACGGGGAGGGAGTGGCGTTCTGGGCGCTGGCCGAGATCGTCCGGCAGCGTCTCGGCATCGCCGAGGAAGACCCCGCCGACGTCTCCGCCGCCAAGCTCGCGGCCGGACTTGACCGGTTCGTTCCCGATCAGGCGGAACGGGCATACGCGGGAGCGCGGCTTGGCCGGCTGCTCGGCGTGGCGTTCGCGGGTGACGGCGGGGGCGCCCTGTCCCGGGAGGAGCTGTTCGCGGGCTGGCGGCTGTTCTTCGAGCGCCTGGCGGCGGTACGGCCGGTGGTCCTGCTGGTGGAAGATGCCCAGTACGCCGACGCCGGGCTGCTGGATTTCCTGGACCACCTGATCGACTGGGTCCGGGATCTGGCGGTGTACGTGCTGGTGTTCGCCCGCCCCGAGCTTGACCAGATCCGGGCGGGGTTCGGCACCGGGCGGAACCGGGTCACGCTGACCCTGGATCCGCTCGACCGGGTATCGATGGACCTCCTGGTGGATTCGCTGGTGCCCGGGATGGCGGCCGCGGCGCGGTCGAAGATCACCGGCCAGGCCCAGGGCGTGCCGTTGTTCGCGGTGGAGACGGTGCGATCGCTGATCGACCGCGATATCGTGCAGCCGGTCGAGGGGGTATACCGGCTGACCGGCGACATCGGGGAGCTGGCCGTGCCGGACAGCCTGCACGCGCTGCTGGCGGCGCGGCTGGACGCACTGGAGGAGGGGGTGCGGCGGCTGGTGTCCGACGCTGCGGTGCTCGGCAGCACGTTTCCCGCCGAGGCCCTGATCGCGGTGTCCGGGCAGGACGAGCGATCCGTGCAGACGGCGCTGGTGGATCTCGTCCGCCGTGAGGTGCTGAGCGTGTCCGCGGATCCGCTGTCGCCGGAGCGGGGCAGCTATCAGTTCGCTCAGCAGATGCTGCGGCGGGTCGCCTACGACACGCTGTCCCGGCGGGACCGTAAGACCCGGCATCTGGCGGTCGCGCAGCACCTGCGCACCACGTTCGCCGGGGACGGCGAAGAAGTGGCCGACGTGATCGCCCGGCACTACCTGGACGCACTGGACGCCATCCCCGACGACCCCGACACCGGCCGGATCCGCGGCCAGGCGATCACCGCCTTCGTCCGGGCCGCCGAACGGGCCGAACGTACCGGATCTCCGGCCCGCGCCGCTGCCAGCTACGCCACCGCCGCCGAACTGACCACCGCGGACGAGACCGGTCTGGAGCCCGACGCCGGGACGCTGTGGGAGCGTGCGGCGGAGGCTGCCACCGCCACCGCGGACTATGCCGGTGCGGTCCAGTACGCCGACCGTGCTCGTGTCCGTCACCTGCGGCGTGACCAGGACCGGGCCGCCGCCCGCGCCCAGGCCATCGCCGGCCGGGCCCTGAACGAGTGGGGCCGCTATGCCGAAGCCCGGGAGCAGCTGATCCCCGCGGTCGAGGTGCTGCGCACCGACCCGGACACGGACACGGTGCGCGCCCTGCAGGAACTCGCCACCCTGGAGACGTTTGCCGGGTCGCCCGACGCTGACCGGCTCACCGCCGAGGCACTGTACCTCGGTCAAGCCCTCGACGTGGGCACCGGGCAGCTCTGCGACCTGTTCATCGCCCGCGCTTTGTATCTCCTCTTCGGCGGCAGCTTGCCCGAAGCCATTGCCTACCTTCGCGAAGCCGTTCGGCTCGCCACCCAGGCCAGCGACAACTTCCGGCTCGGACGCGCGCTGCTCAATCTGGCCGCGGCACTGGAGTCCACCGACCTGGCCGCCTCGGCGGATGCCGCGCGTACCGCCGTCGGGCATCTGCGCCGGGCCGGCGTCCGGGACTATCTGGCCACGGCGATCCTTAACCTATCCAGTTCGCTAGTCGATCTCGGCGATTGGGACGCCGCTGAAGCCGAGCTCGTCCAGGCGATGGACTCCGACGGGCTGACGGACATTGACTACCTCAACTGCCAGCGGGGCTGGCTGGCCGCCTTGCGTGGCGACGTGGCAACCGCCGGGACCGTGCTGGCCGGAGTTCAGAGCCTGCGGGCCAGCGAAGCGCCCCAGGTCAAGACGTTGCTCCTCCTCGCGGAGGCCTTCACCGCCGCCGCGGGTGACCAGCACCAGGACGCACTGCGACACGTCCGCGCGATCCTCGCTCATGCCGACTCGCTCGGAATAAGCCACGGAGACACGCTCTGGGCGTGGCCGCTCGCCGTCCGCACCGCAGGCAAGCTGGGTGCCTCCACCGTCACCCGCGAGCTGCTCAGCCAGCTTGACTCATATCCGCCGGGGCACGTCGCGCCCCTGCTACGGGCCGAGCGTGACCTGGCCCGCGCCCGGCTGGCGGCCAGCGACGGCGACCAGGCCGCCGCGGCCGCCTTCGCCGCCGCGATCACTGCGCTGCGCGAGCACGGCACGCCCTACCATCTCGCCCACGGACTGCTCGATCATGCCCAGTACCTGCGGCGCCACGGTGACGCCGGTGCCGCGGCGGCAGCCATCGACGAAGCCAGGGACATCGGGCAGCGGCTGCGCTGCCAGCCGCTGCTCGACCGCGCCGCGAACCTGGACCCGGCGACGCCTGCGGCCTCCGTCAGTCCCCGGACGCCGGCCTAGATGGCCGCGTCGTCCGGGCGCTTCCGCGACGCGCTGCGCCACCGTGACCTGCGGCTGCTGATCGGCGCGTTCGGCGTGGACCAGGTCGGCAGCTGGTCCTACCTCGTGGTGATCTCGGTGTACCTGTTCGACCGGACCCACTCCACCCAGTGGCTGGCGGCCCTGGGCATCTGCCGCTGGGGGCCGGGCCTGCTGCTCGCCAGTTACGGGGGTGTGATCGCCGACCGCTATCAGCGGGTCACCATCCTCATCGTCTCGGCGCTGGCCAGCGCGGCCGTCATGGCCGCGATGGCGGTGGTGGTGGCGACCAACGCCTCACCCGGCCTGATCCTGGTCCTCGCGGCCGCCTCGGCCGTCGCGCTCGCGCCCTACCAGCCCGCCGCGGGCGCGCTGACCCCGGAGGTCGTCGGCGAGAAGGACCTGGCCGCCGCGAACTCTCTCTTCTCGGCGCTGGAGAACCTGGTCGTGGTCCTCGGACCCGGCATCGGCGGCCTGCTGCTGCTGACCGGCAGGCCCGTCATCGGGGTCGCGATCAACGCGGCCAGCTTTGTCGTAGCGGCCGCCGTGATCAGCCGGCTGCGGGTCCGCTCCCGCGGCGGCGCGGACTCCGAGGACAGCGCGGTGCAGCAGTGGAAGGCCGGACTCAGCGCGCTGGCCGCTCAGCCCGTCGCGGTGGCCGTCGTGTTGTTCTGCGCGCTGGACTCCGCGGTCTACGGCGCCTCTACCGTCTTGTACGTGCCGCTGTCGGTCCGGCTCGGTACCGGACCCAACGGCTACAGCTACCTGCTGGCCGGGGCCGCGCTCGGCGGGGTGCTCGGCGTGGGCCTGGCTAACCGGCTCAGCGGCGGGTCCCGGCTGGCTCCGGTGATCATGGGGAGCATCTGCCTGCAGGCGCTGCCGTTCGGTGTCACGGTCGCGGTGAACTCACCCGCGCTGGCCGCCGTCCTGCAGGTCGCCTCCGGGGTCGGGATGGTCATCGTGGACGTGCTCGCGCTCACCAGCCTGCAGCGCGATCTGCCCAGGCAGACGCTCGGCCGCGTGCTGGGGATCTTCGACACCGTCCTGCTGGCCGGCATCTTGCTGGCCAGCGTGGCCACCGGCATCCTCCTCGCGCACACCGACGTCAACGTCGCGCTGATCGCGGTGGGCGCCGGGATCCCGGCCCTCGGCCTGGTCGGCCTGCCCGCGCTGCTGCGGGCCGACCGGACCTCGGCCGCGGTGGCGCAGCGGCTGCGCCCGCGGGTAGCGCTGCTGGCGCGGCTGGACCTGCTCGAAGGCGCGGACCGCCGCACGCTCGAGCGGCTGGCGGCCGCGGCGCAGGAGATCGTCATGCCCGCAGGTGAGATCGTGATCCGTGAGGGCGACGAAGCCGACGCACTGTGGATCCTGGCCCGGGGTGAACTGTCGGTATCCGCTACCGGCGACGGTCCCGTGCCGCGCCAACTGGCGGTGGTGACCGCGCCCGGGTATGTCGGAGAGCTCGGGCTGCTGCACGGCATCCCGCGCACCGCCACGGTGCGGACCAGCCAGGAATCCGTGCTGCTGCGGATCGGCGGGCAGGACTTCCTAGACGCTGCCGAAGCTGGCCGGGCGAGTCCGTCCCTGCTGGCCGTGGCGGGCATCCGGATGGCCCGCACCCCGGGGCGTGGCGCCAGGCCCCAGCCCGTTTCCGCCGACACCGCGCCGCCCGGCCCCCACCCCCATCACCCGGAAGGGTGAAATTTAATGAACCCTGATGCCCTGCTGACCGAACTCGGCGAGCTGGCGACGGCGCTCGGCCCGGCCGTCCGGCCGGCCGGCACCGACGAGCTGCTGCGCTCCCTGACCGAGACCGCGCGCCGCCTGTTCGGCGCGGCGGCCTGCTCGCTGGCCCTGCTCAGCGAGGATGAATCGGAACTTATCTATACAGTGGCCGCGGGCGAGGGCGCGGACGACGTCACCGGCATGCGGATATCGTCCTGGAAGGGCATCGCGGGCTGGGTCGTCCAATCCGGGCAGCCGATCGCCGTCAGCGACGTGGCTAGCGATCCGCGCTTCTCCCGGGAACAGGCCGAGCGGACCGGGTACGTCCCGCAGGCCATCCTCGCGGTACCGGTCGAAACGCCCGAGCGCATGCTCGGGGTCATCAGCCTGCTCGACCGTGACGCGCGGCGCCCTGGCGCCGAGCAGGACATGACCCTGCTTTCGCTGTTCGCCGACCAGGCCGCGCTGGCCCTGGCCAGCGTCGAGAGGTTCACGTTCATGGGCCGGGTGCTGCTCGACGCGCTGGCCCGGGCGGCGAGCGGAGAGGACCTGGTTGACGCCCTGCGGCGGGCGGCCGACGGGCCCCCGGGCGCGGACGCCGATCTGGCCGCGCTGGCCGCCACCTTCGCGACCCTGGCGCGCCGCGGCACCGCGGAACGCCGGCTCGCCCTGGCCGTGCTGCGAGATATCGGGGACTACGCGGAAAGGCGGCCGTCACGGTCCCGCTGAGACCGGCCTGGAGCGACGCCTTCGCCCAGGCAGCGCTACGGCCGGTACCACGGATCGATCTGCCCATCGACAAGGACTGGGCCTGGGGCGGCGCGTCAGGCGCCGGGGTGACCGTCGCCGTGGTCGACAGCGGGGTCGACGGCACCCACCCGGACGTCGGAACCGTCGGCCGCGCCATCGCCCTGCAGTGGGACCGGGAAACCGACGAAGTCGTCAGCGCCGAGGGCCCGCACGAGGACCTATTCGGTCACGGCACCGCGTGTGCCGGGATCATCCGGCGCGCCGCGCCCGACGCGGCCATCTGGTCCGTGCGCGTCCTGGGCAGCCGGCTGACGGGCAAGGGTGTCGTCTTCGCGGCCGGCCTCCGCTGGGCGATCAAGGAAGGAGCACGGGTGGTCAATTTGTCGCTGAGCACGGGCCGCGAGGACTACTTCGGGCTGTTCCACGAGATCGCCGACGAGGCGGCGTTCGCCGGCGCGGTCCTGGTCTGCGCGGCCAACAATGTCCCGGCCCCCACCTATCCGGCCCAGTTCTCCTCGGTCATATCCGTCGCCGCCCACGACGGGCAGGATCCGTTCGCCCTCGACGCCAACCCGGCGCCGCCGACCGACTTCGGCGCACCCGGCATCGACGTCCGGGTGCCGTGGCTGTCCGGCTCCACCATCGTCTCGACCGGCAACTCCTTCGCCGCGCCCCACGTCACCGGACTGGTGGCCCGGCTGCTCAGCAAGCACCCGCATCTCACGCCGTACGAAGTAAAGACCGTGCTAAGGGCCGTGGCCAGCAACGCAGCAAGTCCCGGGAGCCAGCGATGACGCCTGACGTGACGGACATCTTGAGCAAGACCGCCCTGCTTCGCTCGGTTCCGGCCGAGGATCTCAGCGTCCTCGCCGCCGCCTCCCGGCTGCGCACTTTCCGCCGCGGCCAGGTGGTGTTCACCCGGGGTGACCCCGGTGACACCGTGATCGTGGTCGTCTCCGGCCGGGTCAAGGTAGTGGTCCGCTCGGCGGACGGCGGCGCGCTCACGCTGGCGATCATCGGCCCGGGGGGCGTGTTCGGCGAGCTCGGTGTCGCCGACAGCGGGCCCCGGTCCAGCGACGCCGAGACCCTGGATGAATGCCAGCTGCTCCTGGTCCCGCGCGAGGCGATCCAGGAGATCTGCGCGCGGGTACCGTCCGCGGCGCAGGCCCTGACGGCGGCCATCGCGGCTACCCTGCGGCGCCTGACCGACGCGACGGCCGACCTGATCTTCCTTGACCTCCCGCGGCGGGTGGCGAAGATGCTGCTCAGCCAGCCCAGCGGCGAGGATGGCGCCATTGCGCTGAAGCTGAGCCAGGAGGAACTGGCGCATCAGGTCGGCGGCACCCGGCAGAGCGTCAACGCCGCGCTACGCGGTTTCGAGCGCCGCGGCTGGATCGAGGTACACGACCGGACCATCACGGTGAAGCAGGCCACGGCTCTGCGCCGGTTCGCCGGCGCCGAACTGTCCGCAAGGTGACAGTCGTGGTGTCCGCCAGACGACTGACACCGCACCCGCGATCAGAGATGCTAGCCACAGTTGTTCATCCGAACCCGGCACCTAAGAGGTGGGCACCATGACCGAGCAGAACCAGACCCCCGACATCACGGTCGAAGAGGACACCGAGGGCCACGTGCACCGCGACGACGACGTCGAGGGCCACGTGCACCGCGACGACGACGTTGAGGGCCACGTGCATCGCGACGACGACGTTGAGGGCCACGTGCACCGCGACGACGACGTTGAGGGCCACGTACACCGGTAGCGGCCGCAGCGCGAAGGGGCGGACAGCCATCTCGTCCGCCTCTTCGCGCTGTAGCATCGCCCCATGACAACGCCTCAAGAAGTCCTCGCTAAGGTCCCGTTGTTCTCGATGCTTTCGAAAAGGGATCTGGCCAGCCTGGCGCGCAATGCGCACGAACGGTCTTTTCCCGTCGGCGCGGTACTCACCGACGAAGACGAAACCGGCGCTACTTTCGGTGTCATCGTGGACGGCCAGGCCGCGGTGACCGTGCACGGAAACCCCACCCGCACTCTTGGCCCCGGTGACTATTTCGGTGAGATGGCGCTGATCGATCATTCGTTTCGTTCGGCGAAGATCACCGCCGCGACCGAGTTGCATTGCCTGATGTTCACCGCGTGGGTCTTCCGTCCTTTCGCCATTGAGCATCCAGAAACGGCCTGGGCTCTGCTCGAAATGATGGTGCAGCGCGTCCGCGATGCCGAGAGCCGCTAAAGCCCTTCACACATCGAGCGTCGTTTCCTCGGCGGCCACCATGACGGGAACTGGTGACGTCACGAACCGATTCGCCAACTGGTCGAGGCCGTCGTCCGTTCGGTCCGGATGATGATGGAACAGCACTACCTGCCGGGCCCCGGCGCGCTCAGCCAGGGCCACCACATAGTCGGCGGCGGCATGGCCGAACGCCGCCATGGCCGCGACCTCCTCCGCCAGCAGCTGGGCGTCGTGGATCAGCACGTCTGCTCCGGCGGCCAGCTCAACTGCGGCGGCGTGATATTCGCCCCACCCGTCTGGTCCGGGCCCAAGCGCGGTGGGGCAGTGATCGGTGACGTAGGCGATCACTGATCGCCCGTCGCCGACCCGGTACCCGAGCGTCCTGCCCCCCTTGTGCGGGATCTCGCGAGCCTCGACCTTGAACCCGCCTTCCTCGAACTGGCCCGGTCCCAGGGTGCCGAATTCCCAGCGGCCGCGTAGCTGGCCGGGGCCGATCGGGAAATGCGGCGGTGACATCGCCCGGTCCAGTACCGCTTCGGCGCCGGTGCCGTCCTGCTGATCCGGCAGCAGCAGCCTGACCGTAGCGTCTTCGCGGTCCCCGGCGCGAAAGAACGGCAGCCCCTGGACATGATCCCAGTGCAGGTGGGTCAGCAGGATCGTCCCGCTGAACGGCTGGCCGGCCAGCAGCGCGGTGACCCGGCGGATTCCCGTGCCGGCGTCGAGTATGAGCGTGGGCGGCGCTCCGTGGTCATGGGCTACGGCCACGCAGGAGGTGTTGCCGCCGTACCGGACAAACTCGGGCCCGGGCGCGGGGGTCGATCCGCGGACACCGCAGAAGTGCAGTCGCACCCGTCAAGCCTAGCCACGCAGCCGGCGGCCAGCCGCCGGGCCGGTCAGGATTGCAACCAGGCCAGCAGGTCGGCGTTGATCGTCGCGGCCTCGGTGGTCGGCATGCCGTGCGGGAATCCGTAGTAGCACTCCAGACCACTCGGCTATCGCCGCGGTGAACTCTCGGGCCGGCTCCGTGCGCAACCCGGGAGGTGGCGCAGGTTGCCGGAGCTCCCGGAATGTCAGTAGGTACCGCTAGGTTTGGGTTGGGGACCACTGGGTGATGGGAAAGGCCTTGGTCACGTACGAAACAAAGCACGGGGCGTCGCGGCGGGCAGGCGAACAGCGGCGGGCGGAGCTTGGTGAGTTCCTGAAGGCGCGCCGCGCCCGGCTCACCCCGGATGACTTCGGCATGCCGCGAGGTTCGCGGCGGCGTACACCCGGGCTGCGCCGTGAAGAGGTCGCGCTCTTGGCCGGCGTGGGTGTCACCTGGTACACCTGGCTTGAGCAGGGCCGCCAGATCAACGCCAGCACGCAGGTGCTGGACGCGGTGGCCGGCACGCTCCGGCTCGACCGGGTCGAACGGGAGCACTTGTACCGGCTGGCTGAGGCGACGCCCGTTCGGACCGAGTGCGTGCTCACGACGGTGCCCGACACCATCCGCGAGATCGTGCACTCGCTCGGACCGCTCCCGGCGACCTTGATCAACAGCCGGTTCGACATCCTGATGTCCAACGCTGCGTACGAGGAACTGTTCTGGGACTGGCATTCGATGCCCTGCGTCCACCGGAACATCCTGTGGTGCTGCATCACCGAGCCGTCGGCCCGTGACAGGTTCCCCGAGTACGAGCGGCAGGTCCGCTACATGGTGGCGCGGCTGCGCTCC
>Ga0302314_10013171_pt1 | contig 14234 bp, 14 predicted proteins | sample III_Palsa_N2_3_FD_200533 | JGI IMG/M metagenome (GOLD analysis project Ga0302314, IMG submission 200533) | Peat permafrost microbial communities from Stordalen Mire near Abisko, Sweden - III_Palsa_N2_3 | ecosystem: Environmental > Terrestrial > Soil > Palsa > Peat permafrost | place: Sweden... | reverse complement strand
CGATCGTCGGGCCGCTCGAAAGCGCCAGCACGCCGCCGACATCCTTCAACATCGTCTGTCCCTGAGTCAGGTTGTCGTTTTCGTCGCGCACGCCCAACCGCCAGACCTCGCTCCAGGAACCGACGTCGGCCCAGCCGATATCGCACGGCGCCACCGCAGCCTTCGTGGTGGTCTCCATCACCGCATAGTCGATGGATTCGGCGGGGCAGACGGCGAAAAGCGCCGAATCAAGCGCCACCACCTTGGCGGTTCCCGCGTCGGCCGGCATGGCGGCGAGCGCGCCCTGGCGAATGTCGTCACGGCTCTTGGCCAGCTCCTCCAACAGGAGGGTCGGCGAGAAGAGGAACAGGCCCGCGTTCCACAGATAGCAGCCTTCCGCCAGATAGGTCTTGGCGGTCGCCAGATCCGGCTTTTCCTCAAAGCGGGCCACCTCGTACACCGCCTTGGTGAGCGCCTTGCCTCGCCGGATATAGCCGTAGCCGGTCTCAGGGCTGGCGGGTTGAATGCCGAAGGTGACGATACGCTCCTGGGCGGTCGCCGCCGCCGCGGCGATGGTCGCGCGAAACGCTGCGCCGTCGGTGATCAGGCTGTCCGCCGACAGCAGGAGGACGATCGCCCCCGGCGCCCGCAGGCCGGCCAGGGCCGAGGCGATGGCCGCAACGGCGGCGGTGTTGCGCCCCATCGGTTCGGTGACGATCGCCAGCGGTTCGACACCGATCTCGGCCAATTCGGCCTCCACCAGGCCAAGGTGGCCCGCGCCGCAGACCACCATGGGCGGCAGGAAGCCATCCGCCGGGGCGTTGCGCAGAACGGTCTGCTGGAAAAGGGTGTGTTCAGCGCCGAATCTGTGGAACGGCTTGGGGGCGGTTGGCACGGACAACGGCCAAAGCCGCGTACCCGCGCCGCCGCACATAATCACCGGCAGAATCTTTGCTTCACTCACGTTTCGCCTCTCTTGGCCCCGAACGCGCGCCGGGGCTTAAAGCCTTTACGTTTAGGTCCCGTGTCGAGCCCCTTGGCCTTCTTCACGATCTCTTTCAGCTTGACCGTTTGCATGGCGGACAGAGGTTGGCCAGGGGCGCCCTTTTCCGGATCGGCGAAAGCCCGGCCGTAGGTCTTGATGCGGCCTTCCACCGAGCCCAGGAATTCGCCTTCCCACTCCGACAGGGTAATGCCCGCGCGGTCGGCGGTGCGCCGCGCGCGCTTCAAAGCGTTCAGCGCCGCGCGCTTGGCCGCGGCCAGGCGATCGGGCGCTTTGGTTTTCACAGAATGGATGTCACAGGCCGCCGATCGCCGACAGATAGAGGTCGAGCAGGGCGTCCTCTTCCTGGCGCTTGGCCTTATCCTGTTTGCGCAGGCGCACGACCTTGCGCAGGATCTTCACGTCGAAGCCGTTGCCCTTGGCTTCGAGGTAGACTTCCTTGAGGTCCGCCGACACGGCGGCCTTATCTTCTTCCAGCCGCTCGATCCGCTCAATGATGGTCTTGAGCTGAGTCTGGGCCGCGCTATTCAGCACGTCGATGGAGGATGAGTCGTCGGCCATGGGCTATTCTCGCAAAGTCTACGCGGGTAAAGGTAAGGGCGCAGACCCTAGAGGTGCGGCGAGATCAGATCAAACCATAACCGAGCGATGCGACCGCATGGGCCGCGAACCTTAGCCTTGCTTGGCTTTGTAGCGCGGGTTGGTCTTGTTGATGATGTAGACGCGGCCCTTCCGGCGCACCAGCTTGCAGTCGCGGTGACGCGTCTTGAGGGACTTAAGCGAGCTTCTAACCTTCATCACACGTCTCTGGGCCGGCGGGCCGGGTTTGAAAGGAACGGGGCGTATAAGGAATAGGGGGACCTGAGTCAATTCGCCCCGAAGCTTGCATGTATCGCATTGGACCTTGGGCCGGCGCGCGGGTACCCTTGAGGCCATGGATCGCCGCGCCTTCATGTTGTTCACCTTCGCGGGGCTTGCCGATCCCGCACACGCGCCCTTCACGCCGACGCCTGTTCAGGACTCCGATCTGCCGGCCAGACCGGCAAGCGTGGCGGTGGTCAATTCGGCCGATACGCCCTTCGAGGCCTGGATGCGGGACTATATCGACCGCGCCATCCGCGCCGGCGCGCCGGCCGATGTGGTTCATCGCGAGTTCGACGGCTTGACGCCCGACCCCAAGATCACCGACCTCGATGGCCGCCAGTCGGAATTCTCCAAACCCCTGGGCGGCTATGTGAAAGGCGTGGTCACCGAGGACCGGATCGCCAAGGGCCGCCTCAAGCTGGAGACGCTGACCTGGCTGCCCGAGGTGGAGCAGCGATTCGGCGTGCCGCGTGAAATCCTGCTCGCCATCTGGTCGGTGGAGACCGGTTTTGGCGCCATCCAGGGCGACTTCGACGTGCTGCGCTCGCTGGCGACCCTGGCCGCCGCCGGTCGCCGACGCGACTGGGCCGAGGGCGAGCTGGGCGCCGTGGTCAAGATCATCGCCACCGGTCAGGCCAGCCGGGCGCAGCTGCGCGGGTCATGGGCCGGCGCCATGGGCCAGACCCAGTTCGAGCCCTCGACCTATCTGCAATACGCCGTGGATGGCGATGGCGACGGCCGGCGCGACATCTGGACCTCGCCGGAAGACGCCCTGGCCTCCACCGCCAACCTGCTGATCCATTACGGCTGGAAACCAGGTCAGCGCTGGGACTGCGAAGTGATTCTGCCGGCGGGCTTCGACTACAGCCTCGCCGAAGGCCCAAGTCAGACACCGCTGGAATGGGCGGAGCTGGGTGCGGTCAAGGCCGATGGCGGCTCCTGGGCCTCGGCCGACGCGGTGACGCCAGCCCAGCTGATTCTACCCTCGGGCGCTTATGGCCCGGCCTTCTTGATCTTCCCAAACCACATGGCGATCCGCAAATACAACAACTCGACCGCCTACGCCCTGTCGGTGGGGCTGCTGGCTGAGCGGATCGCCGGGGCCGGGCCGCTGCGCACGCCCTGGCCGTACGAAATTCCTCTGTCCCTGGCCGACCGCATCGATGCCCAGACCGCCCTGGCCAAGCTGGGTTATGACCCGGGCGCGGTGGACGGGGTTCTGGGCGCTAACACCCGCGTGGCGGTCCGCGCCTGGCAGAAGACGCGGGGCATCCCCGCCGACGGCTATCTGTCGCCGCCCGTTCTGCAGCGCTTGCGCGGCGAGGCGGGAATTTCTGCGCCGAGCGCTGTCGACACGGGCGATGCGCCGCCGGCCGCGCCGATCCCCTACCGCAGCATGCCGCGCTAACCATGACCACACCGACATCCTCTTCCCCGCCACGCGCGGCTGTCTATGGCGCGCCCGATCCCGCGCTCGCCGAGCTGCCGCCGGGCGCCCTCCAGCTGTCGCCCCTGCAGCCGGGCTCGACGGCCATCGAGGCGCTTGAAGACGCCAGTCTTGACGCCATCACCGTGCTGGCGCCGCCAGGGGTTCTCGAGCGGCGCTACGTCCTGGCCCATGCTCTTCGCGCCCTTGAGCCCTCCGGGCGCCTGACCGTGCTTGCGCCCAAGGATAAGGGCGGGTCACGCCTGGGCGGAGACTTGGAGACGTTCGGCTGCGCGGTCATTGAGTCCGCTCGCCGTCACCACCGCATCTGCGACGCTCTCAGGCCAGCCACGGTAACCGGCCTGGATGAGGCGATCGCCGCCGGCGCGCCGAGTCTGGTCGAGCCGCTCGGCCTATGGTCGCAGCCGGGCGTATTCAGCTGGGACCGGGTCGACCTGGGCAGCGCCCTGCTGGCCCAGACCTTGTCCAAGCTCGGCGGCGACGGCGCCGATCTCGGTTGCGGCGTCGGCTGGCTGGCCAAGGCGGTGCTGGCCAGTCCAAAGGTCAAAAGCCTGGCCCTGATCGACATCGACCGCCGCGCCGTCGACGCCGCCCGCCGCAACATCGAGGACCCTCGCGTTCAGATCGCCTGGGTGGACGCGCGGGGCGACCACGGCCTGGAGGGCCTCGACTTCGTGGTGATGAACCCACCCTTCCACGACAAGGGCGTCGAGGATCATGGCCTGGGCTTCGCCTTCATCGCCGCCGCCCGCCGGGCTTTGCGCAAGGGCGGAATCCTGTGGATGGTCGCCAACCGCCACCTGCCCTACGAGGCCAAACTGGGCGAGCTGTTCCGCGAGGTCACGCCCCGCGCCGACAAGAGCGGCTTCAAGGTGATCGAGGCCAAGGCTTGAGCAAGCCGGCCGCCCGCCTTCGCCTGGACCGGCTGCTGGGCAACCTGGGCTACGGCAGCCGCAAGGAAATCCAGGGCCTCGCCCGCATGGGCGGCGTCGTGCTGGATGGCGCCGAGCTCACCGACGCATCCGCCAAGATCGAGCTGACGGCCGACCTGCCCGCGCGGATGACCGTCCAGGGCGCCCCGCTGGACCCGCCGCCGGGCATGGTGCTGATGCTGCACAAGCCCCTGGGCGTCACCTGTTCGCACAAGGAGGCCGGGGCGCTGGTCTATGACCTGCTTCCCGCCAGATGGCGCCGCCGCGACCCCGCCCTCTCCACCGTCGGCCGGCTGGACAAGGACACCTCCGGCCTGCTGTTGCTCACCGACGACGGCGGCCTGCTGCACCGGATCATCGCCCCCAGCGCCAAGGTCGAGAAACGCTACCGCGCGACCCTGGCGCGGCCGCTCGATGGGACGGAGGCAGACCTGTTCGCCTCCGGAACCCTCGTGCTGGAGAACGACACCACACAACTGCTGCCCGCGCGCCTGGAGCCCATCTCCGAGACCGAAGCCTTCCTCACCATCACCGAAGGCCGCTACCACCAGGTCCGCCGCATGTTCGCCGCCGCCGGCAACCATGTGGACGCGCTGCATCGGGATCGGGTGGGCGGACTGGCGCTGCCGGACGATTTGGCGGCTGGGAGCTATCGGGTGTTGGGGGAGGCGGAGGTGAGGGCGGTGTTCGCTGCTTAGAAGGCCGACGCCACCACCGGCGCATCCGCTCGGCTCCAGGCCACCCGGAAGTCATTCTCCGCCTGTGCGGCCTCGGCCGCCCTGCCCTGTGCGCCGAGGGCGATGGCCAACCCTTTCAGCGCCCAGCCGTTGCCGGGGTTGGTCTTCAGATCCTGGCGATAGACCGTCTCGGCCTCTGCAGGCGCGCCGTTGCGCACCAGGGCCTCGCCCAAAACCTGACGTGTGGAGACGAACCAGTTCCAGGGCTCGTCATAGGCCAGGTGGTCCTCGGCCATGACCGCCGCGCGCAGATGGGCGACCTCGTCGGCCGGGCGGTGTTCGGCTCGGGCGATGCGCGCCTCCACCGTGGGGATGGCGATGGCCAGGACGTCTTTCAGGGTGTTCTGGCCCGCGCCGGTGTCGGCCGGCAGGGCGGCGGCGAAGGCCGTCAGCGCCGCGAGCGTGGCGCGCGCCTCCGCCAGTCTGCCTGTAGCCGCCTGGGCCATCGCCCGGCCGTAGAGGTAGCCGCCCTCCAAGCCGGGAATCTTCGGGTCCGGCGCGGGCATGGCCAGCAGCTGGTCCCAGAGGCCGAAGCGCACGCGGGCGGCGTAGGCCTCCGACACATACCAATCCAGGCCCGGCATCTGCTGCAGCATGGCGTTGGTCACCACCGCGCGCGACTTGTCGGCTGCGTCCAGGGTCTCGGCCCGCCGGCCTTCCATCGCCGCCGAATAGGCCAGGAACTGGTAGTTATGGGCGGTGTACATTACCGCATAATAGTCGGGCGCATGGGTGAGGCCGGCGTAGACCAGGTCGGCCTTGGCGCCGCGCCGGTTGGCCTCGGCGGCGTCCTCATAGCGCCCGACCCGTTCCAGAATATGGGCCGGCATATGCACCAGATGGCCCTCGGCGGGCGCGAGGGTCGCCAGCCGCCGAGCGGACTCCAGCGCCTCCTCGGGATGGGGCGAGCCCTCCAGGGCGTGGATCAGATAGTGGTTGGCGCCCACATGGCCCGGATCGCGCGCCAGCACCGACTTCAGGGTCTGGACGATCTCGACGGTGCCTGGCGCCGGCGCGCCCTGCGGCGTCCACAGCTTCCAGGCGTGCAGGTTCATCAGGGATTCGGCGTAGAGGGTCTGGATGTCCAGGTCGTCCGGAAACCGCCGCGCCACCTCGCGCATGGCGTCGGCATAGCCGGTCAGGGGCGGCGCCAGGCCATCGGAGTCCAGGGCCGAGGGGCCGGGATAGCGTTTGGCCAGCGCCGTGGTCAGCGCCTGTTCGACCGGCGAGGCGTGCGCGGCTTCAGCCTGAGCGCGCTGCACCGCCTGGAACGCGACCTTGGCGCGCTCGGCGGTGAGGAAGGGCAGGTTGTAGTTTGGTCCCACCGTCAGCGACAGGCCCCAGAAACAGGCCGCGCAGCGCGGATCGATCTCGGCGGCCTTGGCGAAGGAGCGCGCCGCCTCATCGTGGTTGAAGCCCCACATCAGCGCCATGCCCTGGTCGAAATAGCGCTGCGCCTCGGGTGAGGTGGTGGTGATCGGCCGATGCACCTTGGCCAGGCCCTGGAACAGCATCGCCCCGCGCGCCCACCCGGCCAGGGACGTCGGCGGTCCGGCCATGGCGGTCGCGGATGCGGGAGCCGACATCGGCATGGGCATGGGCATCGCCATGTCGGCCGTGGCCAGCCTGGGTCCGCTCAGCGCTGCGGCCAGGCCCAGCAGAGACGCGATCAAAGCGCGCGGCGTCATGAAATCCCCCGGCTCGGCACAGCTGACGGAAAGGCTATCAGCGCGCTATGAATTGGCAATGGGCGCAGCCCGTTGGGATCAGGCCGCCGACGAGACGCTTGGGCGCGTTCGGGCCGGGCGCAGCGCATAGGGTTTGATCAGCGCATCCGTGGGCAGCCGCCACTCCTTGTGAAGCTTCCAAGCCTGTTGAAGCGTCAGGTGACGTCGACGGTTGAGCACCTCGGACGCGCGGGCTTTCGATCCAAGAACGGCGGCGAGGTCGGCCTGCCTCAAGCCCCTCTGCTGCATTTGAACACGCAAAAGATCGGGCGCATCCGGCGCTTCGATCGCCCAATGCCGAGCTTCGTAGTCGGCGATCACGAGCGCCAGCAGATCGAACCGATCTGCATCCTCGGATTCCACGGCAGGCTCGTTCTCAAAATAAGCCGCAATCGCCTCAAGCGCGGCGTCGTAGTCGGCTTCGTTCCTCAAGGGGCGGATATCAAACATCATACGCTCTCTGCATCCGTTCGATCGTATTGGGCGTGAGTGCCGATGAACTTCACCAGCACCCGCTTGTACAAATAAGAGACGTGCACGATCAGCCGATACTTGTTGCCGGCGATGTCGAACACCACGCGATTATCGGCCACGAAATCGACGTTGGCGCCGAAGTCGTTTTTGATGTCCTGCGGCGTGGCCCAGGCCGCCTGAGACGCGCTGGCGTGCCAAGCTCGCAGCGGCATTTCTGCCTGGGCGTGAACCTCCCAGAACTGCTTCAACGTGCGAAGCGCGATCACCTGCATAGGTTATCGTAGCGAGTTCTATATTTGGGAACAAGGAATATTCCCAAATCTGGAACTGCAGGTTAATTCCCTAAACCGCGCCCTCGTCGCTCTTCTCCAGCAATGACTCCGTCGCCTCGTCCTCGCTCGCCGCCGCGTCGCTTACCGTGCGCAAGCTCGGATTGGCGAAGGCGTAGACGGTCAGGCCCGCCAGGATCACCGCGCTGACCACGAACGGCCCGGGGCGGACGCGCTCGTAGAGCAGCAGGAAGAGCGGGGCGAGGATCACGTTCAGGCCGTTGACGGCGGCGATGGCTCCCGCGGCGGCGGCCTGCTCCGGCTGTTCCACCGACAGCGAGGCGCCGGCGGTGAAGCCGGGGCGGGTGAAGGCGAAACCCAGGCTGGAGACCGTGTAGGCGATCACCAGGGTCCAGTAATCGGGCGCCAGGGCCATGATCACGCTGCCGGCGCAGCCCAGGGCAGCCCCCCAGCGCAGCAGGTGGCGGGGGCTCATGCGGAACATGCGGATCAGGCCCCACTGGGCCATCAGTCCCGCGATGGCGCCGGTCATCATCGCCATCTTGATATAGTCCAGCGCCGCCAGCGGGCTGAGGTGCACCTTGTCGATGATCAGGAAGCCCAACATCTGGATCATCGCCGTCTGGCAGGTGGACGCCAGGAAGCCGTAGATCAGGAAGGGCCGCAGGCGCGGGTCCAGCCAGAAGGGGCCGGACTTCATCGGCTTCATCCCCGTGGAAGCGACCTCCGTATCGACCTTGGCCGGATGGCTTTCCGGCAGCCACCAGAACACCACCCCCATGACGATGGCCGCGATCAGAGCAAAGGCGAACATAGGCCCGGACAGGCCGACGATCGGCAGCACGAACATGGCCGCCGCCAGGGGGCCGAAAATGGTGCCCAGGCCAAAGGCGCCGGCCAGGGTCGACATGGACTGGGTGCGCTGTTCGCGGGTGGTCTGGTCGGCGATATAGGCCTGGCTGGCCGGATTGGCGGCGGAGCCGAACAGGCCGAACAGGGAACGGGCCAGCAGGAAGAAGCAGAAGATGATCATCGGCGCGGCCATGTGCCGGGCGCCCGCGCTGACCACCGCCCCACAGGCGATCATCGAGACCACGAAGCCGCCGAGGCCCAGCAGGATCAGCGGCTTTCGCCCGCGCTGGTCCGACGCCTTGGCCCAGATCGGCGAGCTTAGCGCCCACAGCAGAGCCGAGAGCGAGTAGATGGCCGTGACCATGGGATCGGGAATACCGATCTGGCGGCCAATCGCCGGCAGCACCGACTGCATGCCGTTGTTGCCCACGGCGGTGGTGACCGAGACCACGAACAGGATTGCGAAGGCGCGCTTGCGGACCTGTTCGGGCGTGGCGGCGGCGCGGGCGCGCACCTTGGCGATGACGGACTGAAGCGCATTCATGACAGGGCGCACCATAGTGAAGGTCGCCTGCGTCGCAACCTTGTGCGGCGATCCAGCATGCTGGCGCCCGAATACCTGGAATTAAGCATTAATCGGCAAAGGTCCCGCCAATAGATCGCGGGGGCCTCGTCAGGCGAATGTTTCAAATCATCGGCATCGTTCTGCTGTTCGGCATGGTTTTCGGCAGCTTCATCATTTCCGGCGGCAATCTGGGCGTCGTCATCGAGGCCGCGCCACACGAGCTGATGGCGATCCTGGGCGCGGGCGTCGCCGCCTTCCTGATCTCCAATTCCCTGACCACCATCAAGGCCACGGGCGGCGGCTTCGGGGGCGCCTTCAAGGGACCGAAGTGGAAGGCTCAGGACTATAAGGACCTGCTCAGCCTGCTGTTTCTCTTGACGAAAACCATGAAATCCAAGGGCGTGATCGCCCTGGAAAGCCATATCGAGAAGCCGCACGACAGCTCGATCTTCGGCCGCTACCCCAAGATCATGAAGGACCATTTCGCCATCGATTTCATCTCCGACACCCTGCGGATGATGACCATGAACCTGGAGGATCCGCACCAGGTCGAGGACGCGATGGAAAAGCAGATCGAGAAGCACCACCACGAGGCGCTCGGCCCTTCACACGCCATCTCGAACCTGGCCGACGGCCTGCCGGCGCTCGGCATCGTCGCCGCCGTTCTCGGCATCATCAAGACCATGGGCGCCATCACCGAGCCGCCGGAAGTGCTGGGCTCCATGATCGGCAGCGCCCTGGTCGGCACCTTCCTCGGGGTCTTCCTCGCCTATGGGCTGGTTGGCCCGCTCGCGGCGCGGATGAAGGACGTGGTCGACGAAGAAGGCGCCTTCTATCGCATTATCCAGTCGGTGCTGGTCGCTCACCTGCACGGCAACGCTGCTCAAATCTCCGTGGAAATCGGCCGTGGCAACGTTCCGAGCGACGCCCAGCCCAGCTTCCTGGAGCTGGAAGAGCACCTGAGCGCCATCCCCGCCGAGGGCTGAATTGAAAATTGATCACGCCGCCGTGAAGTTGGCGCTTGCCCTTCTCGTAGGAGACGGCATATTCAGCGTCAGCGCACGTGGGTGCGTCGTAAAGTCGCCGGGGCCTATTGCTCCAGCGATCGAGCGACGGAGCCGCGTTTCGGCGCGGCAACCATTTTCCCAGGGGACCAGGGATTATGACCTCCCATACGCTTCGTAAGCTCCTCGTCGCCGGCTCCGCCGTCGCCGCTCTCGCCTTCACCGCCGCCTGCCACAAGGCTCCTGCCGCTGACGCCGCCTCTGACGCGTCGGCTGCTGCTTCGGACGCCTCGGCCGCTGCTTCTGACGCCGCTCTGGCGGCTTCGAGCGCTGCCGCCGCCTCGGATGCGGCCGCTACCGCCGTCGCCGCTGCTCCGGCCAACAAATAAGTTTCGCGATTTCGTGAAACCGCTAAGGCGCGCCGCCGTTCAACGGTTCGCCCCTCTTTTCTGGCAGATCCTCCAAAGGACAACATCATGACTTCTGAAACCATGCGCAAAGTGCTCGTCGCCGGCGTCGCCGTCGCGGCCCTCTCCTTCACCGTGGCCTGCAAGCCCAAGGCCGACGCTTCGGCCGACTCCGCCGCCGCTTCGGCGAACAAGTAAGCTTCGCTTCACAGCGAAACTGCTTAAAGGGCCGCCCCGCAACGGGCGGCCCTTTTTGTATCCGGGCCGCTTGCATCCCGCGCCCGATCGGCCTTGATCCCGCGCGATGACCGGCCCGACCCCTTCCATATCCTCCGCCCCATCCTCGGCCATCGACTGGACCGAAGATGGCGCGCCGCATTCGCGGCTGTTCGACGATGTCTATTTCTCCAAGGCCGACGGCCTGGCTGAGTCCCGGGCGGTGTTCCTGGAAGGGTGCGGCCTGCCCGAAGCCTGGGTGGGGCGACAGGCTTTCACGGTCGGCGAGCTGGGATTCGGCACCGGTCTCAACATCCTGGCCCTGCTCGATCTGTGGCGCCGCACGCGCGAGCGGGGCTCGCGGCTCAACATCTTTTCCATCGAGGCGCATCCGCTGGCGGCCGACGAGGCCAAGCGGGCCCTGGCGGCCTGGCCGGAGCTTGGTGATCTGGCGGACCTGTTCATCGAGCGCTGGCCGCGCCGCGCCCGAGGCTTTCATCGCATCGATCTGCCGGAACTGGGCGCGACCCTGGATCTGGCGGTCATGGACGCCGCCGAGGCCCTGGCGGAATGGACCGGCCAAGCCGATGCCTGGTTCCTCGATGGCTTTGCGCCCGCCAAAAACCCCGACATGTGGAGCGAGGCGGTGCTGGCCGGCGTCGCGGCCCGCTCCGCGCCGGGCGCCAGGGCAGCCACCTTCACCGTCGCGGGGGTGGTTCGGCGCGGCCTTGCGGCCCAGGGGTTCGCGGTCGAGAAGCTGCCCGGCTTCGGGCGCAAGAAGCAGCGGCTGGAAGCGCGGCTTCCTGGCGTCCCGGCAAGCCCGTCCAGCCGCCCCAGTGTGGTCATCGTCGGCGCGGGAATCGCCGGCGCCGCCCTGGCGCGGGCGTTCGGGGGCTTGGGCGTTCGGCCGGTGGTGATCGACGCCGGCGCGCCCGGCGCGGGGGCGTCGGGCAATCCCGCGGCCATGGTCATGCCGCGCCTGGACGCCGGGTCGGGCCCGATCGGCGCCCTCTATGCCCAGGCCTTCGCCCGCGCGGCTGATCTCTACGCCGGGCTGAACAGCGCCGTGATCGCGCGCGGCGTGGTGCAGGTCGAGGCCGAACCCAAGGATCCCAGCCGTTTTGACCGGATCGCGGCATCGGACCTGTTCGAGGCCGGACGGGTGCGCCGCCTGGACAGCCGGACGGTGTCGCAGGCTCTGGACGAGGCGGGCAGGCCGGCTGGACTGGAATTCACCGACGGCCTGGTGGTCGAGCCCGCCGCGGTGCTGGACGCCTGGCTCGCCTCGGCAGATGTCAGACAGGCCTCGGTGGCCGCCCTGCTGCGTGAGGGGACGGGGTGGCGGCTCTTGAACCGCGATGGCGCCAGCATCGCCCGCGCCGACATCGTCTGCCTCGCCGGCGGCGCCTATGTCAGCGCGCTGATCGGCGCTCTTGCCCCGGCCCCGCTGCAGCCGGTGCGCGGCCAAGTCAGTCTCGCCACCTGGGATGCTCCGCCCGCCGCCGCGATCTGGGGCGGCTACGTCATTCCCACCCGAGACGGAATTCTGTTCGGCGCGACCCACGATCGGGACGATCGCAAGACCGAGGTCAGGGACGAGGATCACCTCCGCAATCTCGACCTGCTGGCCGAGGGCCGGCCGACCTTGGCCGCCGCCTTGCGCGACAGGCCGCTCACCGGCCGCGCTGGAATCCGCGCCGTAACCCCGGATTTCCTGCCGCTGTCGGGCGCCGCCGATGGCGCGGAGGGCCTGTTTCTGCTGACCGGCCTGGGGTCGCGCGGCTTCTGCGCCGCGCCCCTATTGGCCGAGCACGTCGCGGCCCTGGCGACCGGCGCCGCTTCGCCTCTGCCGAAATCATGGCAGGAAATTGTCGATCCGCACCGGTTCAGCTTGAGACTGAAACGCAAGCTTGGACGTTCAGTGGTAAGCACGCGTGATCCGGCGGTTTAACGCCGGCCAATAGGGAGAAACGCCATGTTGCGTTTGACGACGGCGGCGCTGGTCGCCGCGATGGGCATGATCGGCATCGGCGGCGTGGTCGCTTCGCGTGGCCAGGCCCAGCCCGCGCCGGCGGCGCCCAAGCCCGAAAACCAGTGCTTCTATTCTAGAAACATAAACGGTTTCAATGCGCCAGACGATCGGACCCTCTACATCCGGGTCGGCGTGAATGAGATTTACCGGCTCGATCTGATGAACGACTGCAATGGCCTGACCTTCCGCCAGGACATAGCCCTGAGCGATGAGCCGGCCGGCGACGCCTTCATCTGCTCGCCGATCCAGGCGACGGTCACCTATCGAGAGGCTGGCATTCGCGAACGCTGCCCAGTCACGGCGATGCATAAGTTGACGCCGGCCGAGATCGCCGCCGTGCCGAAGAAATTCCTGCCCTAAACGTCGAGGCGTCGCCTTTCCTCGAAGGCAGTCTTGCGCGTCGCGCGGCCGCCTGATCCGATGGCGTTCCCACCGGATCAGGACGGCTTAAAATGAAGGTTCACCACCTCAACAATTCGCGCTCGCAACGCATCCTCTGGCTGCTGGAGGAACTCGGGCTCGACTACGAGATCGTCCCCTATACCCGCGACGCGACCACCAACCTGGCGCCCCCGGAACTGGAAGCCGTCCATCCCTTGGGCAAGTCGCCGGTATTCGAAGATGGCGATATCAAGATCGCCGAGTCCGGCGCCATCGTCGAATATATCGTCGACAAATACGGTGCGGCGCTGAAGCCGAAGTCGGAAGCCGACAAGGTCGCCCATTCCGAATGGCTGCACTACGCCGAGGGTTCGGCCATGCTGCCGCTGATGATGAACCTCTATCTCATGCGCCTGGGCGAGGCCGCCGCGCCCTTGATGCCACGGGTCAATTCGGAGACGACCAATCACCTGGACTATATCGCCGGCGCCCTGGGCGACCGCCCGTTCCTGGTCGGCGACAACATCAGCGGCGCGGACATCCAGATGAGCTTCGCGCTGGAAGTCGCGCGCAACTTTGGGCGCCTGGCCGCCTATCCCGCTGTGAACGCCTACCTGAGCCGCCTGCAAGCCCGGCCTGCCTACAAGGCCGCGCTGGCCAAGGGCGGCCCGTACGCGATCGGGCAGTAAATGCGCCGAACACCTCTCCCTTCGGAAGAGGTGTTCGTTCGCAGCGTTCGTCGCATCCGCCAACACGTGCGCCCGCCCTCGCATTGCGCGAGGATGGCCTTCTCGCGCGGTGATTCGCGCCGTCTGGAGGCCGTGTCGGCTTGGCCGCGTCCGTATCCCTCGCCCATAGATCGTTTGCGCCCAAGACCCGCGTCCTGGACGGCAAGGTGGTGCTGATCACCGGCGGCACTGGCTCCTTCGGGCGCCGGTTCGTCGACCGCGTCCTGGCCGAGCAGTCGCCGAAAAAGCTGATCATCTTCTCCCGCGACGAGCTGAAGCAGTATGAAATGCAGGCGGAGCTGCGCGACCGCTTCCCGCCCGAGATCATGGGCAAGCTTCGGTTCTTCCTCGGCGATGTCCGCGACCAGACCCGCCTGGCCCTGGCGTTTCGGGGCGTCGACATCGTGGTTCACGCCGCCGCGCTGAAGCAGGTTCCCGCCGCCGAGTACAATCCCTCCGAATGCGTCCACACCAATGTCATGGGCGCCGAGAACGTGGTCTGGGCCGCTCTGAACAACCGGGTCCAGCGCGTGGTGGCCCTGTCCACCGACAAGGCCTGCAGCCCGATCAACCTCTATGGCGCGACCAAGCTGGCG
>Ga0302314_10013170_pt1 | contig 14235 bp, 12 predicted proteins | sample III_Palsa_N2_3_FD_200533 | JGI IMG/M metagenome (GOLD analysis project Ga0302314, IMG submission 200533) | Peat permafrost microbial communities from Stordalen Mire near Abisko, Sweden - III_Palsa_N2_3 | ecosystem: Environmental > Terrestrial > Soil > Palsa > Peat permafrost | place: Sweden... | reverse complement strand
CGGCGGTGGCCGTGACCTGGGGGGTGATCAGGTTGAGCGCGCCCAGCTGGTCGTCCGCGCCCCAGCGTCCCCAGTTCGAGAGGGTCCGGTGCAGGTCCAGGACGTCGGCGGCAGCCATCGGGTCGGGGGGCACGGTCGGACAGTAGCCCCGACCCTCTACGATCGGCTCCATGACGACACTCCAAGGTGACTACGAGCCCAGCCCCTCCGATTGGGTGCGCGACCAGGTGGCCGAGTACGAGGCCTCGGGCGGGCAGAAGGCGAACACGCTGCTCGATACGGGCTGGCCCATCATCGTGGTGACGACCCGCGGCGCCAAGAGCGGCAAGGTGCGCAAGACCCCGGTCATGCGGGTCGAGCACGGCGGGGAGTACGCGCTCGTCGCGTCCAAGGGTGGGGCCCCCGAGCACCCCGAGTGGTTCTACAACCTCGATGCCCATCCCGACGAGGTGCTGGTGCAGGACGGGCCGGAGCCGATCGCCGTCACGGTGCGCGAGGTCACGGGCGACGAGAAGGCCACCTGGTGGGAGCGCGCCGTGGCCGCCTACCCGCCCTACGCCGAATACCAGGAGAAGACGGACCGGCAGATCCCCGTCTTCATCACCACGCCCAAGGGCGCCTGAGCCCCGGGTCGCTCAGCGCTCGCCGGTGCCGGCGAAGGCTTGCACCATGGCGGCCCGCCACGGGACGAGGAAGCCCTCGCGCTCGTGGGCGGTCTTGCCGAGCCGCACCACGACCAGGTCGAGCGCGGGGCAGATCGTGATCGTCTGGCCCTCGTAGCCCGAGGCGCGGAAGGTGCCCCAGGGGTTGAGGGTGTCGAGGGTCTCGCCGCGCACGCCGAGCCAGTGCGCGCCGTAGGGGCTGGGGTCCTCGGGGTTGTCGATGGACACCATGGTGCGGGCGTAGTCCACCCAGCCGGCCGGGAGTATCCGCACCCCGTCCCACATGCCGTCGCGCAGGTAGAGCAGCCCGAAGCGGGCGTAGTCGCGCGCGCTGGCCCGGAGGTAGGACGAGGCCACCCAGGTGCCGGCCTCGTCGAACTCGGGGTCGGCGCTCGTCATCCCGAGCGGGCCGAAGAGACGGCTGTGCAGGAAGCGGGCATAACTCTCGCCGGGGCCGACGGTGCGGGCCACGACGCCCGAGATGATGTTCGACGTCCCCGAGGAGTAGTTGAAGCGCGTGCCCGGCGGCGCCGTCAACGGGCGGTCGGCCGCGAAGTGCGCCATGTCGGACTGTCCGCCGCCGAAGAGCATCTGGATCACGTCCGAGACGCGGTCGTCGACGTAGTCCTCCACGAAGTCGAGCCCGTCGCGCATGGCCAGCATCTGACGCAGCGTGATGGCGTGGCGCGGGTCGGCGTCGTCGGCCCACTCGGGCACGGCGGCGGGGGCGTCGAGGTCGAGCTTCCCGCTCCCGACGAGCAAGCCGACCACCGCGTGGAGCATCGACTTGGCGATCGACCAGCTGAGCAGCGGCGTGTCGGTGGTGACGCGCGTCGGCGGGCGGTCGAAGTGCTCCAGTGCGCCCTGATAGCGCTCGACGACGATGCGCCCGCGGTGCACGACGAGCACGGCGAACGTCTCGGCGAGTGGCCCGTCGTTGGCGAAGGCGTCGTCGAGCAGCGGGGCCAGGTCGACGCCGGCCGGGAGATCGTCCTCGGGCCAGTCCTCGGTCGGCCAGTCGACGCCGGCGGGCTGCGGCGGCAGCGCGACCAGATCGCTCACACCGAGGAGAGGAACGACAGCAGGCCGGCGTTGGTCTCGGCCGGCTTCTCCTGCTGGACCCAGTGGGCGGCGCCCTCGACGACGGTGGTGCCGCGGTAGTCGGGCAGCGCGGCCGCCATCTCCTCGGCCGCGTTGGGCATCATCAGGGCCACCGGGTCCAGCACGCCCGTCAGGAAGCCGGTGGGCATGGTGTACACGGAGGCCGGGATGTCGTGCGAGCGCTCCCAGTTGGCGTCCATGTTCCGGTAGAAGCTGACCGGGCCGAAGAACCCGCCCTTCTCGAAGGCGGCCGCGTAGACGTCGACGTCGGCCTCGCTGATCCACGCCGGCAGCACGTCCGGGGCCGGCGTGAGGATGTCCTGGAAGCGGGTCCCCTCGCGTGGCGCGTCGGAGACCAGCGGGCCTGCGTGGGCCATGCCTTCGGCCCCGGCGGAGTAGAGCATGGTGCGCAGGAAGCGCCGCGGGTCGGCCTCGAACTCGGCCTCGGCGGGCCCGACCGGCTGGAAGTAGAGCATGTAGAAGAACTTGTCGGCGAAGAGCACTTCGAAGATCTGGACGGGCGGCGCCGGCGCGTTCGAGTAGGGGACGCTCATGTTGTAGAGCGCCGAGACGCGCGTCGGGTGCAGGCGCCCCAGCTCCCAAACCACCATGGCCCCCCAGTCGTGGCCCACGAAGGCGGCCGTGTCATAGCCGTAGTGGTCGAGCAGGCCGGTGAGGTCGCCGGTCAGCTTGTCCGACCCGTAGTCGGTGACCTCGGTCGGGTGCGAGCTCCCGCCGTAGCCGCGCAGGTCGGGGGCGTAGGCGCGGTAGCCGGCGTCGGCCAGTGCGCCGAGCTGATGGCGCCACGAGTACCAGAGCTCCGGGAAGCCGTGGCAGAGCACCACCGGCGGCCCGTCGGCCGGCCCAGCCGCCGCCACGTGCAGCTCGATCCCGTTCGTCGGCACTTGTTCGTGGGTTACCTCAACCATTCGGTGTCACCGTCTCCTCTGTCTGGGCCGCCTTGTCCGCCTTCTCCGCATGGTGCTTCTGAATGGCTGACATGACGGCGTTGCCGGCCGCGCCGATGAACTCGGGACGGTTCTCTGCGGCCCAGTCCCGGCTCGAGGTCAGCGAGGCCGAGGAGTCCTGGAAATGGGGTGCCACGTAGCGTGCGATCAGCTCGTAGGAGTGACGGGTGGCGGCGGTGTCGGCCCACTCGTGACCCATGAGGAGGAAGGTCCCGAAGCCCTTGGACTGGGTCTGCAGGCGGGCGACCTGCGCGATGGCGTCGTCAACGGTGCCGATCACGGCGAAGCCCGACGCGTTGAGCGCGTCGACCAGCGACTCGAAGTTCTCGGTGTTGGGCGCCAGCGGCAGGGCGGCGACCCGCTGGAAGTAGTCGACCCACTCCTCCAGGCCGAAGGCCACGTCGGCGATGGCCTGCTCCTTGGTGTCGGCGATGTGCATCGGCCCGACCAGGCGCCACCCGTTGCGGTCGACGGTGGTCGAGAACTCCGCCGCTCGCTCCTCCATCACGTCCCAGTGGATGCCCAGGACGTCGAAACCCCCGGCCGACGTGGCCCCGATGGACAGGAGGCTGGTGCCGAAGCGCCCGGCGGCCCGCGGGCCCGCCGGCGAGACTTGCGCCGCCACGGCCACCTCGGGGAACGGGCGCTGGTAGGGGCGCAGCTGCAGGCGCGCTTTGTTGAGCGTGAACCAGTCCGTCTCCATGGTGACCGTCTCGCCGGCCAGGAGCAGGAGGATGGCCTCGAGCGATTCCTCCATCATGTCGCGCTGCTTGGCCGGATCGATGCCCATCATGAAGGCGTCGGAGGGCAGGGCGCCCGGGCCGACGCCGAACATGACGCGGCCACGCGTGAGGTGGTCGAGCAGCACCATGCGGTCCGCCAGCATGAACGGGTGGTGGTAGGGCAGCGACGAGACCCCCGTCCCGAGGCGGATGTGCTTGGTGCGTTGCGCCGCCGCGGCGATGAAGACCTCTGGTGAAGCGATGATCTCGTAGCCGGCGGAGTGGTGCTCGCCGAACCAGGCCTCGTCGAAGCCGAGCGCGTCGAGGTGCTCGACCAGCTGCAGGTCGCGCTCGAGCGCCAAGGTGGGGTTCTGTCCCACGGGGTGGAACGGGGCCAGGAAGATCCCGAACTTGAGGCGGCCGTCGGCGTCAATGGTCGTCATTGCTCTCCAGGGTTACTCGATGGTCGGGGTGGCGCCATGTCACGGCGTGACCAGGATCTTGCCGTGCTCGCCCGGTGTGCGCAGCGTGTCGAAGGCGCCCAGTGCCCCGGCCAGGTCGACCGTGGAGGTGACCAGGAGGTCGGCGCCGGGGATGCCGTCGGCCAGGCGCGTCAGCGTGGTGGCGAACTCGGCCGGGGTGTAGCCGAAGGAGAAGCGCAGCTCCATCTCCTTCGTCACCGCCATGAAGGGCTCGATGGTGTCGCTGTGCATGCACACGCCGACCACCACGATGCGGCTGTGCGGCGGCCCCTCCGCGATGAGGGACTGCAGCATGCCGGGGACGCCGACCGCCTCGAAGATCACCGGGTCCGTGGGGGTGGCCCCCATCATGGCGGAACCGATGCGCTCCATGACGGTGCGGGCGATGCCGAAGTCGGACCAGCGGTCGTGCGGTGAGCCCTCGGCGGGATCGATGACCTCGTCGGCCCCGAAGGCCTCGGCGAGGCGGCGCCGGGTGGGCGAGAAGTCGGCGGCCAGGACTGGACCGTGGCCCCGGCCCTTCAGCGCCGCGATGACGGCGAGCCCGACCGGTCCGCAGCCGACGACGAGGCAGGGCTGCCCCGGGCTGAGGCCGGCCAGCCCCACCGCGTGCTCGCCGACCGCGAGGGGCTCGGTCAGCGCGGCCAGGTCGGTGTCCAGCGCGTCGGGCACCGGCAGCAGCAGCAGCTCCTGCAGGACCATGTGCTCGGCCAGCGCGCCCGGGTAGACGTTGGAGTAGCCGATCTGCTCCACGCCGGTCGGTCCCACGACGATGGGCACCGAGCAGACGCGCGTCCCGACCGGGAGGGTGGCCGAGGTGTCGGGCCCGTGTTCCACGATTTCCGCGCAGAACTCGTGCCCGAAGACACAGTCGGCCCGCGCGTCCAAGGCGGGCACGCCGACGGATTCCATGAGCCCGGTGAAATGGCCGAAGTCGGCCAGCGCGTGGAGGTCGGACCCGCAGATGCCGGCGGAGAGCGACCGCACCACGACGTGGCCCGAGGAGGGCACCGGGTCGGGCACGTCGCCCACCACCAACCGTCCACCCCTCGTCACCGCCGCGCGCATTGCTGTGCCACCCCCGCGGACGGCGCAGCCGTCCGCATTCGTCGCTACGTTTGCCTGGTGAGTTTCACACACGATCCCGCAGCCCGCCTGTTCGAGGGGCACGTCGCGCTGGTGACCGGGGCGGCCCGCCCCCGCGGCATCGGCCGAGCCACCGCGGTCGCCCTGGCCAGGGGCGGGGCTGACGTGGCCTGCCTCGACATCGCTCGCCCGTACGCCGACGCGCCGCAGCACGGAACCGCCAGCGGCGGCGATCTCGAGGCGCTCGCGGCCGAGCTCGCCGAGCACGACGTGCGGGCGATCACGGTGCAGGCCGACGTGTCCGACGAGGCCGCGGTGGAGGACGCCGTGGCCCGGGCCAGCGCGGAGCTGGGGACGGTGACACTGGTGGCCAACGTGGCCGGGGGCAGCGGCCTGGGCTTCGGTGCCGGCCCGCTGCTCGGCGTGCCGGCCGACGAGTTCCGCCGGGTGCTCGATGTGAACCTGGTCGGCACCTGGCTGGTGTCCAAGGCCTGCGCCTCCCGCATGGTGGCCGCCGGCGTGGGCGGCCGCATCTGCAACGTGTCGAGCCAGGCCGGCAAGCGGGCCTTCACGTTCCTCGGCCCCTACTGCGCCGCCAAGGCGGGGGTGATCCTGCTGACCCAGACCATGGCCCTCGAGCTCGGTCCGTCGGGCATCGCCGTCAACGCGGTCTGCCCCGGCACGGTCGACACCGACCTCCTCAACAAGGATCACATGTTCGAGAACATGATGGGCGGGCCCGCGGGGCTGGCCGCCTACGTCGCCCGCGAGGTCCCGCTCGGCCGCCTGCAGGACGCCGACGAGATCGCGGCCGCCATCTGCTGGCTGCTCTCCGACGCCGCCCGTGGCGTCACGGGCGAGGCGTTGAACGTGAGCGCCGGACAGACAATGGTGTAACCATGCCGATCCTCGATGCCCGCCACGACCTGGCGCACCCGGTGGAAGGCGACACCGCCTGGAGCGAGTCCTATTACTTCAACGCCTATGACCCGGGGACGGACTCGGGGTTCTTCACCCGCGTCGGCATCCGGCCCAACGAGGGGACGATGGACGTCGGCATGTCGCTCTGGCTGCCGGGCGGCGAACTCGGCGAGTACCGCTGGGTCAAGGAGCAGCGCGCGATGGTCGACTCCGTGTTGGAGGTCGGCGACGTCCGCTACGAGATGCTCGAGCCGTTGCAGTCGTGGCACCTGACCATGGACGGTGCCGTGCAGGCGCGCCCGTGCGTGCGGGGTGACACGACGACGCACATGGTTCGGGTGGCGCTCGACGTGCGCTTCGACGCGGTCACTCCCGCCATCGGCACCGACGGGCAGCCGAGCGGCGGTCCCAAGTCGGCCGAGGCGGCCGCCGCGGCCGGCACAGTGGGCAAGGGGCACCTGGAGCAGGCGGGCCGCTGGACGGGCGCGCTCACCGTGGAGGGCACGCCCCACGAGTGGCACGGCGCGCACGGCAACCGGGACCGCTCCTGGGGCCCGCGTCGTTGGGGCGGCCCGAAGATGTGGCGCTGGTTCTCCATCAACATCGGCGAGGACATGCACTTCGGCGGCATCCGCCTCGGCACCGACGCCGGCGACCTGCACCGCGGCTGGGTGTGGGAAGGGACAGGGGCCACCTCGGTTGCCGAGTGGCGCGTCAGGACCGAGCTGGCCGACGACGGCGCCACGCAGCGCGTCGTGCATCTCGAGGTCGTCGACAAGTTGGGCCGGGTGTACCCCCTGCGCGGCGACGTGCTGCGGGTGGCCGACATCGGCCGGGCCGGCGGCACCATGGTCAACGAGGGGCTGGCCCGCTGGACCTATCAGGACCCCACCGGGGGGACGCAGACCGGGTACGGCATCGGTGAGTACCTGCACCAGCTCGACGACGGCGGGAGGCCTGTCGTCCCGGTCGAGTAGGGATGGCGCTACGGCTCAGCAGTGAGGAGCTGACGGCCGCGCTGGGGCGCCGGCTCGGCGGCAGCGTGCACGACCTGCGCCGTCTATCCGGCGGCGCGTCGCGCGTGACCAGCGCCTTCGAGCTCGACACCGGCGACGGCGCCCCGCGCGCCCTGATCGTCCAGATGGACCGCGCCGGCACCGCGCCACGCGGACGCGTGCGGATGGAGGGCGCCCTGCTGCGCGCCGCGGCCGGCGCCGGCGCGCCGGTTCCCGGGGTGATCGCCCTGGGCGAGGGCGACGAGCTCGGGGCGAGCTGGCTGGTGGTGGAACGCCTGGAAGGGGAGACGATCCCGCGCAAGATCCTGCGTGACGACGAATGGGCCACCGCTCGCCACGCCCTGACCGGTCAGGCGGGGCGCGCGCTGGCCGCCATCCACACCATCGACCCGGCGACGATCGAGGGCCTGGCGCCGACCGACCCGCTGGGCGACCCCCTCCCCTTCCTCGATGCCCTCGGCGAGGTCCGGCCCGCGCTCGAGCTGGGCGTGCGCTGGTTGGCCGCCCACCGCCCACCGGACGGACCGCGGGTGACGGTGCACGGCGACTACCGCCTGGGCAACTTCCTGGTGGGGCCGGACGGGCTGCGCGGCGTCCTCGATTGGGAGCTCGCCCACACCGGCAACCCGGCGGAGGACATCGGCTGGCTCTGCGCACCCGCCTGGCGCTTCGGCGGCGGCGGCGAGGTCGGCGGCTTCGGCACGCTCCCCGAGCTGCTGGACGCCTACAGCGCAGCGGGCGGCGAGGCCGTGACGGCCGCGGGCGTGCACTGGTGGCAGGTCTACGCGACGATCAAGTGGGCCACCGTCTGCGCGTTGCAGGCGTCGGCGCACCTGAGCGGCGCCACGCGCTCCGTCGAGCTGGCCACCATCGGCCGCCGCGTCTGCGAGAGCGAGTGGGACCTCCTCGGCCTTCTGGGCACGCCGCCGCCCGCCACCGCCGGACCCCTCGCGGCGGACGGACCGACGGCACCCTTCGGGCGACCCACCGCGTCCGAACTGGTCGAGGCGGTGGGCGAGTACCTCAACGATGCGATGGAGCGCAGCGAGGACGGCGCACGCTTCGAGGCGCGCGTGGCACGCAACGCGCTGGGGATCGCCGAGCGTGAGCTCCGCCTCGGCCCGGCCTTGGCGGACGCGCACGCGACGCGCCTGGCCGGGCTGGGCTTCAGTGGCGATGCCGCGCTGGCCGCCGCGCTGCGATCGGGCGCGCTCGATGCCGAGTGGGAGTCGATTGCGCCGGTGCTGGCCGCGTCGGCCCGTGACCAGTTGCTGGTGGCGAATCCCTCTTACTTGCCGGCGGCGATCGGGTAGAGGGCGTCGGGGGCGGGCACCGCTTGCTGCGGCTCGGCCTCCGCCGAGGCGTCGGCCACCTCGGTGACCCGGTTGCCGACGCCCTGGAGCAGCGCACCGGCCGCCAGGCTGCAGGCGATCATGAAGATCCAGGCGTGGTGGAACGCGGTGACTGCCGAGGCACCGGTGGCTGTCCCGAGGATGGCCACCAGCCCGGCGACGCCGAGCGCGATGCCGATCTGGCGGGTCATGACGTACAGCGCGGACCCGGTGGCGAAGCGCTCGGGCGGCAACGGTGCCGTGGCTGCGCCGCCCAGCGAAGGGAGCATGAAGCCGACGCCGATGCCACTGAGGAGGCTCCCTGGCAGGTAGTCGCCCCACCAGTCCGGCACGGCGGTGACGTGGGTGATCCACCACAGGCCCCCGGCTGTAAAGAGCAGCGCGCCCACGGTGCCGACGGCGCGGTGTCCGAAGCGCGCTCCGAGCAGCCCGCCCGGGAAGGCGGTGAGTCCGGCCAGCAACGGCCCGGGCGCGATCATGAATCCGGCGCGCAGTACGGACTCGTGCCAGAGGCCGGTGAGGAGCAGGACGCCACCGAGCACGAGCGCCCCGAAGCCGCCGAAGAAGGCCAGCGAACTGAGATCGGCCAGCGCCACGGCGCGGTGGCGGATCACGGCCGGCTCGATGATGGGGTTGGGGTGCCGGAAAGAGCGCAGGACGAGGCCGGCGCCGGCGACCACGGCCAACGCGAAGGCGCCGATGATCCGCGCACTGGTCCAGCCCCAATCGGAGCCTTCGACGATGGCGGCCACCAGGCTGGCCACGGAGATGGTCAGGAGGACCGCTCCCAGCAGATCGGACTTGTGGGCATCGGGGTCACGGATCTCCTCGAGCATGCGGATGCCGAGGACCAGTGCGACCACGGCGAACGGCAGGTTGACCAGGAAGACCCAGCGCCAGCTGGCCTGGACCAGCAGCCCGCCGATCGGGGGGCCCAGGGCGGCCGCCGCCCCGCCGACGGCCGACCACAGGCCGATCGCCGCACCCTTGCGCTCGGGGCCGAAGGCCGCGAGCAGCAGACCGAGTGAAGTGGGCAGCATGAGGGCGCCACCGACCGCTTGCAGGACCCGTGCTCCGATCAGGAACTCGAGGGACGGGGAGAGGGCGCAGAGGGCGGACGCGGTGGTGAAGATGGCCAGTCCGAGCAGGAACGCCCGCTTGCGGCCGGCGCGGTCGGCCCATCGGCCCGCCGGCACCAGGACCGCGGCGAAGACGATGGTGTAGGCGCTCAGCACCCACGAAAGCGAGCTCAGGCTCTCGTGGTGGTACGTGGACGAGATGCTGGGGAAGGCGATGTTGACGATGAACAGGTCGAGCGACGACAGGAACACCCCGGTCAGGACGATCAGGGCGGTCAGGACCGGCCGGGCACGCTTGGTCCCTGCCGGCGGGCTCTCCGGGAGTTCTGTCATGAAACGAACTCTAGAAGAGAAAGTTGCATAAAACAACCCACTCATCCAAATCGTTCGTTATGCTGGTGTGATGCTGAACAGGGACTATCCCACCCAGTACTGCCCGGTGGCTTCCACGCTCGAGGTGATCGGGGAGCGTTGGACGCTACTCATCGTCCGGGACGTCTTCCTGGGCATCCGGCGCTTCGAAGACCTCCAGCGGGACCTGGGCGTGGCGCGCAACATCCTGCAGGTCCGCCTGGAGCGTCTGGTCGAGGAGGGGATCCTCGTCAAGCGCCCGTACCAGGAGCGCCCGGTCCGCTCGGAGTACCGCCTGACCGAGAAGGGCGCCGACCTGTGGCCGGTGCTGGTGTCCATGCTCCAGTGGGGCGACCGGCACGCCCTGCAAGGCGGCGAGCGGCCGATGATCCTGCAGCACCGTGACTGCGGAGGCGAGCTCGACGACCGCCGCCGTTGCCTGACCTGCGGCGCAGATGTCACGGTGACCGAGGCCATCGCCATCCGCACCGGGGCCCGTCGCCCGCCCGCCGACAGCGCCGACACCGGGGCCGCCGCGGACTCCGTCGTGCCCGCCCGCCCCGCCGTCAAGGCCTGAGGGCACGGGCGCGCTGGCGGCCGCAGCAGTGACGCCGGCAGCGGTGACGTCCGGATCAGTACCGTGCAGTCCATGAGTGACGACACGGCATGGCTGGACGCGACGGGACAGGCGGAGCTGGTCCGCACCAAGGAGGTCTCGCCGTCCGAACTGGTCGCGGCGGCGATCGCCCGCATAGAGAGACTCAACCCGGAGCTCAACGCGGTGATCCACGAGCTCTTCGAGCGGGCCCGGGGCGAGGTGGCGGGCGATCTGCCCGACGGCCCGTTCCGCGGGGTGCCCTTCCTGTTGAAGGATCTCGGCGCGGAGCTTGCCGGCACTCCCTTCAACGAGGGGCTGTCCTTCTCCGGCGACTACCGCTCGCCCACTACGCAGGCATTGACACAGCGCTACATCGACGCGGGCTTCGTCATCTGCGGCAAGACGAACACGCCCGAGCTCGGGATCCTCCCGACGACGGAGCCGCACCGCTTCGGGCCGACGCGCAACCCGTGGAACACCGGACACTCCACTGGGGGGTCCTCGGGCGGCTCCGCGGCGGCCGTGGCCTCCGGGATGGTGCCGGCCGCCCACGCCAACGACGGCGGCGGCTCCATCCGCATCCCGGCCTCGTGCTGTGGTCTCGTCGGCCTCAAGCCGACGCGGGCCCGCAACTCGGTGGCGCCCGCCTACGGCGACTTGATGGGAGGCCTCGTGGCCGAACACGTGGTGACGCGCTCTGTGCGCGACTCGGCCGCCATCCTCGACCTCACGGCCGGACCGGTTCCCGGCGACCCCTACTGGGCGCCCCCGCTGCGCGGCTCCTCCTTCTCGGCCGCCGCGTCGGCGCCGCTCGCGGCACTGCGCGTCGCGGTCATGACGGCGTCGCCCACGGGTAGCGAGGTGCACCCCGACTGCGTGGCCGCGGTCCGGGTAACGGCGTCGTTGTGCGAGTCGCTGGGGCACCGGGTGGAGGAGGCCGCGCTGTCGGTCGACGGTGACGCCTTCGTCACCCACTTCGTCAATCAATGGGCTTGCAGCAACGCATGGGCCATCGCGGACTGGGAGCGGCGGTTGGGCCGGCAGGTCGCCGAGGGCGATCTGGAGCCGTTGAGCTGGGCCCTCATTGAGCTCGGCCGCTCGGTCAACGGGGGTCAGTATCTCGTCTCGGTGCAGGAGCTGCAGCGGATCAGCCGCCAGGTCGCCGACTACTTCGAAGGGATCGACGTTCTGCTGACGCCTACGCTCGCCGAGCCGCCGGCACCCCTGGGCACGTTCGACTCGCCGCCGGGCGAGCCGTTGACCGGCCTCTTCCGTGCCGCCATCTACACGCCGTTCACGCCGCCCTTCAACGTGACGGGCCAGCCCGGGATCTCGCTGCCGCTGCACTGGAACGAGGACGGGCTCCCCATCGGCGTGCAGTTCGTCGGGCGCTTCGGCGACGAGGAGACCCTGTTGTCGCTGGCGGGCCAGCTCGAGCAGGCGGCCCCGTGGGCCAGCCGGCGACCGCCCGTCTCGGCCTAACCGGGCGAGCCGCGGCGCGACGGGTCGGAGCGAGGACGGCGAGCGACCTCAGGAGCGTGCGGGAAGGGGTCAGCCTGGCCACCGGGTATGTGGCGGCCGGCCGGGCACGCCCTCCGTCGACCTAGGTGGCCCGTGCAGTCGGGGCGAGCCACGCGGGCTGCGAGGGCTCGGACTCCCGAGCCAGTCCGACTTCATGCTCTACCTCCTCGGGCAACGTTACGAATGGAGTCTGAGCGGGTTGACCTCGGACGATGCGTGCGATGCCGCTCCAGAGTCCGAGACCGTACGACCAGTGACAAATTTCTTGCACGAGGGCGGCGCGCAACGGATCACTCGATTCCCGGCGGCTCACCCATTGGCCGATCACCCCGCACCCCAGAGCGTGGATCACCGGAACGGCGGCCCGGCCTTTCCATGTGCGCCCCGCGCACAGACCGATGATCGCGACGGCCACCAGCGCCGCCGGGGCCACCGGTCGCCATGAAGGAAGTGCTCGATGCGTCTCCAGGGACGACGCCTTGGCGATCCCGTAGCGGTTGTACTGACGCCACAGGGCGACTGGAGTTTGGCGCGGCGTGTAGTCCGAACGGACAGCAGGATCGCAGATCACCCGTCCTCCCCTGCGCCGGATGCGATAGCTCAGTTCATAGTCCTCGCCGACGAAGGGGAAGTGCTGCGCGTCGAAGCCACCCAGCTCCAGGAGGGTGGACCGCTTCCACATGCCCAGGTACACGTGGTCGGTGTCGATCCGAGTGCGCGCGTAGTGGAAGCGTCCGGGCATGCCGACGGCTGACGACGTCACAGCCGCCACGGCATTCCCGAATTTGGTCGTCCCGACGGGATGCATCGGTCCTCCGGCGACGGCTGCATCTTCCTCGAGGAGCACACGGAGGCTCTCCGCGACGTAGCTGGGATCGAACACGGTATGGGCGTCCATACGGCAGATGATCGAACCCTTGCTTTCAGCGATCCCGACATTCAGGGCCGAGGCCGGACCACGGCCCGGATTGTCAACCAACCGGACCGGTGGTCCGTACGAAGCCACCTGTTCCCGCGTTCCGTCTGTCGATCCTCCATCGATGACGAGTACCTCGAGAATCGCAGAGGTCTGTGCCAGGGCTGAGGCCAGGCACTCGTCGATGTGTGCGATCTCGTTGAAGGTCGGGATGAGGATCGATACCGTCAGCCGATCGTCCATGCGCGACCTCCTATGCCAGAAGACGCCGCACCGCATCTATCCGCCGCCTTCGGAGCCCCCACAGCTCGCCAATATGAAGGATATATCGGCATGTCCGACGGAGCCTTGAACATGCGAGCGGACCTCCAGACGGAATGAGCGTTTGTTTGGTCACGGGGCAACGCCACGCCCCGGGGCTCACCATCAGGGTGACCGGCAGGTCACCGCAGTACAGCCCGGGCCACAACCTCCCTAAGTCGAACCAGGGTCGGTGACCAGGACGCAGCGGGTGCCCGAGTAGATCGTGGGCATGCACTTGTTGCAGTGGATGCAGAGCGACGTGGTCGATGCGCCCGCCTGCATGCGGTTGGGCAGGTCGGGCTCCCGCAAGAGGGCGCGGGCCATGGCGACGAAGGCGAAACCCTCGGCGAGGGCCGTCTCGATCGTGCCCAGTTCGGTGATGCCGCCCAGAAGGATGAGCGGGGTGGACACCGCCTGCTGGAACTGCCGCGCGTAGGGGAGGAAGAACGCCTCCTCGTAGGGATACGAACGCAGGAAGCGGTGGCCGATGAAGCGGAAGCCCAGCCGCGCCGGCGCAGGCAGGGTGGCCCCGAACTCCCGGAGCGGCGCGTCCCCCCGGAAGAGGTACATCGGATTGGCCAGCGAACTGCCCCCGGTGAGCTCCAACGCATGGAGCGCGCCGTCGGCTTCGAAGAGCCGGGCGACCGCGACGCTCTCGTCGAGCCACAGGCCACCATCGACGCCGTCGGCCATGTTGAGCTTCGCGGTGACCGCCACATCGGGGCCGGCAGCGTCGCGCACCGTGCGCAGTACCGTGCGGGCGAAGCGGGCGCGGTTCTCCACCGATCCACCGAACTGGTCGTGGCGGCGGTTGAGCTTGGGACTCAGGAAGGCACTCAGCAGGTAGTTGTGCCCGACGTGCACCTCGATGCCGTCGAAACCGGCCTCCACCGCCAGCGCGGCGGCGCGGCGGTAGTCCTCGGTGATGCGTTCGATGCCGGCGAGGTCGACGGCACGCAGACGCGAGCCCATCGGGGTGAAGCCGCCGGACGGCGAGAGAGCGGGCGCGCCGTTGGAGCGCGCGTTGGCGACCGGCCCGGCGTGGCCGATCTGGGCTGCCGCGGCCGCGCCCTCGGCGTGCACGGCGTCCGTCAGGCGGCGCAATCCCGGCAGCGTGTCCTCGCTGAGCAACAAGCAGTGGCGATCGGTTCGCCCCA
>Ga0302314_10013167_pt1 | contig 14237 bp, 11 predicted proteins | sample III_Palsa_N2_3_FD_200533 | JGI IMG/M metagenome (GOLD analysis project Ga0302314, IMG submission 200533) | Peat permafrost microbial communities from Stordalen Mire near Abisko, Sweden - III_Palsa_N2_3 | ecosystem: Environmental > Terrestrial > Soil > Palsa > Peat permafrost | place: Sweden... | reverse complement strand
GACTAGCCTGCATCGCCCCCGGGTGAGGGCGTCGGCGCAGGCATCGTGGTGGTCTGCAGATGTTGAAGCGTCTGATCGACTGATCGAAAACCCGAGGCCTCCTAGGTTTTCGGAGTTCCAGCGATGAAGTTGCGAACGGTGGCGACCACCGACTCCGCGCAGCGAAATTGGGATTCGCGGGTGTCGTAGGCCAAATGCGGTGACACTATGACGTTATCGAGCGTCAGGAGCGGATTGGAAACGTCCATCACCGTCAGGACATCGAGCGCAGCACCGGCAATCTTGCCGTCATGCAAAGCGTCGTAGAGTGCAGTCTCGTCCACCAGCTCCGCACGCGCCATATTGACGAGAATCGCGGTGGGCTTCATGAGCCGCAGGTGCGCCGCGTTCACGATGCCGGCGGTGTCTTTATTCAGCGCCAGATTCAATGACACCACATCACTTTGCGACAGCACCTGCTCGAGTGACAGCTGGGTGATGCCATCCACTTTCTTTGGGCTGCGATCCCATGCGATGACATTCATGCCAAAACCCCGCCCGATCTCGGCGACCCGAATACCGATGCTCCCGAGCCCCACCACGCCGAGCGTCTTGCCCGCTAATTCGAAACCCACGTATTTCAGGTCGGATTTCGGGGTCTCGAATTGGCCGTGGCGCTCGGTCGCTTCGGCCTGCGGGATGTGCCTGATGCCCGCCAACAATAGGCCGAAGGTGAACTCTGCAACAGCGTCGGTCGAATAGTTCGGTACGTTGGCCACACGAATGCCTTTGCCGCTGGCCGCAGCGAGGTCCACGCGATCCAAACCCGTGGTGTCCGAGACCAGCAGCTTCAAGGTGTCGGTGCTCTCGAGCACGGTCTTGTTGAGCGGCACGGCGTACGGGCTCGCGACGACAATATCGATCCCTTTCAAGGTATCGAGGGCCTGCTTTTCACTCAGCGGGCCAAGAACCGTTACATCGCCGAGAGCACGCAGGGTTTGAATGTGCTCATCATCGAGACAGCCGATGACCGAAATGAGTGCAATTTTAGGATGATGCCCTGGTGGCTGTTCGACCTGCGATGCCGACGCGAGGAATGGGCCCACGCCAACGGCCAGCATCGCCGTGCACCGCACAACTAAATTGAATGAACGAGGGTATCGGCCTGCCGCTTTGAACTTCCTTGGATGTCGCATCCATAGTTCTATAGCATGCCGCACTCCATGTCAGGTTGAATTCATTGCTATCACCGGCTGCCGGTGAGGCCGCACGACTGACGCGCACGGAGCGTGTTCATGGGCGCGTACTGATCGCAGGCGCCGTCGCACTGCTTCGAGTTCCCAGCCCTCCTCAACACGTGGCGCGCAAAAGCGCGCCGGGATGCGCTTCGCCTCGGGATAGAGCTCGTGGAACTGCGCGACGTTGTCAAACAATGCTCGGCTGCCATCGTCGTCGATGAAACTCTCGGACGGGGCGCCTTCGGCAAACAGCACGGCGTGGGCGTCCAATTCCAGGTGGATGTAGGTCACTTCGTCGACGCGCAGATCCTGGATGATCGATTCGCCGTTGATGAGCGCGGCGGCAGGAATCAGCATTCCATCGAGGTACATCGCGTGCTCGGGCGATATCCACAGATCGCGATGCGGCAGGCCGTTGCCCAGCGCGCGGGCGCGTATCAATACCGGCAGCACACCGTCCCGGCCGGCGAGGGACAATCCGGAATAGCTGCGGCGTCCGATCCATCGGATTGGCATCGCACCGCCCGCTACCGTATGCACCAGATCGCCGATATTCAGATGCTCGATCGCCTGCTCGCCGTGCGTGGTTTGGATCCGAGTGCCGCTTCGATAGCAGGCCGCAATGAATGTCTCATCCGCGACAGCCGAGGTCGTGACGATGAAGCTTTCATCTGAATAGGTCCCCGGGATGTTGAGGTCGAGGGAGCCCGAGACGCTGGTGAGGATCAGTTGGCCATCGGCGTAGTGCGCGCCGGTGGCTAGAAAACCGGTTATGTCGATGTGGTCGCCGGGGCTGAAACCTTCGATCTTGTTGGTGGGTACATCGCTCGCATCGAACTCGAGGGTGGGATCCGCATCCGGGGCGAACGCGATCGGGCCGGCTCCGGCGGCGCCGGTGTGCCCGAGCTCAAGCGTGCCGGACTCGATCGTGATGCCACCCTTGAAGGTGTTGTCGGCATCGAGGTCCACCGTGCCGGTGCCCGCGATGAGGAGTGAGCCGGCGCTGGTGGGTGCGCCACCGGACCCGGCCTGATCGGCGATGACCCCCAGCACTGAGAGCGTGGTGCCGGCCGGCGACTGCAGGGTGATCTGCTCCTCGCCCTGGAGAAAGATGCCTGAACCATAGTAGGCGCCGCTCTCGGCTCCCGCACCGCCGGCCGCGCCACCTGCCACCGATCCGGCCGACAGCAGTCCGCCATCAACGATCAGCTTGCCGCCGTAGGCGACAAAGATGTCACCGCCCGCCCCCAGGCCGCCGCCGCCGGCGCCCACGGTCGGGGAGCCATACTGGCCGCCCGCAGCGCCGGAGCCGCCGCCGAAGCCGCCACTCTTGCCTTTGCCACCCAAGTCGGCGGCAGCCGCATAGGAAGCAGGGCCGCCGCCGCCGCCGCCGCCGCCGAATCCCCCCGAGCCGCCATCGCCGCCGGTACCGGGTGTGCCGGTATCGTTCTGCCCGTTCTGGCCAAACCCTGCTGCACCGCCACCGCCGCCACCGCCGCCCAGCCCGCCATTACCTGCGTCCCCGCCTTTTCCAGCCGAGCCGCCCTTGTCGTAGACTGCCGCGTACCCGCCGGTACCGCCTCCGCCGCCCCCGCCGCCGAGGCCGCCATCGCCACCATCACCGCCATCACCACCATCGCCGGGATCACCGGGTTGTCCTTGGTCGGCATAGTGGGTGGTGGTTCCGGCGCCGCCCTGACCGCCGAAGCCGCTGTTGCCTGCCGAACCGCCCCCTCCGCCGCTGCCGCCGTCACCTCCAATGCCGCCATCCCCGCCCTTGGCACCATCGCCGCCATTGCCACCGTCACCGCCGCCGCCGCCATTACCGCCGGGTCCGGTGTAGGTGTAGAGGTAACTGAAACTGATCTTCACGTAGCCCTCGGGACCCGCGCCCCCGGCGCCACCGTGCCCGCCTACTCCGCCATTGCCGCCGTAACCTCCATCACCGCCCGCGGCGCCGAATCCCCCGCCTGCTCCGGCGCCTCCGTCGTCGCCGTCAGCACCGTCTCCTCCTTCCCCACCGCTTCCGCCCGGAGTAGCGCCTGCAGCGCCCTGGTCGCCGATATCTCCAACGTCACCGTTGGTGCCAGCCGCGCCGGTGAGGCCCAGAGTCGGAACGATCAAACTGGAGTGTCCGCCGACGCCGCCACCATCGCCCACGCCACCGGCACCTCCGACGGCCGCATCGTTGTTGAAAGAGACATTCTGCAGCGACACCGTCGCGTTCGTGCCGACGAACAGACCACCCCCCAGTCCTGCGCCGCCGCCGCCAGATTGTTCACCCGCGCCGCCCTGCGCCGTGGTGCCCTCGATGGTCAGGTTCTCGATCGTGACTTTCCCGGCGAGCACCGCGAGACCGCCGCTGGTGCCACCCCCATTCAGCGCCGGATCGCTTCCCGCCCCTTCGATCAGGACCGACCCACCTGGCGCCAGGTCGATGGCATCGATCCCGGCCGGCTGACCCGACTGCCCCTCGGTGATCGTGCCGACGATATCGATCGTGTAATTGCTTGGCGCGGCGCTCGCATCGATGGCCTGGATAGCGGCATTGAGTTCCGACTGGGTCGAAACCGTGTACGTTGTGGTGGAGCCACTCATAGCCATCCCCGCTGGACGTAGTTCGCCCTTTCGGCGAAGCTTACTCCCGCGACGCCGGCACCGCGGCGCCATGTGACGTAATCATGATTGAAAGGGATGTCAAAAACACTTCCCCTGCAGCCCGCACTCGATGCTGCGATTGCCACCTATCAATCCGGCGACGCCGCCGCCGCTGCCATTGAACTCTCAAACATTCTCGCGCATAGGACCGATGATCCGGTCGTGCTGCGCCTTTACGGCCTAGCGCTCGTACGCTCCGGAGAGCCGCAACGGGCGCTTCCCTACCTCGCGCGGGCGCGCCGCCTCGCTCGCACCGATCCGCTGACACACCTGCACCTGGGGATTGGACTGGCGGCAGCCGATAAACCCGCAAGAGCGGCCGCCGCGCTGCGACATGCTGCAACACTGGCGCCGAATGATGCGGCGATATGGATCAACTTCGCCACGGTGCTGCTGAGCCTCGACCGGGCGGCCGCTGCCCGGGGCGCAGCCCGGCGCGCCGTCGCGCTCGCCCCTGATCATGCCGAGAGCCAGTACACCTTGGGTCTCGCCGACCTGGCCTGTGGCGATCCGGCTCCGGCACTTGCGGCATTTGAGAAGGCGGTGACACTGCGGCCCCGCTTTGCCGATGCCTGGGTGAATCTGGGCATCGCCGCGTACCGCCTCGGCAATTCATCTCGGGCCGCGCAGGCGATGCACCAGGCGCTGTCGGCCGATCCGCACCATCGTGCGGCCGAGGCCAACCTGGCCGCCTTCATGCTGCTGGCCGGGGAGGCCGAGGCCGCGATCACCAGACTTCGCGAAGCACTCAAAAACGACCCTGCCAACATTGCAGCCCGCCTCAACCTGGCCAATCTGCTGTTACTCGAGGGTGAAAGTCGCGAGGCCCTAAATCTTCTGGATGGCGAGCCGCCGGCGCACCGTGAAGGACGCCAATGGCTTGCGCATCGTGCGACCGCACAGATTCAATTGAGTCACTGGGAGGATGCGCGGCGAACCATCAGCTCGATTCCGCCTCCGTATCTCGACGCCGAACTTCCGGTGCTGTTGCGGCGCCTGTCACTCGCGGTTCACGATCACGACGGGACCACCGCGACCGACCTGGCCTCACGCATCGCGCGATGGGCCGATCTGGAAGAACCGCTCCCCGAACATCGCATCGTGGCGCACTTCGATCTGGCGCGCTTTCATCAGCATCAGGGTCGTACCGAGGAGGCATTCGCGCACTGGACCGGCGGGCACCGGATCCTCGCCCGCTACCAACCCTTCTCCCGCGAAGGTGCGGATCGTTTCCTCGCCTCCTCCATCAGCCGCTTCGATAAGGAACGTCTGTGGCACGGCGCGCGTGCCGACAACCGGGATACGGCGCCCGTATTCATCGTCGGCATGCCGCGTTCGGGCACCACCTTGACAGAGCAGATCCTCAGTGCGCATCGCGACGTACATGGCGCCGGTGAACGCATTGCCATGCATCAGCTGGTCACACGCCTGGGCGCGAAGAATGACCCGGACACAACCGTTGCAACCCTCGCGGACCTCGATGCACCAACGCTCACACGCGAAGCCGAAGGCTACCTGTCCGCTTTGCACGCGCTCCGGCCCGAAGCGCGCTATGTGGTCGACAAAATGCCCGGTAATGCCCTGCATCTTGGCTTCATCTCGACGCTTCTGCCGGGAGCACGGATTGTGGTCTGCAGTCGCGATCCGCGTGATGTCGGATTGTCGATCTTCCAGCTGCGCTTCTTTGGCTTCCATCCGTACGCCCATGATCTGGCCGATCTGGGTTGGTACCTGGGGCGCCAGTCGCGGCTCATGGAGCACTGGCGCACCGTCGTGCCTTTACCGATCATGACGATCGATCTGGCGGACTGGGTGACGGATTTCAACGGCACCCTGGTGCGACTCTTAGGGTTCCTCGAACTCGAGCACGATCCGGCCTGTGAGCGTTTTTATGAGAACAAGCGGCGGGTGCGTACGGCAAGCGCCGCGCAGGTACGCCAGCCGATCAATGCCCGCGGTCTCGGCCGCTGGCGGGCGTTCGCCCCGCAGCTCGCACCGATGCTCGACGAGCTTAAGTCGGCGGGCCTGTGCTAACTAACCCGCATCGCCGCCGGGCGACGGCGTCGGGACAGGTACCGTCGTGGACTGCAGGCGCCGCAGCGCTTCGCGCGGCAGCTCATCCAGGCCTTCCTCGCCATGGGCGGCAATCTTGCGGCGCATGCTCTTGGTCCAGAAGCTTGCGATGTGCTTGGCGATCCCGGTAATCGCCTCCTCCCGATCAGGCTCCGCCCGGAAGAAATTGCCGATATCGTTCGCCATCTGCACCAGATGTTCGCCGGCGTCGTGATCCTGACTCATCGGTGCGGCCTATTTGACGACCGCGCTCTTGAGCAGTGATTCCTGGGTTTCCGTGAACTCACGGAAGCGCTTCTGCCACTCGGACGGGTGCGTGACCTTGGTTGCCTGAACCGCAGTCACCTTGTACTCGGGGCAGTTCGTCGCCCAGTCGGAGTTGTCGGTGGTAATCACGTTGGCGCCGGACTCCGGGAAGTGGAAGGTCGTGTAGACGACGCCCGGCTGCACGCGCTCGCTGATGGTTGCGCGCAGCACCGTATCACCGGCACGGCTCGCGATGCCCACCCAGTCGCCGTCCGTAATACCACGTTCCTCGGCATCGTTCGGATGGATCTCCACACGATCCTCGTCGTGCCAGCGATTGTTCTCGGTACGCCGCGTCTGGGCGCCGACGTTGTACTGACTGAGAATCCGCCCAGTCGTCATGATCAGCGGGTAGCGGGCATTGACCTTCTCGCGCGTGGGGACGTACTCGGTGACCAGGAACTTGCCCTTGCCGCGGACGAATGCGCCAATATGCATCGTGGGCGTGCCCTCGGGATGCGCATCGTTGCAGGGCCACTGGACGCTGCCGAGCTCATCGAGACGGGCATAGCTGACCCCGGTGAAGGTCGGCGTCAATCGCGCAATCTCGTCCATGATTTCGGACGGATGCTGGTAGTTCATCGGATAACCGACCGCATTCGCCAGCAGCTGGGTGATTTCCCAGTCCGCATAACCGGATTTCGGCTTCATCACCTTGCGCACGCGGGAGATGCGTCGTTCGGCGTTGGTGAAGGTGCCATCCTTCTCGAGGAAGGAGGAACCCGGCAGGAACACATGCGCGAACTTCGCCGACTCGTTCAGGAACAGGTCCTGAACGATGATGCATTCCATCGAGGTCAGGGCCGCGGTGACATGTTGCGTGTTCGGATCCGACTGGGCGATGTCCTCACCCTCGATGTACAGGCCCTTGAACTCGCCGTCGAGGGCGGCCTCGAACATGTTCGGGATGCGCAGCCCCGGTTCGTTGTGCAATGACACGCCCCAGGCGCCCTCGAACAGGTGCCGGGTCACATCGTCCGAGACGTGGCGGTAACCCGGGAACTCATGCGGAAAGGACCCCATGTCGCAGGAGCCCTGCACGTTGTTCTGGCCGCGCAGCGGATTGACGCCCACGCCTTCGCGGCCGACGTTGCCGGTCGCCATGGCGAGGTTCGCGATACCCATCACCATGGTGGAACCCTGGCTGTGTTCCGTCACGCCAAGGCCGTAGTAGATGGCGCCGTTGCCACCGGTGGCATACAGACGTGCCGCAGCGCGCACGGAGGCGGCTGGGACGCCGGTGATCTCCTGCATCGCCTCGGGCGAATTGCGCTCCTCGGAGACGAATGCCCGCCATTTTTCGAAGGCCGGGATCTCGCAGCGCTCGCGCACGTAGTCTTCCTTGACGAGCCCCTCTTTCACGATCACATGGGCGAGAGAATTGATCAGCGCGACGTTCGTGCCCGGACGCAGCTTCAGATGATAGTCGGCATTGATGTGTGGCGTGCGCACCAGGTCGATGCGTCGCGGATCGGCGACGATCAGGCGGGCACCCTGGCGCAGGCGGCGCTTCATCTGGGAGGCGAACACCGGATGTCCGTCGGTGGGATTCGCGCCGATCACGAAAATTACATCGGCCTTCATGACCGAATCGAAGTTCTGCGTCCCCGCTGACTCACCGAGGGTGTTCTTTAGCCCGTAGCCCGTTGGGGAGTGACACACGCGCGCGCAGGTGTCGACGTTGTTGTTGCCGAAGCCCGCTCGGATCAGCTTCTGAACCAGGTAGGTTTCCTCGTTCGAACAGCGCGATGAGGTGATGCCGCCGATCGAATTCTTGCCGTACTTCGCCTGGATGCGTTTCATCTCCGACGCCGCATAGCTGATGGCCTCCTCCCAGGAGACCTCCTTCCAGGGATCCGAGATCTTCGAGCGGATCATCGGCTTCAGGATGCGATCGCTGTGCGTCGCGTAGCCGATCGCAAAGCGGCCCTTGACGCAGGAGTGCCCGTGGTTCGCGTGACCGTCCTTGTTCGGGACCATGCGCACGACTTCCTCGCCCTTCATCTCGGCGCGGAACGAGCAGCCGACACCGCAGTAGGCGCAGGTCGTGACGACACTGTGCTCGGCCTGGCCCTTCGCGATCAGGGTGTTCTCGGACAAGGTGGCCGTGGGGCAGGCCTGCACGCAGGCGCCGCAGGAGACACACTCGGAGTCCATGAAGGAGACGTTCTGGCTTGCGGATACCTTGGAGTCGAAACCGCGGCCCTGGATCGTCAGCGCCAGGGTGCCCTGCTGCTCGTCGCAGGCGCGCACGCAGCGCGAGCAGACGATGCACTTGCTGGCATCGAAGGTGAAATACGGATTGCTTTCGTCCTTCTCGGCTTTGAGGTGGTTCTCGCCCTCGTAGCCATAACGCACTTCACGCAGGCCCACGACGCCCGCCATGTCCTGCAGCTCGCAATGGCCGTTGGCCGGACAGGTCAGGCAATCCAAAGGATGGTCGGAGATGTACAGCTCCATCACATTGCGGCGGATGTCCGCGATCTGATCGTTCTGCGTGGTGACCTTCATGCCTGGCGCCACCGGGGTGGTGCAGGAGGCCGGCAGACCCCGCATGCCCTCGATCTGCACCAGGCACAACCGGCAGGAGCCGAAGGCTTCCAGCTGATCGGTGGCGCACAGCTTCGGCACCTTCACGTCAGCCAGCGCCGCGGCACGCATCACCGAGGTGCCTTCCGGCACCGTCACTTCGCGACCGTCGATCGTGAGGGTGACCGTCTTCGCGTTGAAGCGCTGCGGGGTACCGAGATCGTTTTCGACGATTGATTGCATTGCGGTGTCCTGATTAGGCGGGGACGCGGGTCCGCGCCGACGTGACAAAATCTTCCGGGAAGTGATTGATCGCTGAGAGCACCGGGTAGGCCGTCAGGCCACCCAACGCACACAGGGAACCGTAGGTCATGGTGTCGCACAGATCGCGCAGGATCTTTTCCTGCTTGGCCGGATTGTTGCCGGCGATGAGCCGGTCGATCGTTTCCATGCCGCGGGTTGAACCGATGCGACAGGGCGTGCACTTGCCGCAGGATTCGATGGCGCAGAACTCCATCGCGTAGCGCGCCTGCGCGGCCATGTCGACGGTATCGTCGAACACGACGATACCGCCGTGCCCGAGCATGCCTTTGATCTCGGTGAAAGCCTCGTAGTCACATTTCACGTCGAACTGCGATTCCGGAAGGTAGGCGCCCAGGGGGCCGCCGACCTGCACGGCACGGATCGGCCGCCCCGAAAGACTGCCGCCACCGTAGTCATAGAGCAGTTCGCGCAGGGTGACACCGAAGGCCTTCTCGATCAGGCCGCCATATTTGATGTTGCCGGCGAGCTGAATCGGCAAGGTGCCGCGGGAGCGGCCCATGCCGAAATTCTGGTAGTGAGCGGCACCCTGGTCGAGGATGATCGGCACCGAGGCCAACGTGATCACATTGTTGATCACGGTCGGCATGCCGAACAGCCCCTGGATCGCCGGCAGCGGCGGCTTGAAGCGCACCTGCCCGCGCTTGCTCTCGAGTGATTCGAGCAGCGAGGTCTCTTCGCCGCAGATGTATGCGCCGGCGCCCGAGCGCACCTCTAAGTCGAAGCGTTTGCCGCTGCCGAGGATGTTCTCGCCGAGGTAGTGCTTCGCGTAAGCGGCCGCGATTGCGGCATTGAGGGCCACCTTGGCGTCGGGATATTCCCAGCGCAGATAGATGTAGCCACGGGTGGCACCCACCGCGATACCCGCAATCGTCATGCCTTCGATGAGGACGAACGGATCGCCCTCCATCACCATGCGATCCGAGAAGGTGCCCGAATCGCCTTCATCCGCATTGCAGACGATGTACTTCTGCTCGGCACTGGCACCCAGCACCGTCTTCCACTTGATGCCGGCCGGGAATGCCGCCCCGCCGCGGCCCCGCAGTCCGGAGGTGGTGACGGCCGCGACGATCGCCGCCGGCTCCATGTCCAGTGCGTTCTTCAGCCCCCGGTAGCCGCCATGCCCGAGGTAATCTTCGAGACTGCGCGGATCCGTAATCCCGACGCGGGCAAAAGTCAGGCGCTCCTGCTTCTTGAAATACGGAATCTCCTCCGTGAGCCCATGACCCAGCATGTGCTGTGAGCCGTTCACGAATCCCGCATCGAACAGGCCCGCGACATCCGCGGCCCGCACCGGGCCATAGCCAACCCGACCTGCTGGTGTCGTGACCTCGACGAACGGCTCGAGCCACAGCAGCCCGCGCGAGCCATTGCGGATCACTTCAATGTCGATGCCACGGCTGTGGCCTTCAGCGAGGATCGCCTGGGCCGTCGCATCCGCGCCCATGCTGCGGGCAGCAGCATCGCGGGGAACATAAATGCGGGTCGTCATGGCTTACCGGCCGCGGCGGCGCGTGTATCCTGCATCAGCTCGTCGAAACGCTCCGTTGAGACCCGGCCATGCAGCTCATGGTCGATCATGATGGAGGGGCCGAGCGCGCAATTGCCGAGACAGTACACCGGCTCGAGGCGAATGGCCCCATCCCGGGTCGTGCCGTGGAAATCGATGCCGAGGCTGCGCTTGGCATGCGCTTCGACGGCAGTGGCCCCGACCGCCTGGCAGGCCTCCGCGCGGCACAGATGCACGACGTGCCGGCCGCCCGGATCCTGCCGGAAGTAATGATAGAAGCTGACGACGCCGTGAACCTCGGCAATGGACAGATTCAGCTCGCGGGCGATCAACGGCACGGCCTCCTTCGGGACGAAGCCGACTTTCTCCTGTACCGCGTGCAGGATCGGGATCAAGGGCGCCGCCATACTCTTCATCTCGGCGCAGATGGCGAGAACGGCCTCGGTCTGCACGCGGGAGATGACGGGCCCCAGCGCCTTCGCATTGATTACCTGAACATTCGACATCCTGTCGGCCCCCTCTTACGGCCGGTCACCGGGCACAACTCTCGGTGTGCACACATCCTGAGGAGTTTACTACCTGTCCATGGCAGGGGCCGATTTGACTCATGGATTCCTGCTATTTGCGCTTCGATGTCACTGAAAATTCAGTCAATTGGCCCCACTTTTATTTAACAATAATCTGCCTTCGATACCGCGGCGGATGGAACTCTAAAGATGTCGGAAACGCCCAAAAACCACCCACCCATATCCCCCGGCGAATCGATCGGCCGACCGGGACCGTGGCGCGAGGGCCGCTACCTGAAGCCGGACGCCCCATCCAAGGACTCGGTGCTACGAAAACCCGGGGAAGGCGCCCCCGATACTGTCAGCACGACGGTTACACGCGAGGATTACGAGCGGCTCGACCGGTAGAAACCCTCGTAGATTCAATAATCTAGCAGCTTTAATCATTGCAGCAACCGAGCTTCGGTACGCTCGGCGGCATGGATCAGCCAACCCCGCTTGCCCCCCGCCCCCCCGATTCGCGCCGCGGCGCGCTCATCGGACTTGCGATCCTGTTCGTGCTGGTCGTGGGTGGCTTGATTCTGGCCCGTGCGATCCACAGCTCCTCCCAGCTCCAGGACTGCGAGTTAGCGGGGCGGAAGGATTGCGCGCCCGGCGATCCCGCGGCCCGACCCTAGACCCCGCCTGTAACTTTTAAACGTCTCGCGGATACCTGTTCCAAGGTATTCAAGCCACTGGCGCCCAGTCGCCCCCGAGGACGTTTCATGACCACCCTTACCCTTGCACCCCTGGACTCGGAAGGCCCTGCGCCGGTTGCCCCGTACTGGCATACCGGAATCCTGATCGGAATCATTGCTCTCCTCACGCTCGCCGGTGCCGTCTTCCAAAAGCACGGTGGCACCAATCCCACGGCAGGCCACAGCTCCTTGATCCCGCTGTATCTGTCGCTGCTGGCTGCCGAATGGGGGCTGCTCACGTTCATTCGCAGGGGCGCCCGGATGAGTGGCACCACGCTCACCGACCTCATCGGCCGCGACTGGAACACTCGCCGCGGCCTGCTGCGCGACGTCGTGCTCGGCCTGTCGCTCTGGGTGGTCTGGGAAGCCTGCGAGTTCACCTGGACACACGTCTTTGGAGCCGGTCAGGCGGCCTCGATCAATGGCCTGTTGCCACGGGATCCGCTCGAAATCATTCTGTGGATCGCAGTCTCCGCGAGCGCCGGCTTCTGCGAGGAGGTGGCCTTTCGCGGCTACTGCCAGCGTCAGTTTGCGGCGCTCACTCACAGTCGTTGGCTCGGCCTGCTGCTCCAGGCCCTGCTCTTCAGCGTGGGCCACGGCTACGAGGGCGTGCAGGCCTGCATCAGGATTGCGCTGTATGGCCTTCTGTTCGGACTGCTCGCATATTGGCGCAAGAGTCTGCGCGCCGGCATGATCGGCCACGCTGTCAGCGACGTCGTGGCCGGTATTTTCGGGTTCTGATGGATTTCAGCGAACTCTATCGGCGCTACTCACCGGCTGTGCATCGGTTCGCGCTGTACCTGACCGGACAGCGCGGAGATGCCGAGGACATCACCGCCGAGACGTTCGCAAGGGTCTGGACAACGTCCGTGCCACTCGAGCTGGCCACCGTGAAGGCCTATCTGTTCACCATCGCGCGCAACTTGTACCTGCAGGGACTGCGGGGTCGCTCGCGGCAGCTGGCACTCGAGGATGACCTGCTCGATCCCGGGCCCGGTCCGTTTGCGCAGGTCGCGCAGCAGGAACTGCTTCACAGCACTCTGCAGAAGCTGCAGGAGCTGCCCGAAGCAAACCGCGCGGCGCTGCTGATGCATGCCGTGGACGGCATGCCTTATGAAGAAATCGCACAGGTCCTGAAACTGTCGCTGCCGGCGGTAAAGGTAAGGATTCACCGGGCGCGCCTCGCGCTTGCGGGAGTTGGAAAATGAAAGTCACGCGTGATGTGGTGCTGGATCTGTTGCCGCTGTATCTGTCGGGTGAGGCGAGCGCCGACACCGGCGCGCTGATCGTCGAGTACCTGGCACAGGACCCCGAACTCGCCCAGCGCATCCGCGCTCAGCCTGCGGAACTCTTCAAGGATGCGATACCGACCCCGCTGCCGCCGGATCTCGAGGTGCGCGCGCTGCGGCGGGCCCGCACCCTGATCAATCTGCAGAAGTGGCTGTTTGGCCCGGCCATCGCCTTCACCGCCATTGCCTGCTCCTTCGAAGTGAAGCTCGACGGCGGACGGTTGCAGGACCTGCACCTGGTGATACAGGACTATCCGCTGCCAATCGGTGCTGCCGCGTTGCTCGCGATCGCCTGCTGGAGCGGGTATTTCTGGGCGCGACGAGTGCTGCGCTAGCGCAGCCCCGCAGCGTTTCAGGTAAGCGCGATATCTGTCGACTGAATACGCCTGACGCCGCGTGCGGCCATTTCCTTCCAGGCTGCCGCAACCGAGCCGTTAAGATCGATGCCACGGCACGCATCTTCGATGACATAGCATTCGAAGCCGGCCGCGCGGGCATCGAGTGCCGTCCAGGCAACGCAGAAATCGGTCGCCAGACCGGTGACGAACAGAGTCCGGATGCGGCGTTGCTTCAAATAGGCTTCGAGGCCTGTCGGGGATTTTCTGTCCGCCTCGTTGAACGCGGAGTAGCTGTCGATATCCTTGTGAAATCCCTTGCGAATGATGAGCTGCGCCTGCGGGACTTTCAGATCCGCATCGAGTGCGGCATCCGTAGTCCCCTGGATGCAGTGATCGGGCCAGAGAACCTGCTTGCCGTAGGCCAGCTCGATCGTATCGTATGGCTTCCTGCCCGGATGACTCGAGGCGAACGAGGCATGCCCACGGGTGTGCCAGTCCTGGGTGAGGACGACGTTCGCAAAGGCGGGCGCAATCCGGTTGATGACGGGAACGACGTCCTCACCGTTCCTGACGGCAAGCGTGCCCCCTTTGATGAAGCAGTTCTGGACATCGACGATGATCAGCGCCGAGGAGCCATCGGGCTTTATCGATGGCGTTCGAGCCCACAGCGGCCGGGTGGTCTGCGCGACCCATAGGCCTCCCGCCTCACACAGCGCCGCCAGGACGGCTCGACGGGTCAGGGGCACTGGGTCT
>Ga0302314_10013164_pt1 | contig 14238 bp, 20 predicted proteins | sample III_Palsa_N2_3_FD_200533 | JGI IMG/M metagenome (GOLD analysis project Ga0302314, IMG submission 200533) | Peat permafrost microbial communities from Stordalen Mire near Abisko, Sweden - III_Palsa_N2_3 | ecosystem: Environmental > Terrestrial > Soil > Palsa > Peat permafrost | place: Sweden... | reverse complement strand
AGCGCGAGCCCCGCGACTATCGCCGCGAGCAGGACGACTGGCAGGGCCGCGCCTGACCGCCACAAGAGTGAATAGGGAGATTTTCGATGCCCGCTCGCTACACCAAATTCTATCTCGACAAGCGCAATCGCAAGTGGCTCGGCGTCTGCGCCGGGATTGCGGACTACACCGGCCTCGACATCACGCTGGTGCGCGTCGCAGCCGTGCTGCTCACCGTGATCGGCGGCTTCCCCTGGACGCTGTTCGCCTATTGGATCACCGCCTGGCTCGCCTCCGACAAGCCCGCCGAGTTCGAGGACATGAGCCGCGAGGACCAGCGCTTCTGGCAGAAGGCGCGCGTTACGCCCGGCCACAGCGTCCGCGACGTGCGCTCGAGCTTCCGCGACATCGATCGCCGGCTGAGCGACCTCGAGGTCTATTACACCAGCCACAACCGTCGCCTCGCCGACGAAATCGACAGCCTGCGCTGAGACGCGGGACCGAACAGGGAAGGATACCGGCATGAACCCGGCGACGCTTGAGCAACTGGCCCAATACATTCCCCTGATCGCGCTGCTGGCGATCGTGCCGATCGGAGGCTGGGTGCTCACCACCTGGATCCGCGTCAAGCATGGCTATCCGCTGGAAAACAGCTGGGGCAAGCCCGTCTATCCGCAGAAGAGCGCGGAGACCGAGGAGCGGGTAAGGCTGCTGACGCAGGAGAACGCCCAGCTTCGCGCCGAGATCGGATCGGTCAAGGATCGCCTCGCCACGATCGAGCGGATCGTCACCGACGGCGCCTACCGCCTCGATCGCGAGATCGAGACATTGCGCGGCCCCGCCAACTGATCGTTGCCGATCGATCCCCGAAGGAATCCCGACGATGAGCCCTCTTCTGATCCCCATCTTCGCGCTGATGATCCCGATCGTCGCGATCCTCTCCAGCCCGCTCAAGCGCTGGCTCGATATCAAGGAACGCGCCATCCACGCGTCTTCCGACGCCACCGCCGAGAAGGCCGCGCAATATGCCGCCAAGACCGAACGGCTCGAACAGCGCGTCGCGGTGCTGGAGCGCATCCTCACCGATCGCTCGACCAACCTCGCCGACGAGATCGACCGGCTGCGCGACAGCCCGCTCAACTGAGCGCCACCCTTTTGCTTGAAGGAGATTTGCGGTGAACCACGGAGAATGGATGGTCGTCGTGATCGTCGCGATGGTGCTCGGCGCGCGCATCTACCGCGATCGGTGCGGGATCGGCGGCGGCGGCAAGCGCCAGGCGCGCTTCGATGCGATGGCGCCACGTCCGCAGGACGACGCCGAGGCGCGCCGGCTGCGCGACGAGGTCCGCTCGCTCAAGGAGCGCATCGCGGTGCTCGAACGCATCGCGACCGATCACTCGACCTCGCTCGATCGCGAAATCGAATCGCTGCGCGACCGGCCCTGAGCCGCCCGCGCCGCGCCACTCAAAAGCCCTCGCCCAAGGATTGATGCGATGACCGACATCCTTCCCCTGTTGACCGTTTCGATCGCCGGCCTCGCCGGGCTGGCGATGCTGACCGCCGCAAGTCTCGCCGGCTGGCGCGGCTGGCTCGATCTCCAGCGCAACACGCTAGCCAACGCCGCGGACATGCCGCAGCAGCCCAGCGCGGGCGCACGCATCGAACTGGCCGACCTGCGCGAACGCATCCGCAAGCTCGAGGCGATCGCGGCGGGGATCGACCTGTAGGCGCCTTCTTCCGCAATCGCCGCGGCCCTGCTAATCGCCCGGCATGTCCACCACGCTCGACGCCCTTCGCGACGAATATGAATTTCTCGACGCGGACGATCGCTACCGCCTGCTGATCGATCTCGGCCGCGCGCTCGAGCCGATGCCCGAGGCGCTCAAGACCGACGCGACGCTGGTGCGCGGCTGCTCGGCCTCGGTGTGGGTCTATCCCACGCAGCCCGCCAAGGACGACAGCGCCGGCCGTCTTCACTTCCTCGCCGACTCGAACGCGGCGATCACCAAGGGCATCATCGCGCTGGTGCTCAAGACGGTACAGGATCGCCCCGCGACCGAGATCGCCGCCGCCGACATCGAGGGCGCGCTCGAACCGTTCGACCTCAAGAACCAGCTCAGCTCGAACCGCACGCAGGGCATCCCCAACATGATAGCGCTGATCCGCGAGACCGCGGCACGCTACGCGGAGGCATGATGCGCAAACGCCTCGTCGTCGCACTGGGCGTGGCGCTGCTGCTCGGCGGCAGCGCGATTGCCGCCGCGCCGAGGGCACCCGCGAAAACCTATCCGACCGGCGCCTTCGTCGTCGCCGGCCATGCGATCGGGCCGACCGACATACTCGACGCGCGCGCGATCCCCGACATGGCCGGCAAGCCTTCGCTGATGGTGACGCTGACGCCGGCCGCCAGCGCCGCGATCGGCGCGCAGCCGGGCGGCAAGCTCGCCTGCACGCTCGACGGCAAGGCGCTGGGGGCAAGCCCGGCGGATGCGCTGACGAGCGATCATGTGCTGCAATTATCGGGGGACTTCGGCGACTATGGCGCCACCGCCGCGCTCGCCCGCCGCATCTCGGGGCGGGACCCCGTGCCGGACAGCGAGGGGGACGAGTAAGCTGACAAGTGGTGGAGAGTAGCCCTCCTGCCCGTTCGTTCTGACCGAGCTCCTATCCGTTCGCACCGAGCGAAGTCGAAGTGCGTGTTGCACGCGCGGCGCCCTGAGTCCTTCGCCTGCGCTCAGGACGAACGGTGGCGTGAGAGCAAGAGCCCCAATCGAGCTCCGCCGAGCAAACCGCCGCTAAATCTCCGCCAATCCCAGCCGCTCCGCGACGATCTCCATCTCGGTGCCCTGCTCGATCACCATCCACAGCCCCGGATGCGCGGCATCGATCGCCGCCACCGCGCCCTTGGGGCAGACGCCGAGGCATTTGGTCTCGATCACCCCGAAGGATGCCTTGCGCGTCTTGCCACCGCCGAGCCGCTTGAGCGCCTTGGCGAGCGGCATCCTGCCCTTGTCGCCGAAGCCGCCGCCGAGCTTCTTCGAGCATTTGGCGCATACCAATATCGTGGTCGACCAATTGGATCGAACGACGCTCTTCATGCGCTGCTCAGCCGAGCGCCTGTCGGCGTTCCTCGGCGGCGCGCAGCACGTCCCACGCGGCCTGCACCTTGCGGAAACGCTCGGCGGCGTCGGCATCGCCGGGCTTGACGTCGGGATGATTGGCCTTGGCGAGCCGGCGCCACGCCGCCTTGGCCTCGTCCATGGTCGCATCGCTCTCGACCTCGAGCGTCTCGAGCGCGCGCATCTCGTCGCGCGAACGGCTGCCGTCTCCCGGGCCCGCCCAGGCATGATGCGACGACTCGCGATAGCCCGCCGAGGTGCGCCGCTCGTCATGCTCGCGCGCGGCGGCTTCCTCGGCCGAAAGGCCCTGGAAATAATCCCAGTTGCGATTGTATTCGCCGGCATGTTCCTCGCAGAAATACCAGCGTTCGGGGCTGTTGGGCGATTTGGGCGCGGGGCGGTCTCCAGGCTTGTCGCAGCCGTGGCGGTCGCATATCCGGACGCGCGTCGCCGCGGTCTCGCTGCCGTAGCTGCGCCAGCGGGGGAATCCCCAGTCGTCGGATCGCGTCTGCCGTCTCGTCATCGCGCTCCATCTAGGGCGTGGCGGGCGATTAAGCGACGCCGAACCAAGATATTTTTCAGCCCGGTCTTCGCCTGGTCAGCACGAGATCGACAAGCCCGAGCAGCACCAGCGCGGCGACCGGCACGAGCAGCACCGTCGGACCGCAGCGCAATTGCCCGATCGCGCCCAGCATGCCGCCAGCCAGCAGCGCGACCCACATCACCGCATAGCGCGCCGCGTCGCGCGCCCGGGTATCGCGGCCGAGCCCGGCCAGCGCAACGCCAAGCTTGACCAGCGTGCCGGTCGCATAGGTGGTGCCCGGGCTCGCGCCGCCATTATGCAGCGTCACGATATTGGCGAGCCCCATCGCGACGGGGAGCAGGATCACCCCCAGCATTGGCCGCATCAGGCCGAGCCCCCACCATGCCGCCGCCAGCAACGCCGCCTCGACGAGCAGCAGCGCGGCCGCCGAACGCCGCCCCGCCACCTCGACGACCAGCGTGCCCAGCGTCGCGCCGCCGACGAACAGCGCGATCAACCCGATCGGCACCAGCGCGCCGGCATAATCATGATAGGCGAGCAACTGGCCGAGCTGGGTCGTATTGCCGCTCATGTAGGAGACGAAATAACGGCCGGTCTCGCCAAGCCCGACCACATCGACGCAGCCCGCGATCGCAAGCAACAGCAAGACGGTAGCGTTGCGATCCGGCGTATGGCTGTCGAGCATCGCCGCCCTTGCTAAGGGCTTGGGGGAAAAATGCCAGAGGGTCTGTAAGCCGGGTTCTGTCCACCCCCGCCTGCGCGGGGGATGGGCGACCATTCCTCTAGGGCCGGGATCGCTCCCGGCCTCCAGCAACCAACCCGGATCGCGAGGCGGAAGCGGCCCCCGGAACCCTGAGGCCCATGCGATCCCTATTCGGTCTTGCTCCCGGTGGGGTTTGCCGTGCCGCCCCTGTTACCAGGGGCGCGGTGCGCTCTTACCGCACCGTTTCGCCCTTACCCCGTCGAAACGGGGCGGTCTGTTTTCTGTGGCACTGTCCCTGGGGTCGCCCCCGCCGGGCATTACCCGGCACCGTGCTTTCCGTGGAGCCCGGACTTTCCTCGCCCCCGCTTGCGCGGGGCCGCGGCCGCCCGACCCTCTGGCGGGAGGGTGGTTAGCGGAGGAGACGCGCCTTGGGAACCACAAACCCGTTCGCACTGAGCGAAGTCGAAGTGTGTGTTGCAGGAGCCGCGTTTGCCGCATGTCCTTCGACTTCGCTCAGGACGAACGGGGTGGGGCTAGTGGCCGCTCAACCCGCCCCCGCCCGCAGCGCCGCGCCCTTGTCGCCGCCGGTCAGCAGCGAGAGCAGGATCGCGCGGCACTGGCCGTCGATCACCGCGTCGAGATTATCGGGGCGGAAGCGGCGCTGGAAGGCGCGCACCGCGGCCTCCTGATCGGCGATGTCGTAGCCGAAGCGTTCGAGCGCCAGCAGAAAGCCGCCGTCGGTCCAGTGCGGATCGGTGAGGAATTGATGCGGGCGCGGCAGCGCGAGACGGAGCTTCGCCAACCGCTCCCAATCGAACAATTCGCCCGGATCTTCCTTGCGCGCGGGCGCGATGTCCGAATGGCCGACGATGTTGCCGCGGGTGATGCCGTAGCGCGGTACGATCCCCATCATCAGCGTGACCAGCGCCGCCATCTGCTCCTCGGCGAACGGCCGATAGCCATGGTCATGACCTGGATTGACCAGCTCGATACCAATGCTCGCCGAATTGACGTCGGTGACGCGCCGCCAATAGCTCTTGCCGGCGTGCCAGGCGCGCCTATCCTCCTCGACGAGGCGGATCACCTGACCGTCCTCGGCGATCATATAATGCGCCGAAACCTTGGCTTCAGGATCGGTCAGGCGACGGAAGGCGGATTGCGCATCCTCCATTCCGGTATAGTGCAGCACGACCATCGAGATCGGCAGCGTGCGGTCGTCGAAATTGGGCGAGGGGCAATCGATGATGGCGGCCATGGCCTGACCTCGCGCCCCCGGCCGCCGCCGTCAAGCGGGTCAGCGGGGATCGGCGCCGTGGATCGCGTTCGATCGCGGCTCGTCGATGCGCTTGCGGTAGCAGCCGCGGCATTCGTAATCCGAGACGAAGCGATCGGTGTGGCCGATCACCGTCTCGCCGGCGCCCAGCATCAGCAACCCGTCGTCGGGCATCGCGCTCGCTATCCGGCCGAAGACGAGGCCGCGCACGTCGGCGGAGAAATAGAGCAGCACGTTGCGGCACAACACGACATCGAACAACCCGACGGGCGGCACGCCGAGCAGATTGTGGACACGGAAGCGGGCGGCATCGCGCAAGCCGCTGGACGCCTGCCACTCGTCGCCCTGCTGATCGAAACGGCGCAGCATCTGGGTCACGGGAAGGCCGCGCTGGATCTCGAACTGCGAGTAACGACCGGCGCGCGCGCGCGCGACTGCGACGGGCGAAAGATCGGTGCCAAGGATGTCGATGGTCCAGCCGGCCCAGCGATCCGGGCGATCGGCGAACATCATCGCCAGCGTATAGGTTTCCTGCCCGGTCGAGCAGCCCGCCGACCAGACGCGCAGCCGCTTGGTGGCGGCGCGCGCGGCATGAAGCCGCATCAACCCCTGCGCCTCGAGCTGGCGGAAGGCGGCGATGTCACGGTAGAAAAAGGTCTCGTGGTTGAGCAGCGCCTCGATCGCCTCGTCGGCGAGCCGCGGATGCTCGCCCGAGACGATCTTGCCGACGAGCAGATCGAGCGACGGCGCCGCATGCTCCGCCATCAGCGGCCGAAGCGCGGCCTCGATCCGCCAGCGGCGGCCGACCGAAAGTTGCTGGCCGGTGCGCGCGGTGAGCAGGCCGGCGAGGATGCGGACCGCGCCGTCGCTTATCTCCACGCGGACCGGCGCAAGCTGCGCCCCTCGATACGCTCGACGATCCGCGCCGCGATCGCGGCCGGGGTCGCGACGGTGGCGGCAAGGCCGGCCTGCGCGACGCTGCCGGGCATTCCCCAGACGACCGAGCTGGTGCGATCCTGGGCCGCGACCTCGCCCCCCGCCTCGACGATCGCGCGCGCGCCGATCGCGCCGTCGCGCCCCATGCCGCTCAACACCACCGCGAAGGCGCGCTCGCCATAATGGTCGGCGACCGAGCTCAGCATCGGATCGACCGATGGCAGGCAGCAGGACGGCGCCGGTTCGCGACTGAGCGCGATCCGCGGATGGCCGCCGATCGACCGCAGGCCAATGTGCGCATCCCCCGGCGCGATCAGCAACTGGCCGCGCAGCAGATTGACCCCGTCGCGCGCGACGGAAGCGGGGCGGCCGGTGATCTCGGTCATCTGCGCGGCGAAATAGGGCATGAACGAGGCCGGCAGGTGCTGGGTGATCAGGATCGGCATGTCGCACGATGCCGGCAACGCCGCGAACAGCGCGGAAAGTGCATGGAGACCGCCCGTCGAGGCGCCGATCGCGAGACAGTCGATCCGGCCCGCCACATGCGCGCGCGTCGCGAGCGTGTCGCAGGCGAGCACGGCGGGCACCACCTCACGAACAGCGTCGCGGTCCGGCACCCGCGTGTCGCCGCCGATGCGGCGCAGCTTGTCGATGAGATCGGCCTGAAATTGCCCGCTGAAGCTTCCCGCGACGGGTTTTTCGAGCGTGTCGGCCGCACCCAGCGTCATCGCCCGTACGCAGGCGTCGGCCCCCGCCCCCGCCGACGTCGAAACGATCAGCACGCGCGCCCCGCGGCCGCGGCGGACGATTTCGGGAAGCGCGGTGAGCCCGTCCATGCCCGGCATCGCGAGATCGAGCAGCACGATATCGACGGTCGCCCGATCGAGCCGCGCCAGTGCCTGCGCGGCGGTGCTCGCGGTCGCGACGATCTCGAATTCGGGCAGCGGCGACAGGATCGTCTGGAACACGGAACGCGCGACGATCGAATCATCGACGATCATCAGCCGGATCGGCCGGGTCTCCGTACTGCGCCCATAGGATTGGGAATAGGGCATCGGGCCGGGATCAGGCGACGCCGACGAGCTCGAACTTGCTCTGCAACGTCTCGCGATCGAACGGCTTCATGACATATTCGTCGGCACCGGCGTCGATCGCGGCGCGGATATGCGCTATGCCGTTCTCGGTGGTGCAGAAGATCACCTTGGGGCGCGCCGCAAATTCTTCCTGGCCGAGCGCGCGCAGAAATTCGATGCCGCTCATCACCGGCATGTTCCAATCGAGCAGCACAACGTCGGGCGCGGCCGCCCGGCACGCGTCGAGCGCTTCCTGACCGTCACCGGCCTCGGAGACGGTGAAATCGAGCGTCTCGAGGATATGCCGCGCGACCTTCCGGATGACCTTCGAATCGTCGACAACAAGACACGTCTTCATCATCACTTCCCCGATACACATGATGTTTCGACCGGTTTAGGGCGACAAGGTAAGCAGCCCGTTAACGGCGCCATCAGGCGGCGCTCAGTATCTGGCCCGGTATCGGGCCGGCGACGATGCGCGCCGGATCGAGCTGGAGCAGCGCCTGTCCGTCATGCTCCACGATGCCCAGCGCGGCATGGGTCCAGCCGCGCGCGAGCCCGGCATGCAGCGGCTCGGGCTCGCCCGCGATCACGGCGACATCGACCACATCATCGACGAGCAGCCCGTAGAGGTGATGGTCGATCGTGACCACGATCGCCTGGAGCAGACCCTCGCGCGGCGACCGGCCGAGTTCGAGCGCGGCATAGGTATCGATGATCGTCAGCACGCGGCTGCGCAACGCGGCCAGCCCCGCGATATGCGGCGCGGCAAGCGGCACCGGCGTGATCGCATCGATCTCGACCACCGATTCGACCTGATCCGCCGAGATCGCGATCAGCTGATCGGCAACGCGTGCGATGAGCTTGAGCATGTCCATCTCAGCGCCCTCCTTGCGCGGCCGCGAGCGCCGCGATCAGCCCGCGCCGATCGTAGCGATAGATGCTGCCGGCCGCGCCATGGCCTTCGTCGGCCGCGGCGCGCAGCCGGATCACCGGGGCGGTGGAACGCAGCTCGGGCGTCGGCCGATCCGCGGACAGGATCATCACCGCGGCATCGGGATCGCCCGCATCGCCGCTATAGCCGACGCGATAGCCGGCCTGCTCGACGATCGGGCGCAGCACGTCGCGCATCCAGGGATCGTCGCTGTCGAACAGGCAGAGCGGTCGTTCGGTCGAGCGGTTCGATCCGCCGGCCTGCGCGAACAGCCAGAAGCAGTCGACCAGCTCGACCTGTTCGTCACCGACCAGCATCACGCCCGCGATCGGGCCGGGCTCGGCGTTCGGCAGGCAATCGGGCGACAGATCGTGGATGTCGATCACCTCGCCGATCGCGTAGGCGACCTCGCTCGATCCGTCACCGAGCAGGAGGACGCGGACTCGGTCGTATTTGTCGGGCACCACGGCGGTGCAGCCGAACAGCGGCAGGATACGGCCGTCATGGCTGAGCCGCAGCCTGCCGCCGACATTGGCGACCGCCTGCGCGGCGACATCCTCGATACGCTCGACGAGACCGAGCCGGATCGCGCGCGTGGCGCCGTCGCACGCGCGGAACAGCAGCGTCGGCACCGTCTCGGCTTCGACCTCGGCGACATCGGACTTGGCGGGGATCGCGGCATCGGGCGCCTTGACGCCGGCGACATGCGCGACGCCGGCCGGATTGATCAGCAGCATAGGGCGGCCATTGTCGGGCAGCGTCGTGCCGGCATAGACGCCGGTTGCCATGATCGCGGGTGCTGCGGGCTTGACCACCAGTTCCTCGTGATCCTGCACGCTATCGACCGAGAGGGCATAGCGCTCGCCGCTCGACGCGCGGACGACCACCAGGATCGCGCGCGCCGGATCGACATGCGTCGCGACCCCGAGCAGCTTGCCCAGCTCGACGACGGGGATGCGCTCGCCGCGGATCCGCGCGACCGGTGCGCTGCCGACGCGTTCGACGACGACCGAGCCGCCGCTCGCGCGCACGATCTCATCGATCGCGCCGCGCGGGATCGCGAACAATTCGTCGCCCACCGAGAATGTCAGCGCCGGGATGATGGTGAGCGTCATCGGCACGCGCAGCGTCAGCCGGCAGCCGCGACCGATCTGCGTGTCGATCTCGACGGTGCCGCCGATCCGCTCGACATTGGCTCGCACGACATCCATGCCGACGCCGCGCCCCGAGATCGCGGTGACCGCGTCCGCGGTCGACAACCCCGCGGCGAAGATCAGCTCCAGCCGCTCGGCACGCGTCATCGCCGCGGCTCGCTCGCGCGTCACGATCCCGGCGGAAATCGCCTTGTGGACGAGGCGCTCGTCGTCGATACCGCGGCCGTCGTCGGCGACCTCGATCAATATCTGGTTGCCCGACTGGCGCGCATCGACGCGCAGCGTGCCCGCGGCCGGCTTGGCGGCGCGCTGGCGATCGGCGGGCATTTCGATGCCATGATCGATCGCGTTGCGGACGATATGGGTGAGCGGATCGCGGATCATCTCGATCATCTCGCGATCGAGCTCGACGTCGCCGCCATCGACCACCAAGACGACCTGCTTGTCGAGCTCGCTCGAGAGATCGCGGACCATCCGCGGCAGCGCGGAGAACAGCCCGTCGATGCGCTGCATCCGGGTACGCGTGATCGCTTCGCGCATCTCGGCGACGCAGGTCGACAGCCGCTCGAACGCGGTATCGACATTGCCGTCGCCGGCACGCTCGCGCAGCCGACGTGAGAGTTCGTTGCGCGCCAGCACCATGTCCGACACGCCCGCCATCATCCGGTCGAGCAGCTCGACGGGCAGTCGGATGCTGCGCGCGGGCGCTCGGGGGCCCGCGGCGGGAAGCGGCGGCGCGGCGGCCGCCTCGATCGTGACCGGCTCGGCCTCGTCGCCGGGCTCGAGCGCGAGAATCAGCGCCTCGTCGCCGCCGTCGGGAAAGATCTTGCCGGCGGCGAGCGCCTCGACCAGTTCGCCGATGCGATCGATGATGAGCAAGACGCCGGTGACGAGCTTCTTGTCCGGCCGGCGAGTCCCCTCGCGAACCTCGGCGAGCGCGCCCTCGGCGGCATGGCTGAGCCGTTCCAGCCGCGGCAGGTCGAGGAAGCCGCAGCTGCCCTTCACGGTGTGGACGAAGCGAAATATGCTGTCGAGCCGCGCCCGGTCGTCGGGCGCGATCTCCCATGCGACGATCTCGCTTGCCAGCGGCTCCAGCGTCTCGCGCGTCTCCGCGATGAATTCGCCCAGAAGTTCGTCCATCGGCTCCGGTCCAGTCTGTACCGGGCCGCTATCGGGCAACGATGGTTAAGAAGGCGTTTGTGAGGCCCGAGCGGTCGCCGCCGAAGCTCCGCCTAACCCGTCGTCGGCAGGGCCGCGCCGAGCAGCAGCACGCCGTCCTCGGGTTCGGAGATCATCACGCTGCCGCCGCGTTCGTTGGCGAGATGCCAGATCAGCCATGCGGCCGACGCGCGCGGGGTCAGCGCATCCTGCGCGGTGCCGCCGGTCAGCGCGGTGCGCAGTTCGGGATCGAGCACGATCCGCGGCCCTTCGGCGCGCACGACGATCTCGGTCGAATTGGTCCCATTCTCGACACCCACATCGAGCCGGCCGCCACGGACCAGCGCATCGCCGCCGATCAGCGCGAGATTGAGCAGCAGCTTGATCGCGCCCTTGCCCAGCGTCGCATCGCCGACCATCCAGCCGACCTGGATGCGCCGGTCGCCGCCGAACAGTCCCTCGATCGCGGCGCGGACCTCACGCGTATCGACCGATTCGCCGAAACCGCCAGCCGCACCGAACGCCAGCCGGAAGAATTTGAGCTTGTTGGCGGACGCCCGCGCGCTTTCGGCAAGCAGATCGAGGCACCGTGCGCGCATCTCTGGATCATGCTCGTCGGCGAGCAGCTCGATACCGTTGTTGAGCGCGCCGACGGGGGAGAGGAGGTCGTGGCAGAGGCGCGAGCAGAGCAGACTCGCAAACTCGATGCCGTCTGCCGCCATATCCTCGTCCTTCTTATCACTACGCACCCGAACCGGCGCTCTTGTGGCGATTGCGCGCCTCAAGCGCAACTACCCTTGCCCTCATCGACGACAAGCCGGACGGAGTCGAAGGCGGCCTGCACCGGCCCGCCGGGCTGTTCGCGCCACAGTCGCGCCTGCCCGTGCGCGACGATCAGCCAGAGGCGACCGGGCGTGTCCGCCATCGCGGCGTCGCGCGGCGAAGGCGTGGTCAAGCCATTGGGATGCGAATGATAATGGCCGAGGATGCGCGGGCCGCCGGCGCGCGCGCACCGGATCGCCGCGAAGAGCGCGGCGGGGTCGATCTCGAAACCGTCGGCCGGCTTGGCCGCGACATTGGTGGTGGGGATGACCTGTGCGATCCGTTCGGCCGCCCCGCCCCGCCCCGGCGGAGCGACTGCCTCGCCCAGCAGCAACCCGCACACCTCCCGGTCCGCCGCGCCCGCCGCCTCGGCGAGCAGCGTCGCCAGCAGCCCCCTTGAAATCCGCACGCTCATGCCCACATCCGCCGGCGGATGAACCGGGGGTTTTCTACCATCGCAGCGCATGTGCCGGAGTCTGCCGACGGCTGGCGGCTCGATCGCGCGCTCGCCGCGGCGCTGCCCGATGTCTCGCGCGAGCGGATCAAGGCGCTGATGGCGGAAGGCGCGGTCACCAGCGGCGGTGTCGCGGTGCGCGATCCGGCGGTCAAGGCCCGTGCCGGTGCGGCCTTCGAAATCGCGGTGCCCGCGGCGGCTCCCGCCGAGGCGCAGGCGCAGGACATGCCGCTCGTCATCGCCTATGAGGACGAGCATCTGATCGTCGTCGATAAGCCGGCCGGCCTCGTCGTCCATCCGGCAGCGGGCAATCTGGATGGCACGCTGGTCAACGCGCTTCTCCATCATTGCGCGGGGCAGCTATCGGGAATCGGCGGAGTCGCGCGGCCGGGCATCGTCCACCGCATCGACAAGGACACCTCCGGGCTGATCGTCGCCGCAAAGCACGACCGCGCGCACGAGGGCCTGGCCAGGCAGTTCGCCGCGCACAGCATAGACCGGCGCTACAAGGCGATCGTCGCGGGCGTGCCGCTGCGATTGAGCGGCACCGTCGATGCCCCGCTCGCGCGGTCGCCCGCCGATCGCAAGAAAATGGCGATCGTCGAGGCGCCTCATGCGCGCCGGGCTGTAACCCATTGGACGTTGGAGTCGAAGTTGAGGGAGGCGGCGCTGGTCGAATGTCGGCTCGAGACCGGCCGCACGCATCAGGTTCGCGTCCACATGATGTCGATCGGCCATCCGCTGCTCGGTGATCCGGTCTATGGACGCGCCCGCAGGGGACACGCTACACTGCTTGGGACGTTGGGCTTTTCGAGACAGGCGTTACACGCCGCGCATCTGGGTTTCGTCCATCCCGTGACAAGCCAGACTATCGCACTGCAAAGCAGCATTCCTGACGATATGCAGCGCCTGTTCAGCGAGCTTCGTGTATAAAGGTTGCAAGTTGGAACCGATTTCGAGTCGGTCCGTTCAAGGTTTAGTGGGAGACATAATATGGCCACTGCCAATAAAGCTTCCGGCACCAAGGTTTCCGTGAGCCGGTCGTCCGGCGCGAAGGCCGCGGGCGGCCGCGGCGTCGCGACGATCCCCGCGCTGGGCGGCGAGCTCGGCCTCAACCGCTACATGTCGGAAATCCGCCGCTTCCCGATCCTCGCCCCCGAGGAGGAATATATGCTCGCCAAGCGCTTCCAGGAGCATGGCGACACCGAGGCCGCGTCCAAGCTGGTCACCTCGCATCTGCGCCTCGTGGCGAAGATCGCGATGGGCTATCGCGGCTACGGCCTGCCGACGTCCGAGCTGATCTCGGAAGGCAATATCGGCCTGATGCAGGGCGTGAAGAAGTTCGAGCCCGAGCGCGGCTTCCGTCTGGCCACCTATGCGATGTGGTGGATCCGCGCCTCGATCCAGGAATATATCCTGCGCTCGTGGAGCCTGGTGAAGATGGGCACCACCGCCGCGCAGAAGAAGCTGTTCTTCAACCTGCGGCGGATGAAGAGCCGGCTCGACGCTTTCGAGGACGGCGATCTGCGCCCCGAGCATGTCGCCAAGATCGCGCACGATCTCGGCGTCACGCACGAGGAAGTGACCTCGATGAACCGCCGCATGTCGATGGGTGGCGACTCGTCGCTCAACGCGCCGATGCGCGAGGACGGCGACGGGACGTGGCAGGACTGGCTGGTCGACAACGGCCCGCTGCAGGACGAGCTGCTCGCCGAGGACGAGGAGAAGGGCCAGCGCCACGCTCTCCTCACCGAGGCGATGGACGATCTCAACGACCGCGAGAAGCATATCCTGGCGGAACGCCGGTTGGCCGACGATCCCAAGACGCTCGAGGAGCTGTCGCAGGTCTACGGCGTGTCGCGCGAGCGCGTGCGCCAGATCGAGGTCCGCGCCTTCGACAAGCTGCAGAAGGCGATGCTGCGGCTCGCCGGCGGCAAGGGATTGATGCCCGCGCTGGCGTGATATTGCCGGCTGGATTGATGGGGCGTCCGCCGCAAGGCGGGCGCCTTTTTTTATCCTTCAACAGAATGGCCGGATATCTCTCCAAGCCTAACGCTGCTTTCGCCCCAGATGTGGACGTAGCGAAGCA
>Ga0302314_10013162_pt1 | contig 14239 bp, 9 predicted proteins | sample III_Palsa_N2_3_FD_200533 | JGI IMG/M metagenome (GOLD analysis project Ga0302314, IMG submission 200533) | Peat permafrost microbial communities from Stordalen Mire near Abisko, Sweden - III_Palsa_N2_3 | ecosystem: Environmental > Terrestrial > Soil > Palsa > Peat permafrost | place: Sweden... | reverse complement strand
TCGTCGAACGGATTCATGCTCATCTTGACGTTGGCGATATCGACGCCGGTGCCGTCCGACTTCACGCGCACCTTCACGTTGTAGTCGACGACTCGTTTCACCGGGATCAGGATCTTCATACACATTCCTATTCTTTGCGCTCAAGCGCGACGCTCGATCCATCCGGGCATGCGTACGACTTGATGTCTCGAGACAGCAATCGGACGTTCTGTTTCAGACGCGTGGCCAGAGCACTCGCGCTTACGCCGCTACGAATCCTGCAATGCGTTCCGCCGAGCGCAGCGTGTTTTCCAGCAACATCGTGACCGTCATTGGCCCGACGCCGCCGGGTACCGGCGTGAGCCAACCGGCACGTTCGCGCACCGACTCAAAGTCCACATCGCCGACGATCCTGCCATCGGGCAATCGGTTGATACCGACGTCAATCACGGCGGCGCCACGCTTGACCATCAGCCCAGTGATGAGGCCTGGTTTGCCTGCAGCCACTACCAGGATGTCGGCAAGAATGGTGAACTGCGCCAAGTCGCGAGTGCGTACGTGGCAGATGCTCACCGTCGCTTCTTTCTGCAGCAACATCAGGGCCATCGGCTTTCCAACGATGTTGCTGGCGCCGACGACAACGGCGTTCTTACCGGCGACCTCGATGCCTGCGGCCTCCAGCAAAAGCTGCACCCCGAAGGGCGTGCAAGGCGGAAAGATTGACTGTCCCAGTACCAACGCACCCACGTTGTACAGATGGAAGCCGTCAACATCCTTGTCGACGCTGATCGACTCGATCACGCGACGGACGTCGATGTGCGGCGGCAGCGGTAGTTGTACGAGGATGCCGTGCACCTCGCTCTCGGCATTGAGTTCGCCGATCAGGCTCATGACTTCGGCCTCGGTGGTGGTCGTCGGCAAATGGTGACGCCGCGAAGCGATACCGCACTCCCCGCAGGCGCGCATCTTGTTGCGGACATAGACAGTCGAGGCCGCGTCGTCGCCGACCAGGACGACGGCAAGGCCGGGACGGTGTCCCGCTTCAGCGAGTGCGATCGCGCGTGAGCGCATCGTGGCCCGGAGCCGATGGGCCAATGCCAGTCCGTCGATGATTTTTGCGCTCATGTGGTCCCGTTCAGCGATGCGCCGAGGTCACCGGAAGATGACCGTGCGGCTCTTGTTCAGAAAGACACGCCGTTCGGTATGCCACTTGACGGCCTTTGAAAGCACGACTGTCTCGGTATCTCGGCCCACGGCGACGAGTTCCTCCGCGCTCTGTGCATGGTCGACGCGCTGAACTTCTTGCTCGATGATCGGGCCTTCGTCGAGGTCGGACGTGACGTAGTGCGCCGTTGCGCCGATGAGCTTGACGCCCCGGTCCCAGGCCTGGTGATAGGGCTTGGCACCCTTGAAGCCCGGAAGAAAGGAGTGATGAATGTTGATTGCTCTACCGCTCAACGCCTTGCACAGGTCATTGGAGAGAATCTGCATGTAGCGGGCCAGGACGACCAGCTCGGTGTGTGTTTCACGCACCAGTGAAAGTAGCTCCATCTCCTGCGAGATCTTGTTTTCGCTGGTGATACGGAGCTGGATGAAACGAATGCCTTCGCGCTCGGCCAGCGGTTGCAAGTCCGGATGGTTGGAGACGATGGCTGTGATCTCCATGTTCAACTCGCCTTTGCGGCGGCGATCCAGAAGATCGGTCAGGCAGTGATCGTATTTGCTGACCATCAGCAGCACCCGCATTGGTTCGTCGCTCGGATGGATCTCCCATTGCATTTGGAATCGGGCCCCCAGGACTTCCATCCCGACTTCAATCTCGCCCACGTCGAACTGGTCCGCGCTGTCGCTGCGGAACACCGTACGCATGAAGAACTGCTCGTTGGATTCGTCGTCGAATTGGGCCATCTCGCTGATGTAGCAGCCGCTGGTGGCCAGGAATGTGGAGATGGCGGCGACGATGCCGGAGGCCGCGGGGCAGGTGACGGTGATGATGTAGTGTCGAGCGCGATGCATTCGATGTCTCAAGATCTGGGGCTGGAAAAGGGGCTCGCGAGTGGCAGTCCAAGCGTGAGGCGCAAGCGCTAGAGCCGGATGCGCTCGCTCTTGGGGTCGTAAAGCGGCGCAAGTGAGGGGCGGGCTGCGACGAGTTGGTCATTGACCTGGATCTCGAAGCGGCACTCGCGCAGAACGTCGGCCGTGATGCCGACGTCCAGCTCGATCAGTCCGAGACCGACCGAGGCGCCCAACGTATGGCCATAGGCAGCCGCACGCACGTAACCGACAGCGCGGTCGTCGCAGAAGATGGGCTCCTGCCCTCTCAGCAACGGGTTGGGGTCCCGCAGGAGGAACTGCACCAATCGCTTTTTCAATGGCCCTTGGGCCTTCTGAGCGAGCAACGCGTCGCGTCCGATGAAGTCGCCCTTTTCGAAGTCGACGACGAAACCCAGCCCTGCTTCCAAGGGGGTATCGGTGTTGTCGATGTCGACGCTGAAGTCCCTGTAGCCTTTCTCCATGCGCAGACTGTCCAGCGCCATCAGTCCACCGTGGATCATCGGAATGCCCTGGGCCTTGAAGCCGGCTTCCAGCGCCTCGTAGACCGTGTGGCTGTACTCGGTCGGGATATACAGTTCATAGCCCAATTCGCCCATGTAGGTGATGCGAACCAGCAGGACGCGCGCATAGCCGATCTCGATCTCTCGACTCGCTCGAAACGGCAGGGCTTCAGTGGAAAGATCCGCGTCGCAGAGGGTCTGGAGCAGTTGACGCGACAAGGGCCCCTGCAGGCTCAGGAGGGTATAGCCGGAAGTCACGTCGGTGACAGTGCACTGCTCCGCCTCCAACGTGTTGCGTTGCAACCAGCCGGGAGTGAAGCGCTGCAGAACGTCGCCCGTCACGAGCAGGTAGGTCTGGTCGGCGAGGCGGGTGATCGTCAGGTCTGAAATGATCCCGCCCTGGGTGTTCAGCCATTGCGTGTAGATGTTCCGACCGATCGGAATGGAGACCGAATTGGCCCCGACCCGATTCAGCACCGTCTCGGCATCCCGCCCTTGAACGATGAACTTGCCCATGAACGATTTGTCGAACAGCGCCACCTGGTTGCGAGTGGCGCGATGCTCGATGGCTGCGTACTCGAACCACGGCTGCCGACCATATCGGTGTTCCATCGTTGGCATTTGACCGTCTTGCGAGAACCAATAGGGCATCTCCCAGCCGCTGAGGGCCGTGAAGTACGCGCCTGCCTGTTCGTAGCGGGCGTGTAGCGCCAGCCGTCGCGCCTGCCGCGCGCTCTTGTGATGAAAGTTGGGAAGTCCGGCGTGGTTGAAGATGTAGCCGAGGCTGTCGGGGATTCGGTCGACGAGGAAGCGCTGTACCGACTCGTGTCTGGGAGTCCGTGCGAGCGCAATCCGCGTCGTGTCCTGCGAGGCGTTGCCGTGAACGATCTGTTCCGCGACCAGCAGGCCCATGCCACCTGCAGAGAGGATTCCCAACGAATTCATGCCGCTCGCAACGTACAGGCCAGCTACCTCAGGGCTCTCGCCGATGAGAAAGGACCCGTCCGGCGTGAAGCTTTCCGGACCGCAGAAGAAGGTCTTGATGCCGGTCTCGTTCATGACGGGGAAACGCTTGAAAGCGTGTTCCAAAAAGGGCGTCATGCGTTCCCAGTCTGGCGGCAGGTGCAAGAAGCTGGCGTCGTCAGCGATGCGTTGCGGTGACCAGACCGCACCTTTGGGCTCGAAGAGACCAAACAGCAGGCCACCACCCTCTTCTCGCGCATAGGCGTAGCAATCCGGATCTTCAACGACAGGCAGTTCGGAATGGACGCCTTCGATCGGCTCCGTCAGGAGGTAGTAGTGCTCAGCGGCCTGCAGGGGCACGGACACGCCGATCTTGGCTCCCAATTGGCGCGACCACATGCCCGCGGCGAGTACGACCGTCTCCGCCGTGATGTCGCCCAACGTCGTGCTGACGCCGGTCACGCGACCATTTTTCACGCCGAAGTCAGTCACACGAACGTTCTCGATGATCCGCGCGCCTAGCATGCGGGCGCCTCGGGCGAGCGACATGGTCAGGTCCACCGGATTCGCGCGGCCGTCCGAAGGCGTATAGCTCGCCGAGACGATACCGTCGGTCTCGACAAGGGGAAACAGCTCCTTGACCTCGCGTGGCGTCAACTCAAATTTGTCGAGCCCGCGCGACCGGGCGAAGTTCATCTCGCGTCGCTGAGTTTCGCGTCGGGTTGCGCTCGTCGCCAGATGGAGGTGGCCGATTCGCCGAAATCCTGTGGCCAGGCCGGTTTCCGCCTCCAGTCGTTCGTACAGTGCACGCGAGTACTGCTGTGCCCATAGCAGCGTTTCGCTCGACATGCCGGCCGAGGCGATCAGGCCGGCAGCATGCCAGGTCGTGCCGGACGTCAGCTGATCACGCTCCAGCAACACGACATCGGAGCATCCCAGCTGGGCCAGGTGATAGGCGATGCTTGTTCCCATGACGCCGCCACCGACGATGACGACCCGGGCATGGGTGGGAAATTCTGGATTCATGAGCAACCTGTCGTGAACAAAGAATTCAAATTGTTCATGAACGATAACATCAATTTGTTCACGTTGCAACGCTTGCAGCCCGCCTTGATTCGACCTGGACAATGTCGTCAGAATGCGATGCGTCGAACCCGCTGCCAGAATGCTGGCTTGTGTTTCTCCAGGCAGCCGGTGTCTCGCGCGTTGATGAATCGCATGCTCTATCGAGGCGTGCCGCGCGGCGGTGCTGCCAAGTTTCGCGGGGTGGAGCACCACCACGCCGCAGCCGCTTGCGCTGCCTCGCGGCCGGCTTCCGACCGCGCAACTCCCGCCATATGAGCTCGCATGACCGCACCCGATCAGAATCAAATTTCCAAGACCATTCGCGATCTGCGGACGCGAAAGAAGATCACGGTGCGCGAGCTGGCTGCGAGCATCGAGCGATCTATTGGTTTCATATCCCAGATCGAAAGAGGCCTGTCTCAACCAACCGTAGAAGACCTTCAAGCCATCAGCACAGCGCTGGACGTTCCATTCGCCTTCTTCGTCGACCCGGTGCAATCCCCGCAGCAGCAGTGGGTGACTCGACCCGGTCAGCGACGCACGCTCAGCTATGCGCACGGAGTGTCCGATCAGGTCATCTCTCCCTCGCTGGCCAGCAAGCTCATCATGCTCGAGACCGTGCTGGAACCCGGCGCGGACTTCGGCGAGAGAAACATCATCGACAGCTCCGAGCAGGGTGGTTACGTGCTCGAGGGCGAATTGACTCTGTGGATCGACGATGAGAAAGTCCATATCGAAGCTGGTGATGGATTCCAGATTCCGAGCGGTGTGCCTTGTCGGTGTGCAAACCGTAGTCGCTCCATCACCAAGGTGCTTTGGGTCTACGGGTAGACGACCATCGAGCCACCGCTCTTGCAAAGTCCTTCTCCGCTTCGCCTCAGCACCTGCGCGATGTCCTCGCCAGCGCGTCGCACACGACAGCTAGAAGCCCCAGCGGCCGAGCATCTGCCCGAGGCGGAGCCTTGCTCACGCCATCAGCGATGGCCAAATGCACGGCATTGAAGGCGTGCATGCGCGCCTTCTCGTGGATGATTTCTGCGGTCTGAAGTCGAGTTGCTCGTCGCGTTGACACGCAAGCTCTTCGCGCGATCTCGCTGACCGCGACGCGGTCGTCGACGTCAAATCGGGCAGGTTCATGCGCCCTACCCCAGCGAAGCCCTGACCATCGTAGTTCGCTGCTCGTCAACGAGTGGGTCAGTGGGCCGTGAGTTTTCTCAGTCGCGCGAGCGCTTCGTTTACGATCTCGCCGTAGCCACGGCGTTCGGACTCGCCAACCCATTGTGCGAACGCAACCCGAAAAACGGCGATGCCCGCTTCGGCCACCAGGCTCGCGTCGGGCTCGCCGACACCGCGCCCGCGAAGCGCGCCCGCGAGCGCCGCCGACAGCTTGGCCATCTTGATCAGCTCGCGCTCGTGCAGCTCCGCGTTGGCAGCGATCACCGTGTTGCGCAGGCGCGAGAACGGGCGCAGTTCGTCGTTGAAGAACTCGGCCGGCGCGGCCAGCGCAGCGGCGATGGCGTTGACGGGCGAGGCGTCCGCAGGCGCCTCGGCGAGCGCGTCCACCATCAACGTCTGCAGTCGCTCGGAGCCGCTGAAAAGCACTTCGCGCTTGTCCGTGAAGTAGCGAAAGAACGTGCGCGCCGTCAGGCCCGCGCGCTCTGCAATGGCGGCCACGGTCGTCTGCTCATAGCCGATCTCGCCGAACAACTCCATGGCGGCCGCGCGAAAGCGGCCCGCGGCGTCGGGATCCCAGCGACCCATGCTTCTCTCAAAAGGGTGTTGACACAGTGTGACATCATAAGTCTATACTGATGTCACTCAATGACATCAATGGAGCATCCCATGAAGATTCTCGTCACCGGCGCCTCGGGCTGGATCGGCTCGGCCAGCGTCAAGGAACTCATCGCCGCGGGACATCACGTGCTCGGGCTCGCCCGCACGGACGACGCCGCGGCCAAGGTCGCGCAGCTTGGCGCCGAGGTAGTGCGCGGCAGCCTGGACGACCTCGCCGGCCTGCGCGCCGCGGCGGCCCGGGCCGAGGGCGTTGTGCACCTCGGCTACAACCACGACTTCTCGCAGATGGCCGCCGCCGCGCAGACCGATCGCGCGGCCATCGACGCCTTCGCCGACGTCCTGCAAGGATCGGGCGGCCCGCTGCTCATCGCGTCGGGCATGCTGGGGCTCGCGCCCGGGCGCGTGGGCACCGAGGTCGACATGCCAAACGCCGCCGTGCACCCTCGCACCGGCAACGCAGCGCACACGCTGGGTCTCGCCGAGCGCGGCGTGCGATCCGCCGTCGTGCGCTTCGCACCGACCGTGCACGGCGCCGGCGGCGACCACGGTTTTGTCGCGGTGCTGGCACGCATCGCACGCGAGAAGGGCGTATCCGCCTTCATCGGCGAGGGCCTAAACCGCTGGCCGGCCGTGAACCGCCTCGACGCCGGCAAGCTCGTCCAACTGGCCGTCGACAAGGCGACACCCGGCACCGTGTTGCACGCCGTCGCCGAGGAAGGCATCGCGACGCGAGACATCGCCGCCGCGATCGGCCGGTTCCTGCACGTACCGGTCGAATCGATTCCCGCTGGCCGCGCGAAGGCGCACTTCGACTGGCTGGGCATGTTCTTCGGCGCCGACGCGCCGGCGTCCAGCGCGCGCACGCGCGAACTGCTCGGTTGGACGCCGACGCACGCGACGCTGCTGAAGGACATCGCGGCCGGGCACTATCCGGGCCAATGAGCGCGACGGCTCACGGTCGCGAGCAGTCCAACTTCGATCGTTCGACCAAGAACGCGACATAGAAGCAGTCATTCGACGAACCACGCCGCATGACTGCTTCCGCCATGCGAATCAATCATTCGGCCCTGGCGTCCTGATGCCGTCGCTAGAGACTCGCGATGCCGTTCAGCAGAAGGCTTGCCAACCACTGCGCGTCGGTGCCTATGGCAGGTCGCTCGTGGAGCCTGGTGCTTCCTTCTCGGAGCGAGTTCGAATCGATCACGACGTCTCCCGTTCCATCATTGCCCGAAATGCAGGGCTCCGCTGTACAAAGAGAAGTGCGGGGTTGCGTCGCGCTCTGCGCGTGCCAACCCGGTCCAATTGCATGTCGCCAGCTTGGTGGGCGACTTACTCCTGCAGTTGCAGAAGAAGCAACGTAAGTCATTGATTTAAGTGGTAGGCCGTGTTGGACTTGAACCAACGACCAAAGGATTATGAGTTCCTTGTCAAGCCGCTATTTTCTCTTACGAATCAAATGCTTAGCGTCTCCGCCTTGCGCCTAGGCTACGTCTAGGCTACATCGCGACAGGTCGTCCAGGTACGCGACGGCGTCGCTCTTCGCCGAAAGGCCACGACTGGTGACGCGTTCCACGGACATCGGCTAGTTCCGGCAAGGCAAGCCACCCCACGAAGGCTTGCTTGAATGTCGGCGCAACCCTTGCGGGCTGGCAGGACATCTCCAACCTCACTCGCCTTCAGTCGCTTTCGCGCTCGGCGCCACTTCATCATCTGCGACCTGAAAGTTTGCACCGTCGCTGCCTTCAACAACGTACGCTTGGCGGTGATTCAGCCTAAGCCTTTGAACGATGCCAGTTCGCCCAGTCTCCGGGCCGCTGGTGACGGTGAGGGCCGCGCCCACTCGGAACCTGAGCCTCGAAAGCGCTAAGCTCTCGCGGACTCGTTCGCGTTCAGCCAGGGCAGCCTTTGTTCGCGCGTCGTCGACGCCGTACAACCTATCGCTGAACATCCATGCTTTACGGCGCAGTTCGTCCGCCTCCGCCAACAGGCCTTCCGCCTCCCGCTTCGCAGCGCTCGATTCGAATTCCGCGAGTCGACGCTCCAGATCGGGAATGACGAAGTCGTGACTGAACGTCACCCAGTCTGAGGTGAGTCCTTCCGGATTTCGGAGCTGAAATTCGCTGTCCTTGTGCGACAGCGGAGATTCAATCGAATCGGGACTCGACGGAACCTCGAGATGGTCATCGAAGAAAACCCGGGGCTGCTGCCACACACTGGTCGAAGATTGGTGTTCCGCGGTACTGCCTCGACGTCGCTGCGTCCAGGTAACACCCGGGACAAAGTCTTCTCCCTCAAGAATCAGACCAGCCTCGAAGCCGCGCCAAAGGCCTCCCTCGGACTTGTTCAAAGGCCGCCAAGTCACCTTCGTCAGGCGCGGAGCTTTGCGATTGCCTGCTATCACATAGCCTCGCTTACCAAGCTCCTGCGAGTTCTGCAATGGCAGGGGGGCCGAGGTTGTCAAACTAAGAATGTTTGACGCAAATGAAAGCCAAGCTGGATCGCTTGACGCCGTCCCAACTCGTCCCATTTCCACAGAGAGTCCAGCGGCTGGCGATATCGTCAGGCCGGAAGTCGGCTGCAACACAAGAGTGCCAACCTTCGGATCTTTGAAAGCCATCAAACCGAGATTGAGTTCATCCAGTCGCTTGGCAGCTTGATCGAGTTTCAGGTTCAGCGGGATGAGATGGGGGGCGCTGCCACCGTGCAGCGAAATGGCCTGGCGATTCGACGCATTTTTTGCCTTGGCAAGCTCAGCCTCCAGACGCTCTACCTCCTTTTGCGAGGCATCGCGAGCCTTGACAGCGTCGGCGGTCAATGCCCGAGTCACAGCCTCTTGCGCAGCCGGGCCGGCCTCCTTAATGGCGCGCAGAAGGTGCCCGACCGCATCCGCCCGGCGGTCTTCGCGCTCCAAGAGGTACTCGTACAGCTGATTGATGAATTCGTCGTTCAGTGCGTCGCAGATGTCAGTCACGGAATCGAACTCGCAGATCCACGGGGCTGGCTCTCGGAGCTTGAACTCAGCCACCATTTCGAATGTCTTCGAATCGATTCCTGGTGGTCGATGTTTGGGATCATCAAACGCGACGTTGTTCTTGCGGAAGGTCTCGTAGTGAACCATGATGTCCCGCTGGATAAACAACAGGACACGCTTGCCGCCGTCCAGCGCATGCCTCAACTCTGCATGTGTCGCAGCGAGCCCCTTGTGCTGGTCATAGGGCGTCCAGTTGGACAGCGCGGCCCCATAGCGTCGATCGATCACACCAACAACCAGCGGACACCGATCAAGAACCCGCAGGCATGAAGCATAGGGCGACATGCCGTCGTGATTCGGGAAACCAATCTCATCGCTTAAATGCGCTGTTATCTTGCGATCCTTAAACCAGTCGCGTACTACAGCGCGGAGGTCTCGAAGGTCGTGACAAGTGCTACTAACAAAGACCTGCAGGTGATGGCTCATTTCGGGGCTTCAGCGTCCGAATCGGATGCTTCACAGTGGTGTTTCGAATGTCCCGCAGATCATAGCTAGTCGAGGCCCAACGTGCACACGGCTTCAGCACCGTCGCGCCAGCTTCGGGCTCCGTACACTAGGAAGACGATGCAACGTCTAGAGCGGAGCCATGTGCCATAGACCGAGCACAACGATCTCTAGTTTCGGTTGACCTTTCGGAAGGTAACCGAGACACGCCGCCCGCGCGCGACACCTTTTTCGGTCAAGCGAGGCGGAATCTCGTGAAGCCATTTCGAGCGTGCCTCACCATCCAGAACAGTCGCGCTGCGACGAGGCAGAACTTGTCCAAACTTGAGCTGCTCACCTCCAGTCAGCTTTCGACTGAAAACCATCTCCCAGGACTCATTGAGACTGATCGTCACTACAGCACCGCGGAAGCACTCAGGACAGTCGATGTGCTTGGCGATCGACTCCGAGCCCTCGTAGTTGTTCACGATGACCTGATCAGGCAGTTCCGCCACGAGTCCGCGCTCGAAGAGCCGCTCTCCAAGCCGCTGCGCCCAGTCGGGGAGCTTTCCCAGGTAGGCCTTTTCATCGACTCGCCTAGCCTTGTAGTCATAGCGCCAGCCATAGTGTTGAACACGCCGCTTAATGGTGGTCTCCCATCGCTGAGAATCGATCGTCGACAGGAGCGCGCGCTCCTCAGCCTCGTCGATGAATTCCGCAATGACCGTCAAACCATCCGGTGCGGGCGAGAGCGTCGTCTTTGTCGCCTGCCGTTTGACAGTTGCGCGTTTTGCGACAAGCGCCGTGGTCGTGGGAGCAGATGGCACGGAGGCTATTGCCGCCTGCGTTTCGCGATCTGAGCGAGGCAGGAGTGTTTGCTTGGCAGGTGGCCTGTGCACCCTTTGAGAGATGGAGGCCGTGGCCAGCCACGCGCGGAATTTCGCAGCCTCGAATCGAGACTCAATTTCAATGCCCGGTTCGAAGGCAAGTTCGACCCGGCCCTTGACGCTCAAGCGCTTGTTCTTCCCATCAACGCGCACTTTCCCGTCCCCCGAGATTCCGGGACTGACATCGTTGAGAACCAATACGCGAGTAAAGGCATCGGGACACTGTTCCAAGGCAAGCGTTCGAGCATCCTGGTGAACAACCGGGTCAGTGAAGTCAGCGCGATACCACCTGCCCCGCGGACTGATCTTGAAGTCGGCCCAGTCTCCCTTGCCATCTCGCAGCTGTATCAAATCGCCTTCGAGCGCCCAGATCAGGGGTTCGCTCGCCGCTCCCTCCCACGCACCGGAGTTCCCTCCACAACTGAGCGTCCATGTGCGCAGGGCAATGCCTCTGCGGGCCTCCGCGGAACCTCGCCACTGCTTCGAGAGCGATCGATAGCCCTTGAGATAGCCCGACAAAGTCACGCCGGTCCACCAGGCACTCGGAGGAATAGCGGCCCATTCTTCGCGCCATCCAACGAAGCGCTCCGGAGAGGGCCGCAGTAACAATAGCTGCAGCGCAAGTCCAAGAGGGTCGTCCTTCAGACCAAGTGTCTCAATGGTTCCTTGGTCGTTGAGGAGCGCGAGAGATGCTTCCATCAGCCGAGACAGACGCGCCTCGTCTTCGCCGAGTGTGCGCGCTCGAACACAAACAGCATCCAAAACCGACTTCGGGCGCCATTCTTTGAGCAATCCAGGTTGCGAAAGCTCACTAACGATTGCATGCCAGAGCGCTGGCACCTCTTTGCCCGCGTCGGAGCGGCATGACCACAGTGGCAGCCGCCACCACGGGGCATGAACAAGGTTGGCCTCGTCGTTGGGCGCACCCGTGGTCAGAGATTGACACAGCAGGTCAAGCCATGGATCGATTGAAGGCACCCCCCATACGGCCATCGCCGCCGCGCCCCGAAGCGCGTCCCAGTTCCTGGGCGCAACCATGGGACTCGTCGACGGAGGGTGTCTGACGACCTCGTCCGACTCATCGATGGGTCCCAGCTCAAAAGGCTGTTCCGGCGTGACGACGTCATCAAAGCCGCCCACGAGCGTCAGCAGGTGCGCCCTCGCCCTCGTCGAATCCACTGTGAACCGTTCGACCGCGAACAAAGGCAACGGGCCATTCCACGAGATCGTCCTGATCTCATCCCCCAGCTCGCTCAACGAGCATGAGACCCACCCCCCGTCCTGCCAGGCGAGTAGCCCCACAGACGGTAACTTGGCTCGGTCAAACCAGACTGCCACCTGCCCGCTGCCAATCCCCGGGTGCCCGAAGCGAGGCCGGCCGATCCCCAAGAGGATGTGCCCCCCCTCCTCGGGAAACAGCCATTCGCTGCTCAAAAACGCCAGCAGGCCCTCATAGTCGAGCACGATCCCCAGGCCCCGACGGCTCGAAAAGCCGTCCGGCCGAGGAGCAGCACTACCAAGAAGGTCCAGCTGGGCGCTGGCAGGAGAGTTCATCGTTCAAGGACAGGCGGAGGCGGTAGAGCTGCCAATTGTGCCGGGTCCAGCGGCTGTGGCCCATTGACCAGAAACAAGGCGTCCTTGGCACGTGCGCACAGCATGTAAAGGTTGCGGAAGTCAGCCATTGATGCCGGAGGAAGAAAGCGTGAGAGATCTTGCAGGTAGACGGTGTCGAACTCAAGGCCGATGGCCGACTTGCTTGAGATCACCGTCACCCCCTCCTCCCGCATCTGTATTGCGTGCTCGACCCCGTGGTCGAGCCTGTTGGTGTAGTACTCGACCCTTGCTCCGCCCAGCGCCTGACTCAGCAGCCCATGGAGTCGTTCGATGTCTTCGACCAAGTGGACGATGACACCGATAGAGCCACCGCGGTTGCGGAAACGCGCGGTGACGGTTTGAACGAGCTCCTCCCAGGTGGTGGTCCTCAGCAGCTTCGGGGGCTCGCCACCTCGGCCTCGCGTCGAGGCCGCTGACGGAATGATGCCGTTCACGTGGAAGTGTTGGACAAGGTCGACAATCTCCTGCGTGTTCCGATGGTTGGCTAGGAGCGGGATTGCAGCGATGAACCCGGCAGCGGCGAAGTCAGACATCTTTGAGCCGGCACCGTCCGTCGTCTGGTCTTCATCCGCGAACACAGAAACCGCCTTCGCGCCGAAGCGACTTGCCCACAAGAAGAAGCCCGGAGGGAGGTTTTGCCCTTCGTCGATGATCAAATGGTCGAGCGTCGGCTCTAGACCCCTTCCGGCGTAGTTGGCGATGACCTCATCCCAGTTGTAGTCGAAGTCCCTCCACGCCGGCACCGAAGTTTGGAACTGACCATAGTACTCACGAGACATGAAGCTGTTCATCGTGAGCGCTTGCAGCTGCGTGGCACCCTGCTCGAAGGCAAGTCGGCCGGCAACCGATGCCAGGAGCCTGTTTTTCGTGATGAGCGCAACGCTACTTGGCTCCTCTCCACCAGCAAGCGTCTTCGCGCGCCAGATCGCCATGGACGTCTTGCCAGAGCCCGGTGGGCCGACCACGAGCATCGAGGCATCCGCCGGCTGGAAGTAGACCGCTCGCTGATCCTTTGTCAGGTCGTTGAAGCTCGGTAATCTCATGCTGTGAACCTCTCCAAGGCAATCGTGCCCGTGGGTGCACGTACGAACAACGCGTAGTGGATATCACGATCCTTGTCGCCGTCCGTCAAGCGCTCCTGCTCCTCGACCTTTTTCTCGAAGCCAGCCTCCAGCAGCCTTGCCTCGAGCTCGGGAAATTTCGCTCTGGCCGTCGGCCTGATAGCGTTCGTGTACAGCACAGCGACGGGTCCAAACCCGATCCGGTCGCAAGCGCGCACGATCTGTTCACAGAGCATCTCGACATCGAGCGAGCCGCTTGCCAGCAGGTAAGACAGCACCACTACCGTCCACTCCGACCGGGGCGGCCCGAAGTCGATTGCGTCCGCGTCAGCGAAAAATCCAACCGTCGAACGCACATCGAGACCTCCCGCAGCACACGCAGCAGTGGCGAGCTCGTTCCCGAATGCGCACATCGCCTGTGAGAGATCTACGCCGAAATATCGGAAGGCAACCCCATTTCCTGCCACGTTAGCAAGCGCCAGCCCGGCTGTGAATGGGCCACATCCAATATCTAGTACCGTAGCTCCGTGCAGGAGTGCCGGGTCGGGCAGAAGACGTTCAAATGCGTGAATAAGCTCGTCGACATGCCCCTTCTGGTTGAACAGGGCGTACAGCATCACCCGGTCTCGTGGCGAGAGGTTCGCGACTTGTTGATCAAAATCAGCCTGACCACCACCGATCGCAGTGTGAAATATCCAGTCCACTGGATACCCCAGCCTGGTATTTTCTGCCGAGGTTTCCCGAGGATCTCGGTTTATCGGATCGATGACATGTGCTCGACGAACATCGACGAGCCACTGGCTTCTTGTGACCAAGGCTTCTCCCCGCTGCGTTCTGACGTAACAAATGTACGGGTGGCTAACTTGG